>FMJZ01014115.1_pt1 | contig 65985 bp, 53 predicted proteins | sample 1987881 | NCBI WGS metagenome assembly FMJZ01 (sample SAMEA4378227, study PRJEB15110) | soil metagenome | biome: soil; feature: Field; material: Soil | place: India | collected 2015-03-11 | depth 0 m
ACCGCAACCCTGCGCTAGACCCTTATCTGGAACTCTTTGATGAAGAATATCTGCGTCGCGAAACCGCTTATGCGGCGCTAATCCGCGAACTATATCAGTTTTTTGAGACCCAACCAACCTTTGGTCCCGATGATCAACATCTGATGGACATGATGCGCGCCCCGGCTATCGCGCATCCCAATTCCCTCTATGAACAATTGGAATATATCCGCCAGCGTTGGGGGTACTTGCTGGGCGATTATCTAACCCGTTTACTCAAAAGTCTGGATCTACTCAAAGAGGAACAGAAAACCCCTTTCTTGGGCCCCGGCCCGGTAGAGATTCCCACCTATGCACATCTTGAAGGTGAACCGGAAGCCTTCAGTCCTGACCGTGAATGGATGCCGAGGCTGGTCCTCATTGCCAAAAATACGTATGTCTGGCTGGATCAACTGAGCAAAACATATGGACGACCCATCACACGCTTGGATCAAATCCCGGATGAAGAATTGGACAGGTTGGCACGTTGGGGCATTAGCGGCCTGTGGCTGATCGGGATTTGGGAGCGCAGCCGCGCTTCGGCGCGCATCAAACAGTTATGCGGCAATCCTGAAGCGATCGCTTCGGCTTACTCCCTCGCCGAATATCGCATTGCCGATGACCTGGGTGGTGAGACGGCTTATCAGAATCTCCGCGACCGTGCCTGGCGACGCGGCATTCGTCTGGCCAGTGATATGGTACCTAATCATATGGGGATTGATTCACGCTGGGTCATCGAACATCCCGATTGGTTTATCAGCCTGGATTACAGCCCCTTCCCATCTTACACCTTCAACGGTCCGGATCTTTCCAGCGATCCACGGGTGGGGATCTTTTTAGAAGATCATTACTATGACCGCACGGATGCCGCCGTGGTCTTTAAGCGCGTGGATTACACCAGCGGCGATACTCGCTATATCTACCACGGTAACGACGGCACCAGCATGCCCTGGAATGACACAGCGCAACTGAATTACCTCAAGCCCGAAGTACGCGAAGCGGTGATGCAGACCATCTTGGAGGTAGCGCGCAAGTTCCCAATCATCCGCTTTGACGCCGCAATGACCCTGACCAAACGCCACTACCAGCGCCTGTGGTTTCCCGAACCGGGCAGTGGCGGCGCGATCCCCTCCCGCGCCGAACACGGACTGACCAAGCAGGAATTTGATCGCCTCATGCCCAATGAATTCTGGCGCGAGGTGGTTGACCGCGTTGCCCAGGAAGCTCCCGATACCCTTCTTCTCGCCGAAGCCTTCTGGTTAATGGAGGGGTATTTCGTGCGCACGCTGGGCATGCACCGTGTGTATAACAGTGCTTTTATGAACATGCTCCGCAATGAAGAAAATGCCAATTATCGCACCTTAATCAAAAACACCTTGGAGTTTGAACCCGAGATCCTCAAGCGCTATGTAAACTTCATGAACAACCCCGATGAGCGTACAGCGGTAGAGCAGTTCGGCAAAGGCGATAAATACTTCGGCGTGTGCACGCTGATGTGCACCCTGCCCGGCCTACCCATGTTCGGCCATGGCCAAATCGAAGGGTTTGCCGAAAAATACGGCATGGAGTTCCGCCGCGCCTATTGGGATGAGACGCCGGATGCGGATCTCATTGCCCGCCACGAACGACAGATCTTCCCCCTGCTCCACCGTCGCGCTCTATTCGCAGGCGTGGAAAACTTTCTGCTTTACGATTTTTATACCCCCGAAGGCCATGTAAATGAAGATGTTTTCGCTTTTTCCAACCGCCTGGGGGATGAGAAAGCCCTGGTCATCTATCACAATCGTTTTGCCGAAACCCGCGGGTGGATAAAGACCTCGGTGGGCTTTTTGGAGAAAAAAGGGGGGGAGCGGCGTATAGTGCAACGCGCACTGGGTGAAGGTTTGGGGCTAAGACGTGACCCAACTACGTTTGTGATTTATCGTGATCTTGTAGATGGCTTGGAATATCTCCAACCCACGATGGAAATTCATGATAAAGGCTTATTCTTTGAACTCAGAGCCTACCAGACCCACGTTTTCCTCGACTTCCGCGAGGTGACCGATGATGCCAACGGTACCTACCGCCGCCTATGGGAACAACTTCGAGGCCGAGGCGTGCCCAGCCTGTGGCGAGAATTACAACAAATCCGCTGGCAGCCGATCTGGCAACCCTTACGGGAGATCTTTAACCCCGGATATCTTCACTATTTGCTCCAACAGCGTCTAACCCAACCCCAGCAACATCTACCCTCTCATTTGCTCACCGAAGCCCAGCATAAACTAGAAACCTTACTACGAGGAATTGAAGCGCTGACTGGATACCACAATAACTGGGCAGTCATCCTGACCAACCTTCAGGCACGGCTCAACCTTATCCTGCATTGGCCAATCCTTGAGACGAAACTCGGACTTCCGACAACACACCGACTCAACCAAGCCTTGGCACACCTACAAGACCAGATCCTGACAGCGCCTGAACGCTGGCTGGCTTTGGTTTGCGCCGCCTTTATCCTTGATATCGGACGCGTCAAAGATACGGCAAACCACAAAGAGCAAACGCTCGAATGGTTTGAGACCTGGCAGATTCCGCGATTGCTGTCTGAAACGGCTTTAGACATGGGTTTCACCTCAGAACAAGCCCAAACCCTTGTGACCGCCGTCCGCGTCCTAATCGCACATCAAGATTGGCACGAACATCTGTACCCCCCCTCCCCGGCGGACTTGGTGGGAAACTGGCTGAGTGATCCGGAGATTCAGACCCTCATCGGATTGCACACTCATGAGGGAACGCCGTGGATCCATAAAGAGGGATTTGAGACCCTGGTAGCCCTAATGCAAGCCATGGCACTGCTATCCATAGCCGATTTACCGGCTTGGAAGTGCACTCCCTTCTATGATCAGGTACTGTCAGTTTATCGTTTGGGGCAAACGTTGTGCACAGCGGCTGCCCAAGCCGGCTACAATCTGGCGACGATGATGCAACATCTCCAAAGGGTATAACCTTTTGCCCTCGACAAGGCACCGTATCCTTTGCAATTCGGACTCAAAATCTCTATAATGAAGATACCCGAAACGTCAAGTTGTGCAGTCAAGGAGGTCCAAATGAGTCCGCTAGTGGAAGAAAAATGTGTGCCGTGCCACGGCGGAGTTCCCCCGTTGAACGACGCCGAAATCGCGCAGTTGTTATCGGAAGTGCCGGGGTGGGAAGTCACTGAGATCGAAAATCAAAAGCGCCTGCAACGAACCTTCAAGTTCAAGGATTTTGCGCATGCTCTGGACTTCACCAACCGCATCGGGCAAATCGCCGAGGCTGAGGGGCATCATCCCTTGATGGTTACCGAGTGGGGCAAAGTTACCGTGGCCTGGTGGACCCATGCCATCGGTGGCTTGCATCGCAACGACTTTATTATGGCGGCCAAGACCAACCAGATTTATGCTCAAATCTCGGGTATTGGCTAGTTACCCTCCCGCCAGAGGTGGGTAAGCCGCCCAGAAAACCCCATATGGAGGTAGGTGCACCCAGAGATGCCCACCTTCAACCCGCCAGGTAACGTCGTCTCCCAACAAGGGGCGAAAGGCGGGCTCCCCCACCTGCCCTAATGCGTCGAGACTCACCCCTACAGTACGATCAGAAGCCCCTGCGTTGGTCACGACCAGCACCGACCCATGAGGGTGTTGGCGCACAAACGCACAGCAGCGGCTCGAATCTTCAACACTGACAAAACGAAACTCGCCCCGCCGGAGCGCAATTTGGGCTTTGCGCAACTGGATTAACCGCTTAACCCACGCTCTCAGATCCTGATCCCAAAATGCTTCATCCCAGGGAAAGGCACGCCGGCAGTCCGGATCTTTCTCACCCGGTAAACCAATCTCATCGCCATAATAGATTGCCGGTGCTCCCGGCAGGGCAAACTGAAGGGCAAATGCTAGTTTAACCGCTTCGCGGTGTCCTCCCAACACGGTAATCACTCGCGGGGTATCGTGAGAACCCAAAGGCACATACATCGCCAAGCGGTTCTCAGGGGCATACGCATTGAGCACGTGCTCAACATCTTGGACAAACTGGCTGGCTGTCGTCTCACGGTTAAGGAAACGCAAAATCGCTTCACGTAGAGGGTAATTCATCAAACCGTCAAAGTGCCCTTCACTAACCCAACGCGGGTTGACTTCCCAAATTTCCCCTACCAAATAAGCTTCAGGGTTGACCCTCTTAACCGTCTCGCGAAACTCAGCCCAGAATGAGTCATCATCAATCTCATTCGGCACATCCAAACGCCAGCCATCAATGCCTTTCTCCGTCCAAAAACGCGCCACGCTCATGAGGTATTTCCGCACCCGTGGATTGCTGGTATTGAATTTAGGCAGACTCTTAATGCCCCACCAGGCTTCATAGTGCGCCGGCCCACGGGAGTAAGCATTGAGGGGGAATTTGTGAATGTGAAACCAATCCCGGTAAGCCGAATACTGCTGATTTTCCAGAACATCTACGAAGGCGAAAAAACCGCGTCCGCAGTGATTAAAAACACCATCCAGAATAATACGTACCCCCTGCCGGTGAGCATAATCTAAAAGTTGCTCAAAATCTTGCATGCTCCCCAGGCGCTCGTCAATGCGAAAATAATCCGTGGTGTTGTAGCGGTGGGTAGAAGGAGAAAGAAAGATCGGGTTAAGGTAAACTGCCGTAATTCCCAAATCCAAAAGATAATCCAGGCGCTGTAAGATGCCTTTTAGATCGCCCCCCTGAAAGTGATAAAGATCAGGTGGAGAACCCCACGGACGCACGTTCGGCGGATCATTGTCTGGATCTCCGTTGGCAAAACGATCAGGAAAAATCTGGTAGAAAATAGCATCAGCAACCCATTCAGGCACCTTCATAAATCATGCTCCCTCAACGCATGCTGAACTCGTTCCATTAAGGCTTCGGGGCGCTTTTGGAACAGGGTCACCGGCAGATCGCCGCGATTAAGGGCTAAAAGGGTTTCATTGAGTACCCGGTTGATGGGTGTGGGTACCCCCAAGCGTAGGCCGAAACGCACTACGGCGCCATTGAGATAATCCACCTCGGTTTTACCCCGCCCGCCATGCAAGTCAATGTGCAGAGAAGGCATTTTTTGTCCCCGTCCACGGCTGAGGAAAGGGCCAAGCACAGGGCGGCTGATGGACGGTGGCAAAGCGCTCATTAACGTTACTAGCAAACGCAGTGGGGCTCCCGGTAAGTTCACCACTGCCAATCCCAATCGGCGCATAACGGCCAGGGCTTCGCGAATTTGGCCCACCTCCAATGTATACAGTCCGGGATGGCTAAAAATCTCCCCTGGCGTCATATCGAGGATCGCCGCTGAAGCGTTGCCCAATAAATTGGTCAGGAGTTTCGACCATTTCATCGCCGCAGCGTCAGGGTATTCACGCGCACGCAATCCTGCGGCATTCAAGATTGCCAGCAAAGGGGGGAGCAACTTATGCCCACGTGCCACTCCCATCCCCCGCAAGCGCTCCAGGACCGCCACCCCCACCTCAGGGCGGCTGACCGCGCTGGTCAGCGTCGCCGGAATCACATTGGCTTCACCCACGACCTGTGCCAGGTGCACCTCACTCTCAACGCCGTTTTGCAAACACACCAAAGGCGGTAACGCCGCACGGTAAGGGAGCAATACTGTCACCAGATCTTCGATATCGTAAGCCTTGACCGTGACCAAGCCCATGTCGTAAGGCCCCAACCTTAAGGCCTCGTCCAAAGAGGTTGCTACAAGCGGCTCGGGTAGGGTATAGGTGGTTCCTTCTATGACAAGGCGCAGACCGCGCGCGCGGAGGCTCTCAGCCGTCGCCGGGCGCACCAGGAACACCACGCGCTGGCCGACTTGCATTAGGCTCCCTCCAATATACGTCCCCAGCGCACCCGCCCCAATGCACAGAAACGACCAGCGTGGGATCGAAGAGGATTCTAGGGCAGCTGATCGCAAATCAGGCCTCTCCGCTTACCCAATCTCGCGCACCCCGCAGAAAATCACTGCCCGCCATAGGGCGTTTACCCGCGGGCTGCACCTCATCCAGAACCAGAGAACCCTGCGCCGTTCCAAGGGCAGGACGACCCTCCAACACCCCACGCTGGCCAGGACGCAGCCGTTCGGTTGCCACGGCATGCGCCCGCAATACTTTGAGGGGTAAACCCCGAAACTCCAAATATGCCCCCGGCCAAGGGGTAAAGGCCTGCACCTTGCGCACCAATGCCTCGGCCGGTAAATGCCAATCCAAACGTCCATCCTCTTTCTTGAGCATCGGCGCGTAGGTCGCCAGACGCTCATCCTGAGGCTGGGGAGTAATACGCCCGGCCAGATAATCAGGCAGGGTTTCGAGCAGCAACTGCGCGCCCAGTTCCGCTAGACGCTGGCTCAATGTAGCGGCGTTGTCATCTTCACGAATCGGCTCACGCCGCTGGCTCAAGATGGGGCCGGTATCCACTCCGGCATCCATTTTCATGATGGTAACGCCGGTTTCTTTATCGCCATGGAGCAGAGCCGCTTGAATTGGTGCCGCCCCGCGCCAACGCGGCAAAAGCGAGGCATGCACGTTAAGGCAACCATACGTTGGTAGGTCGAGCACATTCTGGCGCAAGATCTGTCCAAAAGCCGCCACAACGATGAGATCCGGCTGCCAGGCTTGCAGTTGGGCCATGGCTTCGGGCTGGCGCAGTTTCTCCGGTTGAATTACCGGCAGTCCCAGCGATTGGGCTAACACCTTGACCGGAGGCGGGGTTAACTTCTGCCCTCGCCCCGCCGGACGATCCGGCTGGGTAACCACCCCCACCACAGTATAATGCGCCGCCAGTTCCCGCAGGGTTGGCAGCGCAAACTCAGGTGAGCCCATGAAGACGATACGCAGGGCTGACATACCAACACGCCATGGCAGAACCACAGGTTTGAATTAGCCCTTTTCTTCGCTTTCGATGACCGCCCGCATCAGTTGCAAAAATTCATCCCATTCTTCCTGAAAGAAATGGACGGTAAAATTTCCCAGTTCCAGGTGGTAGGTCATCTCGCCATCGGGTTCTTCGGCCCGCCAGGCCATGTAATTTTCGGTTTCCGCAATCGTTTCAGTTTTCGGTTCATTCCGTCCGTTCATGATGCATGCTCCTATAACGAGGTTTGTTTTTATTATCCCATATTCGGGCTTAACTCACCAGGGAAAAGGCCTGACTTAATGTCTGACTTAAGACAAACATAACTTGCCTTTCGAAAATAAATTGCCATAAAATTGAAAGAGGGTGCGTAATCGGAATCTCACCACGGGAGGCATACCATGGAAAAAGCGGATTACAACGTCATCGGGAAACCCATTCCCCGCATTGATGCCATTAGCAAAGTCACCGGTAATGCCAAATACCCCGGCGATCTTTCGATGCCGGGGATGCTACACATGAAAATACGCTTTGCCGAACGACCCCATGCACGCATTCTCGATATTGACACCTCAAAAGCCGAAGCCTATCCCGGGGTTGTTGCCGTCTTCACCGCAAAGGATGTGCCGGTCAATGAATACGGACTTCAGCAACCTGATCAGCCGGTGCTTTGCGGCCCGGGCTCCGACAAACCCGGTGCTGATATTGTCCGCTTTGTAGGCGATCAGGTCGCCCTGGTGGTTGCCGAGACAGAAGAAGCCGCTGCAGCAGCCTGCAGCCTGATTGAAATCACGTATGAGGATTTACCGGTTGTCACCGACCCGCGCGAAGCCATGAAGCCTGACGCACCGCTCATCCACCCCGAGCGCGGCGATACCAATATCTGTGTGCACTACAAGATCCGCAAGGGAGATGTTGAAGAGGGATTTGCCCAGGCCGATGTCATTGTTGAAAGTGAATACCAGTTGCCTTTCCAAGAACACGCCTACTTGCAGCCCGAAGCAGGTCTGGCCTATGTGGATGATGAGGGGCGCATCACCGTTCAGGTGGCCGGGCAGTGGACACATACCGATCAAAAGCAAATCGCCCACGCTCTGAATCTGCCGCTAGACAAGGTGCGGGTGATTTACCCTGCCATAGGGGGCGCCTTTGGTGGACGCGAGGACATGTCGGTGCAAATTGTTCTGGCCCTGGCGGCCTGGAAACTCAACCGCCCGGTGAAAATCATCTGGTCACGGCGCGAGTCCATCATCGGACACGGCAAACGTCATCCCATGTATGTTCGCGCGCGTTGGGGCGCCACCCGCGAAGGCAAACTGGTGGCCGCCGAAACCGAGATCATCGCCGATGCCGGCGCCTATCTTTACACCACCAATAAAGTCTTGGGAAATGCCACGGTAGTGCACACCGGCCCCTATTTCATCCCCCATGTAAAAGCGGACGTTTACGGGGTGTATACCAACAACCTGCCCACCTGCGCCTTCCGTGGGTTTGGCGCACCGCAGGCGCTCTTTGTCGCCGAAATGCAAATGAACAAATTAGCCGAGATGCTGGACATGGACCCGGTTGAGTTTCGGTTGAAGAACGCGCTCCGCGAAGGCCAAACCTTGGCCGTGGGTACCACTCCGCCCGATCCAATCAGCATCTCGGAGGTCATCCGCACAGCCAGTGAGCGTTTTGGTTGGGAACAGCGCAAACGCGAATTGGCACAACAAGACCCCCAAGCGACTCTGAAACGAGGGATTGGTTTTGCCTGTGGGTTCAAGAACGTGGGTTTCAGTTTTGGTTACCAGGAAAACTGCTGGGCACGGATTGAACTCCACGGTGCAGAAGAGATTGAACGAGTCGTACTCCACCACGCCGGCGCTGAAGTCGGACAGGGCACCCACACCGTCATGGTGCAAATGGCCGCTGAGGCGCTTGGCGTACCGGTCGAGAAAATCACCCTGGTCACTCACGATACCCTTAACCTGGGCAATGCAGGTAGTGTCTCGGCCTCACGCATGACCTTCATGGCCGGCAATGCGATTCGCGGCGCAGCGGAGATTGCCCTGCGCAAATGGCGTGATGAAGAGCGCCCCGCCATCGGTGAGTACACTTATCTCGCCCCCAAGACCACGCCCTTCACCCCCGAAACCGGCTACTCAATGCCCAACTTCGCCTATGCCTACGTTGCTCAGGCCGTTGAAGTTGAGGTGGACACCGAAACCGGCCAGGTGCGCGTCATTCGCGTGGTCTCCGCCGATGATGTAGGGCAAGCCATTAACCCTCAACTGGTGGAAGGACAAATTGAGGGTGCCGTGGTGCAAGCCCAGGGCTATGCCCTGCTGGAAAACTTCATCATGAAAGATGGGTACGTCCTAACCGACCAATTGAGTACTTACCTCATACCCACCGTTCTGGACGTGCCGGAAAAGGTTGAGCCGGTGATTGTGCATGTGCCCGATCCCCGCGGCCCATGGGGTGCTCGTGGCGTGGGAGAACTCCCTTATCTTCCGCTCACGCCGGCCGTCCTGGCAGCCATTCATGATGCTACTGGCATCTGGATGAATGCCTTCCCGGTGACCCCTGAACGGCTTTGGAAGGCTTTGCAAACCACCCAACCGGCTCAAGATTAGGGAGGGTAATCCATGGCCGAGACTTGGCGCATCCTCATCCGAGACGGAGAAAACGCCGCGCCGCGTGACATGACACAAACCGTGGCTCGCTTACAGATCACCCCTTCAGAGGCGGTCTTGGCTGAAGAGAATGGAGAAACCCAATCCCTCACCCCCCAGTCCGTCACGATTGATTTTGAAAATCGCACCATTGATATATGTACTTCCCCTTTGCCTACGATCATTGACTACATTTATCGGCGCCGCAGCATCCGCAAATATACATCCGAACCGGTAGATGAGGCAACCATTGACCTACTTCTCAAAGCCGCGATGGCTGCCCCCTCGGCGAACGACGTGCGCCCGTGGGCGTTTATCGTGGTGCGTGAGGCGGAACGACGCCAAGCACTGGCCAAAATCAAGCAGTGGGCGTTCATGTGCGCCGATGCACCGGTCGTCTTCGCCGTGCTGGGCAATCCCAACTTGTCTGATCATTGGATTGAAGATTGCAGCGCGGCGGCAGAGAACCTGCTTCTGGCCGCCGCCGGGATAGGGCTTGGCGGTGTTTGGGTTGCCATCTACCCCCGATCGGAATACGAGAAGAAAGTGCGCACCCTGCTGAACATCCCCCCGCTTTGGCGCGTGCTGTGCTTACTGGCCGTAGGACATCCCGCTGAGCACAAACCACCGCGCACTCGCTATGAAGCCAATAAGGTTTATTATGAGACCTTTGGAGGTTAAACCGAATCTCAGCCGGTAGCCCCCCAAAGTAATAAATCCATTGTCTTGTCTCTGCGTCCCCATAGCCTTGGATTTTTCCACCAAAGCCTTCGCAACCTACTGCGAAGGCTAAATGTTGGTTTAGAGGGTCAAGGAATAAATCTTGAATTTACCCAATATTCATGTTATGCTGAAAATGGTCATCAACTTCAGGCACATGTTTTGCGGGATACACGGGAAGAATTTGGAAAATTCATACCACGGCATCACAAGCGCACTTTCACGGGGAATCGCTTAAACCTCAACATTCGACCACCGAATATTTCGACCCAACTAAAGAAGATTCCAGCAGGCTTGTGCCTCTAGAACCAAGAGGTGAGTGAAGGCTTGCTAATTTGCACTTGGTAAGCCCTGACGCTTCTCTCGTAGCAGGCAATCTTATAGATTTCGCGCGAGAGGTAGTTTTTAGGGCGTTTCGAGGAATCATCTTTCGGTGGAAATACCGTGATGGGTCAAGATAAATGGGCTTTAACGTTCGAGGACTCAACGAGCCTGCGCATCTACCTATTAGGCCCCCCTCGGGTAGAGAGTTCTAACGGTTCGCTGGTCATTCCGCGCCGCCAGGCACGCGCCCTGCTATATCGTTTAGCAACAACAATGGAACCCACTCCAAGGGAGCAGTTGTGCTATTTATTATGGCCCGATGAACCTGAATCATCTGCCCGTCGTCACCTCAGTCACTTAATTACCCATCTCCATCGTGCATTACCCCACCCGGAGCCTTTCACCTTTGCAGGCGATCAGATAGGGCTTAATCCTAAATGGGTGTGGTCAGATGTCGCAACTTTCGAGCGCCTTTGTGCCAAACTAACCCGGCAGGGTGCCCATCATCCACTCCAGGGGAAGGATGACCAAACCTCAAAAGAGATTATCGCTTCTCTCGAATCAAGCGTGAATCTTTACCAAGGGGCTTTTCTCGAGGGATTTTCACTCCCTACCCTGGCGGAATTTGAAGAATGGGTAGCACAGCAAAGATACGCATTGGAACGGCTCTATCTCTTAGCATTAGGAGAACTCATCGAATACGCCTCTGAACAAGGAAAATTTGAGTTAGCCATCTTATATGCCCAACGCTATCTGGACACCGATCCTCTTGCCGAGGATATTCACCGTCGTTTGATCGAACTTTACGCAGTTACCGGTAATCGGAACGCCGCAGTGCGCCAATTTGAGATTTGCGCCCACATGTTAGACCAAGAACTTGGCGTCAGCCCTCTCCCTGAAACACGTGCGGCTTATCAGGACGCTCTTGAGAAGCGCATTTCTCTCAAATGGGCAGAGAAGCCCACCTGGAAATCGGCGCCGGGAGTGGATGTGCCACTCATTGGACGTTCTCAAGCCATGGGTTGGCTTGAGGAGGCCGTTCAGAAAGCACGAGGAGAGAACGAAAAGGTCATCCTCATCTCAGGAGAAGCAGGCATCGGAAAATCCCGTTTACTGCATGAGTTTATCGCTCGTCTAAGCAGGGATGCCGCAATCCTAATAGGTTATGCCCGCCCCGAGGTGCGAACGCTTCCCTATTTTCCCATCATCCAAGCTCTTCGCAGTCTTTATAGTCTGTCAGAAAAAGAGGCCCCAGCGCCTTTTCTCCAATGGTTACCCCAGTCTCTAGACCGTATCTGGCTGATAGAAGTGTCTCGTGTTCTTCCGGAACTACGCAGGTTTTATCCTGATCTTCCTCTCCCCTTGCCAGCCGCATCAGAGGAAGCCCAGAGTCGGTTGTTCGAAGCCTTAGCCCATTTTGTAATAGGGTTATCGGCCTCGCCTGTGTTTTTACATTCGCATGCTTACCTGGTCCTTTGTCTGGAAGACCTTCATTGGGCAGATAGCGCAACTCTTGACTGGCTAGTTTATTTGGGGCGTCAAATTCGCGGACACCATTTGCTGGTTTTGGGCACCTATCGCAGTGAAGAAGCAGAGGCAGTCGTTCACCTGCGTCAAGGCTTGCATGCTGCCCGAACGCTCTGTGAACTTCAATTAAGCGGCTTAGACCTCCCTTCCATTCTTCTGATTATTTCTCACCTAACCGGCGGTGTAACCGCCGGAATGGAAGAGTTCGCAGAAAATCTTCGATCCGCTACGGGAGGAAACCCATTCTTTCTCATTGAAATATTAAAAGCCATGATGGAAAGAGGATGGCTGCCGGAGACATGGGGCACTGAAAAAGGGATACCTCTGCCGGACACCGTTCGAGAAGCGATAGAGACGCGCCTCCAACCATTAAGTTCGGTGGGACGTCAGGTACTGGAAGCCGGAGCCATCGCTGGTCTCACGTTCACCTTTGATCTTGTACGCGGGATTGCCGGACGCCGCGAAATGGAAGTGGTAAACGGGTTGGACGAACTGGAGGCTCGAGAGTTAGTGGTGGAGCAAGGTTCGGAGTATCGGTTTCACCATGAGTTGGTTAAACGGGTCGTTTATGAAGCCCTCAGCCCATTACGTCGTCAACTTCTCCATCGCCGCGCTGGCTGGATGCTCACACGGCTTACACCCGAAGAACCGGGTTTGCTGGCCCACCACTTTGATTTGGGTGGAGAAATCAAACAAGCCCTATTTTGGTACGAGCAAACAACCCAACAAACCGAGGCACTATTTGCCTGGAAAGAAGCTGAGCAGTACCAAAATCGCATGCTGTCACTGCTAGACCAACTTGACCCTCACGAAAATCAACCGGATAACATTTTGCGGCGCGGGCTCATCTTGCTTAAGCGTGCTCATTATTACTACCTCCAAGGAAGACTTGCCGATCGGGATGCCGACCTGAAATCGGCAATGCGCTTGGCCGAAAAACTCCAGACCAAGACATTATCTCTTCTCACGTTGCTTCATCAGGTTCGCTATCTCAACCTGGGCGGAGAGTATGAAAAAGCTATTGCCCTAGCAGAAGAAGGAACCTGCACACTCCCAATGGAAGGTTTGTCTTCCCCCTCAATGTCAACCCTGGCACTTATCTTCGTTGAGATTGCCTTCGCCCACTACTTTCTAGGACAACCCCAGAAAGGGTTTTCTGCGCTTCACACTGCTCAAGACTTTGCCGGACCCAATCCTGATCCCAAAGTGCGAGGGCCGATTGAGCATCATCTCGGTTATATGTTGCTTCATCAAGGAAAATACGCCGAAGCACTGCGCCATCAACAGGAAGCTCTGCATTGTCATCAAATGTGCCAGGACTTTAACGGTACTGCCTGGGCTGAACTGGATCTGGGATTTTTGCACCTGAAACTTGGACATTTCAGGGAGTCAAAAACGCATTTGGAGCAGAGCCTCCAACTTGCTCTTCGTATCAGTGCTCAACCGGCTGAGGTTTATGCTCGCACCTATATTGGGTATTGGAAATTGTATCAAGGTGATTACCATTCGGCGATAGAATACTTTCGGCAAACTATTGCGTTGCATTGTGCTTTGCTCCAAGAACATGGCGCGGTCGCGGCCGAAATTGGTTGGGGGTTTGCCCTGTATCACCTGGGTGAGATTTCTGAAGCCCGTGCCAGATTTCAGAATGCCGTTGATCGTTCGCGTGGGGTGATTCATCGGCGTCGTTGGGCCGAGGCACTGATCGGTTTGGGTTTGGTGGAGCTCAAGGATCGGCATCCTGAACTAGCCCGAGACACATTGAACGAGGCCGTAGAATTGGCGCGCCTGAGTCAATGTAACGAGAACTTGGCGGCAGGATTGGCGGCGCTGGCCCAAGTTGAACGAGAAATGAAAAATCTCTCAAGTTCACTTGCATACTCTGATGAAGCATTGAGGGTCGCTCAACAATTCTGCCTCCCAATATGCGAATCCTGGGCCGAAGTTGAAATGGGTTTGTCTCTTTTGGCAATGGGAGAACAGATCTCTGCTTTAGAACACACAACCCGGGCTATTTATCTTCTACCTCAGGCTTATGAGGGGTGGTTACCAACTGAGGAGGTTTATATAACTCATGCCAAAGTGTTACAAGCCTTAGGCCGATTTGACGAAGCCCAAAAGTACCGCGAGCAAGCCAGACATCTTATCGAGAAAAAATCTCAATTTATCTTAGATCCTATTCAGCATGAGAGATATCTCATGCAAAAACTCCCACTAATTTCGTAGGGAAGCACTTTTTCCGCTGTTTGTAGCCATTTTGTGGACAGAGATAGGTTATCCTGCTTTTTAGAAGGACGAAAAGCAGATACTGGCGTGTTCCTTATTCGCTGTAACCACGATGAGATTCGGGAATGATAGTCAAGGGAGAAAGTCTAAGAAGATGAAAAAGCAAAGGAATCGGAAAGGAACATAAGTCCATCTTCACGAAACAAAGTTCCTTCGAAAACTACTGGAAAGGAGGTGAACGGCGATGATCTTGTATGTTGTGAAGTGGAATATCCACCCTGAAAAAGAAGACGCCTATTGGAATTGGCTGAGCAGCGCTATCCGGCGCACATTGGGAGTTCCGGGTGTTGTGGAATTCCGGGGATACCGCGGATGGTTAGGCACTTCTCAAATTGTAGCCACTTATGAGTTTGCCAGTCTGCCGGATTGGTCGGCGTGGTTTACCCATGAAGAAAATCAAAAAGTGCTGAGTGAACTGTATGGAGTAACCCACAATGCGTTTGGCGAACTTTGGGGACCTTCCCCGGCTGTGCCCGAACCCATTCGCCCTGGCAAGTAATTGCTACAAGTAGGCATGGCGTTGGTCTTCTCAGGAAAAATGGCATCGGTTTTCTGTTTACCCGAAAGGAGAGAATCATGGCACACATCAAGAAAAGCATTTACATTAAAGCCCCCGTAGAGAAAGTTTACGCAATAACAAGAGATCCAAACCGCTGGGCAACGTTTTACGCTGGCCTTAGCGAACCAGAAGAGATCAACGGGCATGGGGAGGTTGGAACCGTAGTGAAACACTATTACCTGATGGCGGGAATGCGCTTCCCGGTCACCAGTCGGGTTTTGGTGGATTCCGTTGGCTCAACTGGCGGACAGTGGAAAGGAAAAATTGAAGGCCCACTGGATGGCGAGCAAACATGGGATTACACCCCTAAAGATGATGGGACCGAGGTGACCGTCAACATCAACTACACGCTCCCCGGCGCCGTGTTGGGGCGCATTGCGAACCGTCTTCTGGTTGAACGGATGCAGGAACGCGCCATCGAACAAACTCTAGAAAATCTCAAACTCTTGTGCGAAGAGGGAACGATTTAGCGTTCCTAAGGAAATACCAGTTTAATCAACAAGGCTGTCTGAACAAATAGTCAGACAGCCTTGTCTGACTGGGTAAAAACAAATCATCCCATATCCGCTATGGGTCGTTCTCTTTCTAGGGCTTTAAAGCAAACAGGCCGCCCTTTTCCTTGGACGGCCCATTCGATTTTCAGGCTGGGGGCGATGGATTCGAACCACCACACGCAGATCCAGAGTCTGCTGTCCTGCCATTAGACGAGCCCCCAGCGTCTGACGGTTGCTATTTTATCACGACTCGGGGGGTGTGTCCAGAGGTTTTTGAGCCAGCGCTTCCCTCTGCACCACCCCCTCCAATAATCGCACCGCCTGAGCCATGCGCTGTAATACCTTCTCGCGCCCCACCACTTCCATACTTTCAAACAGCGGCGGGCTAACCTTCTGCCCTGTAATCGCCACGCGCATCAGGCCAAACACCTGCCCTGCCGTTAAGCCGCTTGCCGCTACAAATTCACGCATATACGGCTCGGCCACTTCGGCACGGATATCCGGCAGGGCCTCCAGCGCTGCCAAGATGCGCCGCGCCAAGTCTAAGGACTCCGCGGCAGTTAACCCTTTGACCACTAAATCTTCTGCCGGTGGGACAACGTCCTCTTTGAAGAAAAAGCCTGCCATATCCGGGGCTTCATCCAACCCACCAATACGTTCCTGGATGAGCGGAATGATACGCAGCAGACGTTCATCGTCCACCTGGTAACCCCGTTCAAGGAAGAAAGGCTTTACCCGCCGCGCCAGTTCCTCAGGGGGTAAGGCACGGATATGCAACCCGTTGAAATGATCAAACTTGGAAAAATTAATCGCCGCCGGAGCAGGGTTAAGCCGCTCCAGGGTAAACTTCTCAATTAAGTCCTGCATGGTGAAGAACTCGGTGTGGTCATCATAGGACCAACCCATCAGTGCAATCCAATTGACCACTGCCTCGGGTAGATACCCTAAACCCTTTAAGTCCTTGATAAATATCGAATAGCCATCTTTCATCAAGTCGGCGGCTTCGCGCTTGCTCATTTTGCCCTTACCACTTGGCTTGAGGAAAACCGAAAGGTGTACCCAAATCGGCTCTTCCCAGCCAAAGGCTCGGTAGATCAGCCCGTGTAAGGGAAACGTGGGTAACCATTCAGAACCGCGGATCACGTGCGTGATCTTCATCAAGTGGTCATCCACAACCACGGCCAAGTGATAAACCGCATAACCATCCGATTTGACCAGGATGTAATCATCAATGGTGCGGTTCTCCACCGTGATATCACCGCGCAGAAAATCATGCACCGTCGTTGTGCCTTCCTTGGGGGTTTTAAAACGAATCACATGAGGCTCACCGGCGGCTACACGGCGCTCTGCTTCTGTCGGATCTAATCGGCGACATGTCCCATCATAATGTGGGGGTTCTTTACGCCGCTGTTGCTCTTGACGCATCGCCTCCAAACGCTGAGGGGAACAAAAGCAATAATAGGCATGCCCTTGTTCAATGAGTTGACGGGCATAATACTGGTAGATGTCTTTACGTTCCGATTGCCGATATGGGCCATAAGGGCCACCGATATCCGGGCCCTCATCCCATTGGATACCCAGCCAGCGCAGTCCTTCCATAATCTCTTCCTCTGCGCCGGGCACCAAACGCTTGCGGTCGGTATCCTCAATTCGTAAAAGGAACTGCCCGCCAGTCTTGCGCGCCAGCAGATAGGCATAAAGTGCAGTACGCGCCCCACCTAAGTGTAAATGCCCCGTGGGCGAAGGGGCAAAACGGGTACGAGCCGGTTTAGAATAATCGTTCATACGCCTCCATTAAAAATCGAGTGTGGTGCGATGGACCGCCACGCTTTCCACCAACCCAATTGCCAGCACCAGAGATAACAGCGAACTTCCTCCATAACTGACAAAAGGAAGGGTTAGGCCGGTGACCGGGATAACATTGAGGTTAACCCCAATGTTAACCGCGGTCTGAAAGAACAATAAGGTGGCCACCCCGTAAGCGATAAGCGCCCCAAAGCGGTCACTGGCGTGACGAGCCACGTAGAGACAACGCCAAATGACGAAGACTAACAACGCAATAACCAACACCGTTCCAACAAAGCCGAACTCTTCGGCCATGGCTGAAAAAATAAAATCGGTATGCCGCACCTTGAGAAAACGCAACTGTACCTGTGTCCCATTGCCGTAACCCATCCCAAACAACCCACCCGAGCCAATCGCGATGAGGGCTTGTTCAACGTTATAAACATTACCATGGCGGGCGTTGGGATCCGGAAAGAGGAAACTTATGATACGTTCCTTTTGATAATCGGCCAGAAACGGAAACGCCGCCACGCTCCCAATAATAGCCAATATGACAAAGATGACCAAGTAATGTAATGGCAAACCACTAATCCATAATAATGAAAACCAGATCACCATGATCACAATCGAGGTACTCAAGTTGGGCTGAAGCAGAATCCAAATTACCACGCCGGCCGTCAAGAGAAAACTGCGCACAACCCAGAGCAGATTCTTTGGCGCTTCGGCAGTGCGGGCAAAATAATCCGCCAGCACCAAGATCATGATGATCTTGACTAATTCAGAGGGCTGAATCAGAATAACGCCGGTATCAAACCATCGGGCCGAACCGAAAAGCGCCCGCCCCAAGATATAAATACCAATCAATGAAAGTAAAGCCACCACATAAAGAATGCGCGTCAAAGAAGCCCAAATGCGGTAATCAATTAATGCGGTACCTAACAGCACCACTAATCCGACCGAGACATAAATAATTTGACGGGTAACCGATTCGGCCAACTGAGCATTGCCGGCGATCGCCGAGCGAATCATCACAATGCCAAAAATGCACAGGATCAGCACTGCGCCGAAGAGCCAGAAATCAAAGCGGCGCCAAGTTTCGCGTCGTAGGATCATAGACTAACCCTGCTTTTACCCACTCCGCGGGCGGCGCGCTGGCCGCAGTGGAATATCCGCTACCAGACGCTGCTCACGCCCGTCCTGCGTTAAATTGATCACCACCGCTCCGGGATCAATCTCGACATGTTTGGAGATCACCGCCAACAACTCGTTCTTCAGGCTCTCCAGCACGGCCGGCGAGAGATCCGTACGATCATGGATCAGGACGAGTTTAAGGCGCTCTTTGGCTTGGTCAGCACTCTTAGACTTCTTACCCAGCAACTGCTCCAACCAATTGCTCATCCTGTAGATCCTCCGGAGCGGAATAGCCGTGTCAGGCGCTTAAAAAAGCCATCCCCATCATCCAGGTTCAAGAAGGGCACCGTCTCACCCATCAACCGCCGGGCGATATTCTGAAAAGCCAACCCCGCCCGCGATTTACCATCCAGGGCAACGGGTTGCCCCTTGTTTGTACTGATAATCACGTTCTCATCCTCAGGCACGATACCGATCAATTCCACCGCCAGCAACTCCAAGACATCCTCGGCGTTAAGCATATCCCCACGGCGGGTTAAGGTGGGGTTAACACGGTTAAGAATTAGCCGTACCGGCCCCTTTTCTTCAGCCTCCACAATTCCAATGATGCGATCAGCATCGCGCACTGCCGATACCTCAGGGTTGGTCACCACGAGCACCATATCTGCCGGGGCAAGCGCATTGCGAAAACCGCGCTCAATTCCCGCAGGTGAATCAATCAGAATCCAGTCCACTTCCGAACGCAACTCATCACATAAGCGGCTCATATCGCTGGGGGAAACCGCATTTTTATCGCGCGTCTGGGCTGCAGGGATCAGATACAGTTCCGGCAAGCGTTTATCCCGGATCATGGCCTGGCGTAAGCGGCAACGTCCTTCTACCACATCCACCAGGTCATAGACAATGCGATTCTCCAAACCCAACACCACATCCAGATTGCGCAGGCCAATATCGGCATCAATACACACGACTTTCTGACCCAGGGCGGCCAGGGCTACCGCCACATTTGCTGTCGTGGTCGTTTTGCCCACCCCACCCTTGCCAGATGTCACGGTTACTACCTTTGCGACCATTCCACTTTCCTCTCCGCGCGATTATTTGTGCTTCCAGGGTTCTAGGACGATCTGGCCGTTCTCTAAGCGCGCCATCATGGGTTCGTTTTTACGCCGTTTTCCGGTTTGAATTACGGCCACCTGATCGGCAATGCGTAATTGAACCGGTGCCATTTCCAACGCACAGATAACGGCCTGGGTATTACCCTCAGTGCCGGCATGCACAGTGCCCCGCAAGCGTCCCCAAACCACCACACTTCCCCCAGCATAAATCTCGGCGCCCGGATTCACCTCACCGATCACGACGACATGACCGCGCGTGCTCAAACGATAGCCTGAGCGAAGCGTCCGCTGGACGAGAACCGCATTCTCGCCCTCTAATTCCGTCTCTCCGCGGCGCGCCGCGCGCTCAGGGCGTGGTAACGGCAGACGCGTTGCTAATCCCAAGACCTGCGCCGTGCGTTCGGTAACCGGAGAGTTGCTCAACACTGCCCACAGTGAAACCCCCAGATCGCTTAATTTATCCCGCAGACGGCCCATTTCTGCAGCATGAACCACGTGGTTGCCAACGTCAATGGCCAGGCGCGCCCCTTTGAAAAACGCAGCCTGCTCTTGAATATAGGCCAGCAGCACGGCTTGTAGTTCTGACCACTCACCTTCACCGAACGTTGCTAGCAAACCCTCACGTATGCCTTTGATCTGAACCCGCCGATCCGTGGTCGCCGGCATGGAGGATACCCTGGATTCATTCGGTATCATATCGTCTTCCATTATAGCAGAGGTGCTTTAATCCTCCAATTCTCATTTCAAGGCAGGCTACTTCCTGTGACCTCGGTATCCACTTCTTTCAGATTGAAATAGGCTTCCATAACTTTGCGCACCACCGGCGCCGCCAGACGCGCCCCTTCATCGCCGTTATAGACAAAAGCCACCACGGCAATCTCAGGGTTATCATAGGGCGCATAGCCCACATACCAGGCGTGCGCCGGCCAGTTGCCCGGTTGACACAGATTCTTCTGCTGCGCCACGTTATCGCAGTATTCTGCCGTGCCCGTCTTGCCCGCCGAAGGAATGGGGAAGCCCTCAAAAATGGTTGAAGCCGTCCCACTCACCACCACTTCACGCAAACCTTCCTGCACCTTCTTAACCACCCAAGGCGCGACAGTCTTCATCTCCCCGGTCTGCAGGAAATTCTCGTCGTAAACATGGATCACCGGATCTTGGGTAATATCCCACAGCATTTTCGGCTCAAAAGGCTGTACCACATTACCTTCGCTGTCTAAAACTTCGCGCACAATGGTGGGTTTCATCAATTTGCCATCGTTGGCAATGGTAGCCATAGATACTAAGACCTGGAGCGGCGTCGAGAGCACATAACCCTGGCCAATGGTCGCAATATAGGTATCGCCGGTAGACCAGTTTTCACCCACGTTAACGCGCTTCCAGTCCGGATCCGGGATCAAACCGTCCTGCTCACCCGGCAATTCGATCCCCAGCACCCGACCATATCCCAGCGCGCGGGCATACTCCCCTAAACGCCAGATATTTAAGCCTTTGGGCACCTCGTCTTTATAGCCACCCCCCACCTTGTAGAAGTAAACATCGCAGGATTGGGCAAGGCCATGGATGAAGTCCAAATCGCCGTGCCCACCACCGGTCGTTTTGTAAATGTAACACACATAATCCCGCGTGCGCGGATTAGGATCATTCTCAAAGTAACGTTCTTCTACGGTGATCTTCCCCGGGTCATTGATTTTTTGCTCCGGGGTAACCACCCCCTCATTCAAAATTCCCAATGCCGCGGCCAGTTTGAAGACCGAGCCCGGCGGGTGTTCAGCAGAAATGGCATGATTGAGCAGAGGACGATAGGGATCACGTTGGAGTTGTTCGTAATAATAGGCCGGGATGAAGCGCGCCATGCGGTTATTTTCATAACTCGGGTAAGAGACCATTGCCAGTATCTCGCCCGTTTTCGGATTCATGGCGATCACCACCCCACTGGTGTAGCGCTGCTCGCCAAAGTAGCGGTTCCAGCGATCCATCCAATTGACCAGTGCCGCCTCTGCCGCCGCCTGCAAGCGCGTATCAATAGTTAGTTTGATCGAATACCCTGGCACAGGTTGTACCGGGGGTTCCAAATCACGCAAGATCTGACCTGCGGCATCCACCTCAACCACGCGCTTGCCGTTTTGGCCGATCAAAAGATCATTCAGTGAATATTCCACGCCGGCAAATCCCACTTTATCGCGATTGGGCAGAAAGCCCCGCGCCCGATAATCCGCTTCTTCACTGGCCGGAATGGGACCAAGAAAGCCCACGACGGTTGAGGTTAACGAGCCCGTAGGATATTCGCGCACCGATTCGACCTCAATACCAACGCCGGGCAAGTCCGTCGCACGCTCACGGATAATCATAGCGGTCTGTTGATCAATATTACATTTGATGCGAATCGGACTGTAAGGGGCGTTCGTATCACCGATATAGACGATTTGCGCAATCCCCAGGTCGGTAGCACACGGGGTGAAGTTGCGCACCGTCTCTTCATTAATCTCTCCGTTGTTCACCGGCACGCCGATGAGTTGGGAAAGTTGTCGGTAAACCTCTTGGATCCCTCCTTCATCGGTCGGAAGTTCGGCAGGCGTAATCACTACATTGTAAGAAGGCACGTTCTTGGCCAACAGATAACCATTTCGGTCATAGATCAAGCCCCGCTGAGTAGGGAGACTGATCTCCATGGTACGGTTATCTTCGGCCCGCACGCGGTAGTTCGTTCCCTGGAGAATCTGCAAGTTGAACAATCGCAAGATGTAGAAACCAACCACCAACCCAACCAGTACGTAAAAAACGGTCAGCCGCCAATGCTCAAAAGGTTGAGGATGTTCAATGGGCTCATGCATGTCTCACCACCGTCTCTGGGTACAACCAATTTGCCAGATCGTTTACCAAAGCATACACCGGAAAGGCAAAAATAAGATTAAGAAATAGACTGGGCAACGTCACATGGGTGAGCGCTTCTGCCCACGTAAGGGACGTGCCATTAAACTGCAGTGTGACGATCGTCAAAGCATGATAAATCAGCGTACCCCAGAACGTGACAAAAAGCATTGCCAGAAGGGGAATTTGCCAGACCTGACGGCGAATAACCCTGGCCAGAGCCACCACCATCCCATACCCAACCAGAGGCACTAATAAAGGCAGTCCGGAAACCCACCCTACCAAAAGGCCGCCTACCAGTAACCAGGCCAAGGCAGATCGAACGCGTTCATGCAAAGCCCACGCGATCAGGGCCAACAGGACCAGATCGCCACTTCCATTCAATAGGGTTAGGCGGCTGATTATCGCGCTTTGAATCATCAACATCCCCCCCAATAATGGAAAAGCCAACCAATCGGCTAACATCCTTTACCTCACGGGATGGGGGTCGGAATCAGAGGCGCGATTTGAATCGGGCGGAAATTCGTAATCACCAGAACGGCCTGAAGTGCGGTAAAGTCAACCACGGGCTGTACAACCGCGGTCTGAAACAATTGATTGGGTTGTTTGCGTACGTCGCTGACCTGCCCAACCAAGATGTCAGGGGGATATGTTCCGCCCAAACCTGAGGTCAACACCAAATCCCCTACTTGAATCACGGTATCCTGGGGGATCATCTCCAGGCTTATCTCCCCGGTCACTGAACCATGGACTTGCCCTTCTACCTTACTGCTCTGAAGGCGCACGTTGACAATCGCATTAGGGTCAGTGATCAACTGCACCCGCGCCGCGCCGGCAGTAACGGCATCAACTCGTCCTACTAGCCCTTGATTTGTGACCACCGGCATCCCATGGCGAACCCCATCATCAGAGCCGCGATCAATGATGACATAATGAAGAAAAGGACTCGGATCACGGCCAATGATGTTGGCAGCCACATATTGATTCTGGGGATGGGAACGGGCAAAATCAAGCAGGGCGTAGATGACCTGGGCTTCGCGGAGTTGCTGTTGTAATTCAATCACCTGTGCCTGCAATTCGGCCACTTGTTGCTCAAGTTCAAAATTGCGTTGTTGCAGGGCTGCCATATCACGCGGCGCCGTTAAGAATTGATAAGCCGCAATATAGCGGCTTGAAATCCACTGCTGTACCCCTACTAACGGTGACATCACACTTCGTAAGAGAGGCTGCAGGTAACCGCTTAACGCCAGAAGAATCAACCCACCGGCAACGATCAGCACAAAGGCGGTCTGCCAAAACCGCGATACCAGTGCTTTCATGGGGTTAGGATACCGTCAAATTGCCTTCCTGCCAACCCTGATGCTCCCAACGGATTAGCCTCGACTGTTGCGATCAATATCTACCAGGAACTCCGCAAAGCGATCCAGGTCTTCAAGGATAATCCCCGTGCCACGGGCAACACACGTCATTGGATCCTCAGCCACCCAAACGCGCAGGTTGAGTTCATCGGTCAAGCGTTCTGCTAACCCTTGCAGTTGAGCCCCACCCCCGGCCAGGCACACCCCTGTTTCCATGAGATCCGAGACGATCTCCGGTGGGGCTTCATCCAAAGCGTCCTTAATCGTATCCACAATGACCTGCACCGAGCCGGCAATGGCTTCGCGGATTTCCACCGAAGACACCTCAACCGATTCGGGGAGACCATTGATTAGGTTGCGCCCACGCACCACCATCGTTTTTTCGGTGGGCAGTGGATATGCCGATCCGATGTTGATTTTGACCTGTTCGGCCATGCGCTCACCGATGAGTAAATTGTACTTGTTGCGGATATATTGAATGATGTCCTGGTCCATCTCATCCCCTGCTACCCGTAAGGAACGAGATACAACCACCCCACCCATCGAGAGCACCGCCACTTCGGTCGTTCCACCTCCGATATCCACAATCATGCTTCCCCGCACGTCGGCGACAGGCAGACCTGCCCCAAGTGCAGCTGCTTTGGGCTCCTCAATCAGGTAAGCCTCCCGCGCGCCTGCCGCCATCGCGGCATCATACACCGCGCGTTTTTCTACCTCGGTTGCTCCCGAGGGAATCCCCACCACCACACGCGGGCGCGGCATGGGAACAATGGTTTGCTGGTGCGCCTTACCAATGAAATAGCCCAACATAGCTTGGGTGATGTCAAACTCCGAGATCACCCCATCACGCAAAGGGCGAATAGCAATAACATTGGTGGGAGTGCGCCCCACCATTTCTTTGGCTTGCAAGCCAATCGCGAGCGGTTTTTTGGTGCGTTTATCAACGGCTACCCACGAGGGCTCGTTGATGATAATCCCCTTACCACGAACGTTGACGAGCGTATTGGCCGTCCCCAGATCAATTCCAATATCCAGGGAAAACAAGCCCAAAAGCCAATTCAAGGGGTTAATCGCCAACCTTGCTACTCCTTAGATACCAAAGGTTTCAAATCTCACGATTTCGTGTTCCGCGCAAATTATACCCTATAAAAGGAACGGCTGGCGGGTTGCGACGCGGCTCTCATTATCTAATGCACTCGACCGTAATCAGGTATATTGGGTATCGGGCTGTCAAGGATATCTGGGATCGGTATAGGGTCATCCGATTTGGGGCGCGATTCCTTGACCACAGCGCAGGCGCCGATTAGAATTATTATACAAATGCGGGCGTGGCCAAGGGGTAAGGCATCAGCCTTCCAAGCTGAGATTCGCGGGTTCGAATCCCGTCGCCCGCTCTATATGGCAAAAGCCCCCGTAAAACCGCCACTAAAAACCACAGGTGGCGGTCTTTATGTCCTCACCCAAAGATAAGCGAATCTCAGCCCTCAAATCTCAATCTTTTAACATTGCCTCCGTTGCCTTGCGTGACGCCTGGACGGATTTCATCTTGTCCCGTCAAGCGCTCCAGTGCACCGCCAGGACGCTCGCAAATTACCAATGGACGCTTGGCAAGTTCATCGCCTGGCTAGAAAATCAGGGCATTACCTCACCCGACCAAATAACCGCCCGCCACGTGCGGCAGTATCTCGCCCTTTATGCCAACAAATCCGACTGGTATTTGAACGGCCACGCCCGCGCCATCCGCACCCTGCTCCGCTTCTGGCACAAAGAGGGCTACCTTCCCCAGCCAGTCACTTTTGACATGCCCAAGGTGCGCCAAAAGCGGCTTCCGTTCCTCACGGCTGACCAGGTGGCCAGGGTGATGAAAGCGGCGGATGTGCGTGAAGGCGCAATAGTGGCCTTTATCGTGGATTCGGGCCTGCGCCGCCAGGAAGTAGTCAATCTCAACCGCCAGGACATTGACCTGAAAACCGGGCTGGTCAAAGTCTGGCAGGGCAAGGGCAAAAAAGACCGCATCAGCCTCATTGGCGCAACGGCGCGGCGTTACCTCTTGCGTTACTGGCGTACCTGCCCTGACCAACGGCCTGAAGCCCCGGCCTTTCAAACCAAAGACGGGCAACGGCTCACGGTTTACGGCCTATCGGCGTTGCTGGCGCGTCTGTCCAAAAAGGTCGGCTTTCGGGTTGGCCCGCATGCTTTACGGCGCACCTTTGCCACGCTGGCGCTCCAGAACGGCATGGATTTGGTCAGTGTCCAAATGCTTATGGGTCACGCGGATATTAGCACCACGCGCCAATATATTCAGTGGCTGGACAGTGATTTGGTAGCCGCACATCAGAAAGCCAGCCCGATAGACCGACTGAAGCAATAAATTCTGATTTGCCCAATAAATCAGAACCTATTTTTCACCCCAAATGGAGGTCTCCCATGTCCAAGTCCAACGGCAAGACCAACCCCACCCCACAAAAGCCCGAACACTTTGAAAGGGTCACGGCCAGCCTGACGCCTGAATTCCTGGGTGTTCAGCCCGAATTTGTCGAAGTGCTACTGGAAGAGGCCCAAAGCCTGATTGCCAAGCATTTGCCCGATTCGCTCAAGGATTTCTTTGATGATTTCATCTGGATTTATTATGTGCTCTACCTGGCGGCCAAGGGCGGCACAACACCTTATGACACCGTGGCGGACTTCATTGAATGCGTGGGTCGGCTGACGATTCACATTTGGAAGCACGGCGGCGAATTCGGCAATTCTATGATTCACGTTGAGAGTCCTTATAAAACCGCCGATTAGCCGCACCAGGTCAGGAATATCGCCCTACCCCAAAATCGCGGCTCTACGTGCGTCTAGAAGGCCATTTTGGGCCGCTTTTTGGGCGGGTCGTCATTTGTCGGGCTTTCGTTGCTCCGTATGGGGGGGGCTGCGTTTCCCCCAATAGGCGCAGTGTTAGCAAAAGTTAGTGGTCAAGTAAACTTAGAAGCCGCCCCTACGTACGGCGAAACCTTTGCTAGAAGTTCCAGCGCGCCAAGTGGGTCAAGCCCTTCAATTGTGGCGCACAGCAAAACTACCTGGTGCGCAATATGCTTGCGTTCGGGTATCTTCAACGCCATAAACGCCGCCAGGTAAGGATTATCATCAGCGAACGGGTCACGCACCCCGGCCAGGCGAAAAACGAAATCGGCTTCAGTCTTCATTGGTCGCAACATCGCGCGTCAAATACTCGGCAATTGCAGCATCCAGCGCTTCTACTGCACCCACGCAAGGTTTATGAGCATACAGAATATGACGCCGGATACTGCCAACCGTGCGCAAGCGTTTTGCACAAGGATCATCTAACAAGTCACGGGCAAGGTCGCCCACTAGGTCATCACGCCACCGTTGGAGTTTTAGCCATTGTCGAAATGTAATATCGGTCATCGCTCCCACTCCGCTTGACGAATTTCAAAGCATCTGCCGAAGCCGATCTATGGCTTCAGCGTTAGAGCAGTTCCACAATTGCGCTGCCAGGTTGATAACGTCCATCGGACGCCGATTATTGCATCCGGCAAAACAGCCGCAAATCTGGTGCTCTGTATCTACCCACATGGACGGCGTATGATCATCATGCAGTGGGCATCGGGTAATCCACAAATGCCCGCTCTGGCTGGTCTTTCGCAAGTGCAAATCGGGCAGAAAATCCAATATCGAAAACCGCGCTTTTATGGTCTCAATCAGGTTCGGACGCTGATACTCGGCGGCTTCCCATGCGTCTTTGGGCTCTGGCTTGCTCAGTATGGGGAAGGTTTTAGGTTCGCGCTTTACCGGTTCGGGCAGGTCGGGCATCACGTCACGAATAGAACGAACGCCCAAGATTGGCGCATCGTTCAGGACGTTATACACCGCGCCGCTCGGGTGAATGCTCCCCGCGCCAAGCACATACCCTGAACCCTTAATATCCCCGCCCTCAAAGTGGACGGTTTCAGCTGGTTGTTCGGTAAGAAAATAGGCGTGTAACCCCCGCGCCGTTGCCACCGTGTAGGTCACCCATCCCATACTGAGCAACCAAGACACCCCGGCATCTAAAACGTCAAAATCCAGCACCACCAAATAGCCGGGTTGCTCGTGACGCTTGCCGCAAAGGACGCCGTAATTCCTGAACAGCGGTCGCCCAAACCAGTGGACAATCTCATCGGGTGTCGGTAGCCGATTTTGATAGGCTTGCCAGCGGATAGCCGCCACCTTTGACTGATTGCGCACCGGTATCACCGAAACCCCTAAGCCAAACCACTTGATTGCTTCAGTCAGAACGTCCATCGTTCACCTCACCAAACCAGTCCTCAAAATCGGCCATGCGCATCAGCACCAAATCATCAGCATGCCGCTGGCCGCTTTCGTGCAAAATGACAATCGGCAACCGCCCGCCTGCGCCATGTCGGGCCTGACCAAGCGCTTCTTTTAGCCATTGCGGCAGTGTCTTCCTGTGCTTGACTTCTACGCTCAGCCAATCGTTTACCACGTCTGCGGTAGCCTGCCCGGTAGCGCCTAACCGCTTCCCGTTCAGCCGTTTGGCAATTATCCTTTCAACGTTTTTCCATGTGGTCATTTGTCACCCCTGTCCTGAGGTTGCTCAGTATGGTGTGGAGCCGCAAAAGCATACTCAGCAAGCGTGTAACGGTTGTAACGGTTGTAACGGATTTTCCCGTATTGTTTTCCCCTTAAATTTCTACTTTTTTCTTCACGAATATCTGAAAGGGTAAACAATAAGCAAAATCTGTTACATCTGTTACATGAGTTACATCCGTTACACATCACAGCACTTTAACCTTTTGGGGAACGCTTAGATCTGCAATTTCCACGAATCGGCCAACAATCCCGTTTATCCTCTGTAACCCCTTGAATGAAATTTCTAATCCCGTACACCTCAAAACCGGCGCAAGGCGGCGAAGTTCGGCGCTGAAGGCTTTCAGTGACATGTTTTGAATGATCCTTTCGGTTGCAGTGCTAGGACCCGCAATAAGTACTAAATTGTCTCTCAGGTCGCTAATCGTACCCATCCAGTTCTTATGTTTTGAAGCAAATTTCTGAAGTTCTTGTGCTATGGGCGATAGATCAAGCAGGGCTAGGGTCGCGGTTTGGCGGTTTTCAGCGTAGGCTCTCAGAAATTCCGTTCCGCCGTTCCATGCAGCAACCACACAACCCCGCGCTGCCCACTGTGCAAAATCGGCCATTCGCGGCAACCCGCCATTAATCGTGGTGACGTCTTTCAAGCGAATTGCCGCACTAACAGCGTCAAAAACTTGCCCCAAAAGTATGGGCAAACGACTCCGAAAGGCGCTCAGAATATCCGCTTTGCTACGCCTCTGTAAATCGCTGATCGCCGGCAGGGTGATTACGATTGATCGGTCTTGAAGGTCGCCGCGTGAAACCAGTTCTGGAATCCCGTTCAGTATGACGGGTCTTTGGGTTTTGGCGAATGTTTCTTCAAGGTCAAAGTAAAGTTTTCGTGCCGAGTACCCCGCTCCCGTACTGATACGGCATAGGCCATCAGAAAGCCAATCCGGCACTCCGGATAAATTATCCAAAGCAACCACCCATGAATTAACTGCCGCAACCGCTAACCCTTGCTCATCGCGCGGAACGGAACGCAGCGGCACTTCTGAAGGGTCAATGAGTCCCTTCAAAATTTCCGCAAGGGTGGATTTCCCACTACCCTGTTCACCGTTCAAGATTAGGATTGGGAAGTCATTACTGCCGTATGCTCCAATAATCCAGCCAACAATCAGGATCAGTTCCTTGTTTGAAAATCCAATAACCTCTTCTAAAGTGTCTTCCAGACGCCCATCGTACTGTGGTTCGGGTATGGGCAAGGGCAACATCCCCGCTGGACGCCGAAACGGAACAGGCGGCCTATCGGTAATCTGCCAGCCCTGCGCGGTAATTTCCACATAAGATCGGCCTAAGTCCACTATCACACGATCTTCAAGATTAGCCACTCGCACATAAACCTGACGGACGGTATCCGCGGCAAGGCCGTAGAGAACGCCCCTCGCATCCTCAAGGGCTTTTTGCCCCACTGGATTGCCATAGGTTTCATAAAACTTGCGTGCTATCCAACCGCTGAATTTGGTAGATTTCAGCGGCACATATTCAGGATAACTACCGTTTGGGAGTCCAATCCACGCTACACCGGAAGGGTCTGTGAATAACTCCAACCCGTTGACCAGCTTCAAGATTTTGCTTGCGTTTGTTTGTTTTTTTGTTACAATAGACATAGTTCATCGCTCCTGCTGAATAATCACCGCTCTGCCCGCCGTGCCGCCGGCGGGTTTTGTTTGATTAAAGCTTCCGTTCGTGCTCCACCTCACGATTGAGAAAATCGCTAATAGCCACCCTAATGAGTTTAGATAAGGTCACCGAACGCCTCTTTGCCGCTTGTTTGAATTGATCGGCTTCTGCTTTTGTGGCTCGAAATTGTACGATAACGGATTTTGTTTCAGGTTTTCTTTTTCGCATAAGCACCTCACCAATCAAAAACCCGGAAGCAACACCTTTCGGCGCCGGCACCGGGTTACTCCTCCTGCATGGCAAACCGCCAGAAGTTACCCGGGCATAACACCTGATAGTGGTTCGCTCCGGGTGCACCTCGTGAGTTGTTTCGTCAATTATTGTACTGACAATTTTTGTGATTGCAAGACCAAAAACCTTAAAATTCCCGTATATATGCCGGTTTCCCATTGCTTTACACCCACCTGTGGCGCGCTCAAATGTTCTACACTCCGGCGTGCTCAGTATGACAAGCCGCACCAAAATCTAGGTGTATCTTGGTAAGGCAAAAAAACCTCTCGCCATACTGAGCAACACCCTGCCCCACCTAACCGAACACCTTTGCGTGCTAGAACAAATGAACGTGTCATTTGACACTACCCACACCAGCAGACGGGTCAATAAACTAAACATGAATCACATTCGCGCCGATTTGGTTACTTAGCCAATCGGCACCAAAAACCCAAGATATGGCGGTTTTCGGGTCAGCCAAGCGCCATATATGGCGGGTAAGGCGTTGAATCGCAAATTTCGCCTTCCAAGCTGAGATTCGCGGGTTCGAATCCCGTCGCCCGCTCTCGAGAGCAAACGCCACTACCATTGAGAAGGGTAGTGGCAATTTTTTGTCCCTTTTATCCCCTCAAATCCTGGCACAATCTTTGCATGCGATGCGCATTTGGTTAGAAAGACCTTGCGACTACATTACAGTTTCGCAAGGATGGCTGTTTCATCACCAAAATCTCACTATAATTTTATGAAAACATAAACCCATTTATCCCCATTGGGGCGTGCACTTTTTTAACTAAAACCACCCTCTTCCTCCACCCAGGTAGGTTGCTATGCAAACGGCAAAGACCATCCTCTATGTCGAAGACAATTTAGATAATCGCACCTTGGTGCGGCGCTTGTTACAAGCCAGCGGCTATAACGTCCTCGAAGCCGCCAATGCCACCGAAGCGCTCGATCTTCTTAAGACCCATCGTCCCGACCTGATCCTGATGGACATCAACATGCCCGACATTGACGGCTATACGCTTACCCGCACGATCAAAACCCACGAACACTTGCACAATGTGCCTATCGTTGCTTTAACGGCTAATGTCATGCGCGGAGACAAGGAACGCACCCTCCAGGCCGGCTGTGATGGGTACATCGAAAAGCCGATTGATGTGGATCGCTTCACCGATCAAATCGCTGAATTCCTCACCAACGGTCACCGGGAGTAACTCCATGACGGCCAATCCTCAATCCCCTGCTTCGCCCGAAAGCGCGACGCCCACACCCCTCTCTATCCGCCAAACGCATGGCACCCGCCCCTTAAGCAAAGACACGGTGGTGTTGGTGGTCGAAGATAATGTCTCGAATTTTGTCCTCATTGCTCGTCTCCTGGGTTACTTGGGAGTTCACTGTGAATGGAAAACCTCTGGTTATGAGGTCGCCGAATTTGCCGATTCTCTGCCCAAAGTAGATCTCATCCTGATGGACATTCGCCTGCCTTATGAAGATGGGTATGGCGCATTACGCAAAATTCGCCAATCGCCCCGTTTTCGTAATGTGCCAGTCATTGCGGTTACCGCCGAAGCCAGCCTGGAGCAAATGAATAAAGCCCGTCAGGCCGGTTTTGACGGCTTTTTAGGCAAACCTCTGGATCCCGATCGCTTTCCCGATCAGATCAAGCGTATCCTCAACGGTGAATCGGTTTGGGAGTTAAGTTAATCCACTACGGAGCAAACTGCGCATGAACGGCGAAAAAGCCTCAGACGACGTCCTGCACACCCCTCTGCCCTACACGCAAGTGATCTCCGAGGTCACACGCGCTATAGGCATAGCCGCTAATAATGAGGAATTTTTACGCAGCGCGGTGCACAAAATTGCCCAGGGATTAAATATCCCTCATGTCGCGCTCTATACTTTTGATTCGGACAATACTTCGGTAGTGCTAAAAGCCGTTCATACGCCTGCGCCCCAAGCCTTCCCTCCCAATCAGGTGATTGTTCCCGCTAACTCCAATACTGTCTTTGGGTGGACCGTTGCCAATCAACGCCCCTATTACCTTCCCCAACTAGAACGCGAATTCACCCAGAATCGTGCACCGCATATTTGGGAAGGTGCCGAATCGCTTCTTGCCGCCCCCCTTATTGCCGGTGCCAAAGTATTCGGAGTCCTAGATTTCCAATCCGGGCAAAAGAATGCTTTCCCCCCAGCGCTTTACAACGTCTTATGCACCCTTGCCGATCAAATTGCGCTGAGTTTCCTGGTGCATCACCCCACCTCATTAGCGGCACCACCACAACCCTCAGAATCCCCGCAAAGCGAGATATCACCATCGGTTACATCCCTAACAGATGCCTTTTTCCGCGCTTGTCTGACGAAATCACCCAACATTTCTGAAATCTATGCCGAACTCACTGCGTTGATTCACCAAACTTATGGTTCAGATATCTCCTTTGGGATTGCGCTTTACGACAGCCTCCAACACCAGATCACTTTCCCCTTACTGCTGGAGCACGGCCAACCCATCCACGTAGAGCCACTGCCTTTGGGACAAGGGCTTACGTCGTATGTGATCACTCAGAAGACGCCTTTGCTGATCCAACACGGCGTAGAGGCAACGGCGCGAACACTTGGCGTGAGCCTAATTGGCACCCCGGCCAAATCCTGGCTGGGCGTTCCTCTACGTCTTGGAGAAGAGATATTGGGAGCGATCATTCTTCAGGATTTGCACCACGAAGCCCGGTTTAACGAAAATGATTTACAGGCCTTAGAAGTTCTTGCCGCTCTCCTCGCCTGGATGTTTCACACTCACCGCCTTTCCGAAAAGACGGAAGCGGCTCAGCGTCAGGTTATCCGAGAACACACCCTCCTGACAACTCTCTTGGAATCGTTGCCTGAACGCATCGCAATCAAGGATGAAAATGGCCGCATTTTATACGCCAACCAAGCCTTTCTTCGGCATTATGGGGTGAATTCGCTCGCCGATCTTTTGGGCAAAACTGAGGTAGATCTTATTGGCGAGGCGGGGAACCTGGACTTAATCCAAGATCTGGAAGTCATCCAATCAGGTGAAGCCCGGATCAAAACCCCCAATTATTACTTTAGTTTACAAGGTGAAAACACCTGGGAACTGGTTTCGCGCATTCCGATCAACTTAGATGAAAACGGTGAACCTCGATTAATCCGCATCGCCCAAGATATCAGTGAGTTTATCCGCACTGAGCAAGTTGCACAGCGCCGGGCAGAACAATTATTGGCCTCCGCCGAAATCGCGCGCGAAGCCATCAGCGCGCGGGATATAGATACCATGCTCCAAAATGCGACCAACCAGATTCGAGAACGGTTGGGATATTATCACGCCTCCGTCTTCCTCCTTGATCCATTGGGGCGTTATGCCGTCCTGCGCGAAGCCTCCGGTGACGTTGGGCAAATCATGAAGCAAACCGGTCACCGACTTGCAGTGGGTTCGCGTTCACTGGTAGGACAAGCCATGGCGTTAGGACGCACGATCGTCGCTAATAATGTGCAAGGCAACCCGGATTATTATCCTAATCCCTTATTGCCCGAAACCCGTTCCGAGATCGTTGTCCCACTGCGGGTTGGTGACCGCTTACTCGGCGCCTTAGATGTACAAAGCCGGTCGTATGATGCATTTCAGGCCGAAGATGTACAAATCCTAGAAACACTAGCGGGACTGCTCGCCATTGCCCTGGATAATATCCTGCTCTATACGCGCACACAGCAAAACCTCACCCAGCACCGTCACTTCTACCGCATTATTAGTGAGGCATCAGTTCATCTGACGCCTGAGGAAATCATTGAGAAAACACTGGAAGGTCTGCACGAGGTATTGCCTCAAGATCGGTTAGCCATCTTCCTGCTTAACCGCGATCAAGCCCTAGAAATGAAAGCCTACACCGGTTTCGAAGCCGAAAGCCTGGAACGAACCACCTGGCAATCGGAAGAAAGCGCACCGGCTTGGGTGATTGCCCATCGTCAGGCGCTCCGCATCAGTGAATTCACTCCCGAGATCGCTTTTCATCCCTTGATGGCGGGAGCGCATTCCGCCCTGGCCCTCCCCCTTGGCTATCAAAACGAAATCCTGGGTGTGCTCTATATTGAATCCGAACGGCCTGCCGCTTTTGACGAAGGCGATCAAGAATTATTTACTTCGCTGACCACAAACCTTGCCGCAATCCTAACCAATGCCCGCCTGATCCACCAGATCCAAATCCAAGCCGAACGCCAGCGACGCCTTTACGAGATCACCAGCAAGATCCGTGCCCTGACCGATGTGGGTAATATCCTGCAAACCTCAGCCGCAGAGATTGGGCGCACCTTAGGCGCTCAGCGGGTAAGTATCCGCATCTCACCACCCGCACCATCTTCTGGTGACCTCACTTTCCTCAATGGTTTGCCGACCGACTCTAACGGACGTGATCGCTAGGGAGAACCGATAAATCCATGAACATCTGGCAGCGCATCCACCCCCGCAATATCCCTCCTGAAGTCGTAGAGCGTGGTGAACTAAGCACTCTCCGCGAGTACTTGCTCCAACAAAGCCTTCTGCTCCAGATCCCTGTCATCGGATGGTTCGCCGTGCCCCACATCGTGCGGGCCATCCGGGGTGTGTCAGAGCCGGGCTTGGGCTTATGGGTGTTATGGCTTGCCTTCGCCCTGCTTTTGCCTTTTCTGCGTCACTGGCCGTTCAGCATCCGTGCTATAGCATTAGGGTTATTTCCTTACTTGTTAGGCACTCAGATTACCCTCGCCTATGGGCTGCAGTCCACCGCCGTTATTGCCTTTGCCTGTGCCATCCTGATTGGCGCATTACTCTTTGACCTCTCAACAGTTCTACCCTGGGTGGGCGCTGTCCTTCTCACCCCCTTGATGCTTACTCTTGCCGTTCATCTTAACATTTTGCCAACCCCCGCCCCCGAAAACATCCTGGCCTTCAACTCCCTCCCGAATTGGTATAACGGGCTCGTTCTGCTGGCTTATCTGGCCGCTTTAGGTGTCCTTGCTCTTCCGTTCTTAGGGGAACGGATCAACCAATTGGGAATTGAGAAAAACACATTAGAACGCCAACTCCGTTCAACCCGTACCGAATTCGAACGTGAACTAGCGGAACGCACCAGCCACTTACAACGACGCATCCGTGAACTCTATACGGCTTCGACTATTGCCCGCACCGTGAACACTGCCGGCGACCAAGCCACCCTCTTACAACAAGTAGCCGACCTTATTCAGCAAGAGTTCAACCTTTATTATGTCGGTATCTTCCTGATTGATGAGAGCGGAAAATTTGCCGTCTTGCGTGCAGGCACCGGTGAAGCCGGGCGGCGTATGCTTGCCGAGGGGCATCGCCTAGCCGTCGGCGGCAACTCGATGATCGGTTGGGCTACGGCACGCAAAGAACCTCGTATTTCGCAAGACGTGAGTTTGGAGTTAGTGCGGTTCAGCAATCCGCATCTGCCGCTGACTCGCTCAGAACTCGCCCTCCCTATCCTGCGCCGTGGTCAATGTCTGGGTGCCATCAGCATTCAATCCACCCAGGTACGCGCCTTTGAGGAAGATGACATTCTGGTGCTTCAGGGAATCGCCGATAGTCTTGGCCTAGCCCTTGAGAACCACGAATTTTTCCAGCGTATTCAACAATTGCGGGAGGAAGTGCGTGCCCTAGCCCGCGCCCATATCGCCGAAGAATGGGGCGATTTCTTGAAAGAGCACGATGTCCTGGAAGCGACCTATCAAAACCCGTCTGCACCGCCGACCGCAGGCTCGTCCACACACCTGGCTCACTTTCCACTCGTACTGCGCGATCAGATCATCGGTACTATCTCGCTGGAAATGACCCAGCCCGAACTTACCAGCGAAGAAATTGCCTGGTTGGATGCGGTTGCCATGCAAACGGCCACGGCACTTGAGAACGCCCGCCTGTTCCAAGAAACCCAACGCCAGGCCTTGCTGGAGCAACGCTTGAATGAAATTAGTTCGACCCTCTCTCAGGTTGAAACTGTGGATGAGATCTTGAAAGTAGCTGTACAAGCCCTGGCCCAACTTCCCAACGTCACCGAAACCAGCATCCATCTTATTCCTCCCGAAACCCAAGCCGCAAAGGACAACGGGCGATGAGTCTCCCAACCCCTTCTTCATCTCCCTCCCCTATAACTGCGACGGGTATCGCCTCCCTGCGTGAAAGGATCTTACAGCGAGCACTCTATCTTGTGTCGGCGGCGGCTGCCTTGGGTTACCTGTGGGCGGCATTCACGCTGTTCCGCAGTCGGCAATACCTGCCCCTAATCGGTTTAACCCTCGTCTTATTGTGGCTGGGTGCCAGCGTTCTGATTCAACGCCAACCCCAAGGCCTGCGTGTTGCCGCCCTGTTGATCACCCTTAGCGCTCTCGCGGGACTTGAACTGCTTTACCGCGGACCACTCAGTACCGCCTGGTTATGGCTGCTGGCGCTCATCTTGATGGCTTATGCTTTCCTCGGTCAACGGAGTGCATATGTCATCTTCGGGCTGGTGCTCGCGGGAACGGGGGGAATCGCAGTGCTTCATATAACAGGCGGGATAACACGCCTGGGTATTAACGCGACCCCGATCTCTCCCTTCAGTTGGGCAGTGGCAGTAACCGCCTGGCTTTTTGTGGTTGGACTTCTTACTGCCTCTTACGGTGTGGCTCAGCGAGAACTTTACCGCGCCTTGCAGGAAGAAACGGCCCTGACTCACGCTCTGGAAGCCGAGCGAGCCGCGTTGGAACTGCGCATCGAACAACGCACCCGCGACCTGCGCCGTCACCGAACGTATCTCGAAGTAGCCAGCCTGATGGCACGCGAGATCTCATTGGAAGCCGATGAAGATACCCTCTTCCGTACCGCGCTTGCGGTCATTCAGCGTTACCTTGGCTTTTATCATGCCGGTATTTTCATCCTTGATGAGGCGAAAGAATACGCCATCCTACGCGCAGCCAGCAGTGAGGCTGGACAGCGCATGATCACCGCCGGACACCGCCTCAAAAAAGGTGTTGAGGGCATTGTAGGATATGTCGTTGAGAAGGGCGAGGCGCGCATCGCCTTGGATGTTGGTAAAGACGCCGTTCACTTTAAGAACCCCTATTTACCCGATACCCGCTCCGAAATCGCCCTGCCGATCCGTGTTGGGCAAGAGGTCATCGGTGCTTTAGATATCCAAAGCACAGAGGTGAGTGCGTTCAGCGAGGAAGACATTCAAGTCTTGCAGGCAATGGCGGATCAGTTAGGGGTTGCGCTGGAGCGACGCCAACTCATCGAGCAGTTGCAACATTACGCCACCGAATTGGAAACCCGCTACCGTCAAGTGGTGCGTCAACAATGGCGGGATTATCTACGATCATCGCACACCCCCCGTGGGTATCGCTGGCGCGCCAATCGCTTAGAGGTGATTAAGACACCGCCGGCAGAAATTGAGCAAATCTCACGCCAGATGCAGCCCCTGCTTAAGTCTTCACCTTCTGAAGATCAACACACCTTCTTCCTTCCCATTCGGGCGCGAGGCGAACCGATTGGAACCATTGAGGTCAAAATCCAGGGGAAGGGCATACCCGAAGAGACGTTGCGCCTGCTCCATAATGTGGCTGAGCGCATTGGATTAGCCCTCGAAAACGCTCGCCTGCTAGAAATGATGCGCGTCCGAGTTGAACGTGAACATCTGGTTAGCGAATTGGGTAGCCGTGTGCAAGCCGCAACCGATGTTGAGGGCATTTTGCGCGCCGCCGCCCTTGAAATTGGTCGCGCTTTGGGTGTGTCTGAGGTACTGGTGCAATTACGTGATGCCACAAATCTCCCCAGCGAGGGGCAGTCTGGAGGCGCTGCATGATTTCCACGGCGGCTTTCTCAACGTATGACCCCACTCAAATTCCGATCGAAGAGAAGCAGCGCCAGTTAGCCACCACAGTGACCTTTAGCACAGCATTGGCATTAGCCTTGCTGGCGGCTCTCTTCATCATCGGAATGTTCTATCAACCTCAATTCTGGCAATTGTACGTTTTAGCCATTACCTTTGGTTTGGCCTCGTTAATAGCCCTTTCTGTTATCGCCAATGCCCCCGGCCAGACGGATTACCGACAAGCCATACCCCGGCTTGCACCCACCTTTCAATTCGCCCTTCTCGTCCTAGCAGCGTTAAGCCAATCCACGGCGGTTTACCTCGCTCTGCTTTCTTTCATCTACGGCATTCTCGTCGCCACCGGCGTGCTTGAAGAAGAGCACCGTGAACCCGCTATTACCCGCGCCTTCTTTGTCGCAGTTGCTACCGCTCTCATCGGTTCAGTGCTTCCCCAGTACCAGGTATCCATCCCGATTATCAACAACCTTCTCCCCTTAGTTCTAGGCGCACTCATCATGGCTTATCTGGTACTGCTTAGCCTGGACTATGTCACCGTTACGCTACGCGTACGATTGATCACCAGTGCGTTGGGCATGGCCATCACCCCCTTGATCCTGCTCTCGCTCGTAGATACGCGCTTCATCTTTACCAGCCTGCAGAACCAAAGCAACCAGGCATTGCGTCTGGCAGCCGAGCAGGTCGCCCAAGAGATTGAGTCCTTCCTCACCTCCAACCGCGACTCTCTAATCAATGAAGCCAGTCTCCCCATCTTCTACGATTACCTGGTCATGGATCCGGCCAAGCGCCAGGGCAGTCCCCAGGAAGAGCAACTGCGCACCACCATTAACTCCCTACTCCTCAAGCACGAAACTCACCTGGTCTCATATGGTTTGCTCAACCTGCGCGGACAAAATATCTACGATAGCAATCCCGCTGCCATCGGTCAGGATGAAAGCAAACGCGATTATTTCATGCAAGTCACTCGCACCGGACGAGTGTATATATCCCCCATCCAATTCAATCCCGATAACAAGGTGGCGTATATTTACTTTGCGGTGCCGATTCGCGATCAGCGCCAGCAAATGCTTGGGGTCTTGCGATTGGAATATGACGCGCAGGTATTCCAACGCCTATTGGAGCCCAAACTCAACCTTTTGGGACGGCACTCTTATCCCATTCTGCTGGACGAAAACTTCATGCGTATTGCCGATACGCTGACACCAACGCATTTATACCGCTTCCTTACCCCACCTACGTATTCCCAAACGCTCGAGTTGGCCCAGCGCAACCGGTTACCTTACCATCCTTACGTCAATTACACCAACCAAACCGATCTGGCTAACATCTTGAAACAGGGGGCAGACGTCATCTACTTCACCTTAGATGTCCATCCTGACAAGCCCGGCCACCTGGAAAACGGCGTTGCCATCCGTTTGCAGACCAAACCCTGGTATGTCCTCTTTGTACGTGAGCAAAGCACCTTAGTCGCCTTGTTACAAGCCCAAGGCCGCCTGGCGGTGATAATCGCAGCGCTGTTTGCCGCCGCGGTAGGCTTAGTCGCCTCGTGGGTCTCAGGGGCGCTAAGTGCACCGGTTGTCCAATTGAAACAAACCGCGGAGCAAATCACCGCGGGCGATCTAGAAGCCCAAGCCAACGTAGAAAGCCGCGATGAGATCGGGGCATTGGGGCGCGCTTTCAACATGATGACCTCTCAGTTGCGTAGCCTCATCAACGAATTGGAAGACCGTGTTCGCGAGCGTACACGTGAACTGGCCCAGCAGAACGAAGCACTGCGCTACCGCACCCGTCAACTCCAGACGGTTGCCGATGTGGCACGGAGCATCGTCTCGGCTCAGGCGCTGGAAAGCCTGCTTAATCAAGTCACCACCCTTATCAGCGAGCGTTTTGGCTTCTACCACGTTGGGGTCTTCCTTCTTGATGAGAAAGGCGAATACGCCGTTCTCCGCGCCGCCAACAGCGAGGGAGGGAAGCGTATGCTCGCCCGCCAGCACAAGTTACCGGTAGGCAAGGTCGGTATTGTGGGTTATGTTACCGCAACCGGCCAGCCCCGTATCGCAACCGATGTTGGTGAAGATGCCGTTCACTTCAAGAACCCTGACCTGCCCGAAACGCGCTCAGAGATGGCGTTGCCCCTTATCGCCAATAACCGCATCATCGGCGCTCTGGATGTTCAGAGCACCCAACCCAATGCTTTTACCCCTGAGGATATTGAACTCTTTAGCACTTTGGCCGACCAAATTGCCATCGCTATCGTCAACAACCAGTTACTAGAAGAAACCATGCGTGCCCTGGACGAGGCGCGCCGTGTCAACCGGCGCTATTTACAACAAGAATGGGAGAAAGAAGTCCGTTCTCGCCGCCACCGCGCTTACATCTACACTTCACAAGGTCTATTTGCCCAACCGCCGATCTCCCGCCCCGAAATTGAAGCCGCTATTCGGCGGGGTGAAATCACCGCCATCCCTGCCCAAGATGAGCAAGCGGCTGTGTTAACGGTACCCATCCAACTCCGCGACGAGGTTCTGGGTGTGATCCGCGTGCAAGACATGGGGGTTCCCGAACGCACCTGGACCGAAGAGGAAATCGAAGCCCTTAAAGCCGTGGCTGCCCAGGTTGCGTTGGCTTTAGAAAACGCGCGTTTGCTCGAAACCACCCTGCGCCGCGCCGAACGCGAACGCAAGGCTTTGGAGATTACCGGGCGCATCCGCGCCGCTACGGATCCACAGACCATGCTGAACATCGCGATGGAGGAACTCAAACGCGCTCTAGGTGCCTCACATGTTCAGGTTATCTTTAATTCACCTGCGACCTCATCCTCAGCCGAGGAAGCGCCCGATAACGGGAAAAACACGGGGTTAAGCACATAAAGCGTGGGAGGGCCAGATGAAATGTATAGCGGTAACCAATGAAAAAGGTGGTGTGGCGAAGACAACAACCTCGGTAAACCTCGGTGCCGCGCTGGCCGAGATGGGGCATCGTGTGCTTCTGATAGATATGGATGCTCAGGCCAATCTTACCCTTGCGGTCGGGGCAGATCCACAGCAAATCCACGCCACAATTCTGGATATTATTCTGGATAACGTCCTCTCAACTGAAGAAATCTTAAAACCAACCGGTATAGAGCATTTACACCTATTGGGTAGCAACTCAGGACTGAACTTAGCCGAACGATTGCTTCCACGCCAATCCGGTTATGAAACGTTGTTGCAAAAGAAACTGCCGTTTATCGGGGCCAAGTTTGACTACGTCATCCTCGACTGCCCTCCCTTTCTAGGTGCCCTGATGAGCAATGCCTTGGCAGTAGCGGATATCGCTCTAATCCCTACCCAGGCAGAATACTTTTCCATCTATGCGCTGAAAAATATTTTGGCATTGATCCGCCGCATTCGTGAACAGCATAATCCTTCCCTGGCTTATCGTTTGCTCCTCACCATGTTTGACCAGCGCAACCGCATCCACCGCACATTGTATCAATACCTGCGTGAGCACTTTGCGGATGGGCTAATGGAAACTGTAATCCCTATAGACACCCGACTGCGCGAAAGCGCCATCGCCGGCGTTCCCGTTCTCCATCATGCGCCTAAAAGTCGAGCCGCTCTTCAATATCGTGCCCTAGCCCAGGAGATCATCCACCATGTCCAAGAAACCCTTGCACAGCCGGCTTGATGCCCTCTTTCAACAACTTAACTCCCCTCAGGAAAAAGGAAGCATTCCCGGCCAATCGGTGTCGGATGACGACATGGCACAGGGGTGGGGATTTACCTGCCAGGTGGACGGTACTTGCGTAGCATGCAGTCCGGAGATCACATATTGGCTAGGTCTAACCCTAGGGCAGGTCATCGGAAATAATGTGTTTAAGTCTTTTCTCCCCGCGGAGTTGTCCAGCCGCATCCAAGCCTGGCTGGGCTCCAACACTCCATCCTTCGAGGAAGAATTTACATGGACTGGACAGGAAGGCCAAACGTTTGTATTACGGTTAACCGCCCACCGTCTGGGTGAAACCGGTCAATCTGATCCACATTGGCGCGGCTACGTCCAGGTTCTAAACGGTACCCCTGGCTCTTCTCGCTCATCCCTCCATCAGTCCCCATCTCCCCACGGGTCATCCTCACCTTCCCACCGACCAAGCCATCTAGACGTAACAACCCAGCCCGTGGCTCGCGCAATCAAAACCACTCTTCCCACCCCGCCATCCCTGGGGCAGAGGGCTCCAGAGGTCAAAACCCCGCTCAAACAACGCCCACACGTTCAACCTGCTCGCCTTACTGCACCGCTCACACTTCCCGGCTTTGGCGAGGGCCTATTAGAGGTGATAGATGAGGTGCCGGATCGAATCTGGACCGAGGACGAAATCCTCCTGGTTGAAGAAGTAATGCGGCAACTCAGTCTGGCGATTGAAAATGCCCAACTTTATGCTGCAGTGCAACAAGAACTGGCCGAGCGCACGCGCGCCGAGCAAGAACTCCTACGCCGTAATCAGCAATTAGCCCTGCTTAACGAGATCGGGCAACAGATTTCCCGTCTTACCGAAGCCGATGAGATTCTGGATCTCGTCCCGCATGCGGTGGGCCAAATTGCTGACAATACGAACCTCATCCTGGCGCTTTACGATGAGAAGAGTAATCTGGTCCGCTTCCCGCTCGTAATTCAAGACGGAAAATTCCAGGAATGGCCGGCCCGCCCACCCAGCCGTGAGGATGTGATCGGTCACGTTATCCTGGAACGGCGCCCGCTTTGGCTCAGCCGCGATTTGGAACAAGAAGTCCAATCCCTCGGTCTTCTGCTCCCCGAACCCCACCCCAAAGCCTTAATTGCCCTACCCATGAGCACGGGTGAACGTGTGCTGGGAGCATTGGTCGTTCAATCGTTTACTTCGGATAACGCCTATACCCGGGTGCAGTATGAATTGCTCTCCACCCTGGTGACGCAGTTGAGCATCTCCCTCCAGAACGCCAACCTGTTCCAGGAAGTCATGGCCGGTTTGCGGGCGATTGAGACCCGCGAGCGCTATCAAGCCGCTGTCGCTCGCGCGGTCGCGTTGCTGAGTGAATCGGGCCTTAAAGCCTTGCGCGATGTGCTGAGCCTCTTGGGTGAAGCGGCTCAATGCGATCACGTATTTTATGCCACGGTAAAGGAAGATGAGCAAGGGCTCTACTGGACCGCCGTTGCCGACTGGTCTAAGCAAGAGACGGAATTTCACTTAGAGCGCAATAAACTCCAGCACATGCCGGTTGCGCTTTTCCCTTCGTGGGGGCGACCGTTACGCGAGCGCGGTTGGTTTGCAGCAACTCTGGAGGATCTGGAACCCTTCGAACAGAATTTTCTACGCAACTTAAACACAACCTCCATTTTGCTCCTGGCCGTTCCCGGCAAAGCGGCGGTACCCGGTTTCTTGGCGTTCGAACAGGCTACTCCCCGCCATTGGCAAAATGACGAGATCAATATTCTGCGCCTTGCCGCGGATGCCGTTGCCAACACCCTGGTGCGCCAGGATCTGCTCGAGCAGTTACAAGCCTCACTCGATGAGACCGAGAATCTGTATCACCTCAGCACGCGCATGTCCACCGCCGCCACCTTACAGGAAATGGTGGCCGTTATTCCTCAGGGAATGCGCATCCCGGCCATCAACCGCGCTGTGCTGCTGCTCAAAGAGAGTGATACATCATTGGGGAAAGAGTATCTGCGCGTGGTGGCCAATTGGCATAGTGGCCGCGGCACCCCACCACCACCCGTTGACACGGTCTATGGAACTAACCACCCTTACTATCACTTGACTCACACCCGAACGCCTCAATTTTATGAGGATGTCCTCGAACAGATCACCGATCCCGCCATGCGCCAGCAACTGCTGGATCTTTCGGTGCGGGCATTGGCCGCCCTACCCTTATGGGCTTCGCGGGAACAATTAGGGGCATTGCTCTTGCTGTGCGATGAGCCTCACCACTTCAGCGGACGCGAACTGCGCACTTATCCCCCCCTAGCCGGCCAGATGGCTACCGAGGTCGAGAACCTGCGCCTGTTTGAACAAACGCAGAAAGCCCTGGCGCGTACCGAGTTGCTCTACACCATCAGTAATGGTATTGCCCAGGCGCGCGAGATCCAGGAACTGGCCGACCTGCTCTTCCAACATGCCTTGCCCGCGACCGCCGAGAACCTCGCTATTATTCTGGTCAACCGCACCCCTGAGGGTGAAGCCACAACCCTCGAAGTCGCCGGCTTCTGCTCCAAGAATGCCGCTTTACAGCGGCAGGGGATGGTGCTACCAGTGCAAGCCCTCCCATCCCTGACCCAATTGCGTTATGAACCCTGGATTCTCACGCACCTAGAGCAAAGTGGATTAGATTCAACTTCGCGCAACACCTTGCAATCTCTGGGGTTTGTTTCAGGCTGTATTGTGCCCTTAATCAGCGGTGAGCGCTTGCTGGGTTTACTGACGGTCTCGGCGTCTCGTCCGATGACCCTTTCAAGTGAGGATATCCAAATCTTGCAAGCGGCAGGTAACGGTATCACTGTCGCGATTGAACGCTTCAGCCTCTTGCGTGAAGCCCAGCGCCGCGCTCTGCAACTCGAAACGGCGGCGCAGATCGCCCGCGATACCCTTAGCACCCTAGACCTCAACACCCTGCTCGGGCGTATGGTGCAACTGGTTGCTCAGCGCTTTAATTACTACCATGTGGGCATCTACCTGAGCAACGACGAAAACAGCCATTTGGTTCTCCGTGAGGCTGCCGGTGCAGGACGTGATGATCTGCTGAACAACCCGCCCCGTTATGCCAGGGGCTCGCGCACGCCAATCGGGCGCGTGGCAACTGTGGGTGAACCGCTCGTGCTTAACCGGGTTTTAGAAGACCCCTTCTATCAACCCAATCCTTACCTTCCTCACACTCGTTCGGAGGTCATCTTACCGCTCAAGACGGGTGATAACGTGATGGGGGTATTGGACATTCACGCCCGCAACGAGAGCGCCTTCACCTCGGAAGACTTGCACGTGCTTCAGATTCTGGCTGACCAAATCGCCGTGGCGATTGAGAACGCTCGCGCTTATGAACTCGCCCAGCAAGCCGTAGAGGAAATGCGCCGTGCTGACCGGCTCAAGAGCCAGTTCTTGGCCAACATGAGCCACGAACTGCGCACCCCGTTGAACTCTATCATCGGTTTCTCCAAAGTCATCCTTAAGGGAATTGACGGTCCGATCACCGAATTGCAACGGCAGGATTTAACCTCGATCTACAACTCTGGTCAGCACCTCCTTGGGCTGATCAATGACATTCTCGATCTTTCCAAGATCGAAGCCGGCAAGATGGAATTGCAGTTCAGCGAGGTGAATCTGGTAGACTTGATCAACAGCGTGATGTCCACCGCTGTGGGTTTGGTCAAGGACAAACCAATCACCCTTTATCACCATGTCCCTGCGGATTTGCCCACCGTCATCGCCGATGCAACCCGCATTCGCCAGGTCTTGCTCAATTTCCTCTCGAACGCGGCAAAGTTTACCGAAGAAGGCTCGATTACGGTAGAAGCGAAGGTAGTCGAAAGTCCCAAGGGCACCCCTGAAGTCATGATCACCGTTACCGATACGGGGATCGGAGTGGCAGAAGAGGATCGGCATAAACTGTTCCAACCCTTCTCCCAGGTAGATGACTCGCCCACGCGCCGCACCGGTGGCACGGGGTTGGGGCTTTCCATCTGCCGCTCATTTGTGGAAATGCATGGGGGACGGATTGGGCTCTTATGGAGCGAAGTGGGTAAGGGGAGCACCTTCTTCTTCACGCTGCCCGTTCCAACGCCGACGACGGCTCAAAGCGGCGAAACAATGTCAGCCTTACCGGATGGCGCCCCGGTAATCTTAGCCATTGACGACGATCATCAAGTCACCCAACTCTATCAGCGCTACCTGGAGAACAACGGTTACCGCATTGTGCCTCTTCACGATCCGCATCAGGCCGTTGCTACGGCCAAACGCCTGAAACCTTTTGCCATCACCCTTGATCTCATGATGCCCGATAAAGACGGCTGGCAAGTGCTCTTCGACCTCAAAAACGACCCCGAAACACGGGATATCCCAGTAATCATTTGTAGCATCTTGGAAGAGGAAGAAAAGGGCTTCAGCCTGGGCGCTGCCGATTATCTGGTGAAACCTTTCCTGCCGGAGGATTTAATCCATGCCCTCTACCGCCTGAAGAATGGGGGGAGTGAACCCAAGATCCTGATTGTAGATGACTCGGCTGAAGATGTTCGCCTGCTCCAAAAAATCCTGGATGCTGATGGCCGCTTCCACATCCAGGTAGCCTACGATGGGCAAGCGGCCTTGGAACACTTAGCCCAATCTTCACCTGACGTCATCCTCTTAGATCTATTCATGCCCGGAATGGACGGCTTCCAAGTTCTGGAAGCGTTGCGCACCCACCCGATTTGGAGCCGTATCCCGGTGATCATCATTACCGGTGGAGATCTTACCCCCGAGCAGCGCGAACAACTGGCCGAGTTCAGCAAGCGTATGCTCAACAAGAGCCAGTTCCACGAGAAAGACCTTTTCGCCCTGTTAGAATCGGCCCTACAAAAGTGGTCTAAAAACACTCCATCATCGCACTGAGGAAGCATCATCATGCTCAACGAACACTGCCAAATTGAGTGCCTGGACTGCGGTTTTCGGACGCCTTACCACCCGCTTGAAACAACATGCCCCCATTGTGGAGGCATGTGGCGTAAGGCCGTTTATGATTACACGTACCTCTCTCGTGCCCTCCCACCCCGGCTAAAGGAACGCCCCTTCGACCTCTGGCGCTATCGCGAATTGCTGCCGGTAACGCAGCCAACCCCTGAATTACGCCTTTCCGAAGGGGGCACACCGCTCATTCGCGCGCTTAACTTGGGCATGATGCTGGGGTTAGCCAATATTTTCATGAAAGATGAACGCCAGGGGCCCACTTCCTCGTTTAAGGATCGTCAGGCAGCGCTCAGCATCTCTGCCCTCAAGACCGTAGGGGTGCGTGAGGTCGTTTTGGCCTCGACCGGGAACGTCGCTATCGCCTATTCAGCGTATGCGGCCCGCGCCGGGATCAAACTTTGGGCGTTTCTCACCAGCCTTGTCCCCGCGGCAAAAATGCGCGAGGTGGCGCTTTACGGCACCCAAGTTATCAAAGTCACCGGATCCTATGATCAAGCCAAGCAGGTGGCCGCCGAATTTGCCCGTCAGCGCGGAATCTACCTGGACGCCGGGGCGCGAAGCATTGCCAACATTGAGTCCATGAAAACCATCGCTTATGAAATTGCCGAACAATTGGGAGAGGTGCTTAACAATTCCGACAATCCTGTGAGTAGCGGACAACCGCGCTGGCAAGCGCCGGACTGGTATATCCAGGCCGTGAGCGGTGGAATGGGCCCATTAGGTGTGCTCAAGGGCTTTCGTGAGATGTATGAAATGGGCTGGATTGACAAAATCCCCAAGATCGGGGTTATCCAGGTGGAGGGTTGCGCCCCGATGGTGAATGCTTGGAAGCAGGGTCGTGAGACGGCCATTCCGGTCCAATCCCCCCGCACCAATATTGCCACGCTGGCAACCGGCGATCCTGGGCGAACCTATACCCTGCTCCGCAATGGGATGTTGGAAGGATCGGGCGGGGCTTTTGAAGCCGTTAGCGATGAAGAGGCCTTTCGAGCGATCCACTTCCTGGCCAAAATGGAAGGAATGTCCGTTGAACCGGCAGCAGCGGTGGCGTGCGCCGGCTTGATCAAATTGGTACGTAGTGGGCAAATCAAGCCCCATGAGGTGGTCGTCATGAATATTTCGGGGCACACGTTACCGGTTGAGCGCGCGGTCGTTGGCGATGGCTGGTCACGCAACGTTGTAGTCTCCGAAGCCATCCACGCCGGCGCCGAAGAAGGTCTGCTGGCAGCGTTGAGCAAGATCACCATTGACCGCTTCCCACGTATTGCGATCGTAGATGATCATCCCGAAGCACGACGTCTGATCCGCCGCATTCTCCAATCCCAAGGGGAGTACACCCTCTATGAAGCCGCCAGTGGCCGCGAAGCCATCGAACTCGCCCAACGTGAACACCCCGACCTAATCATCCTGGATCTCATGATGCCGGAAATTGACGGCTTTGGTGTCATCGAAGCCCTACAAGCCCAGCCCGAAACGGCAGATATCCCAATTATCGTGGTGACTGCCAAGGAGTTAACCCCAGCAGAAAAGGACCGCCTGCGCGGACACATCCAATCCCTGATGCAGAAAGGAGATTTCATGAGCGACGATCTATTGGATGAAGTTCGCGCGTTGCTGAAATGAAGCCACCCTAATGAGGTCAACAAATGTGGGCTAACCGGCGTTCCCAGGGGGTAATTGCAGCGCTGGCATCGGCGCTGTTTATGGGCGCCATGCCCATCTTTGGCAAACAGGCTTTTGGAGCCGGCTTCTCCCCGTTGGCAGTCGTTGCCTTACGCAGCGCCATTGCCGCACTTTTGATGTTAGGAGCCATGAACTTTCAGCGCCAGTTCTTCTATATCTATCCGGTAGGACTAGTAGGTTGCCTAATCGCTGGGATCATCAATGGGATTGGCTCCATTTTTTACTACACTGCTTTGGTTCGTTTGGATGCCAGCGTAGGTCACCTGATTTACTCGTTTTATCCTCTTTTCGTGGCACTGTGGCTCTGGCTAGACCGGCAGAAAATCGGCCCAATTACCCTCCTGCGCCTCACTTTGGCGTTACCCGGTATCTATTTATTGATTCGCACCGGTCATACGCCGGTGGATTTGGCAGGCGCCCTGATGATGTTGCTAGCCGCGCTTTTCTACGCGCTTCACCTTATTATCAATCAGCGCATCCTATACGAAGCCCCAGCGCCAACCGTGACGTTCTACACCCTTCTGGCTATGGCGATTACCGTGGGTATTGCCTTTGGTGTTACTCACCCAACGCTTCCACCCCTTACCCTGGCGTGGTGGCCGGTGCTCGGAATGGCCGGTGTCACTTTTCTTTCTCGCCTCACCTTGTTCCTTGGCGTCAAAAATCTGGGCGGACTTCAAACCGCCCTCTTGGGATTAAGCGAACTTCTTGTTACGGTCCTTTTAGCACAAGTCTGGCTGAATGAACGCCTCAGCCCTGCGCAATGGATAGGGGCATTATTAATCGCCGGAAGCATGACCTTGGTTGCACTTGATCCACCCACACCGGAGCGCCGCACCAGCAGTGGCTGGTTGCGATGGTTGAACCCACCGCAATTACCGGAAATTGACCTTCCCTGGCAACGTTAACCCTGGATTACTCGATCAGCGGACCGGGGGTAGCAGCAACCTGAAGGCAGTAGCCCAACTGCCGCTGATTGTGTAGCCAATGGCTTCCCCCAACTTGGCCGAGTTTGCGCCGCAACCGACTAGCCAGTGGACTTAACAAGCGAGCCGCTTCAACACGGTCTATGGAACAGCCATAGACTAAGCGTCCAAGATCTTCATACGGCAGAGCCACGCCATGATTCGCCAAAAGCGATTCCATCAGCCGGGCTTCAGTCAATGAAAGACGCACAATCCGCTCCGTCGTCCGCAGCACCCGGTTCTGCGCATCCAGAATGACCCCATTATCAAGATAAACCGAAAGGCGCTCGAACTGCAATGGGCACGCGGTCATATAGAGAGCGCTCGATGCATGAACAACGTAATTGGATTCCTTGGTCTCTGTGCCTTGGGCTTGCAAAGCCGTAATGGCCTCGATGAGACTACGTGGAGGTAGAGGTTTTTGTAACACCATAAGGGGGGTTAACCAAGTCTCCGCGGTTGGCTTAATCCCAGGCGAGATCAGAAAAACAGCCTTGACACGTTTCTTGTAATCTTCCAACGCCTTTTCCAGAGCACCCCCCTCACCTTCGTGACGAATATCAGCAAGCAAGATGTCAAAACCCTCGCTGGCCAGCAGGGTCACGGCTGTTTCAAGGGATGAAACCGTGGTTATCCTCAACCCAAGGGGCGCGATTAAGGAAACCAACCATAAACGAAGGGCCTGGTCGGGCTCCAGAATCAGAAGATGACCGGAAAGACTCATATCAGGACGACCTTATAAAAGGCCAAGAACCGGGGTGACGGGGTAATTTGATTTTAACCGAAATCAAACAAAGAGCAAAACACTTTTGCTCATTAATTGGCAAGAAAATCGGCGCAAACAAGACAACCGGTACGCAGTATACTCAAACGAAGAATAAAGCGTTTCCGGAGGCTGGTGTGTTAAGTCATCTCTGGCACTTGATCATAGGGTCTCCCCTTCCTACTCAAAATTTAGCCCATGAGCGCTTAGACAAAATCCGGGCTTTGGCGGCCTTCTCCCCCGATGCGCTTTCTTCGGTGGCCTATGCTAACCAGGAAATTTACCTTAGTCTCGTTGTGGCTGGAAGCGCTGGCCTGGCTTTCTCGTGGCCTATTGGGTTAGCGATCACGGGTTTGCTGATCATCGTGGCTACCTCTTATTATCAAACTATTCATGGTTATCCTTCCGGGGGTGGCGCTTATATTGTCGCCCGCGAAAATCTAGGGACACTTCCGGGGTTGATCGCTGCCGCTGCTTTAACTGTGGATTACAGTTTGACGGCTGCGGTGAGCCTAACTGCTGGTGTTGCCGCACTTGCTTCGGCGTTTCCCGCCCTCTGGGCCTACAAGGTAGAATTGGCGCTCATCCTGCTAGTCATCATTACGGTGATCAATTTACGGGGTATTCAGGAATCGGGAACGGTAATGGCGGTCCCCGTCTATTCCTTTCTGGGGGCTTTCCTGCTTATGATTGGAATTGGCCTGGTACGATTGATTGTAGAAGGTCCTGGTCATCTTACCTCCGTGGCCCCACCAGCGGTTCAGTCTTTGACCCCGCTACTGGTTTTACACGCCTTTGCTACCGGATGCACGGCAATGACCGGTATTGAAGCCATCAGCAACGGTATCCCCGCCTTTCGCCCCCCTGAAGCACGCAACGCCGGACAGACGTTGATCATTATGGCCATACTTATGGGAATGCTCTTTGTCGGTAGTATTGGCCTAACCCAATTTTTAGCCGTCATTCCCCGGGCGGAAGAGACCATTCTTTCTGCTCTAGCCCATCGCATTTTCGGGGAGAGTCCGTTTTACTTCCTTGTGCAACTCAGCACACTGCTCATCCTGGCCGTGGCCGCCAACACCAGTTTTGCCGATTTTCCTCGTCTGGCCGCCATTCTCGCTCGCGACGGTTTTCTACCGCACCAACTGGCCGGGTTAGGCGATCGGCTGGTTTATTCCAACGGGATCCTCACCTTAGCCGGTGTCGCCGGTCTGCTCATCCTTCTATTTGGTGGAGATACCCACGCTTTGATCCCCTTGTTCGCCGTGGGCGCCTTCCTAGCCTTCACCCTTTCACAGATTGGAATGGTCAACCATTGGCAGCGAACCCGCGGCAAGCATTGGAAAATGAAAGCCTTTTTGAACGGCCTTGGGGGATTGATCACAGGGGCAACCATGATCATCGTCGGGGTCAGCAAATTTACCGAAGGGGCGTGGGTTGTGCCTATCGCGATTGCACTGCTGACATTCGGATTTATGCGCATCCGTGACCACTACCGAGACGTTGCCCAAGAGTTGTCGCTTTCTAATGTTGCGGATCTTCCCACCTCCATTCCACCTCGTCCCCGTATTGTGATCCCCATCTCAGGCGTTCACAAAGGGATTGTTAATGCTGTCAATTTTGCCCGCGCCATCGGGCAAGAGATCACTGCCGTTTTTGTGGAATTAGAACCCGGAAGCGGCGAACAGATCCGGAGCAAATGGGCAGGCCTATGGCCAGATATTCCTCTGGTCGTTTTACCTTCCCCTTACCGCTCCCTGGTGGGGCCTCTCTTAGATTTTTTAGATGAGACCGATCGGGAACATAACGATGGGCAACTGGCCGTGGTCATGTTACCGGAGTTTGTCCCGGCGCGCTGGTGGCACTTCTTTCTGCATAACCAATCCGCCTGGTTGCTTAAAACCGCACTGCTCTATCGGCGGCGGCGCATGGGATTCCAACGCGTCATCATTGACGTTCCATACCACCTGAGACGCTAATTTTAAAAAGGGCAATCCTAGAGAATGCCTATTACACAAAACAATATATAAAAAAGGGGTGGCTGATGGGGGTCGAACCCACAACCACCTGATCCACAGTCAGGTGCTCTGCCTTTGAGCTACAGCCACCGTATGTCTGGTTTTGATTTTAACACAACCCCCATGGTTCGACAAGGAACTTACATCGTCTTTCCAGTACTAATCCTATTTTCTCAAATCTTTCATTAACACAACAGTGGTAGAATTAGCGCTTGCAAAGCCCCACTGCTTTGATGGGGAGGACATTATGACCAACGTCATCGCCTGGGAAACATTGCTTACTGCAATTAAAGTGCTCTACGCCTTATGTATGCTGGCGGTAGTCATTCCCGGGCTTAACAGCCTGTTCCTCGCTTACACGTATTTGCGTCACCGCCAACGTCTCCCCCGCTCTTCCGATTTTACGCCCCCCACTTCGTGGCCGCGAGTCACTGTCCAACTTCCAATCTATAACGAAGGGCAACTGATTACCCGCTTATTACGCGCCGTTACGCGTCTAGACTACCCCCGTGATCGCCTGGAAATCCAGGTCCTGGATGACTCCACCGACGAAACCAGCACACTTGCCCGTGCGCTGGTCGAACGCTATCAACGTGAAGGGTTTCAAATCGTCTACCGCCACCGCGCCAACCGCCAGGGCTACAAAGCCGGCAACCTGGCCTCGGGTCTCTCGACCGCAAAAGGCGAGTTGATTGCCATCTTTGACGCTGACTTCCTACCTCCCCGTGACTGGCTGAAACGGGTCGTGCCCGCCTTTCAAGATCCGAACGTTGGTTTCGTGCAGACCCGGTGGGTCCACTACAACGCTCATACCAACCTTCTCACCCGCCTGGTCAATCTGGCAATGGACGGACACGCCATTGTAGAACAAGGTGGTCGTGCCGCGGGCGGTTTTTTCATCGGCTTTGACGGTTCAGGCGGCATCTGGCGCCGCGAGTGCATTGAGGCTGCCGGTGGATGGCAATGGGATACCCTAACCGAAGATCTCGATCTGGCGTACCGCGCCCAACTTTTGGGTTGGAAAGGGCTCTACTTGCCCGACGTTACCGTCTTAGCGGAGTTGCCCGAAACCTTAGCCGCCCTTAGACGACAACAATACCGCTGGGCGAAAGGTAGCCTCCAAACCTTGCGCAAACTCGGGGTACGTCTGTGGCGTGCCCCTCTGCCCTGGAAGGTGCGTTTGCAGGGCTTGCTTCACCTTGCCATGTATGTCCCGTTCCCCTTCGCCGTGCTGGCTTTCCTGTTAATCCTCCCCTTGGGTTTATGGGCACCTTCGTATTTCAGTTTCTTCCTCTGGAGCATCCTCGGGGGAGTGGGGTTAGCCGCAGAATACCTTACCGCGCGAACCGAAATCAACCCCCGTTTGGCATCGCGCTTAAAGTTATTGCCGGGAATGGCGCTGCTTGGAATCGGTATCAGCCTGACGTGTGCCTTTGGAGCCGTTGACGGTTGGCTTCATGACGGTGGCGTGTTTGAGCGCACTCCCAAAGGTCTAACTTCGAAATCAAAACCGATGCCCCCCTCCGTAAGAACCATCTATAATTATCTCAAATGGGGCGAAGGTGTCTTAAGCCTTTATTTACTGGTCTCGGCTTTGTTACTGGCCAGCCACGCGCAAGCCGGGATGTTACCCTGGTTATTTACCAGTTTTACCGGTTTCTTCCTTATGTCCCAAGGGGCTTTTTTAGAGGAGCCGTTACCCAGTACGGCCCCCCTCTCTACTACTAATCATCATCTTTCATCATTGACTAAATAACTCTTAAAACCCTTCAGGAGAAGCCACCATGCGTAAACCTTTTGTTGCCGGAAACTGGAAGATGAATAAAACCGTTGAGCAGGCGCGCGTCCTGGTTTCAGAAATGCTACCGGGGTTACAAGCCGTCAAAGCGGTTGAACGCGTCCTCTGTCCACCTTTTACCAGCCTGATGGCAATCGCCGCCATGCTGAGTGGCACCGATATCGGCCTGGGAGCCCAAAATATGCACTGGGAAGCCGCCGGTGCATTCACCGGTGAAATTGCCCCTGCAATGGTTAAAGAGTTCTGTCATTACGTGATTCTGGGCCACTCAGAGCGGCGCACATATTTCGGCGAGACCGACGAAACGGTCAACCGCAAGGTACGGGCCGCATTTGCCCATGGGCTTACCCCCATCGTCTGCATCGGTGAAACGCTGGCCGAAAACGAAGCTGGACGCACCGCCGAGGTCGTCTCTCGCCAGATTGAACAGGGTCTGAAAGACCTGACACCCGAACAAGCCAGCGGGCTGGTCATCGCTTACGAACCGGTTTGGGCCATCGGCACCGGACGCGCCGCCAGTGGTGAAGATGCCAATCGCGTTGTAGCGGAAGTCATCCGCCCAACCCTGGCCAAAATGTTTGGGAACACCGTCGCCGAAACCATCCGCGTGCTCTACGGTGGTTCGGTAACTGCCGCCAACGCCGCTGAGTTCTTCTCTCAACCGCAAATTGATGGCGCTTTGGTAGGTGGTGCCAGTCTAAAAGCCGCCGAGTTCGTAAAGATTGTCGAGGCCGCCGCCAAGTGAGAACGATTTGGCTTTCGAGGGCTTAATCGCCTTTGGTTTGACTCTGCTTCTTTTCCTTGTGATACAGCGTTGGCTGCATCACGAGATGCAGGCTTTCTTTTACCTGCTAACCCGACGCCCCAACTTGGCGGTGACGCTCTTCTCCATCGTTCTCTTTCCAGGCGTGTTCTTGCATGAATTCAGCCATGTCCTCGCCGCCTGGTTGCTGCGTGTCCCGTTACGTGGATTTTCTCTTCTCCCACGCCTATCATCGGATGGACAATTGCAATTGGGCTATGTGCAAACATCTAAAACCGACTTTCTACGTGATGCTCTAATTGGTGCGGCGCCGTTCTTCACCGGCTCGCTTGTGGTCGCCTACCTCGGGTTGAATCACTTGGGTCTCAACGTCTTGTTTCCGCCTTTGCTTCAAGCCAATTGGCAAGCCCTTCTACCTCAGATGCTTGCCCTAACCCAACAACCCGATTTCTGGCTCTGGTTTTATCTCACCTTTGCCGTCAGCAGTACCATGATCCCTTCCGCCGCCGATCGCCGCGCCTGGTGGGCTGTGGCAGTAGCCTTGGGCATCTTTGCCATGGTCGCCTTTCTGGCCGGGATCGAGCAATGGCTAGCACTTTCCCTGTGGCCGATGCTAAACCAAGCTCTCTCCGCACAGGGACTCATTTTGGGGATGGCGCTTACCATTCACCTGGCTTTAGCCATTCCCCTATGGGTTACTAATCGAGTGTTATTCCGCGCACGGCGTGCCCTCGCCTCCACCAACACGCCGCGTTCTGGAATTAAAACCAAGTTTTAGCCGGTACCGAACTGACGATCTCCGGCGTCCCCCAGTCCGGGTACGATATAACCCTGGTTATTCAGGCGCTCGTCAATGGCCGCCAGGTAAATCGCCACATCCGGATGGTGAATTTCTAAGCGTTGAATACCTTCGGGTGATCCAATCAGTCCCACGAACTTAATGCGCTTAACGCCCCACTGCTTAAGGATATCCACCGCGGCAATCGCCGAACCGCCTGTAGCCAGCATTGGATCCAAAATCAAGCACACGCTGACCCGAGGCTCGGTCGGGAGTTTGTTATAGTACTGCACCGGCTTAAGCGTCTTTTCATCTCGATAGATGCCTAGATGCCAGACCTCTGCCGAAGGCATGAGTTCCCAAACCCCCTCGACCATACCCAAACCCGCACGCAAGATGGGCACCAACCCAATTTTTTCCACCAACTCCGCCCCTTGGGCAACCCCCATGGGGGTCTGCACCGTTACCGGGCGCGTCGCAAGGTCCGCAGTTGCTTCATAGGCTAAAAGCGCGCTTAGTTCACGTACCAATTCGCGGAATCGCTTTGGTTCGGTCTCCACTGAGCGCAACTTGGCTAATTTATGAGCCACGAGGGGATGTTTTGAGACATGGACGAGCGACATATGTGGCGTGCTCCTTTGCTCAAATTTCGCTTATTATAATTCAATCCCCAAGCAGAAAGCAGTTATAATCAAACCGATATGGACGATTTCAAACAGCGCCTCGTACAACCCGAAAGCCGACCAGACGACCGGTTGGATCAAGCCCTGCGCCCACGCCGCTTAGCCGACATCATTGGACAAGAGGCTTTAAAGGAAAATCTTTCCATTCTCATTGCTGCTGCTCGCCAGCGCGGCGAACCCCTGGAACATGTTCTCTTCTACGGCCCGCCGGGGCTGGGGAAGACCACTCTTTCGCATGTGCTGGCCAATGAGATGGGCGTGGAGATCAAAGTCACCGCAGGGCCGGCCATTGAGCGCGCGGGAGATTTAGCCGCCATCCTGACCAATCTGCGTGCCGGGGATATTCTTTTTATTGATGAAATCCACCGCTTGGGTAAAGCCGTGGAAGAAGTGCTTTACCCGGCCATGGAAGATTTTGCCCTCGATATCGTTATCGGAAAAGGGCCAGCGGCGCGCTCGATCCGCCTTAAACTACCTCGCTTCACCCTAATTGGCGCCACCACCCGCCTAGCGCTGGTCAGTGCACCCCTGCGGGCGCGTTTTGGCGCCGTTTATCGCCTGGACTATTACAGCCGTGAAGCCATCGAACAGATCCTGAGCCGCGCCGCAATACTGCTGGGTGTCCAAGCCGAACCAGAGGGCATCGAGGAAATCGCGCGACGTTCGCGCGGCACCCCCCGCGTGGCCCTACGCCTCTTGCGCCGCGTGCGCGATTACGCCCAAGTACGCGGCGCCGGCCAGATCACGGCTGAGATCGCCCGCGAGGCGCTCAATCTTCTCAATGTTGACCCCTTGGGATTGGACGATGTAGATCAACGCGTCTTGCGCACGGTGATTGAAAAATACAACGGCGGGCCGGTCGGTCTAAACACCATTGCCGCCTCCATCGGTGAAGAACCCGATACCATTATGGACGTGGTCGAGCCCTACCTGCTCCAACTGGGTTTTCTGGATCGTACCCCGCAAGGGCGTGTGGCCACGCCTTTGGCCTATGCGCATCTCGGCATTCCTTATACCAAAGACAATCAACAGCCGCGGCTGTTTACCTGAACATCAAACTAACACCGAAAGCATTATCACATTTATGGCCGGTTCGTCCTTTAAAACCTCTGACTTCGATTACGATCTTCCTCCCGACCGCATCGCCCAGACACCGATTGAGCCACGCCACAAGGCACGCTTGCTGGTAATGTGGCGGGATCGCCCTGAACTAGAACACACTGTTTTCTGGGAGATTGGGCGTTACCTTAATCCCGGTGACTTATTGGTAGTCAATGAGACCCGCGTCATCCCGGCACGCCTATGGGCGCGCAAACCCTCCGGCGGACGGGTGGAGTTGCTTCTGCTTAAGAAAATCGCCGACCAGACCTGGGAGGGCCTGGTGGGTGGCAAACGCGTCAGGCCGCCTATGCGACTTCAGGTGGAAGGCGGCCCTACCGCCGACGTCCTTGCCGACCTGGGGGGATCACGCCGTCTGATCCAATTTGCCGAACCCATTGAACCCTACCTGCCCAGGGTAGGACAAATGCCTCTCCCCCCTTACATTCATGAACCGCTACGCGACCCCGAGCGCTACCAAACCGTCTTTGCCCGTGAACCCGGTTCGGCTGCCGCGCCTACTGCGGGACTCCACTTCACCCCTGAACTTATTGCACACCTCAAAGCCCAGGGAATTGGATTTGCCGGATTGGTGCTCCATATCGGTTTAGACACCTTCGCCCCGGTGACCGAAGAAGACCCCACCCAGCACCGCATACACACCGAATGGTGTGAACTCCCCCCGGAGACCGCCGAACGGATCAACGCCACCAAACGGGCCGGCAAGCGCGTAGTGGCTGTGGGCACCACGAGCGTGCGCACGCTGGAAACGGCGGCGCGCTATGCCACACCCGGCACGTGGGTTGCCCCGTTTGCCGGACCAACCGATCTCTACATTCTGCCTGGCTTTGAGTTCCGCGTGGTGGATGCCCTGGTGACCAATTTTCACCTTCCCCGCTCCACCTTGCTCATGCTGGTCAGCGCCTTTGCCGGACGCGAACGTATCCTTGAGGTGTATCGCGAAGCCGTTCGTCTGAACTATCGCTTCTATTCGTTCGGTGATGCGATGCTCATCCTTTAATCAATCTAAGCGCGCTTTTTTAGCCCATACACGCGCGCCAAGGGAATGACGGCCATAATTCCCGTGCCGGGTTGGCTGAGGCTACCCACTACCTTTTCCGTTGCCTTAACCAAGCGCTCAACCATAGCCTCATCTTCTACAATAGAGAACAACGTGCGGTTGGTATTCTCTATATGTTCCCTAAAGTTTTCAAGGGAGGGAAACAACGGAAAATCCTCGCGCCACACCCCACCGCTTTCCCGAAATCGCACCAATCCCTTGCTAAGCAGAATTGTAACCCCACTGACACCTACATCCTCCCATGCGTTAAGCAGCGCGTCCAGATTTTCAGGATCATTGAGGACGTACAAAACCAGAAACATAAACGGCCATCACCTCGTTTAAGATTTGGGTTCAAGCGTTTCCACCGAAGCCTCAGGGGTTGACGCGGCTTCCGGAATTTCTACTTTCTGCTTTTTTTCCTGGTGAACAAAGGTAGCCCGCAGAAGAGGCGGCGTGATCAATGTCGTCACCAACACCATGGCCACAATTGCCGGAAAAACCTGAGGGGAGAGCCAACCGTTGTCCAGGCCAACCGTTGCCACAATCAACCCAACCTCACCGCGCGAGATCATCCCTATTCCTAATTGTAGTGATTCCAACCAGGAATAACCCGAAATTCGTGCCCCCAATCCTGCCCCCAAAATCTTGCCCAAAATAGCCACCAGGATAACCCCAAGCATCACCCATATGGTTTCAAGACGGATAAGGTGAAGATCCACCGCAAGCCCGACATTAACAAAGAACAACGGGATAAAGAAGCCGTAGCCCAAAGCACGCAAGCCGCTCTCAATTTGCCCTTTTTCTGACGTGCGTGCGAACATCAAGCCGGCCAAAAATGTACCGGTAATAGCCGCCATTCCCCCCACTACCTCGGCTGCCAACCCGTAGAACAGCATGATGACAATCGCAAAACTCAACGCTGCCTGACTGATCGGCAGTCGCACCACGCGTTGGCTAAGCCGAGGGAGAATCCACAACCCAAATCCCATCGCAAGCGCCAGGAAAAGCGCCATGCGCAACACCACCGGCAAAATAGTTGCCGGTGTCAAGCCACCATCGCCCAGCGCCAGGAAAATTGAGAGGAATAAGATGACCAGAATATCATCGAAAACGGCTGCTCCCAGCAATCCCAGCCCCACCCGAGTGCGTAACACATTGAGTTCCATAAGGGTCTGAGCCGAAATGCTGACGCTGGTTGCCCCCAACGACAGGCCCAAAAAGAGCGCGCTATCCAAGGGCATGTGTGCCAACAACCCCACCCCTGCCCCCAATACGACTGGGACAATAACACCTAGCGAGCCGCTCAACAGCGATACACGGGTATTACGCACAAAATCGCGAATGTGGAGTTCCATCCCGGCCAAAAACATCAGGATGAGAACGCCCAACTCGCCAATTTCATACACAAACTCGCCCAAATGGGTATCGGTAAAAATATGTAGGTGGATCAGATCAATCAGCGAAGGCCCGAGCAGCAGCCCAACCAGTAGTTCCCCCAGCACCGAAGGTTGTCCCAAGCGTGTGCTCAAATAGCCCGCGGCCTTTGCCGCAAACAGAATAATGGCAGAAACCAGGACAAATTGTAAAAACGGTGTCATGGCGGCTATGCTCTCAGGAAGTTTGTCCAAAGTTTACCATGAAATTGTTATCTTTTCTGAGATGAGGGATACGGTATACTAGACAATGCAGGCCAGCCAGGAGATGACTTATGAGCGACCTCGAAAAGGAAAAACAACGTTGGGAAACCCAAACGTTAAATCCTTTGATCGAGAAATACCCAGAGCGTAAAGCCGAATTCTATACCTCATCCCAAATTCCCCTCCCCCGGGTGGCTCTTCCTCCCAAACACTTTGATTATATGGAAAAACTGGGCTTCCCGGGTGAATACCCCTTCACCCGCGGCGTTCAGCCCACCATGTACCGCGGGCGCTTGTGGACGATGCGGCAATATGCCGGCTATGCCACCGCCGAGGAATCCAATCAGCGCTATCGTTATTTACTTGCCCAAGGCCAAACCGGCCTTTCGGTTGCTTTTGACTTGCCCACCCAAATCGGCTATGATGCCGATGATCCTATGGCCAGCGGGGAGGTGGGCAAAGTCGGAGTATCAGTGTCCTCCCTGCGGGACATGGAAATCTTGTTCAAAGATATTCCCTTGGACAAGGTTTCCACCAGCATGACCATCAACGCCCCGGCGGCGATCCTGCTGGCAATGTACATTGCCGTAGCCAAGCGTCAGGGCATAGATCCCAAATGGTTGCGCGGCACCATCCAAAACGACATCCTCAAAGAATATGTGGCACGGGGTACGTATATCTTCCCACCTGGGCCCTCGATGCGCTTGATCACGGATGTCTTCAAGTACTGCGCTAAGCACGTGCCGCGCTGGAACACCATCAGCATCTCCGGTTACCACATCCGTGAAGCCGGTGCCAACGCCGTGCAAGAGGTCGCCTTCACGCTGGCTAATGCCATTGCCTACGTGCAGGCGGCGATTGATTCCGGTCTACAAGTTGATGAATTTGCTGCTCAACTCTCATTTTTCTTCGCCGCCCATAACCAATTCCTGGAAGAAGTGGCCAAATTCCGCGCCGCCCGCCGCTTGTGGGCTCAAATCATGCGCGAACGCTTCAAGGCCCAGGATCCCAAGTCCTGGATGCTGCGCTTCCACACCCAGACCGCCGGCTCCACCCTGACAGCGCAACAGCCCGAAAACAACATCGTGCGCGTGACCATCCAAGCATTGGCGGCAGTGCTAGGGGGAACCCAGTCCTTACACACCAACTCCATGGATGAGGCGCTCTGGCTGCCGACCGAGAAATCGGTGCGCATTGCTCTGCGTACTCAACAGATCATCGGCTACGAATCGGGCGTAGCGGATACCGTGGATCCACTTGCCGGTTCCTACGTGATCGAATATCTCACCGATGAAATCGGCCAGCGCGCCATGGATTACATTCACAAAATTGATACCATGGGCGGGGCCCTGGCCGCCATCGAAAACGGCTACATGCAGCAAGAAATCCAGGAATCGGCCTATCGCTATCAGCAGGCCGTTGAAAGTAAAGAGCAGATCATCGTGGGCGTCAATGCGTTTCAGGTTGAAGAGCAGTTAGATCTGGAACGCCTGAAAGTAGACCCGGCCATCGAGGCCGCCCAGCGGGCCCGGTTGGCCGAACTGCGCGCTCAACGGGATAATGCCAAGGTCAGCGAACTACTCACACGCCTTGAACAAGCCGCCCGCGGGAGCGAAAATCTGATGCCCCTCTTTATCGAGTGTGTTGAAAACGACATCACTTTGGGAGAAATTTGCCGCGTCTTGCGCCAGGTGTGGGGCGAGTATCAACCCCCAACCTGGATTTGAGCCCAAGCGAGGTGAACTGTATGGCCAAAATCACCAAAATCAACCACGTTGCAATTGCCGTTTCCGACGTTGACACGGCGCTTTCGTTCTGGCAAGATGCGTTGGGCTTAACAGTTGATCATATTGAGGATGTACCCAGCCAACAGGCTACCGTGGTGTTCATTCCGGTGGGCGAGAGCGAAGTCGAACTGGTTAAACCGACCAGCGATGACACCGGAGTCGCGCGCTTCATCGCCGAACGCGGGGGCGGGATGCACCATCTCTGTTTCGAGGTGGACAACATCGAAGAAATGCTCGCCCAGTTGAAAGAAAAGGGGATCCGCTTGATCAACGAATCCCCGTTGGAACTGCCGGGCCGCAAAATGGCCTTTATCCATCCGAAAAGCACCGGCGGAGTGCTGGTCGAACTCTACCAAATCACCCGCTAGTGCGCTCTCTATTACGCAATGCGACGCGCTTCCATATAGAAGCGCTTCTCAATGGCTTCACCCATTGAGAACGTCTTGCGCGGCAGGACGCCGTCCAGGATCACGGTGCGGAAAAGTTCGGTTTTGGGCATGGCGGGCAGATAAAATCCGTAATTACCGCCCTGACGCCCCAACGTACTCACGACCTCGCGCCCGTGGATGTAATCAATTTTGGCTCCGTTCTGCTGTTTGAGCCAGGCGTCCAAGAAGGTTTGCAGCGTCCCAACCGGCAGGTTCGACTCGGGCTGGTGCACCCGAGCTAACCAGTAGCCCTGGGCCGAAATAATACCAAACCGGTGCTCATTGGATGGCTGTGGACGATGTACCTGCTCCACCATCTCATCCTCCCCAGCACACGGCTGTAGGGTCAGGCGTTCACCAAACCACGCCTGCAGATCCGACAACATGTCGCGCTGGGCATTGAAAACCACACGGTGAATCGGTTCAAATTCCAAGCCCTCGTCGTAGAGGTTCTCAATTTCCACCAAGGCATAGCGGGCGGGATGATCGGGACCAACCTGGGCTTTGATTTTCTCCCACACCGATTTGGCGGTGGCTAACGAGTGGTTGCCATCCCCAACCGCAAAAAGCAGTACACCCTTTTCCCGACCAACGCCGTATTTGGTATAAAAGACCTCGGGAGAGGCCAGGCGTTCCAAGGCTCGCACGACCTGCTGTTCCAACGCCGGATCATTCACCCAGCGCCCGCGTAGGTGACCACTTCCAAGCATCAGGTCGAAGTCGTACAGCAGAGGCAACCGCTCGGATTGCTCTGCTACCGGTTCAATCACCGTGCGCTCTGGATCATCAATCAACACCAGGATATGAGGGAGTTCAAGCATCGCTCCCTCGCGAATACGCATGCGTGGGGGGATGCGCTCCAAAATCGTGCCCTCAGTGGCCCGAATCAGCGACTGCGCGCCCGGGGTGAATTCATACTTTTCTAAATCCAGTGCCAAGATCAAGCCGCGCCGTGTTTTTTCGCCCACGGTGCGTTCGACGTAAATCAAGCCGGTATAGGTTTCGAACAAATTGGCTTCAAGGTAACGCCGCATGGTTTCCTGGGCGCTATGGATGCGCCGACTTTCTTCTGGAGTGCCTAGGTAAACCTCGGGCAAGATCAAATGAAACGTAGAGGGAGATTCACCGACAAGGGCAGAGACCTTCTCCCAATAATCCGGCTGGGAGGTGAATTGATCACAAGCGATGACGGCCCATTTATGAAGGTCAATCCCAGGCCTGGGAAGTAGAACATCTGCAACCTGAACACCGATTTGAGGATAGTTTCGCATCGCAGACCTCGTGCAGTGGAATGATGAAACACGCACGGTGATTCTATCAAACTTTAATCAGAGCCGACATGCTTTACTACCCCTTAAATACCAAAAAGGCTGTCCCACACCGGCACAGCCCTGCTTCTTTCACTGCCCTAATCGGTTCACATACCTGCCATATACGCAATCCCGACGGTGCCCGGCCCGGTGTGTGTGCCGATCACCGGGCTGACTTCTGCCAGCACCAATTCAGCCAGGCGTTCTTGGGGATAACGCTGACGTACCCGCTCCATCAGTTCTTCGGCTTCCTGGGGCGCATTGGCATGCAAGCAGGCTAAACGCAGTGGCGACCGCTCTCCCACCCGCTCATCTAAAAGGTCCAGCAGACGATCCACAGCCTTGCGTAAGGTGCGAATACGCTCAACCGCCTCCACACGCCCATCACGTAGTTCCAGCAAGGGCTTGAGGTTGAGCGCAGTTCCTAAAAAGGCCGCCGCACCACCGATGCGGCCTCCGCGGTGCAGGAATTCCAGCGTGCTGACCACAAACACCGCCCCGGTGTGATTGACCGCTTGGTGCGCCAAGGCCTTGCATTCTTCAAAGGTGGCACCCTGCGCTGCCGCGCGCGCCACACTAAGCACATGGTAACCCAATGCCATAGCCGTGACCTTCGAATCCACCACCTCAATCCGCTCACTCTTGAGCATGGCACGGGCTTGTATTGCGGAATCCAGCGTCCCCGATAACTTCGCCGAAATGTGGATGCTGACGATATCATAGCCCTCTTCCAACAGGGTAGCATACACCTGGCGAAAGGCTTCGGGAGAGGGTTGCGAGGTTGTCGGCATAACTTTGGCCGTCTTTAGCCGCGTATAAAACTCCAAAGGCTGAATATCTACGCCGTCGCGGTAAGTTTCTTCACCCCAAACAACCTGCAAAGGCACCACGTGAATGGGTAACCCTTGGCTCAAAGATTTTGGGATGTAAGCAGTGCTGTCGGTGACCACGGCGACCTTGGACATGAAACGCTCCTCCTCTGACCTAAGCAATGATTATCGTTCTGGCAAGTTTAACACGTTAAAGGTCTAAAAGTTACAGGTTGTCAAATGCTTCTTGTACTCAACGGGAAAAGTGGGAGCAACCCCTAGTTGACGCCCCGCCATATTTTCATTATTATTGTTATTGCTCCAGGTCGGTCGGATGATCGCGGTCTCGCTAAGTGCGAGGCTGAGGAAAGTCCGCACTCCACAGAGCACGGTGCCGGGTAACACCCGGGGCGGGGTAACCTGCCGGACAGGGCCACAGAAACAGGTAGCCCTCGTGCCTATCAAGGCGCGAGTGGTGATAGTGAAAAGGTGGTGTAAGAGACCACCAGCGCCGGTAGTAATACCGGCGGCTAGGTAACCCCCACCGGGAGCAAGGCCAAGCAGGGGCGAAGTCCGCATCTGCGGGCGGGAAGTGGCTCGCTTCCCTGGAGCCCCGGGTAGGCCGCTAGAGCGGGCCGGTAACGGCTCGCCCAGATAGATGATCATCCCGGCCGGTGCCGTCTCTGGTATGACCAGAGATACCCACCGGACGGACAGAATGCGGCTTACAGACCGGCCTGGGGTGTCTTTTTTCCTTTCTCCCATTTCCGAAAGGAGTCAAATCTTATGACGTACGAACCGACGACGTCTCCCCCATCTACTTCCCCACCTCCCACCACCCCGAACCGCCCAGGACTGGCCATAGCCTCACTGGTGCTGGGCCTGATTACGCTGATCGCCTGGTGCCTACCGATTTGCGGCGCCCCATTGGCCATCGCCGGAATCATCACCGGCATTTTAGGCCTGAACAGCACCAACCGCGGCCTGGCCATTGCCGGCCTCATTATTGCCAGCCTGGGGTTGATCCTCTCAATTGTCAATTCCGTAGTGGGGATGTTGTTCGCGCCCCAATTCAGCCAGATGTTCGAAGAAATCCTGCGCGAACTTCCGGTACAACCCTGATCTTTTGCGCACGATTACGCTAGCGCGACACCGCCGGCAGGAAGATGGCATAGGGCAGGTCTTCCACCACCGTCAGCGTCACTACCACGTCATAGGGTGAGCCGCGAACGTTTTCCGTCGCGTCCACTGCCACTCGGATGATTCCTGAATAGGTGCCCGGTGAAGTGGGTATCTCAGCCGGATTCAGGCTGATCACAGCGCCGCTTGGGGTTGTGCCGCTTGTCGGTGCGACCCGAGTCCATTCCGGGGCGGAGACGATGCGCCAAAACAAAACCTGGTCATTCCCACTGTTCGCAATTTGAAGGGCTGCCTGTTCGGGTAAGATCTGGCGTTTTGCTCGAATGAACAAAAAGGAGAGTTGTGACGGCTTTACCGTAAGCACCGGCTCACCCGTGGTTAGTTCAATCGAATCGCAAGCCGTATAAATTTGAGTACTGTTACGTAATTCTGCGCAGACCGTGCGGAGTCCTTTGACCCATTTCAAGCGCC
>FMJZ01003595.1_pt1 | contig 65933 bp, 63 predicted proteins | sample 1987881 | NCBI WGS metagenome assembly FMJZ01 (sample SAMEA4378227, study PRJEB15110) | soil metagenome | biome: soil; feature: Field; material: Soil | place: India | collected 2015-03-11 | depth 0 m
GGGGGGGAATCAGCCCCCTAATTAAAATTTTTACTCCTCTTTTTCTTCTAATAATCCATACTCTAAACTTTCCACCAATGCATTCCAGCTTGCCTCAATAATATTTGTAGAAACACCAACAGTACTCCAACTCCTTCCTTGATCATCCATGGAATCTATTAATACCCTCACCTTTGCTCCTGTGCCGCTCCTTCCATTAATTACTCTTACTTTAAAATCTGACAATTGAATATTTTTCAATGAAGGATAAAATTCTGTTAAGGCTTTTCTTAAAGCTTGGTCTAAAGCATTAACAGGTCCATTCCCTTCAGCTGCAACATGTACAATCCTATCTTTAACCTTTAGCTTTAAAGTAGCTTCAGTTATTGTCTCTCCATCTTCTCCTATTTTTTCCACTATTACCCTTAAACCAATCAAATCAAAAAGTTTTTTTTCTTGTCCTAGGGTGTGCCTTACTAATAATTCAAAGGATGCCTCTGCACCTTCGAAGTAATATCCTTCATTTTCTAACTTTGTGATCTTATCTAAGATCATTTTTGCCAAGGGAGATTCCTTATCAAGATCTATATTAAATTCCTTAGCCTTTGAGGCAATAGTACTTGTTCCCGAAAGCTCTGAAACTAAAATTCTTCTTTTGTTTCCTACTTTTTCGGGATTTATATGTTCATAAGATCTTGGATTTTTTAAAATTGCATTAACATGTACCCCTCCTTTATGAGCAAAGGCACTTCTTCCCACAAAGGGAGCTGAAGGCTCTGGAGGAAGATTTGCAATTTCTGAAATCCAATGGGATAAATCAGTGAGTTTTGCTAAGTTCTCTTCAGGAAGAATAGGAATACCCATTTTCAATTGAAGAATAGGTATTATGGAACATAAGTTTGCATTTCCAGATCTTTCCCCATATCCATTAATAGTTCCCTGAATATGGTTAACCCCTTCTAAAACAGCAACAATAGTATTTGCAACTGCAAGCTCTGAATCATTATGGGTATGAATCCCTAAGGGAACTTTAATTTTCTCTTTTACCTTTCTGATGGCCTCTATTATTTCCCAAGGCAAAGATCCCCCATTAGTATCTGCCAATACTATACAATCTGCCCCTCCCTCTACTGCAGATTCCAAGGTGGCTATGGCATAAGATGGATTAGATTTAAAACCATCAAAGAAATGTTCTGCATCATATATTACTTCTTTATTTTGGGATTTTAAGTATTTTATAGAGTCGTAAATTATTTGAAGATTATTATCTAAGGTTGTCTTTAATATCTCTGTAACATGAAAGTCCCAACTCTTTCCAAAAATTGTTACCACAGGGGTATCACTATCCAATAATGCCTTTAAATTTGAATCTTCCTCGGGAAGATTTTTTACTCTTCTGGTACTTCCAAAGGCAGCAATTTTTGTGTGCTTTAATGGAAGTTCTTTAACCCTTTTAAAGAAATTTAAATCCTTAGGATTTGAGCCTGGCCATCCTCCCTCAATATAGTCAATTCCAAAATCATCAAGTTTTTCTACTATTCTTAACTTATCTTCTAAGGAGAAGGAAATTCTTTCACTTTGAGCCCCATCTCGCAGAGTAGTATCATACAGATAAATCTTATTCATTAAACTCACCTCTCTCAATATATTTAACTATTAAATCTCCTATTTCTTCTGTTGAGACTAACCTCTTAGCATTAGGATTATTCACATATAAATCTTGGGTAAAGTATCCTAAATCCAAAACTTTTTCCACTGCTTCCTCAATTAATTTTGCCTCTTTTTCTAAATTTAGAGAATATCTCAAAAGAAAAGCACAGGATAGTATAGTTCCTAAGGGATTTGCAATATTCTTTCCTGCAATATCTGGAGCAGAGCCATGTATGGGTTCATATAATCCCTTTGTTCCCTCCCCAAGACTTGCAGAGGGTAGCATTCCAATAGATCCAGTTACAACTGCTGCTTCGTCACTCAATATATCTCCAAAGGTATTTTCTGTTAAAATAACATCAAATTGCCTTGGATTTCTTACTATTTGCATGGAACAATTGTCAACGTACATATATTCCAATAAAATATCTGGATATTCCTTAGAAATCTCTTCCACAACTTCTCTCCAGAGTCTTGAGGTTTCCAAAATATTTGCTTTATCTACAGAAGTAACTTTTTTTCTTCTTTTTTGGGCGATAGAAAAGGCAACCCTTGCTATTCTTTTAATCTCTTTTTCTGAATAAATCATACTATCAATAGCAAGATACTCTCCATTCTTTTCATATCTTTCCTTTGGTTTTCCAAAATAGAGACCCCCTGTAAGTTCTCTAATAATAATAAAATCTACATCCTTAATTATTTCAGGCTTTAAAGGAGAACTAAATAACAAGGAATTATATGTTTTTATAGGTCTTATATTAGCATATAAACTTAATCCTCCCCTAAGGCCCAAAAGGGCCTGCTCAGGACGAAGCTGAGAGGGTAAATTATCCCACTTTGGTCCCCCTACTGCTCCCAAAAGAATCGCATCGCTCTCTTTACAAAGTCTAAAAGTCTCATCGGGTAAAGGAGTTCCCTTTTCATCAATAGCAATTCCCCCTACCAAGGCATATTCTATCTCAAACTTATCCCCAAATACTCTTTCTATACTCTTTAAAACCTTTATTCCTTGATTAACCACCTCAGGCCCAATTCCATCTCCAGGTAATACTGCAATTTTATAACTCATAATTCTCCCCCTTTATCCTTTCCTTGGCAAAATTTATTAATCCTCCCTTAGTAATAATTTCCTGAATTAATGGTGGAAAAGGCTTTGTTTTAAATTTTTCCCCTGTAGAAAGATTCTCTACTATTCCATTAATGAAATCTACCCTTATAAGATCTCCCTCTTTGATCTTTTCCACTGCAGAAGGAAGTTCTAAAATCGGTAAACCAATATTTATAGCATTTCTATAGAAAATTCTTGCAAAGGATTTTGCAATAATACATTGAACTCCTGAAGCTTTTATAGCAATAGGAGCATGTTCCCTTGAAGATCCACATCCAAAATTTTCCCCTACAATAAGAATATTTTTTTCCTTTACCTTTTCTTTAAAGGAAGGATCTAAATCTTCCATACAATGGAGAGAAAGTTCGTAGGGATCAGTAGTATTTAAATACCTTGCAGGAATAATAACATCAGTATCTATGTTATCACTATAACATAAAGCCTTACCTTGATATATCATTCCTTCACCTCCACTTCCCAGGGAGCAGATATTTTCCCTAAAATAGCAGAAGCAGCCGCTACTGCAGGATTTGATAAATAAACATCACTTTTGGGATGCCCCATTCTCCCAACAAAATTCCTATTTGTAGTACTTAAGGCTCTCTCTCCTTCAGCTAATACTCCCAAGTGTCCTCCTAAGCATGGTCCACAACTAGGCGGAGTTATTATAGCTCCAGCAGATAAAAATATTTCAATTAAGCCCTCACGAAGGGCAGACATATATATGGAAGGGGTTGCGGGAGTAATAATAAGTCTTAAATTAGGATTTACTTTGTGTCCCTTTAGAATCTTAGCAGTAATTCTTAGGTCTTCTAATCTTCCATTGGTACAAGAACCAATATAAACTTGGTCTAAGGTTATATTTTTATTTGTGACTTCTGAAATAGGATGAACATTACTGGGAAGATGGGGAAAAGCAACCATGGGTTCTAAATTAGAAACATCCCACTCATATATTTCGCTATAATTTGCGTCTTTATCACTACTTAAAATCTCAAAATTTCTTTTTGCTCTATTCCTTACATATTCTAAAGTGATCTCATCAGGCTCAATAATACCATTTTTTGCTCCTGCTTCTATTGCCATATTGCACATTGTAAATCTATCAGCCATAGGAAGTTTCCTAATTATCTCTCCTGTAAATTCCATCGCTTTATATCTTGCTCCATCAACTCCTATCTTTCCAATTGTAAACAATATTAAATCCTTTCCTCCTACCCACTCAGAAAGTTTCCCATAATAGATAAATTTTATGGATTCAGGAACTTTAAGCCAAATTTCTCCTAAGGCCATACCATACGCTAAATCGGTACTACCAACACCTGTAGAAAAAGCCCCTAAGGCACCATAGGTGCAAGTATGTGAGTCAGCCCCAATTATGCAATCACTAGGTAAGACTAAACCTTCTTCTGGAAGGAGCACATGTTCTATACCTACTTTTCCTCCATCATAAAAATACTTTATTCCCTGCTCTCTTGCAAAATCTCTAACTTCTTTAGCTTGTTGGGCTGATTTTATATCCTTATTGGGTGTAGAATGATCTGGAATTAATGCAATTTTTTCTGGATCAAAAACTTTTTTAGCACCTATTTTCCTAAATTCTCTTATAGCTAAAGGAGCAGTGATATCATTGGCCAACATGAAATCTAATTTTACAAATATGAGATCTCCAGGCGAAATTTCTTTATTATTAGAATGTCTCAGAAGAATTCTTTCAGTAATTGTCAATCCCATATGACTGCTCCTTTCTTAATTAATCTCCAGTGTTTTCTTTATAGGTTAAGAGATTACTAATTGCCCTTAAATATGCTCTTGCACTTGCTTCAATCACATCAGTACTTGTTGCTCTTCCCACAAAGATATTTCCTGATTTATCGGAAACTTTAACTAAAGATTCTCCTAAGGCGTCAGTTCCTGAAGTTACTGATCGAAGAGAGAAATCTAACAAATTATGTTCTAATTTAACAGCTTCCGAGATAGCTTTATAAACTGCATCTATAGGTCCATTTCCTGTATTTATACTTTTAATTTTTTCTCCCTTTTTATCTATAATGATTGTTGCTGTAGGAACAATACCCAAGCCACTTACTACCTGAAGATGTTCTAACTTTATTATCTCTTCGCTCTCTTTAAATCCATTTTTAATCAGAGCTTCTAAATCTCTATCAGTAATTTCTTTCTTTTTATCTGCTAATTCTTTAAATCTTCTAAAGACTTCTTCCAATTCCTCTTTACTCAAACTATAACCCAACTCTTCTAATCGCTTCTCAAAGGCATGCCTTCCCGAATGCTTTCCTAATACCATTCTGCTTTTAGATAGCCCAATACTCTCTGGAGACATAATCTCATATGTAGATGGATCTTGAATTATACCATGTTGATGTATTCCTGACTCATGAGCAAAGGCATTATCCCCAACAATTGCTTTATTAGGTTGAATTACTATCCCTGTAAGAGAACTTACCAATCTACTTGTTTTATAAATTTCCCTTGTATTTATTCCTACATCTCTTCCTAATCTTCTTACCTTAATTGCCATAACAATTTCTTCTAATGCTGCATTTCCTGCCCTCTCTCCCAATCCATTTATAGTACATTCTACTTGCTGAGCTCCATTTATAATAGCAGATAGAGAGTTTGCTACAGCTAAACCTAAATCATTATGACAATGGACACTAAGAATCACCTTGTCTATATTTTTTACCCTTTCCCTAATTTTTTTTATGAGATCTCCAAATTCCCAAGGTAAAGCATATCCTACTGTATCAGGAATATTTATTACTGTCACACCAACTTCAATTACCTTTTCAATAACTTCACACAAAAAATCAAAATCACTCCTTACCGCATCCTCCGGAGAAAATTCAACATCATTACAATATTTCTTTGCATATTTTGCTGCATATATTGCCTGCTCCAGTACTTCCTTCCTTGTCTTTTTTAACTTCTTTTCTATGTGAATATCAGATGTCGCAATAAAGGTATGTATTCTTGGACTTTCTGCCCCTTTTAATGCTTCCCATGCTCTATCTATATCCTGAGGAGTTGCCCTTGCTAAAGCAGCTATAATGGAACCTTTTACATTCTCTGCAATAGTTTTTACTGATTGGAATTCTCCTGGAGAAGATATGGGAAATCCTGCCTCAATAACATCCACATTTAACCTAACTAATTGTCTTGCAATCTCCAATTTTTCTTCAACATTTAAACTAACTCCTGGGGTTTGTTCCCCATCCCTCAATGTTGTATCGAAAATATATATTTTCTCCATTTAAAATACCTCCCTTTAATCTGGAGACTTTAACCAAGGCATCATTTTTCTTAAAATTTTTCCAACTCTCTCAATTAAATGCTCCTCATCTTGCTTCAAAAGGGCATTAAATACAGGTCTTCCTACCTGATTCTCCAAAATCCATTCTCTTGCGAATATTCCATTTTGAATTTCCTTAAGAATTTTTTTCATTTCTTTGTAGGTTTCTTCATTAATAATCCTTGGTCCTCTTGTCACATCTCCATATTTTGCAGTATCACTTATTGCTTTTCTCATGAAGGTTATACCACCTTGATTTATAAGATCCACAATTAATTTTAGTTCATGGAGACATTCATAATAAGCCACCTCTGGTTGATATCCTGCATTTACTAAGGTTTCAAATCCTGCCTTAATTAATGCGGTTACACCCCCACAAAGAATCACCTGCTCTCCAAAAAGGTCAGTTTCTGTTTCTTCCTTAAAAGTGGTCTCTAAAACCCCTGCCCTTGTTGCTCCTATCCCTTTTGCATAGGAAAGAGCTATATCTCTACAGTTTTTAGAGTAATCTTGATAAATCGCAAAAAGAGCAGGAACACCTTTTCCTTCAATATAAAGCTGTCTAACTAAAGGACCAGGTCCCTTTGGGGCTACCATAAACACATCCACAAAAGGAGGAGGGACTATCTGGTTATAGTGGATATTGAACCCATGAGCAAACCCCAAAGCCTTATAAGGCGACAAATGTGGAGCTACTTTTTCTTTATATACTTGCGCCTGCTCAGTGTCAGGAAATAAAAACATGATTATATCTGCCTTTTGAACTGCAATTTCTATATCATATACTTCCATTCCTTCTTCTATAGCTCTTTTCCATGACTCTCCTTCTGGTCTTAAACCAAGAATAATTTTTAGACCACTGTCCTTTAGATTGTTAGAGTGCGCTCTCCCCTGACTTCCATAGCCCAAGACTGCAATAATTTTATTTTTAAGAATATCCATATTCACATCAGAATCATAATGAATATTTGCCATCCCAAAACCCTCCTTTACTTATTATTCAATCTCATGCCCCTTGACATAACTATTTTCCCTGTTCTCACCATCTCTTTAATTCCATAAGGCTCCAAATTTTTTACAAAAGCATCAATTTTATCACTATCTCCAGTAATCTCAATAATCAATTCTTTTTCACTAACATCTATAATGCTTGCCCTAAAAATTTCTACAAGATCAATTATTGTTCTCCTGTTATTAGCATCAGAGCTTACTCTAATTAAAGCTAATTCTCTTTCAACAACAGGAACATTTGTAAAGTCATTTACTTTTAAAACAACTATCAATTTATAAAGTTGTTTAGTGATCTGCTCCAAAACCCTTTCATCTCCATCTACAACTAAAGTAATATGGGAAATATCTGGAGATTCTGTGGTATTTACAGCTAGACTTTCAATATTATATCCCCTTCTACTAAATAATCCTGCAATTCTTGCTAAAACCCCAGGTTTATTCTCCACTAAAAGGGAGAGGGTATGTTTCATTCTGTATCACCTCCTAATCTATCATCATCTTATCTATAGATCCTCCTGCGGGAACCATAGGAAATACATTTTCTTCTCTTATAACTTTAAAATCTACAATAACTGGAGCATCATTCTTTTCCAAAGCCCAATAAATAGCATCCTCAACCTCAGAGGGATCCTCTACTCTTCTTCCATAAGCTCCATAGGCGGATGCGATTTTTTCAAAATCAGGAGAAAAATCAAAAAGGGTACATGAGTATCTTTTTTTATAGAAAAGTTCCTGCCATTGTCTAACCATTCCCAAACAGCTATTATTTAAGATAAATATCTTTATAGGTAGTCTTTGGGTAACAGCAGTAGCTAATTCTTGAATGTTCATCTGAATACTTCCATCTCCTGCAATATCTATTACTAATTTGTCAGGATTTGCAATCTGCGCTCCTATAGCTGCAGGTAAACCAAAACCCATGGTTCCTAGTCCCCCGGATGTTATGAATTGTCTTGGATATTTTACTTTATAGAATTGAGCAGCCCACATTTGATTTTGTCCTACCTCAGTAACTACTATAGCAGAACCCTTTGTGATTTCGTAGATTTTTTCTATAACATACTGGGGTTTAATAACACCCTCCTGATTTTTATATTTTAATGGATATTTTTCTTTCCACTCTCCAATCTGTTTCAACCACTTAGAATTATCTTTATTTTCTACCTCTTCATTTAATCTTTGAAGAGCAAGCTTTGCATCAGCCACTATAGGGACGTATGATATAACATTCTTACCAATCTCTGCAGGATCAATATCAATATGAATTATTTTGGCGTTAGAAGCAAAGGTGTCTACTCTTCCTGTAGATCTATCACTAAATCTAACACCTATCGCAATAATTAAATCGCTATTATTAATAGTAAAATTAGCATAGGCTGCTCCATGCATTCCTATAAAACCACAATAAAGATAATGATCCTCTGGGATAGAACCTTTCCCCATAAGAGTGGTAACTACAGGGGTATTTATCTTCTCTGCTAATTCAATTAACTCTGAAGAGGCAAAGGAATTTATAACCCCACCACCTGCTAAGATCACAGGTCTTTCTGCTGATTTTAAAAGACTTACTACCTTTTTAATCTGTAATGGATGGGGTTCATAGGTGGGTTTATATCCTGGAAGATTCATGCTTGAGGGATAACTATAATTTATTTTGGCCATAAAGACATCTGCAGGTATATCTATAAGAACAGGTCCCTTTCTTCCCGTTGTTGCTATATAGAAAGCTTCCTTAAATATAGTGAGTGCTTGATCTGGATCTTTAACCAAGTAATTGTGCTTTGTAATTGGCATAGTTATTCCAGTTATATCTGCCTCTTGAAAGGAATCCTTTCCCAATACACTTGTCCTTACCTGTCCTGTAATGGCAATAATAGGAGAAGAATCCATAAAAGCAGTAGCTAAACCAGTTACTAAATTTGTTGCTCCAGGTCCGGAAGTTGCCACACAAACACCAACCTTCCCACTTGCCCTTGCATATCCATCTGCAGCATGGGCTGCACCTTGTTCATGTCTTACTAATACATGCCTTAAAGAAGACTCATATAACGCATCATAAAAACCAATAACTGCTCCCCCAGGATATCCAAAAATAACTTCAACACCCTCTTCCTGCAAAAATCTTATTATTGCTTGTGCAACTGTCATTTCCATAAAATTATTCCTCCTTTCTTAAAAATAAAGGCTTCCCAACCTAAAAAGGGCGAGAAGCCTCCCACGGTACCACCTTTATCGATCCCTATCATTCCAAGGATCTCTCTATCCTTTAACGCAGGAAAGACGGAAAGCTCTACTTAACAATTAGGAAGACTTAAAAGCCTTCCTTTCCCTTCGAGCCTTCAGCTCTGAGGCGAGTTCCACAGGCTACACTGTTAGGTTTCACCAACCCCTAACTCTCTGAAAGATGTACACCTGTGTACTACTCCTCTTCTTCGCCATTGACTAAATATATAATTTAGTTTATTACAATACCACAAATAATTTTCAATGTAAAGGGGTAAAATTAAGGAAAAAATTCTCCATTTATTCTCTAAATAAGTGAAATCAGGAAGAAGATATTAACTAAGGCTTGGATAGGAGAATATTAAAAAGAAGACTTTCTTTTTCAAAGGGTAGAAGAAGTTAAACTTAATGAGGAAAGAATAAAAGATTTAAATTTCGAAGGGAGAGAAATTATTATAAGAATTCCTGAAAAGACAATAATGACCTTAGAACTAATTATCTAAACTAATTTTCTATGGTAAAATTTAATAAAAATTTAGAGAGAGGTGTATTATGAGAAAAATAATTTTTGCCTTACTTTTTGTCCTCTTATTACTTTCTCTCTCCTTTTCCTTAGATTTTGATACAGCTAATAAAGAGTTTTTTGAAGTAAGAAGAGAAAGGGATAAAAATAGAATACTTGCTTTGATCCAAAATTTGGAAGGCAATAAAAATCTCTTGAATGATTCTCAATTATTAACAGTAATTGCAGATTGTTATTTAGAATACGGACATTGGGGAGTATCAGGAAAAGAAAAAGAAAAGTATTACGAAAAGGCAAGATATCATGCAGAAAAGGCAATACAAATAGATCCTAACAATGGCAGAGCATGGTATATTGCAGGCGCATCTATTGGAAGGCTTGCTAAATATAAAGGAATAGTCCAAAGCCTCTTCATGCTGGGAGATTTTGATAAATATATTGGGAAAGCCATTGAGATTCTCAAGGATCCCCTCTATAAAGGTTTTGCCCTTCTTGCTATGGGAATGAGATATAGAGATGTACCTTGGCCCTTATACGACTATGATAAATCGGAAAAGTATATGAAAGAAGCTTTAAAGTACGTTCCCAATTATCCCAATATTTATCTTGAATTAGGTTATCTATATTTAAAGACAAATAAAAAGGACTTAGCAAAAGAGATGTTTCTAAAGGTTATAAATTCTGATCCTCATCCTTGGCTTGTAAAAGCTCACGAGGAATCAGTAGAGCTTGCTAAAAAGGAGTTAGAAAAAATAAAATAGAGAAAAAAGCGGGGGGGTCATAAGTCCCCCCGCTTTGCAATCATGTTACTTTTTTCTTCCTTCTTTTTCCAAGATTTATATTTTAAAGAGAGCTCTTTTTCCCATATGGGATCTGTTATTCTTTTATATTCCTCAGAATAGTTATTCCAAAATTCAAATATTTCTTCTTTACTTATTACATCATAGCTCCCATTATAAGATAGCTTTTGTATTATATTATTTTACTAAATCTCCTAATACCTGGGTATTATCCATCAATGCACATGGTGTAAGTAAATTTCCATTATCACAATAGAGCTGTCTATTTTTGAACGCTTTAAAAAAGTGAGAATTTATAAAATCTATCAATCCTTTTCCCTTTATATTATCTACTGCAAATTGTTGGTTTTGTCACTCTAACTTCATTTACCTTTATTTGTTAGGGCATTTCTTTGTTCAAGAGTAGACATTAGACTTACATCTGGATCTCTTCCCATGGGAACATATTGGAAATAACATCCAAGGGAGCATCCCTTTGAAATCATAAGATCAATAAATTCAACGGACATTACAATTAGTGTACATTAAGAAATACATATCATTATGCTTCTCAAGAATTTTAAAAAGATTTGGCCAAAGAAGGGGTTCTCCTCCTGAGATTGTAATAAAATAAATCCCTAAGTTATTTTTTGCTTTAATCTACTTCTTCAAAGGATAAACCCTCATTTTCTATTTATTTGCATAACATCCTACACCATTTTTTACTTAATTCTCTTTGTCTCTGCATCTCAAGAATTGCTGCGTTAATGAAGAAATTCTCAATTAATTTATTACGACAATTTCTTGAAAGTCTCTTAAAAGTATTTCTTGTAAGTTCAATAGAGGGATACTTCTCTTGAAAAGCCCTTTTAATTTCTTGAATATAAAATTTTGTAGATTCATCACCCCAAATTCTTTCACCAAATACTTTTAAAGAAATTTTCATGGTATAATAAATTAGGATTTTTTGGAAGTAAAATATGATAAATTCTTTTGAAAAAGCTTTAAGAGAAAATCCCCTTGTCTATCTCGAAATTCCTTCAGGTTCTGGAAGAACCCATATCCTCTATTCCTTATATTCAAGATTAAAAGAAAATTCCCTTCTTATAAATTATAATTCCCATAGAACACCTATAGGAGAATTTCTATTAATGTTATTAAATTCAATAGATAGGAAAAAATTTTTAGAAGAGAAAGGGAAAACTGTTGGACCAATTTTAAGAAAATATATTCATCCAAGATTTTTAAGGGTCTTAGAAAATTATAAACCAGAGGTAGTTTTAAATATAGAAACTGAGGTTTTACAAATATTTAACGTTATAGAAGCAATACTTAGAGAAAATAATATAAAATATTTTTTTATTGATAATTATCAATTATATCTTGAATATAATGAAATTTTCAAAAGACTTATTCCTCTTATTTTGGAAAGATTAAATATTCACTTTTTTATTACTGGAGAAGATCTCCCAGAATTTCCATATATTTATAAAATTAATAAAGAAACCTGTGAAATTCCTATTAATGATAAAGATTTTATAATAGCTGAGATGGCTAAGTCTTTTAAAATAGACGTAAATAAAGCTGAAATATTGTATGAACTAAGTAAGGGAAATTGGAATAACGCAAAAATTATTTTCAAACACAGCTTCAAATCCTTAGAAAATCTTTTGAATGAAAAAATTAGTAACCTAAATTATTTAGAAAGAAAAGCATTGTTTTCTATAACCCTTATAGGAAAAACCTTTTCTACAGTAACCATTAAAACAGTAAAAGATTTATATAATCCTCTATTTTTCTTTAAAGATTTCATAGATTCCGGAATAATTCGTTGGGAATATCCTTTATGGAGATTTGCATCTAATGAAATTTTAGAATTAATAAAGAATTATATCTCTCAAGAAGAGTATTTAAATATTTATTCCTCCTTTGTTAAAAAGCTTGTATCTTATAACTACTCTGATTTATGGGGAAGAGTCGCAATTTTAGCAGATAGAGCTAAGGACGAAAAAACTTGGATTTTTTCGAGGATTAAGGAATTCAGAAATTCTAACAGTATACAAGAAGGAATAGAACTATTAAAAAAGGTCATAATTAGAAGAAGAAAGGATTTATTTCTTAGAAAAATCTCGAGAATGTTTATAGAAATCCAAAGATTTGCAGAAGCCCTTGATGTTTTAAAAGAAATTAAAGATAAAAATCTCTTAGATGAGTCGTACATGGTTCGTTGCTATTCATATTTAGGGAGATATGAAGAAGCAGAAAAAATTCTAAAGGAAGTGATTAAAGATTTAGATTCAGACTATAAAATTCCTGAGATTCTTAGCAATCTTTCATCTTATTATTTCTTAAGAAGAGAGACTATAAATGGCTTAAATCTTTTAAATCCATATCTAAAAACTATTATAGATTTAAAAACCTCTCCTAAATATCTTTCTAATTACTATAACTCTTTAGCTATTTATAATTCTATGGAAGGTAAACTTGATGATGCTCTTTATTTTTATCATTTAGCTTTAGAAAATGCTAAGAAAAGTGGAAATAAACTTTCTCTTTTCAAAGTAACAAATAACTTAGGAGACTTAGGAAGATACTTATATGGACCCAAATATGCAATTAAATACAATTTAGAAGCCTTTGAATTATCCAAGAACTTCTCAGAAAACCTTTCGGCATTAAGTTTAGCCAATGTTTTAAATAGTAGTTCCCAATTTTATCCCATAGGAGCTATAGAGACTCTAAGTCAAGAGTTAGAGAAACTTTTGAAAGACGTTACTGTTGAATACTTTAAATATGTGGGATATAGAAGATTAGTCATTTTAAATATAAATTATAATAAGCTTGAAAACATAAAAAAATTCATCCCCTATATTGGAAGCCTTAAAACTATTTCTGAAAGTGAAATATTACTCAAAATATTACAGGGATATTTGGGAGAAGATTTAGATTGGGAGTCCTTCGAAAGAGAGGTTTTAAAAACTAAAGATGATCAAATAATTCTTCTCTATCTACGTTTATTATTGAAAAAAAATATTCCCTCTAAAATAATCATTAAAGAATCTTCCTCGGAACTTCCCTTTTATAAATTCTTAAGAGATTTAATAAAGGGAGAAAATATATTATCCCTATTAAATTATATAGATTCTATGTTGGATAGATGGGAATTTTTGGATGCCCTAAATTCTTATCTTCATCTTATGGAGTATTTAGAAAGGTTAAATGATAAAAATTTAGAACCTTTTCTACACAATTCTTACTTTGAAGCCTTAAGTCTTAGTTGCCTATTAAAATTAAATCATATTAGGGAAAATTTGTTAAAGAAAATAGGAAAATTTTATGAATTCCTTATAAAAAAACATATGCAGTTTAAAGTATTAGAAAGCTATCTACATGACGCTATCATTAGCTCAGAAAATGAAGATCAAGTATTGGAGATTTTCTTTAGAATTTTTTCTGATTTCTTTAGGGATTTTCTTATTAAGATCCAGATTGGATCTAACGTTATAAAAGAAGGCAACATATTATTGGGAGAGGATACATTAAAATATTATTACACAAGACCTCCCTTTTCTCTTTTCCTATATTCAAAAGAATCCTCCGATCCTTACATTATCTTTTTATTAAGATCTTTTCTTAAAGCATTTATAATCTTCTGGGAGAGAAAGTATGGAATCTATGATCCTCTAACGGGTTTATATAACAGAGCCTATGGAGATAAAAGATTAGGAGAGACCTATTTAAACTATAAGAGAACAAAAGAGCCTTTCTCTGTAATATTTATTGACGTTGATTCTTTAAAAGTAATTAATGATACCCGAGGACATTCCTACGGAGATTTTGTCTTGCAACAGATTGCATCCTCCATAAAGAGTGTAATTCGTCAAAATGATTTCCCAATCCGATGGGGAGGGGATGAATTCTTGATTTTATTAAATAGAGCTAATTATGAAGATGCGTTAAGGGTTGTTCAAAGAATAGAGGAAAAGATAAGGGAAATTTTTAAGGGAGAGTTAGGAATAAGTTATGGGATAGAAATATCTTCTGAAGAAATAGAAAATTATGAAGATATAATAAGAAGAGCAGATATTAAAATGTATACCTCAAAATATGAAAAGTTTAAAGTTTTATGATATTCTTATTATAAGGTTAGATTTAAAAAGGAAATAAAAATGGAAAAAGCTTTAAAATATGCAAAAGAAAATAGAGATACGCATATTTCTGATCTTATTGAAATTCTATCCTATCCAAGTATTTCTACAAAGGGAATTGGAATAAAAGAATGTGCAAAAGTCCTTTCAACAATGTTGGAAGAAGTGGGATTTAGAGTAGAGCTTTATTCCCAAAACACCGATTACCCTGTAATATATGGAGAACTAATAACAGGTGCTAAAAAAACTATAATCTTTTATAACCATTATGATGTCCAGCCAGTAGAACCCTTGGAGGGATGGGAGAGTGATCCCTTTAAACCATTAATTAAAGATGGAAGGATTATTGCAAGGGGAGCTGCTGATAATAAAGGAAATATAATAAGTAGACTCAAGGCAATAGAAAGCTATTTAAAAGCTTATGGAGATTTACCTGTAAATATAAAATGGATTATAGAGGGGGAAGAAGAAATTGGTTCTAAGAATTTATCAGAATTTATTAAGAATTATAAGGAGAAATTAAAGGGAGAAGGTATAATTTGGGAGTCAGGAGGAAGGGACTCAAAGGGCTATCCTAAGTTAAGTTTTGGATGTAAAGGAATAATATATTTGGAAATTATTTCTAAAAAAGGAGAGAAAGATTTACACTCCGCCTATGCTTCTATTATAGAGAATCCAGTATGGTATCTTATATCTGCACTAAATACTTTAAAGGACATAGAAAGGGACAAAATCCTAATCCCGGGATTTTATGAAGATATATTAGAGCCATCTCCTGAAGAATTGGAGATTTTAGAGAAATATCCCTTAGAAGAAGATTTAAAAGAAAGCTTAGGAGTTAATTCCTTCCTTTATAATTTATCAGGAATAGAACTTCACAAAAGACTCTTATACAGTCCCACCTGCAATATATGTGGAATTTACTCGGGATATACAGAAGAAGGCTCAAAAACAGTTTTACCCAAATATGCAAAGGTAAAGCTTGACTTTAGATTGGTTCCCAATCAAAAAGCAGAGATTTTATTTAAAAAAATAAAGAATTATTTGAAAGAAAAAGGCTTTGAAGATTTAGAAATTATTACCTACGGATTAGAGGATCCCGTTCAGACTCATATAAACAGTCCCTTAAGAAAAGTGATTGAAGAAAGCGCCCAAAAAATATTTGGAATAAGACCTAAAATTTCTCCAAGAATGTCAGGGACAGGTCCCATGGCATTATTCTATAATGAATTAAAGCTTCCTATAATAGAAGGGATAGGTTGTGGGAATCCAGGTTCCCAAGTCCATGCACCTAATGAAAACTGTTTTTTAGAAGATTATTTCAGAACTATAAACTGGGTTATCGGAATTATTGATGAATATAGGGGGATCTCTTAAGATCCCCCAAAAATTTTTATCTTAAATTATGCAAGGCTAAAACCTCTTCTTCGGTAAGAGCTCTATCGTATATCCTAAGTTCGTCAAATTTTCCTCTCAAAGCTGGATCCCAATAATTAACTCCAACAGCAAAGGTCCCGCCAGGTTTTAAACTGAAGATATCAGGAACAAGCCCCTCCTCGGTAGGTTGTCCATTTATTTGAACCTTTGTTATCATTTGCTTGCCATTAACATATACTCTTGCCTTTCCTTTATCCACTACTATAACCACGTGATACCATTTTTCAGTTTGTAGATTTTCACTAAAAAGCCCATCATACCATATATTTTTTTCATCATCTCTTGCCCATAATAAAGTTCCCTGAGGCCAACCAAAGGGTACAAAACTAATCCAATGGAAAGCCCCCTGTGGATCAATGTAAACTCCAAAGAAGGTAGTAGTATGCATGGTAAATCTGTCAATATAAACCCAGAAGGAAACACTATAGTCATAATCTTTAATCAAGTCATCGGGCAAGAGTACTCCCCTTGGGCCTGACAATAGGAGGGCTTTTCCTATTACCCCATCAGTATACTCAATACTTGCAGCGGGCATAGGAATCCTTACACCAGTAGGTTTTCCCCCTGGAAACTTTCCAGTAGCATCCTTTAGATTATCTTCAAAGGGGAAATAAGCTATTAAATCTTTATTTGGATCAAAAGAGGAAGACTGTGAGAATCCAAGAGAAAGGGTTATAAGAGAAAATATAAGTGATAAAAGAATTAATTTTTTGAGCATTTTTTAAACCCTCCTTTATCTATTTTTTAATCCCCCATACTGAAATACCTTTCTTGGATAAACAAGAAAAAGTTGTAGTTATTTTCATAGTATGGGGATTCCATTGAGACAAGATTACTCCGTTAAATTCCTCTCCCTCAAAGTTTATATTAATAAAGCTTTCTCTCACCTCCCATTTACCATTGATCTCTCCTGTGATAGTTCCATCCTCTCTTAAAAAAATATTCAATGGGGTTTTTATATCAGCACTTATATCCTTTCCATGATTAATAAGAAAATATTCTCCGATGATATCTGTTTTGTTTAAGGTTTGAAGCTTTTCTCTCCCATATGGAAATGGAGCTATCACAGGCCAGCCCTCAGCGTTAAAGAACATCTGATGAACTCTCATTGTGAAATATTCTCCTCTACCGGGAAAACGAGTATGAAAAACTATAAACCATCTGTCTAGTTCTTTGTCATAAAGAGCAGAGTTATGTCCTGGAGAAACATATCCATAGGTCAATGTGCTTCTTGGATTTTCTCTATTTAGATTAAAATTACCAATTAGTTTTACCCCATAAGCTCCCACTTTTGTTCTATCTCTTCCACTGGCATCAACCATCTTCTTACCTTCAGAATCAAGATATGGTCCATCGGGGGTCTTTGATCGAGCAACTCTAATGTTATAACCTCCTTTAGAGTCTAAACCTCCAAAACTCAAGAATAGGTAATAAAAATCCGTTTTAGGATTATATAAAATAAAAGATCCTTCCATAGGGGCATGGCTTCCTCCTGCAAGCCGTTTCCCGTAACCTTGATTGGGAAGAGGTAAACCTGTTTTGGGATCTAACTGAATAATATAGATTCCACCAAAATAGGATCCATAAGACATCCATAAATTACCATTTTTATCATAAAAAACATGAGGATCAATGCAATTAGGATGTCTCATGGGATCATATAAGGTTCCATCAGGGGTTAATCCTTCTTCAAACCTAATTCCAGATCTAAGGATTATTTCAAGGTTTTTGTATAGACCTTCGATATTATCGGATACAGCTATTCCTATTACAGATCTAAAAGCACCAAAGGTACTAACACAATAATACATATAAAATTTGTTATTGAACTGTATTACACAAGGAGCCCAAATATCAGGGGTAGGAGTTTCTGCGTACTCAAAAGCTTCTGAAAGTTCCTTACTTACGTTGGGGATAATTCTATTGTCATCCTTTAAATCAGAGTTTATTACTTGCCAAATCATAAGATCCTTTGATTTTGCTACTGCAAGATGGGACCCAAATACATAATAGCCATCTCCCACTTTAACTATTGCTGGATCATGAACTGGAGCCCATACTTGCAGAGGCATAGTCTCCTGGGAAAATATAGGAAGAGAAAATAAAATCGCTATTAATAGAACTAAAATTATATAATGTAACATCTATAAAATCCCCCTTTAATTATTGAACATTGGACACCTTAAGTCTTAATATAGTTATAGAATAGGCCTTGAAATTATAGACAAAAGAATTTTCTAAATTTTTAATTTCTTTTTCTCTTGGGAAGATCTTTATGTCATCAAAGTAGTTCTCATCAAGAGGATTTTTAGATGAAATTTCAATTACCTTTCCATCACCAGTTAGCTTCATTTTACCTTTAATGTCAATTCTTATACTTCTATCTTCTACCCATGGATTTACAACTTTAATTATTATTTCCTTTTTGTTACTATCGTAACTACATACGTGATAAAGAGATTTAAATTTATAACCAATTAAGATTAATTGCTCTTCTGTAAGAGAGGATTTTAATAAAAAATCTCCTCTATTTTCGCTAAAAATTTTTTGCACGTAGTAATTTGGAGTTCCAAAGGCTTTGGTATTGTCAAACCATATTAAATCAGGTACCCATTGAGACCAGCTAATACGATTGAATAATGGAGCATAAGATGCCATTATTACTACATCAGAATTTTTCTCTAATCCTGTCATGAATACAGCTTCAGCAAGAGCACTTTGTAAATTATTCCTTCTTCCTACCGTATGGGCTGCATATTCTCCTACCATTACTTTAGTTCCTTCTCTTGGATATTTTGAATATCTATCTGAATTTGCTAAAAACCATTCAGGAGTTGTGTATATATGCTCGTCGAAGATATCAACGCCTATTTCTCTTGCAAAATTCCAAGCTTGTCTAAAGGCTGAACCTTCATAACTTGGAGGTCCACTGAATATAATTTTAATCTCTGGATATTTCTCTTTTATAGTCTTCCAAAATACTTGAAAGCGTTTGTGATATTCTTCACCCCAATTCTCATTTCCTATACCTATATATTTTACCTTAAAAGGTTCTGGATGCCCTAAAGAAGCTCTAATACCTCCCCAACGGGTATTTACTGGACCATTAGCAAATTCGATAAAATCAAGAACATCTTGGACCCATTCTTTTAAACCCTCCATAGAGCAATATTCTGCACCTCTAACCTGGCAAGAGATTCCTGCATTGAAAATTGGAATAGGCTCTGCCCCAATATATTCACAAAGCAAAAGATACTCATAAAAACCTATCCCATAGGATTGATGATAACCCCAAAGATTTCTATTGGTCTTTCTCTCTTCAACCTTTCCAATAGTGTCCTTCCATCTATAAGCGTTATTAAGACTGTCTCCCTCCACAAGACATCCTCCAGGAAATCTCATAAAACCAGGTTTTAATTCTTTTAACATTTCTACTAAATCTATTCTCATACCATTCCATGTTTTTTTAGGGAAAAGGGAGATCATATCTAAACAAAGATTGCCTATACCTTTTACATATATTACAAGCTGAGCCTCAGAAACCCCTTCATCAATGAGAAATTCGGTGGATATTTTCTTCCATTCCTTTGAGAATTTTTGAGTTAAAATATACGCCTTTGAGTATAATTCTCCTCTTTTATCTTCTAAAGTAAACTTAATAGTTCCCTCAAATTCTGGGTCTCCTTTAACATAGTAAGAAATGATATATTTTTCTCCCTTTTTAAGGGGAATCCCCCCATAACCACTATTTCTAATAATGATCTCGCTTTTATCTGATTTAAACTCTAATTTCAAATAATTTGTATTATTCTTATTGATAGGACTTTTGTTATCCACATATGCTTTTGAATCTGAGGTATCTTTAATTTGAATATTCCAGCCTTCTAATTTACTTGTATACTCAAAGGATCTATTCATAATAAGTTCTGCATAAAGTCCTCCATCTACTGCGTGATTTATATCCTCAAAGAATATCCCAAACAAAGTTTTTGGAATAGGAGGTCCTAAATCTGAAGTTTCAATAGAAAGAATTTGCTTTGAATTTGTAGGTAAACCAACAGAGAGAAGTATAATTATAAATATAAGAAAACTAATTATTTTCATCATTCTTACTTCCCTCCAGCACTAATTGAAATTCCCTGCATTAGATATTTATGGAATATTATAAATATCACTAATGTGGGAGCTACAGAAATAAAAGCACCAGCCATCAAAGGACCTATACCTCTAAAGGGATCTCCCCATCCCGCTGCAAATCTTACTAATGCAATAGGTAAAGTTAACTTTTCAGGAGTATTCATTACTAATAATGGCCATAAAAAGCTATTCCAAGAAGCCAGAAAGGACATTAAACCGAGGGTAAGTAAAGCTGGTTTAATGAAAGGAAGCACAATAGTTAATAAGAATCTAATTCTTGAACAGCCATCTATCCAAGCAGCATCCTCAAGTTCACGAGGTATACCAAGCATATACTGTCTTAAGAGAAAGACCCCAAAGGTACTCCCAAGCCCAGGAAGAATTAGAGCAAGAAAATTATCCATTAAACCAAAAGTGCGGATTATAAAAAATTGAGGAACTAAGAACAATACTCCTGGAAATGCTAAGATTCCTACATAGCTCCAAAAGATTGCATTTCTACCTCTAAATCTCAGTCTTGAAAGAGTATATGCTGCAGGTGTTGCAATAATTAAACCTAAAATTGTTCCTAAAGATGCAACAATAAGACTGTTAATAATTCCTCGTGATACACTTATCCCACTTGCAGGAGCAAAAACTGCATTATAATTCTCTATAGTAGGTTCTTTTGGAATCCATCGAGGTAGGTTCTCGGCAACAGCAGTATATGTTGATTTGAGAGATGTTGACAACATCCAAAAAATCGGAATAAACCAAAAACCTGCCAAAATCCAAAGAAGTATTGAAAGTATGACCCTTTGAATTTGCTTATTAGTTTTTAATAAATGTAAAATATTATTTTGTTTCATAATTTCACTCCTCAGCACTTCTAATTGTTTTTGTAAGCATTGCAAGTTGTAATAATCCAAAGATTAATACAATTGCAAATATGTACCATGAGATTGCAGCAGCCCGTCCTAATTCCTGTCGAGTAAAACCAACAAGATATAGATAGTAAACCATGGTACGAGTTGTACCTGCAGGTCCTCCTCCTGTGAAAAAGTAAACTTGATCAAAGAGACCAAAGGCTAATAGTACTTGTCTCACAACATCAAAGAAAAGAACATTTCTAATCCAAGGAAGAGTGATGTGCCAAAAACACTTCCAAGAACTTGCCCCATCAACCTTTGCAGCCTCATACTGTTCTGGAGGAATTCTTTGAAGAGCACCAAGATAGAGTAGTATACTAAATCCAACGATCCACCAAACCGTTGTGATAATAATACACATCCATGCTCGAGTAGGAGTTTCAAACCAAGAGATAGCTTCTTTCAATATTCCTGTTCTGTTAAGGTAATAATTAGCAAGACCTGAAGGATATGATGCATAGATCCATTTCCAGGTTGTAAGAATTCCAACAGAACCAAAAAAGGTAGGAGAGACAAAGGCTACTAATAGCCATAATTTTCCATATACCTTTTGCTTCAAAATTAAAGCAACAAGAAGACCAACAATAATTGTCAATGGAACACTGATAAGCGCAAAAATTACAGTATTTCTAACAGCTACCCAGAATCTATCATCATTCCATATACGTATAAAGTTTTCGAACCCTATGAAGATACTTTGTCCTAATAAATTCCAGTTATGCATACTCATAACAACATTTGTAAAAAGGGGGATAGCAATAAATGCTATGAAGAAAAAAAGGTGGGGGAGGAGGAACCCCCAATTTCCTACCTCCCACCAAATTTTCTTTGAAGAAAATCTTATCATTAGTTTTATCTCTCCTTCCTTGTTCTTAACTATTTAACTGTTGCCCAATAGTCATCTAAGATACTTTGAACAGCTTTTTCTGCTTTCTCCATGGCTTGTTCTGGTGTTAATTTTCTTGTTATTAGGACATCTTCAAGATTAACTGCTATTTCGTCTACTATCTCAGAAATATAGGGGAAGAATTGGAAAGTTTTTACGTATGGTAATTGTTGGGCAACAACATAAATATGGGGCAATCTCTTCTTAAGTTCTTCGCTTGTTGCAATAGACCTTCTTGCTGGTGTTTGTCCTGCTGCATACCAGTCAAGAGCATAATCCCAGAGATATTTTACCCACTTTATTGCAGCCTCAAATACCCTTTTATCTTCAACCATTACCTTAGGCAAAGCTATAACATGAGATCCTCCAAAAACTGCTCTTTTAGTGCCAAGTTGAGGGGCAGGTGCATAACCAAAATCTTTACCAAGAGCCTCTAACCATGGATTAATAGTCCAGATACCTGTTATTAATACGGAGGTTTGACCAGAGTGGAAAGGTGGTCCAGGATCCACTGCAGCCTTTGGCAAGATTCCTCTATCTTGTAAATCCATCATAAACTTTAAGGTTTCTACTGCTGCTGCTTTGAAAGCTGGTTTCTTGAAGTCAGGTGTTAATAGATCTCCTCCATGTTGCCAAAGGAGATGAATAAATATCCATGCCCATGTAGGTGTTTCATAGTAAGGAGTTAAGCCCTTTGGTGTAATCTTCTTAAGGGCTTCCATTGCTTTTATAAATTCAGCTCTTGTCTTTGGAGGTTTTTCTGGATCTAAAGCTGCTTTTTTAAAGTTTGCTTTATTATATGCCATATAGAAAATCCAAACATCAAGAGGAATTCCATAGTATTTATTATCCTTAACTAAACCATCTAAAAGTTGTGGATAGATATCACGAATGTTAATGCCATATCTTGTTAACTCCGCCGAAGTAAAAGGTCTAAAATGATCGAGGTATAATGGCATGTCAAACTTACGCATAAATAAAACTTGTGGTGCAGATTTTGATGCTATTCCAGTTGATAATTTCTGTTTATATTCTACTGAGGAGACTACTACTAAGTGAACCACTTCCACATCAGGGGTTTTTTTGTTGAAGTTTTGTATAATTCTATCCATGTAAGCACCATCAGCACCACCTAAAGGAGTCATAAAGGTGATAGTAGTTTTAACTTGAGGAACTGCAGGATTAAATAATACTGCAAAGATAATTAATAATACAAATAGAAGAAAATATCTTTTCATGGGCCCACCTCCTAAAAATTTTGATAAGATTTAAGGAAAATTTAGGTTTTATTTTTTCACCTCCTTATTTATTTTTTGCTGGAAAGCTTTCCAGTTAAGTTTGAAAAAAACTTTTTCACACTCAAAATTTTATTCTATTTTTTACTAAAGTCTTTACTTCGAATTTTAATTTAAAATTTTTTAAAAGTCAATAGCCTTTTGAGGCTTTGTGGTATACAAATAAAAATGTCACATATTGTTACTAAAAGGGAATGTCACATATATTTGTTAATATTCTTCTCAAGAGGATTTATAAATCTTGAGGAGGATATTTCATGGAAAAAAAGATATTTTATTACGGAGGAAGAGATTAAAAGATATATTCTTTTAAAAGATGTGGTGGATGGAAAAATCAATCTTAAGAAAGCTCAAGAGATATTAGGTCTTTCTTATAGACAGATGATAAGACTGAAGAAGAGATTTATCTTGGAAGGTATTTTAGGATTAGTAAGAAAGAGATCTGAAAAACCTAATAGCCTTAAAGTTACTGAGAAAATTAGAAGATTAATTGTAGCTCTTAGGAAGTCTATTTATTTTGACTTTAATATTCTCCACTTCAGAGATAAGCTTTCTGAGAATCATAATGTTAACTTAAGCTATGAAACAATGAGAAGGATCTGATCTGTAATCATTTTTTGTCCCCTTTCAATACAAGAACCATCCTTCTTTTCTTGCTTCCCCTCATCTTATTGGTATAGCAAAGGTCTCTTAGTCTTTATTAAAGTCTGAATATTGTATCGCCTCCTTAGGATAAGATTTTAGTTTCTCAAAAATCCTATCCCAAGGAGGCTTTCTTTTTCAAAAAATGTTTACACAACAGCTTTTATAGGATAAGGCATATTTGACTTCTCATAGAAGATTTAAAATCCTCAAAAGAAAGTTTTTTCTAACAGGCAATTTCGCAATTCCATATTTTAAGTCTAAAATCTAAAAACTAACAACTTCCCAAAAGGCCTTCTTGGGATTGTGCTTTACATCAAAAAGTAAAGGATGATCCTTCCTTCCTCTAATAGGCCACTGATCAAGCCAGGTAGCATCATCAGCTACACCCCAGAAGATTACTCCTGTAACAACATCTTTGTAATTTCTTAAAACTCTAAAAGCTTCTTTATATAACTGAGCTTGTCTCTCAATTCGATCCTCTGGAGGAGTTGTAAAGTTAGCATTTTCATTTCTATCGTAATAGATAGAAATATCAAATTCTGTGACCTCTACTTGTAGCCCTAATGAAGAAAATTTTTTAATGGATTCTTCCAACATACGTGGAGTAGGCCAGCCTAATATCCAGTGTCCTTGTATTCCAACCCCATGAATTGGTATTCCCTTTTCCTTCAATCTTTTAACTAACTCATAAGCCTTATCTCTTTTTCTTGGTTCCTCTAAGTTATAATCGTTATAAAATAATAAAGCATCAGGATCTGCCTCATGAGCCCATATAAACGCCTTCTCTATCAATTCTTCTCCACCAATCCTGTACCAAGGAACATTTCTTAAAAACTCATTGGGATTGTCAGAAATTGCCTCATTTACTACATCCCATGCATAAACCTTTCCCTTATAATATCCTACAACTTTCTTTATATGTTCCTCGAGTCTCTTTAAGAGAATATCTTTACTAACAAAATTTCCCCTCTCATTGGTAAATACCCAAGAGGGAACCTGTTGATGCCAAACCAAGGTATGTCCTCTAACTTTCATATTATTTTTAATTGCAAATTCAACAATTTTATCTGCCTCAGAAAAGTTATAAGATTCTGGGAGAGGATGAATAATTTCCCACTTCATTTGATTTTCTGGAGTAACAACATTAAAATGCTTTTCTAAGAGACTTTTATGAGTATTTATAGTGGTAGGATTTACTGCGGCACCAATGGGAAAATAATCTTTATAAACTTGCCATAGAGATGGAGTTTCTCTATTCACATTACCCTCCCTACAAGAGATTGATAAAACGATTGAAAGTAAAAATAAAGTAAAGAAAAAAAGTCTAATCCTCATTTTTCACCATCCTTTCACAAAAAATTCTTTCTGTATTATACCCTTTTTTTCTTAAATTTTCTACAACTCCTTCCTCTCCAATTAGATGTCCTGCTCCTACTGTAACAAAATATACCTTTTTATCTTGCAAATATTCTTTTACTTTTTCCAACATATTTTTCTTCCTTTCTAAAAAAAATTTTCATAAAAGAATTTATAATCAGGATTTTTTAAGTATTCTCCAAAAATCAAATCCCAAATTTTTTTTATCATATCCTTATTATATATGCTTCTATCAATGAATTTATCCTATCTTTATAGTCACCCTTTCTTAAATCTAATAGATTTAGCCTTATTAAATTTTCCTGCTCCTTTTCAGGAAAATTTACAAAAAGATCAATTTGATAATCAATTCCCTATTTCTATAATTTCCTTACCCAGATCCTTTGCTTTTTTCGTAAAATACATATCAATTCCTAAGTTTAGATCTAAATCAACATTCTTTGGTCCTATTAAAAAATAAAAAACCAAGGGTTTGAAAAATTTTAATCTCTCCAAATTCTCTTTTCCAAATTATTCCTCCAAAAGTTTAAGAGTTTCTTCCGATACATGATTTTTTATTGAATCGTTAAAGGAGTATAAACCTTTATATAAAAATGCCTCTTGTATTTTATTTATTAAATTAGAATCTGTAATATCTGCTTCTACAAATAAAACCTGGGAGTTTTTAAAAGCTTCTTCTATATCATCCATGAAAGGATAAAGCCTATTAGTTCCATAATGAATAGAACCAAGAATATAAACAGTGGTTGTAGGAGATTCTATCCGCCAAAAAATTTCATTTGTTTAGGAGAGAGTAATACTTATTATAAATAAAAAACAAGATAAAGCAAAAACCCTTTTTAAAAGTTTTTTCACAACAAAAATCTCCTTTCTCTAAAATATTTAGTAAAATCTACTGAATATTTTGGATAACCCTTAGATCAATAACCATAAAGGGAATCTTTACTCCATTTTCATCAAAAAGTTTTTTTATTCTTATACTCAAAGAATTTATTGCATCAAAGTATGAGTCTTTGTTTACCCAAAAATATATAGTATAAGTTATACCTAAACTTCCATATTCTTTAAAGACAATAAAATTATTTACTGATTCATCTTTTACCACTAATGCCTCCTCTTCCATCGCCCCTTTCAAAAGATCAATAACCTTAATTAAATCAGAGGAATAATCTACAGTTACATCAAAATTTACCCTTCTATAAGGACCTGGCCAATACTTTGTTACAGTCCCAGACCAGACTTTTCTATTGGGAATTAAGATAAGTTTTCCATCAAAAGTTTTTATTCTTGTGTGATTCATTTCAACAATATCTACAATACCAGAAATTCCATCTATATCCACACTTTCCCCTTCAAAAACCTTTCTGGTTATAAGTACTAAGATTCCTGATAAAAAATTCGTGAGGGGTTCTTGAAAAGCAAGACCTAAGATAATTCCAGAGATTCCAAGTCCTGTTAAATAGGGAAGAAGGTTTACATTCCAAATAGATAAAACTATAGCAATACCAATTCCAAATATTAGAAATCCAATAAGCATAGAAACTGTTTTAGGTGCCTTTACTTCTCTTCCTACCCTTGATGCTATATTATTTATCCCTTTTATGATTAATCTATAAACTAAATAGGAAATTAATAAAAAGAGTAAAGACCAAAAAACATTGATATAGATATTCCAATTTTTCATAAATAGTTCCTCCAAAATTATTTTTTTCCTCTTTATCCACATAACAATGAGAAATTCCAGCCTATATTCCCTACTTATTTAATTATTGTTACATTCTCAAGAATCATATTTTCGGGGTTTTTTATAACCTTTACTAAGCTTGGAATTAAAGGTTACATAAATTTCTCTAACCCTTTTAAGCACTCTATAAATCCCTGAAACTACTCTTTCTAAACCCTTCTTATTCTTGAAACCTTAGTATAAATCTTTAGATTTTCTCTACTTGCTTTATCCTATATTTTACTCCAATCCTAATTCTCTTAATTCCATGAGACTAATTATATCAAAATTGATATAATTATCTAACTATAAAAAACTATTTTGGGAGGATAATTATGATAATGACAATCTTAGGAGAGATAAAACCAGAGGATCTTGGAAAAACACTTGTTCATGAGCATATTGCAGTAGACTTTTCCTCTGCTGAAGAACAAGTATATATAACTGATGAGTTAAGAAAAGATATTGTAAATACAATGAAACCCTATTTAGAACAAGTTAAAAATTTAGGTTTTAAAACCTTAATAGAGTGTACCCCAAAATTTGTAGGAAGAGATGTTAAATCCCTAAAAATCCTATCTGAAACTACAGGTGTAAATATTGTAACTAATATAGGATTTTATGCCTTTGGAAATTATAATTATATTCCTATTGAGATGAGGGATTTTTCTCCGGAAGATTTTGCAAAAATTTGGATAGATGAATGGAAGAATGGAATTGAAAATACGGAAATAAAACCTGGATTTATAAAAATCTCTGTTAATCATGGGAAATTGTCAGATCTTGATAAAAAAATAATTATCGCTTCTGCTATAACTCATTTAGAAACAGGACTTACTATCGCATGTCATACAGGAGAGAAAGAATGTGCCAAAGAAGTAGCAAATATTATTGAAAAAGAGGGGGTTGATCCTTCTGCTCTAATTATAGTACATGCAGATGCTATTGAAGATCTTGATACCCATTTAGAATTATTAAATAAAGGATTCATATTAGAATATGATTCCATTGGAGGAAGATCCATAGAATATCATGTGGAACTTATTAATAAAATGGTAAAAATGGGATTTATTGATCAAATACTAATATCTCATGATGCTGGATGGTATACAATAAATGAAAAAGGTGGAGCAAAGGAAAGAATAAGACCATACACTGATATATCATTAAAATTGCTACCTCAACTATATAAAAAAGGATGTAGTGCAGATATTGAAAAGAAGCTTTTGATTGAAAATCCGAGAAGGATTTTTAGTATAAAAATAAGGAAGAGATAAAAAATCTTTATTCTGATCTGTAATCATTTTTCACCCCTAAAAAGGATAGAAAAAATTTCTTTACTCTTTTTATTCAAAGGGATGTTTTGGGCTCAAGATATTATAGATAATTCTACACACTTTCTTTATAAAGCTCAACAAAATATAATTCTAAATCCTTTCCTTCTAACAGTCTTTTTGCAAAAGCACTACCCACTATTACTCCATCAACTAATCCCTTTAGTGATCTTATATGTTCCCTTTTACTTATTCCAAAGCCCCATACCAGTGGCTTATCTGTTTTTAATCTAACTTCCTTTACAAATTTTATTCCTTCAGGAGAAAGTTCATCTCTTTCTCCTGTAATTCCCTTTACTGATATACAGTAAATAAAATTTTCTGCTAATTTTAATATCTTCTCTCTTCTTTCTCTATTAGTTGTTGGAGATAAGAAAAAAATTAAATCTAAATCATATCTCTTAAAAAGGTCTAAAAATCTTTCCCCTTCTTCTAAAGGAAGATCAGGAATCACCAATCCTTCTACTCCTATTTCTTTTATACTCTGAAGATTTTCTTCCAGATTTTGATAAATTAAATTAAGATAAAGAAGAAGAACTGTAGGAATTTGGAAAGGAATATTTTTTTCTTTGAGCCATTTTAATGTATTCTTAAGATTAATACCCTTTTTAATTGTCTGATAATTTATTTCTTCTAATATAGGACCATCTGCAATGGGATCAGAAAAAGGAATTCCTAATTCCAATATATCTATATTATCTTTATGTTTTAAAATAAAATCTTCTAAGAAGAAGAAGGAAGGATACCCTGCGACAAAAAAGGGAATAAACATTAATTCTTTTTTCTTCTCTTTAAATCTCCTTAAAATTCTGCTCATTATTTTCCTCCATCATATTGTAGATAATATTTAAATCCTTATCTCCTCTTCCCGAAAGATTAACAATAATTATTGGATTTTTCTCAGAAAATTCCTTCCTCTTTTCTAATAAATATCCTATGGCATGGGCACTTTCTAAAGCTGGAATTATTCCTTCCAATTTCGTTAAGACAAAAAATCCCTTTAAAGCTGTCCCATCCTCTGCATAACCATATTTCACTCTCCCAACTTTTGCTAAAAAACTATGTTCTGGTCCGACTCCCGGATAGTCTAAACCTGCTGATATGGAATGAGTATCAGCAATATTTCCATTTTCATCTTGAAGAAGATACATTTTAGCTCCATGAAGAATTCCTACTTTACCTACACATATACTTGCAGAATGAAGCCCAGAATTAATCCCCTTCCCTCCTCCTTCTACCCCAATGATCTTTACAGGATCATTTAGAAAGGGATAGAAAAGTCCTATTGAATTACTCCCACCACCAACACAAGCTATTAAGTAATGGGGTAGGGATTTTTCTTTTTCTAAGATTTGCTCCTTTGCTTCCTCTCCGATTATTTTTTGAAAATCTCTAACAATCTTAGGATAGGGGTGAGGCCCCACTACAGAACCTAAGAGATAATAGGTATCTTCAGGATGACTTACCCAATCTCTTAATGCAGAGTTTATAGCAGATTTTAATGTTCTTGAACCAGTTTTTACAGGAATAACCTCTGCTCCAAGAAGTTTCATTCTTAAGACATTCATCTTTTGCCTATTACAATCCTCTTCTCCCATATATATGGTACACTCAAACCCAAAAAGGGCACATACTGTTGCTACTGCTACTCCATGCTGACCTGCACCAGTTTCTGCAATTATTCTTTTCTTCCCAAGGTATTTTGCTAAAAGAGCTTGTCCAATGGCATTATTTATCTTATGGGCACCTGTATGGCACAGATCTTCTCTTTTTAAATATACCCTTGCATTAATATAAGAAGATAATTTTTCTGCAAAATAAAGGGGAGTAGGTCTTCCCACATATTCCTTCAAATACTTTTTATATTCCCCCCAAAAATTTTCGTTTTCTTCTATTTTTTTATATGCCCTTTCTAATTCTAAAAGAGGTTCCATTAATGTTTCAGGAACAAATCTTCCCCCAAATTCTCCAAAATATCCAGTTTCATCAGGAAGTTTCATGCTTTTCCTTCACCTTCCTTAATAATCTTGATATTTTCTCTAAATTCTTTTCTCCCTTTTCATCTTCCACGCCACTAGAAAGGTCAATTCCCCAAGGTTTTAAACTTAATGCTAAATCTAAGTTTTCTTCATTAATCCCTCCCGCAAGAATTATAGGAAATTCTCTAGAGATTAAATGTGCTTTTTCTAAAAATTCCTCAAAGGAGATTTTAGGAAGGGTTTTTTTTCTATCTAAAAGAATATGACAGAAGGAATATTTTGAGATCTCTTTTTTAATATTTTCTATAGAAGTCTCATAATCTATGGTAAAAGCCTTAATTAAAAAGAACTCTCTAAATTCCGAACAAAAAGAAGGAGATTCCTCTCCATGAAATTGGATCCCATTTAAAGGCAATATCTTTAAAGTTTCAATAATTTTATCCTTTTCAGTATTTTGGAAGACACCAAACTTTAGAATAGGAATTTCCTTTATATGAGGAGGAAGTCTTTTAGCTTCTTCTGTAGATAAAAATCTCTTACTCTCTGGAACAAAAACAAAACCTATAGCATTACCCCCTTCTGCAAAAACATGTAATGCTGAAAAAGCATCTTTAATTCCACAAATCTTTACCCACATAATTCTAAAAGTTTGGGCTATGTTCGTAGGACATTTTCTCAAGGATAGTCTTAGATTTTAAAGGCCCCATAAGTTCCTTTATTTTTTCCTTAGGATTTGGGCTTGTTATAATACTTTCTCCAACTAATATTCCCTTCACTCCTGCTTTATACAAAATTTCCACATCTTTTTCATTTTTTATTCCACTGGCGCTTATAACACAAACATTCTTAGGAATATAGGGCAATATTTCCAAAGTACGAGAGACATTTACCTGAAAATTAGAAAGATTTCGATTGTTTATCATTAAAATTCTTGGATTTAATGGTAATACCTTTTCCAGTTCCTCTCTTTCATATATCTCTATAATAGGTTCTAAATCTAAGGTCCTTGCAAGACTATAGAGATTTTCTAGCTCTTTTTCAGATAAAATTCTTGCAATAAGAAGGATAGCATCTGCTCCCAATATTCTTCCTTCATATACTTGCTCAAAGGTAATAATAAAATCCTTTTGTAAGATAGGTTTTTTAGTAATTCTTCTGACTCCCTGAAGATTAGTTAAACTTGCTGAAAAACTTTCTGCTGTCAAAACAGATATACAAGAAACCTCCTCTAATTCATCATATATCTCCACAATCTCAGAGATAGAAAAACCTTTTATAAGTCTTCCTTTTACAGGAGAAGAAGGTTTTATCTCTGCAATTAACTTTAAACCTGGAAGACTTATAGTTTTGAAAAAAACATCCTTTTCTTTTTCTGGTAGAGAGATGGGAATAGTAAAGCTTCTTTTTTTTAAATATTTCCTTTTCTCTTCAACCAAATCCTCTAAAATACTCATACCATACTCCCCCTTAACTTCTCTAAAAATTGATACACTTTTCCCTCTGAAATATGGTTCTTTACTATATTAAATCCTTTCTTTATATCATCAACCTTTCCTAAGACTAAAAGTCCAAAGGCACTATTTAAGGATAATATATCCACCTGAGCAGGGTTTCCTTTCCCTTTAAATATATTTATCAGAATTTCTGCATTCTCCTGAGGATCTCCTCCTTTAAATTCTTCTAAAGAATATGTTCTAAGCCCAATATCTGCAGGATGGAATGTAAAATAATCTACAGATTTTTCCTTTACCCAAGCCATCTCTGTGGATCCACTTAGAGAAATTTCGTCCATCCCATCATCTTTTCCATGATAGAATAAAATATTCCTTCTCCCTAAAATTAATGCAGATTCTGCTAATTTTTTTAAAATATTTGATGAGTATACACCTAAAATTTGAGCTTGTAAATTGGCAGGATTTAACATGGGACCTGAAAGATTAAAAATTGTCCCAACCCCTAACTCCTTTCTCACTTTTCCCGCCTTCCCCACTACTGGATGATAATAAGGAGCAAATATAAAACTTATTCCCAAATTATCTATCTCCTCTGCTACCTTCTTGGGATCTGGGGAGAAACTCATACCAAGAGCCTCTACTACATCAATACTTCCAGATTTACTGGATATCGCTCTATTGCCATGTTTTGCCACTGGAACCCCAAGGCTTGCTAATACAAAGGCTACCCCAGTGGAAATGTTAAAGGTTTTTGCCTGATCTCCCCCTGTTCCACAGACATCAATAGCAGGAGATTTATTCAATACCTTTTTAGACTTTTTATGAAGAGTTGAAATAAATCCTGCGATTTCCTCTGGATTTTCTCCCTTTACTTTTAAAGAGAGAAGAATACCACCAAGTTGTGCCTCTGTTATTTCTTCTCTATCAATACTTTCTACTATCGATTGAGATTCCTCAAAGGAGAGGTGGTTTCCAAAAGAAAGCTTCCTAATAATTTCCTTTATCATTTTATTAAACCTCCTATCTTAAGAAAATTTTTTAATATTTCTTTACCCTTTTGGGTAAAGGCAGATTCAGGATGAAACTGAAGACCAAATACAGCATAATTTTCGTATTGAAGTCCCATAATAATTTTATCCTTAGTCCAGGCAATTATTTTTAATGATGGGGATAAGGTGTGATAATCAACAATTAAAGAATGATATCTTGTTGCAATAAAGGGATTCTCAATATTCTCAAAAAGGGGATGGGGAATATGATAGACTTCCGATAATTTCCCATGCATTGGCAAGTTTTTTACAATTTTTGTTCCAAAAGCAGATCCTAAGGCTTGATGTCCCAAACATATTCCTAAAATAGGTAATTTATTTTTAAAATGTTTAATAATAGGAATACTAATTCCTGCATTTTCAGGAATTGATGGACCAGGAGATATTACAATTCCTTCTGGTTTAAGCTCTTCAATCTCTTTCAAACTTATTTTGTCATTTCTAAAGACTATTACTTCTACAAATTCTGATAGGAATTGATAAAGATTATAAGTAAAGGAATCATAGTTATCAATAAGTAAAAGCATAATCTAAACCCCCTGAAATTTTTATGGCTTCAAAAAGTGCCTTTGCTTTGTTTATAGTCTCTTCGTATTCCCTCTTGGGATCAGAATCGTAAACAATTCCTGCTCCAACCTGAAGATATAAATCCTCTCCCTTCAGAAAGAAACTTCTTATAGTTATACAAGTATCTAAATTTCCATCTAAGGAGAGATAACCTACCCCTCCTGCATATGGCCCCCTTTTGTACTTTTCTAATTCCTCTATAATCTCCATGGCTCTTATTTTAGGAGCACCTGAAACAGTTCCTGCAGGAAAACATGCCCTTAAAACTTCCAAGGGATGAAGATTTTCTAAAGTCTCACATGTTACAGTACTCACAAGATGCATAACATGAGAATATTTTTCTACTTTCATTAAATCTTCTACTCTAACACTTCCTATCTTAGCGATTCTTCCAAGATCATTTCTTCCTAAATCTAAAAGCATAATATGTTCTGCTCTTTCTTTTTCGTTATTTATCAGTTCTTTTTCTAATAATTCATCTTCTAAGGAATCTCTTCCCCTTGGTCTTGTTCCTGCTATTGGTCTCACTTCAGCCTTTCCCTTTTCAACTCTAACCAAAGCTTCTGGAGATGCCCCAATCAAATAAATATCCTTGAAACGAAGATAAAACATATAAGGTGAGGGATTTATTAATCTTAATGCTCTGTAAAGAAGATAAGGATCTAAAGGATATCTCGTATAAAATCTTTGAGATAGAACCACTTGGAATATCTCTCCATCCCTAATATACTCTAATGCTTTTTTAACCATTTCTTTATAACTATTTTCAGTAGTAAAAGCCTCTAAGGGAAAATTTAAGTTGTAAGGCTTATTTTTTTTAGGAGGGTAATTAAAAATATCTAATACTTCCTTAATTTTTTCTTGATATTCCTTTAGGGAGGATTCCTTCTTAAGCTCATCCTTAGATATTAAAAGAACAATACTTATTTTTCTTTTCAAATGATCAAAAACTATAAGAAACTCAGTAAATTGAAAAGAGGCTAAAGGGAAATTTAAATTGTCTTCAGTTATATTTGGAAGATCTTCCAACTGCCTCACTAAATCATAACTTAAGAATCCAACTATTCCTCCTAAGAATCTTGGAAGTTCTTTTTCCTGATATATTTTAGAGACAGGAAATTTCAATGAAAGTTCGGAAAGAATATCTTTGGAATAATCATACGGAAAAGAAAAAACTCTTTTTGGTTTCCAGCCTATAAAAGAATATCTTCCTATCCTCTCCCCTCCCTCTGCACTTTCTAAGAGAAAGAAATACTCTTCATCTTTAATTTTTGAAATAAGGCTTACCGGGGTCTCCCAATCTCCTGGAAGATCAAAAACTAATGGAAAATAATCATAATTTTCAAAATCTTCTGGAATTTTAAAATTAAACAAAGAAAACACCTCCTTAAAAATAAAAAAGCCTTCTCGCCCGTTTAAAGGGCGAGAAGGCTAATTCTCGCGGTACCACCTTACTTAGGCAACATCGCCTATCTCCTTTCGGGTACGGGAGATATTCCTTGCTCCGATACCCTTTGCCTTGATAACGGTGGCAACATCCGTTGGAGCCTACTCAAGGATTATATCCTTTTTCGGTCCAAGGCTCCCGGGCCCATTCACCATCCACAGGATAGCCGGCTCACACCTCTTTCCAGCCTCTCTGAATCCTGCTTAGATAATTACTACTCCCGTTCTTCGCCTTTATTCTTTGTGGGAAAATTATATACCATTTTTTCAAAAAATTCAACCTGGAGTAAAGGGAATACTACCAGAAAAAAGAGAAAATATGTTCTCTTTATTTGATATAATATCAATAATGAAAGATAAAAAGATATACCTTGTTCCTATAGGAAAGGTTCGAAGGGAAATTTTAGAGGATTTAAAAGAAAATCTTCCATTAATCTTTCCCTATTTTTTTGAAATAGGAGAAAAAATCTCTATACCCGAGAATAGCTGGAATATAAAAAGAAATCAATATTTATCAGCCCCTTTCTTAGATAAACTTTCCAAATTAGAATTAGAGTATGCTTTTAAAATTCTTGGAATAACAGAAGTAGACCTATATGTCCCTCATTTAAATTATATTTTTGGTCAAGCCAAAATTAGAGGTAGAGAAGCTCTGATCAGTTTAGCTCGATTAAGTAATACTTTTTATGGACTACCTGAAGATTTAAAACTCCTAAAGAAACGTGCATTAAAAGAAGCCATTCATGAATTAGGGCATACCCTTGGTCTTGAACACTGTTTTAATTCAAAGTGTGTTATGTTTTTTTCTAATAGCATAAAGGATACTGATGATAAAGAGGAGAAATTCTGTAATCGTTGTCTCACAATAATTTCTCAATTTTTTATATAAGCTATAGCGAGAAAAATATCTTCGCCAAATTCTAAGTTAATTCTTCTAATTTAATTTTATTAAAACTCTTAATAATTAAATTTCTCCTAATATAATCTAAATCATGAGAAGTTTTTAAATATATAGTATATCTCTCCTTTGGATAGAGATTAAAATAGTTATCTTCCCATTCTGTATTATCCAATTCTAAGGCAAGCCATAAAACAATATTGTTTGACTCAAAGGCTATTTTATAATTCTCTCCTTCTTTTTCAATTTTATAAAAGACCTTTGCTTGGGGAAAGCTTATATGTTTATATTCTGCAAAGAAATATTCGTTTCTATCTATTAAATCCCCATTCTTTGAGAAGAGTTCAACTTTTAAAAATTCGTTATATGGATCTGGATTTATCTCAGAAAGAATCAATGATTTAATACTGGAATTAGCAGGAATTATTATCTCAAGATCATAATTTTTTCTTTTTCTACCCCTAAAGGACAAAATTTGAGCACTAAGTTTTCCATTAAACTCCACTAGAGTATCGTTTATCCCAAAAATTATAAATTCTTTTTCTTTTTCCTCGATGTTTACCTTTATTGGTTTAAAGGCTCTTTTCACAAAATAATAAGCAGGCTTTTCTCTCTTATAATAATCTATAATACTCCATGAAATCGCAGGCCAGCAATCATTCCATTGCCAAATTAAAGTTCCTGCTGTATTAAATTTGTTGTTTCTCCAATGTTCTATACCTGTTTTTAATGCTAAACCTTGATTTATCTGGGTAAGATAAATATATTCATCCATATCTGAAGTAATTCTAAAATGCTCTGCAAGATATCTAATTATTCTTTCTGTTCCTTGTATCTGTTTATTATGAAATTCTATTTCTCTACTTTGGGGATGATACTCATTAAGAGATGTTATAAATTTCATAATTGTATCTTTATGGGGAGGAGCTTGAAATCCAAATTCACTTATAAATTTTCCATTATCCTTTAAATATTCCCTATAGTCCATCCAACCTGACCATACTATCCAATTATGTCTATCTCCTTCCTTCTCACTATTAGGATCTTTTCCTCCAAAGGGACTACTGGGCCAGTAAGGTCTTGTCATATCTAATTTTGCGCATACATCAGGAAGAATTTTATGGTATATACTCTCACCCCAAAATCTTTCTCTTTCTCCCCACCATTTTGCATAGTATCCCCAATCATTTTCATTATTTCCACACCATAAAACTATAGATGGATGCTTTCTCAGCCTTTTTACTATAATTTCTGCCTCTTCTTTTACCTTTTCTAAAAACTTATCATCTTCAGGATATTCTGCACAAGCAAACATAAAATCTTGCCATATTAGAATTCCTAATTCGTCACATAAATCGTAGAAAATATCATTTTCATAAAATCCTCCTCCCCATATTCTAATCATATTTATTCCTATATTTTTTGCCTTTGTAAGAAGAATCTTATAATCCTCATCTTTTAATCGTGGGAGGAAAGAATCAGAAGGAATCCAATTAACTCCCTTTGCAAATATGGGAATATCATTTATATAGAAAATGAAACTATTTTTTTCATCACTTTGAGAAATTAAATCTACCTTTCTTATTGCAAATTTTTGTTCCCTTCTATCTAAAATTTCCCCATTATTATCTACTAATGCCAATTGGAGAGTATAAATAGGTTGAGGCCCATAACCATTGGGATACCAAAGCTTTGGATTTTGAATTGTTAAAGGTATTTTTATAAATACCCTTCCTTCGGGAAGGGTTAATCTTAACTTTTTCTCAAGAATAGGTTTTTCAAAAGAAATTCTTAATGGAACATCTAAGGTGGAATTTTCCATTAATTCGATTTCAAGCTCTAAATTTAATTGGGCTTTATCCCCCATAATTCCCACAGGAATCCATATATCCCTTATTCTTGCCTTCTTGTGTCCTATTAAATATACCCCTTTCCAAATTCCCGAAGTAGCAAGTCTCGGCCCCCAATCCCAACCAAAGGAATACTGTGCCTTCCTTCCAAAAATTCTGGGAGAATAAAAAGAGCCCCTTAATGAAGGATAACTTTTAGCTCTTTCTTCTAAAATCTTTATTGGAGAATGAAAATATATCTCTAATATATTTTCTCCTTCTTTTAAATAAGGTTTAACATCAAAACTCCAGGGAATAAACATATTGTCAGTTTCCCAAATTTTTTGCCCATTTAAATATATCTCTACAAAGGTATCTAAACCTTGAAATAAAATCTCAATAGAAGGGTAACTTAGAAATTCTTTATGTACATTAAATCTTTTCTGATACACCCAATCCTTTTCCTCAACCCATCTTACTTTGAGTTCATTATCCCCAATAAAGGGATCGGGTATTAAGTTGTTTTCCATTAAATCTAAATGAATACATCCCGGAACTTTTCCTTTCCACCACTTTATTTCACTTGTCTCCCTGAAAAACCAATCTCCGCAAAGATCTATTTTTTCCATTCCTTCCTCCTATCTTTATAATCAATCTATTATATCAATTATTTCAATGACTTCAATTGTTGAGCAATTTTCTTCTTTCTTCTTTTTTCTCTTGATTTTCTTCTTTTTCTCTTCTCCCTTACTCTCCATTGTCTTCCCATATTTAACCTCCCATAAATAAAGATTTATAAATCGTCAAATATTATACCAAAACATGATATAATTAAATAAATAAAATTTGGGGTGAAAAGTATGAGTAAATTTGAGATTATAGATCTTACCTTAGAACTTTCTCCAAATACAACCTTTCCTGAAGAATCCCATTCTATTTTAAAAGTAAATGAAATTGGAAAAACAATCCTATGGAACTCCCCTTTTTATAAGATAGAGCTCTCATCACATACAGGAACTTACATAGAAATTCCATGGAATGAATTTCCAAAGGATTTTCTTCTAAGGGAAGCTGTTATTGTAGATTTATTGGAAATTTGGATGAAGGATATTATTACTGAGATAAAATTTGAGAATTTATATATAGATGGAGGAATGGGAGTTATTTTGAAAACAAAATGGTATTCTCGTTGGACATCGGGAGAAGTATTTAAAGATCCTCCAATTCTTTCTCTTTCTGCTTGTAATACTCTTATTGAGAAAAGAGTAAAATTTGTTGGAATTGATTTTCCAATAAGCAAAGAGGTTCATGACTTATTCCTATCAAAGGATGTCTTTCTAATACATAACCTTTATAATCTTCTTTCTATAAAAAAGGAAAGGATTTTTTTAGTGATTGCACCATTAAGTTTTAAATCATTTAAGGCTATTCCGGCAAGAGTTTTTGCCCTTCAATCCCTTTAAGTTTATTTTTCTAAATTCTCTATAATAATTAAAATGGGAATTTCTCCGGGTCTTACCATAAATAATTTTTCCCTTGCTAATTTTTCTATTATGTATGGATCATCAAGATTTTCTACAATCTCTTTAAGCTCTTTTACTTCTCTAATCAACTTTTCATATCTTTTTTTGTTTTTTTCCAATTCCCTTTTATAATAGAAATAATCCCTTATCCCTAAATAATAAGATGGAAAGACATATAAGATTATCAATAGAAGAATAATTCTATTGTATTTTTTTCTACGTTGTACGGATGACACCTCTATATATCACTCCCCTTTCGGGATCAATGGTTATTATCTCTCCATGAGATAATTTATCTCTTATTTTTCCTGTACCAACTATAATTCCTAATCCTTTACTTCGCCATGGTATAAGCTCTGGAGGAAGCTTCTTTCCCTCTATAATTAAACCTCTTATTTTATACAAAAGAGAAATAAATCCTGAGGTAAACTCTGGGATAACAAGAATATCTCCTTCTTGAGCTTTACTAAAGGCTTCTTTCTCATTTTCTACAATACATACTCTTGCGGTTTTTGTTTCTCCTCCTAATCCATGCCCCCTTCCAATAATCTCTGAAATTATGTGAACCTTTATTAAATTTGTCATGCCTGAGATTCCCATAGGAATTCCTGCAGTTATCACTACAGTATCCCCACTTTTTATATAACTTTTTTGCAGAAGAATTCTTGTTGATTTTTCAAACATCTCATCGGTAGTATAAAAAATCTCTGTAAGTAAAGGTATTACTCCCCAAGATAAATTCAATCTCCTTTGAACCTCAGGAAAATGGGTTATTGCGAAAATAGGTGCTAAAGGTCGATATTTTGACATTTGTCTTGCAGTAAAACCACTATGGGTTGCAGTAATTATAGCTTTTGCTTTTGTTTGGCGAGCTATCTCACACGCAGAATAGGTAATAGATTGAGTTATATTCTCATCAGAAGGGGAAATTAAAAAACTTTCATATGGGAACTCTTCTTCAACTTTTCTTGCTATTTTATCCATCATTTTAAAACTTAATACTGGATATTTACCAATTGTAGTCTCATTGGAAAGCATAACTGCATCAGTTCCATCTAATATGGCATTAGCAATATCACTTACTTCAGCCCTTGTTGGAGTTGGACTGTTTACCATGGAACTCAGCATCTGAGTTGCAGTTATCACTGGTTTTCCTGATATTCTTGCCTCCCTAATAATTCTCTTTTGTAACAGAGGAACCTCTTCATTAGAAACTTCAACAGCTAAATCTCCCCTTGCCACCATAATACCGTCGGAAACCTCTAAAATCTCATTAAAGTTTTGGATAGCTTCTTTCTTTTCAATTTTTGCAATTACTGGAATTCTTGCATCGTACAATTCTAAAAATTCTTTTAACTCTAAAATATCTCCCGCCTTCTTCACAAAGGATAGTGCAATAAAATCTACTCCCATTTCTATTCCAAAGAGAACATCTTTTTTATCCTTCTCTGTTAGTGCAGACACCCTTAATTCAGAATCAGGGAAATTGACTCCCTTCCTTTCCCACAATTCTCCCCCGTGAATTACCCTGCATACTACTTTGTCCCTTTCTATTCCTTCTACTTTAAGTTCTATTAAGCCGTCATCTAATAAAATTCTTTCACCTTCCTTTAAATCTTCTAAAAGATAAGGATAATTAATATAAACTATTTTTTCATTTCCTACACATTCTTCTGGAGTTAAATAGAATTTTTGCCCATCTTCGAGGAAAATTTTTTCCTTCTCAAATTTTCCCAACCTTATTTTAGGACCTTGTAAATCTTGAAGAATTGCAACACCTTTATCTAATTCTTCAGATATTCTCTTTATAAGCTCAATTCTTTTTCCATGAACCTCATGATCACCATGAGAAAAATTCAATCTTGCAACATCCATTCCACAAGAAATAAGTTCTTTTAATGTCTTCTCATCTTCACTTACTGGACCAATGGTACATATTATTTTCGTTCTTCGAAACAATTTTTTCACCCCTTCATCTTTGTATAAATTTTAGCTCCCTCATGCAGAGCTCCTTCTAAACCTACCTCAAAACCATTCTCATCTAATACTATAAATTCTCCATTCTCACAGGATTTATAAAGGGAATAATCAAAAGAAATCAGGGCATGTTTTACTTGCATGCCCTGATAAATCTCTATAGGTTTATCATTTACATATACAATAATACTTCCTACCATCACTTTATTATTATACTTCTTCCTTCAACCCCTGGAGAAATGGGAGAATGTTTCTTTAAATATTCCACAAAAACATCCCTTAACATATCTCCATATACCAAATTCTTTCCTTCTTTGAAGGTTATAAAATTATCTCCTCCTGCAGCTAAGAAATCATTAGTTACCACTTTATATATTTTATCAAGCTCTAAAGGTTTATCTCCTACAAAAACCTCTACTACCCTTTGTCCCACAGACTTTGTCATATCATATTTTACCTTTAATCCTGATTGTTGTAAAATACCCTTCTCTAATTTAGCACTTTGTTCTAAAAGTTTTAAAACTTGTTCTCCTGTAAGCTCCATAACTACTAATACATTATCAAAGGGAAGAAGAGTATAGACCAACTCCATAGTAATAGGTCCTTTATTTATATCAGTTCTAATTCCTCCACTGTTTTGGAAAGAAATATCTGCAGATGCTGCTTTCCTCATAGCATCACAGATGACATTTCCTACATTGGATTCTTCATTATAATTTCTTACAAGATTAACTAATGTTTCTCCTACAACCTTTGCAAATTCTTCCTTCAACTGATTATTATATTTATCTACAATTCGTGCTATCCTTTCATCAAATTTATTTTCAGGACCAGCAAATACTGTCTTCAGCGTATTTTCCCTTGTGTATCCTAAAATAATATTCGTATCAGGCTGAATCTTTAATTCTAAAACCCCTAAATATATTCCATTGAATCCTGCTTGAGTTATAATAACACCTCTTTCTAAAACAGGATTTGTAACTACTGTATGACTATGTCCTCCTACTATGACATCAATCCCTGATATCTTTTCTGCCAATTTTTTATCTTCATTAAAACCTAAATGAGAGAGGAGTATAACTAAATTTGCTCCTTTACCTTTTACCTCATTTATTATTCTTGGCAAAACCTCTTCTGGATTTTTAAAGATTAGGTTCTGAACATAATCAGGTTTTGTGATATATGCGGTCTCTGGGGTTATTAAGCCAATTATTGCAATTTTTATTCCCTTTCTTTCAAGAATTACATAGGGTTTTAGATAAGGCAGATATTTCCCATCTTCATCTAAAATATTTGCGGAAAGATAGGGAAATTTGGAAATAGATACCAGTCTTTGTAATGTTTCTTGCCCCCAATCGAATTCGTGATTCCCAACAGCCATAGCATCAAAACCAAGAAGATTCATTATTTCTACTACTGGTTCACCTTTAAATACATTAGATTGGGGTGTTCCCTGAAACATATCTCCTGCGGCAAGAAGAATTGTTCCTTCAGGATTCTTTGCCCTCTCTTCATTTATTAATTGAGCCAAATAAGCAGCACCACCTACTGGAACTTTCTCACTAATACTTCTAACAATATATGGAAGAATCCTACCATGGAAATCATTAATATGAAGAATTGTTAGATTTATACTGGGAATCTCTTTGGCAAAAAGGATTGTATAAAAGAGAAGAAGGAGAAGAATAACACTAAATACTCTGGGTACTTTTTTCATAGCTATACCTCCAATTTAAGGAATTTATACTACTATTTTAAATCTAAAATGTTAAATAAATTTTAAATAAATATCCTCAGAAAATTAAAGGCTGTTAAAATTATTCCTGCTTTTATCACTTCTGGATATAGCTTATTCCATTCTGCCTGATAATATTCTCGTGTTAAAATTAAGCATAAATGAGTAGGAGACATCATTACACCAATATAACCACTTATAAAGGAAAAAGTAACCCATTTTATGCTTTCTCCATAGGGGATAAGGGAAAGTATAATGGGAAAAGTTATTCCAATAGAAGCCTGAGTTATACCAGTAAGGAGTCCAACTAAAAAGGGTAAAGAAAAGAAAATTATAATCAAAGGGATATGGAGAGAGGATAGGAAATAAGAAATATCACTAACTGCATTTACCCTTTCTAAAAGTCCCTTAAAAATCATCACCGCTACAATTAATAATAAGTTTTCTATTTTAAGAGATTCAATTAAGGCATTTTTAATATCTAAAGGATTATATTTGTAAAGTAAGAATAATACAATTAAAACTCCTAAAAGAATAAAAAGAAGTTCCCAATGAAAAATAAGAACTGCAAGAATAATAACGATAAAGGGCCAAAAGGATAAGAAAAAATTGAGAATATTGTTTTTCCAATTATTTTCTTTAATCTCCTCTCTATTTAAGGATAAATTACGGAATCCTATAAAAAGTCCAATAGCAAAAACAGCAAAACCATAGGGTAAAGTTTCTTTTATTAATAGAGGTAATGATATTTCAGCAAGGGTTGATGCCAAAATGATTCCTGGATATACAGGAAGGAAGGGTTCCCATACATGTCTAAACCAAAAATTCAAAAAACCTTTTTTCTCAGAAGAGATTTCATCTTCAGAGGAGACCTCCTCTAAAAGGGGAGCAGAGAAAAGAGCTCCTCCTACAGAAGGAAGAAGCCCCATAATCATAGGCATAGAAATTAAGGTTAATCTTTTATCCCCTATAAGATTTTTTAGTGATTGAGTCATATTCTTTAGCATTTCCCTATTCCTTAATATATTTTCCAATATAGCAATAAGATAAAGAATAATAATAATCTTAACAGTATTCCAAGAAGTTGTTGAGGAGAATGCGGATTTAAATATTTCAATTAACGGTAAACCAAAACTTACTCCTAATATGAAACTTCCACCAAGAAGAGCCCAAACTAAAGGTAATTTATTCATAATGGCACTAACAATGAGAGCAAAAATTATAATTACTTTTATAAATGCAATCATAATGTCACCTCGTATTCATATGTTTATTTTTTAAAAACCTTAGTTAAAAACCCAATATGAAGAATATTTTAACAATAAACAATTGAACTAAGCAAGAAAAAAATAGTTAAAGATATATTATCTCTCCCTTCTCTGGAAAAATTACTTTATAGGTATTTTCAAATCTTTTAAAGAAGTCTCTATTTTGAGTATGTATAGGAATAAGTATTTCGGGTTGCGATGAATTAATTATTTCTATAATTCCCTCCTCACCAATATGTCCACTGGCGTGAAAAGGAGATTCTTCTCTTTTCTCTACTAAGTTTCCCCTTATTTCTAAATTAAACTACCTTAACCAATTTTCTATTTTTTGTTGATCAATTCTCATCTCTTCATTAAAAGCTTCGCTGGAAGAAAATATGTATATTCCTGAGTTAGGAAGAATATCAAGAAGAAGATGAAAATCGTAATAGGAGATACAAAGGATATAATCTTTTTGATTTTTTCTAATTTCTTCCGCATTTATAATTTTCTCTTGAACTTTACTATATTTTTCTATAAGGTTTTCTTCCCAAGTCTCATATCTACTTTTGGGCTCTGAATAAAAGGTAATATATTCATCCTTTAAAGGATCTGGAAATCCTACATATGATAATTCTTCTAAAAGATATATATCCTTTAATGTAAGTAATAATTTTCTTTTTGTTTCTTTTCCTAGCTCTAAAAAGGTTATCAATCTATCAATATTTCTTGCTCCAAAATCTGCTATTAAATAATTCTTAGCTGATTTAATAATTTTATAAACTGTATTCCTTATATCCTCCTCTGAATAAGGTTTTCCTAAATCAGGATGGGTCTCCTCACATAATAATACCCTTACAGGGACTTTTCTAAGTTCTTCAATAAAGTTTTTTGTATATCTTGCATTTCTTCCATGGCTCCTTAAATCACCAGTGTATATGATCCATCCTGCAGAGATCTTAACTCCAAAACTTAAAGCTCCAGGAATAGAGTGGTCCACAGGAAAAGCTCTTATTTCAAAGGGACCTAACTTCACATTTTTCCTCTATCCTCTCTAATTTCTTTTCCTCAATTTCATAAAAAGTTTTTCTCTATTCTTTTCAAAAAATCAAAAACTTTAGAATTTATCTCTTCTCCAAACACAACATATGGTCTTCTGGTTAACATTTTCCTTTCTCCTTGAAGAATTCCATTTTTATATTCCCTTCTTTTAACATAAAAAAGATCTGAAATATTTCTAGTAGTATCTTCTAAACTTTTTAAAATTAACAGAGAGATAAGAGAAGTTAATATAGGAAATATATCCTGCATGATCTAAATGGGCATGGGAGATTAAAACACCAACAGGTTCTATTCCTCTATATTGATAATGATCTTTAAAATTATCAAAAAGACCAGGTAAAATTAAATCTTCTCTATATAATCCCTCAAGGGGTGGAATTAGATTTAAATTTAACAAATCATAAATACCTAAAACACTTCTTGATTTTAAAAATTCGTTAAAAAATTTTCCCTCTTCATTAAAATTAACTCCAAAATCAAAAAGAATCGAAGATTCATCTTCCTTTAATAGTATCTTATTACCACCCATACAATCTATACACCATCATAAAAGGTAAGTTTTACTCCCACAATATAAACTTCAGAGCGAGATAAATTTTCTCCAATAATCTGGAATATCAGCCTCAAAACTCATATTTTCCTTATTTACAGGATGAGAAATTATCATCTTATAACAATGTAAAAATATTTTATCTTTAAAAATTTTCTTTCCACCATACTTCTCATCACTTAATATGGGATGACCTATACTTGCAAGTTGAATTCTCAATTGATGCTTTCTTCCACTCTCTGGAACTAATTTAACTAAGGATATCCCTTTATATTCATTAATTACCTCGTAATATGTTTTAGCCTCTTTACCCATCAAATTATTTTGTATAGTCTTTGCCCTTCTTAAGCTTTCATCCCAAAAAATATATCCTTCCAAAATTCCACTTTTTTCTCTGAAAATGCCTTCACAAAGAGCTAGATAAACCTTCTTTACCTTCCTCTCCCTGAAAAACTCAGAAAGTCTTCTTGCAGTTTTTGAATTCCTTGCAAATATTACAACTCCAGAGACAGGCTTATCCAATCGATGTACTATTGCAAGAAAAACATTTCCAGGCTTTTTATATTTTTCCTTTATATAGCTCTTTGCAATTTTTAGAAGAGTGACTTTACCTGTAATATCTCCTTGTACAAGAATCCCAGCAGGTTTATCTACAACAAGAAGATGATTATCTTCGTATATAATTTTTAAACTTAAAAGGTTTGACACTTTTGAGATCCTTTTTTAAATTTATTACCGTTTATCCTCATTAAATTTTATCAAAAAGATTGCTTATATTAAAATACTTTTAATCCTAAATTTATATTTCCTTGAAAAAAATAATTTTGTATGGTATAGTTATTAATCGTAAATGGAGAAAAAAGTGTCAGTACTTAGATTTTTACTTGCTTTTTCGGAACATTTAGATAGCCAGTTACCTGAGAAAAGAAGACACTCCTCTCGAGTAGCTAATATCTCCCTATGTATAGCAGATAATTTAGGTCTTTCTGAAAAAGAAAAGTATGATTTAACCCTCTCAGCCCTTTTACATGATGCGGGAGATGATAATAAGATTCACAATTATAATATTGCTATCTCAGAGCATGCCTTAAAGGGAAGTTTATTTATCTCTGATCTAACCTTTTTAGAAAAAGTTTCTACAATTATTAAATATCATCATCTACCATGGGATTTTGGAAGAGGAAGAACCTATAAAGAAGAAACGATTCCAATTGAAAGCCACATTTTAACCCTTTCTGAGTTTATTGATAAATATTATGATAAGACAAAATACATCTTGATAGAGAGAAATAAAATCATAAATAAAGTTAAAAAAGAAGGCGAAAAACTCTTTCATCCAGATGTACTAAATACATTTTTGGAACTATCTTCTAAAGAAAGTTTTTGGTTTACAGTAAATTATGACAATATACAATCAAAGGATTTTTATTGTGATATTAATTTAAATATAGACGAATTCTTGCAATTTTCAAGAGCTATTGCAAGAATTGTCGATTATCGCAGTAAAATTCAAGTGAGACACTCAAGAAATGTAGCCAATATCGCAGCTTTTTTATCAGGAAATCTTAATTATAACGATGAAAAAATAAAAAAGATAAGGATTTCTGGATATTTACATGACATTGGAAAAGTTGCTTTATCATCCTCCATACTTCTTAAGAATCAAGGGCTAAGTAAAAAGGATATGTATTATATAAAGGTGCATCCTTATAAAACTTATATTGTTTTAAAAAGTTCCATTTCCTCTGAAGATATAACTATGTGGTCATCATATCACCATGAAAAACTAAATGGAAAGGGATATCCCTTTAGATTAAAAAATGATGAAATTCCCGAGGAAGCACGAATAGTTACTATAGCAGATATATACTCTGCCCTACGTGAAGATAGACCCTATAGAAAAGGGATAAATGAAAAAAGAGTTGTAAGTTATATGAAAAAACTTTCAAAGGAAAATTATATAGATAAAGATATCTATGAAATCTTATATGAAAATCAGGAGGAAATATCACAAATTATGAATTTATAGTTTTTTAAACTAACAAAATTCTAATATAATTAAAGTTATTCATATAAACTTCCCAAAAATCTAAAAGCTCAAGATGCCCAATTTTTTCCTCTACTATATTCTTTTAGTAAATAGGGTAGTTTATTTAAGGATTTTGATCTAAAATAAAAAGCCAATCATTAATAACTATTCTTACCGAAGTATGCTTTATGGGATCATTTTGAAATTCTATTTCTAATTACGTAAATAGCAAAATAATCCATTTTTAATAATAATTCTGTGGTAAGAAGGGCATAATCTTTACAAATTTCCTTTTTCAATTGAATTGTTTCAGAGGATAAAGCTTTTTTTCAATGCTGTATTCCTAATATGCAAAAAAAGCTTCAGAATTTATTGACGAAAATTTCAAAATAGTATATAAAATCATGTAATATATAACCTTTTAGATAAGGAGTAAAGACATGCATAAAATAGGTAGACCTGATATCATCAATAAGATTAATAGAGGATTAATTCTTCAGTTAGTAAGGGAAGATGGTCCCATATCTCGAGCCCAAATTGCACGAAAACTTGGACTTTCAAGACCAACAGTTTCTGCACATGTTCAAGATCTTATAAGTGAGGGATTACTCTTAGAAGTTGGAAAGGGAGAAACCAAAAAGGGCAGAAAGGATATTTTGTTAAGTTATAATGCAAAGCATGGATACATATTAGCAGGAGATATAGAAGGCTCTTATATTAGATTGGCTCTTTCAGATATGTCAGGAAAGATTGAAGCTGAGGAAGTAATAAGGACTCAAGAATTGAGAGAAAAAAACTTAATGGATCCAAATAAATTCCCACTGGTTTTAAAAGAAATTTTAGGAATAATGAGAATTGAGCTTGAAGGTTTAAAGATTTTAAGTTTTGGAATAACAGGCATTGTTGAAGAGGGAAGATTAATGTTTTCTCCAGGTCTTCCTGAATGGAACAATATACCTCTACTAAAAATATTAGAAAGGGAATTTCCTTATTCCATGATAATTTTAGATAGAGATGTAGACATGGCAGTATTAGGAGAATATTGGAAGGGAGCAGGAAAGGGAAAGGAAAATATAGTCTATATAACTATTAGTACTGGAATTGGGGCAGGTATAATCATAAATGGAAAAATTTATAAAGGTAAGAATAAATTTGCAGGAGAAATAGGATATATGTCCATAGATGATCTAAACTTTGCATATCCTGGGGTTCTAAATACTCCCTTTGGTTCCTTAGAATGGAACTCCTCATGGTCAGGAATTAAAAAGAGACTACAAAAAATTGGAAAAAATTATAAAAATATTGAGGAGGTTTTTGAGAAATATGAGAGGGATGGAGAGATAAAGAAAATTATAGATGTCTCTTCGGAAAATCTTGCAAGGGCTATAGTAAATCTTACCACTGTATTGGCTCCTGAAGTCATTATTATTGGGGGTATTTTAGGAAATTATCTAAATACTCTGTTTCCACATATGAAAAAAATATTTGAATATTATTTACCCATTGATATTAATATTGTCTCATCCTCCTTAGGTAATAATGCAGTAATATGGGGAAGCATATATAAGGCTATGAATGTATATCATTCCTGTCCTGTAATTATGTGATTATCTCAAAAAATTTTATTCCCCTAAGAATATATTCTTCCCAGTCCTTTAAATTTCTAAGATATCCAAAGGGGCATCTATAAATATTAATTCCATCTTTACTTAAAATTAGAGGATTATGTTCATGTCCACAAATCAAATATTTTATTTTCTTATTCTTTAAAATAATCTCTCCCAAGTATTTGCTTCCAAGATATGCGGAAAAGAAGTTTTTTATATATACTAAATCCTCAAAGGGAAGGGTATGAATAACTGCAACAATAACATCTACTTTATCCTTAACATCATTTATCTGCCCCTCTAATTCCTCTTGCATTCTTTTACAAATTTCTTTATTAGAAAGAATTTCCCCTGTATTATCCTTAAAAATTATAAGTTTCCAATATGTCTCTCTCCATTTTAAATTTCTATACTCTCCTCTATCATACTCTTCGGTACTAAACCTATCACTTCCAAGAGAGTAATCATACCACCCTATACTCCCAACAAATCCAATATTATTTATAATTAATGGAAAGGAAGGAAGATAATGAAAATTATTATCTTTAGAAATTTTTTCAAGAATATATTTATATTTTTCAAAACTATTTAATCCATTTTCTATCCAAATGTCATGATTACCGGGAACATACATTTTATAAAATTTTAGATCTTTCAGTGTTTCAAAGAAAATTTTTATATCTTCTATCCTTTTTGATATATCTCCTGCAAAGACAAAAACGTCAGGATTAAAGGATAAAATTTTATCCCTTACTTTTGTTAAAAATCCAGAAATCTCCTCTTCCTTTAGTCCATTTCTGAGCTTTATATAGTCCAAATGGATATCAGAAAGGGCTAATATCCTCATTAGAAGATATAATTTACCAGTTTATATATGAACTCCACTATGGGTTTAATAAAGGAAAAGATAATGGAATTTCGAGAAATCTGAAATTGAAGATTTAAAGGCAAAAATTTAAGAATTACACCATATACTATTATAAATAAAACTCCCCCAAAAACCACAGAAAGAATTAGAGATGGTAAAGCCAGTAATACATAGGAGAAGATAAAGGTGAGAATAAAAGAAAATATGTTGGAAGGAAGATAAGGAGGAAGATGAATATATCTCATGTAAAAGGGCAAAAGAGCAGAGGAAACAATAAAGGCAATGATTAAAGATAGAAGAAGAGCTATTTTATTACTAAAAACCTCCTTTAATCCCTTAATTGCAAGTCCTACAATTGTTAAGACACAAATAAGATCAAAAATCATTAAGAATCCTCCCATACAATTAAAATTCTTAGTACATTTCCTGATAACCCCATCTCAACTGCCTTATGAATTTCCCTTAAGGGAAATTTGTGAGAGATTATTCTTTTTACATCAATTTTCTTATCAGCAATTAGTTCCAATGCTCTACTATTAGTATAAGGATTTATAAAGGATCCCATCAAAGTAATCTCTCTATAATATATATTGAAGGGAGAAATGTTTAAAACTTCCCTTTGATCAGAAACTCCAAAAATTAAAACTTTTCCACCTCTTCTGACACAATTTATTGCAAGCTCTACTGTATCCGCTTTACCCACTGCCTCTATAGCAACATCAACCCCAACTCCTGTCAATCTTTTAATCTCTGATATCACATCATCCTTTAATGAATCAAAGGTATAAGCTGAAAGAGACTTCGCTATTTCTCTTTTTTCCTTGACAGGTTCTGATAGAAAAACCTTTGAGGCTCCATGTATATATGCAAGCTGAAGAAGAATTAACCCTAAGGCTCCCCCTCCAATTATGAGAACTGTATCACCTGCTTTAATCTGGACCTTTTCAATACCATGCAGGGCACAGGCACATGGTTCCATAATTGCTCCTTCCTCTGGGGAAACTCCATTAGGAAGTTTATATGCCCTGTCATAGGGAATAACACAATAATCCGCAAATCCCCCATCGAGATCTACTCCTAAAGCTTTAAGATTTTCACAAAGATGGACTTCTCCTCTTCTGCAAAAATAACAATTTCCACAAGGTATATTGGGATCAACAGCTACAAGATCACCAATTTTTAACCCTTTAACATTGGAACCAATTTCTATAATCTTTCCTGCAAATTCATGTCCCCTTATTACATTAGGCTTTCCATAATTTTTTCCTGAAAACACATGTAAATCCGTACCACATATTCCTGAAGCTAATACCTTTATAAGAACTTCAGATGATCCTACGAGGGGTTTTGGAGATTCCCTTAACACCAATTTACCAGTTTCATCTAAAATAGCTCCTAACATAAATCTTTACTCCTCTTCTGAAGGGAGTCTGGTAATATTTGCATGATTTCAATCTTATTTCCATCAGGATCTTCTATCCATGCTTGATAATTTCCATCAAGACCTAATATGGGATCCCCATCAATTTGCCATCCCCTATCCTTTATTTTCTTTACAGTATCCAAAATATCATCTGTAATAAAACAAAGATGCATAAAATTTTGATTTTCTCTTTGAGAAATTTCTTCTTTGGAAAAAAGCACTAAATACTGGTCTTCTGTAATTTTTAAACAAACAAGGAGGATTTTTCCATCCCTTTCTAGGTTAAAAAGTCTCTTAAAACCTAAAATTTTTTCATAGAATTCTAAGGATTTCTCAAGATTTGATACTGCAAAGGCAATATGTCCTATACCCTTAAACATTCTTATCCTCCTCAGGTTTTTAATATTATACTATATTTTTTAAAAACTTTATCCTTTTTTGGGATCTTTAACCTTTTTAATGAGGAAGATAAGATTAAAGGAACCAATTAAAAGAGATATTAAAAATAAAGTCTCATAGCCAAAAAGGTCTGAGATCTTTCCTGCAATAAGGGGAGATAGAAAAGAAAATGGAGCAATCAATAGATTAAGTACTCCAATGTATAATTCTTTTTTATCCCTTGGAGCTAAATCTAAGGTTATTGCTAAATCTCCCACCATGTAGGAACTATTTATTAGGCCGATCAAAATAAATACTATATATATAAATAAAGGAGAATTTCCCAAAAGAAGTAAGAGAAGGGAAAAAATACTAAGAGATCTTCCTATGATTAAAGTAATTTTATGTCCCAATCTATCTCCAAGGGGACCAAAGAAGAAAGAAGAAATACCTTGAGATACTAAAAGTATACCTGTAAAATCTGCAACAATTTTATCAGGAATAGAAAATTTCCTTAAGGCAAACACAACAATAAAAGGGGTGTAAGATCCAGCTAAAGCTCCTAATATTCTGAGTAGAATATAATTTCTAAAGTTTTTATCTTTTAAAACTAAGTTTACCCCCTTTATATATTCAGAAAATTTTACATCTTCTTTTATTTCATTATCAGGCTCTTCTCGGGTTAATGCTAGAAATATAAATGAAAGAAGAAGGGCAATACCTGCACATAAAAAGGAATATCCAAAATTTTGGGGAAAAGAATAATTTGATAAGAAATACCTTGCTAAACTTGCACCACCAACTCCCATTAATGCTCCAAGTCCATTTCCCATAGCAAAATAACTTCCCCTTCTTGCAGGATGAATAACCTTCTCAATTAAACTCATCCAAGGGGGACCTAAAAATCCCATGGAAAAGGTAGCTATTCCTAACATAAAAAGGGAAAGATAAAGGGCAAGTCTTGGATTGTAAGGAACCACAAAGAAGGATATGAAAGCCATAAATAAATAAGGAAGTCTTTCTCCTAAGGTGAATTTCAAAACTACATTTAGTTTCCTTTGGGCCCTTTCAGAAACCTTAGCTCCTAAGATTGCAGGAATTCCCCATCCCAAATTGGCAATTGCAGGGATAAGACCAATTTCAACATTTCCTGCACCAAGATTTTTAGCAAATAAAGGGAACAATGTAAGAATTGACCCAAAGGTCATCCCCAGACTAAAAAGGGCAAAATCAATACTATCTACAAAGAAATTCCAACGATAATCCCTTTCGCTTAAAGGCATAACAGAGGGTATTATATCAAAAGATAGTAAGGAAGGCAAATTAATCTTATTTATTTCTTTTTAAAAAGAGATACAAAAAATAAAAAGGTTAGCACTAAAATTATGGAAGCTCCACTGGGAAAATTGAGGTAAAATGATAAAATAAGTCCCAAGAATATCCCTATAAAACTTATTAATGAAGAAAATATTATCAATTCTTTTAAACTCTCAGACCAAGGAAGCATAATAGATGTAGGGATAACAAGAAGTGCAGAGATTAATATAATTCCTATCAGTTTACTTGCTAAAACAATAGAAACAGCTGATAAACTTAATATAATTTCTTCTAACATAAAAGTATTAATCCCTGAGACCTCTGCAGAGGTAGGATCCATAATAATATAAACAATCTTCCAATAATTTCTAAAAATGAAAAGAAGTAGAATAACAAGGAAAAGAGAGGAAATTAATATATCTTCATAAGTAATTGCAAGAATATTACCAAAGAGATATCCAAATAAATCCACTGAATACCCTTTATGAAGGGAGAGAAAAATAGCTCCTAATGCCATAGCAGTGGCATAAAATATGCCAATAGGAACATCCTCTTTTAATCCTATTTTTCTTTTTATAAATGGCATTATCCAAACAATAATTAGAGAGAAAATTATTGCAGAAATAATAGGATTCATTTTAAGAAGTATTCCTAAAGCTATCCCCCCAAAGGCAGAATGGCTAATACCAGATCCCATAAAGGTCATACCTTTGAGAACCAAATAAGAACCAATAATAGAAGTAATAATACTTAATAAAAACCCTGAGATTAATGCCCTTTGCATAAAAGAATAAGAAAAGAAATTCATTCTTTGTCTTCCCCCTCATGGGTTAATAATAAAAACTCTTCCCCATATATTTTTCTTAAAGTCTCATGTATTCTTATATCTTTGGGACATCCATGCAAAAAGATTCTTCTATTTAAGCAAGCTAATTTTCTAACTCTTTTCGATATCACCCCTATATCATGGGACACTAAGATTATTGTTAACCCCTTATTATTTAATTCCTGCAAGAGATTATAAAATCTCTCTTGAGCCGTAATATCAACTCCTACTGTAGGTTCATCTAATAAAATTAGTTTTGGTTCTTGAGCCAACGCTTTTGCTACCAGTACCCTTTGTTGTTGCCCTCCTGAAAGTTCGCTAAATAACTTATTTTTATATTCTAACATTCCCACATTTTCAAGAACCTGCTCAATTATTTCCTTATCCCTTTCATCAATCCTTTTCCAATTGTTCAAAATCTTTCTTCCTAATACCACTAAGTCCCAAACCTTTATTGGAAAGTACCTTTCAATTTCTGATCTTTGTGCAATATAACCTATTTTTTTCTTCTCATCCTTTAATCTCCAAGGGGCTTTTCCCAAAACCTCAACCCTCCCTTTAAGGGGTCTTAAAAGTCCTAAAATTATTTTAATTAAAGTAGTTTTTCCAGCGCCATTAGGGCCTATAATTCCCCAAAAATCTCCCTCTTCCACAATAAAATTAATATCTTCCAATATCAAAGATTTATTATATCCAAAGGACAAATTTTCAATATCAATTATTTTGTTCATTAAATACTATCTCCAAAGTTTTTACGTTTTCTCTAATTAGAGGGAAATAATCCTTTCCATAACCTAAGGGGTCTAAGGTTAATAACTTTACTCCGGTCTCCTTTTTAATCATATCTAAAACTGGAGATACAGTATAAGATTCCTTTAATATATACTTGATATTGTTCCTTTTAATAATATTTATTACTTCTAAAACCTTTTTGGGAGAAGGCTCCTTACCTTCCCCTTCCTCGATAACCCCAAGAGTTTTTATATTATATCTTTTGAAAAAGTAATACCATGCAGGATGATAAACAATAACCTCTTTTCTTTTATACTTGGAAAGTCTTATTTTTATCTCTTTGTCCAGTTCGTCTAATTTTTTTAATAGATCTTTGTAGTTTTTATAATAATAGTCTTTATTTTTAACATCCATATTTTTAAATTTCTCATATATATTTTCTGCAATTTTCTTTGCAAGAATCGGATCAAGCCATACATGAGGATTATTATCTTCAAAATTTATATTATAGGAAGCAACAAGAATTCTTCTCCTATCTATCGAGATTTTTTCTATCCAAAAATCTATATCTCCACCATTTGCAATTATTAATTCTGCTTTTTCCATTAATTTAAAAACCTCTGGAGTCGGTTCAAAAAAATGAGGATTAACATTTTGAGGAATTATTAAAGAAAATCTCCAATATTTCCCACCAATAAGGCTTGCTAAACTTTGGAGAGGAGGAATAGATACTAAAGCATTCCTTGTCCCTCCTAAGTTTTCCAAGGAAAATATCAAAAAGATAAATAAAATGATAAAAATACTTCTTTTCATAAATATATAACTATTATCTTCTAAAACTTAAAGTCCTTCTAAACTATTTATGGTAAATTAAAGTAAAGGAAGATAAGTTTCTATCTCATAATTTGTTATTTGTTTCCTATAATTATCCCACTCAATCTTCTTATTTTCTATAAAATTAGTAAAAACATGATCCCCAAGGGCTTTTCTTACTAATTCACTTTTCTCTGTAATCTCTATAGCTTCTATAAGACTTCCTGGCAGACTTTCAATTCCTCTAATCTTTCTTTCCTCCTTACTCATGTGATAAACATTTTCTTCAATAGGGTCTGGAAGGGGATATTTTTTCTCTATCCCTTCAAGTCCAGTAGCAAGAATAACTGCAAAGGCCAAGTACGGATTACATGCAGGATCAGGAGCCCTGTATTCCACTCTTGTTGCTTCTTCTTTTCCTGGTTTATACATTGGAACCCTTATTAGATCTGATCTATTTCTTAATGCCCAGGATATATAGACTGGGGCCTCGTATCCAGGTACTAATCTTTTATAGGAGTTTACCCATTGATTGGTAATAAGGGTAATTTCCCTTGCATGTTTCAAAAGGCCAGCCATAAAATGTTTTGCAATATCAGAGAGATGATATTTATCATTAGAATCAAAGAAGGCATTTTTTCCATCTTTAAAGAGACTCATATGAACGTGCATTCCCGAGCCATTTTCACCATAAAGGGGTTTTGGCATGAAAGTTGCATATACTCCATTCAAATATGCTACTTCTTTTATTGCCAATCTTGCAGTCAATATAGAATCGGCCATTTTTGATGCTTCAGCATATTTAAAATCAATTTCATGTTGAGAAGGTGCTACCTCATGATGAGTAAATTCTACTTCTATTCCCATTTCTTCTAATATAAAGACAGTTTCATGTCTTAAATCTATTGCTTCATCCCTTGGAATTAAATCAAAGTACCCTCCCCTATCTAAGACCTCTGGTTTTAAATCTACAGATTTAAAATAGAAAAACTCAAGTTCAGGTCCCACATAAAATGTAAATCCCATATCCTTTGCTTTCTTTAACATTCTTCTTAAGACATTTCTTGGATCTCCTTCGAAGGGAGTTCCATCGGGTTCCGTTATGGTTGCAAATATTCTTGCTACCTTTCTATCCCTCCTCCATGGAAGAAGAGTAAAGGTTTCAGGTTCAGGGAATGCCACCATATCACTTTCCTCAATTCTTGTATATCCCCTCACCGAAGATCCATCAAAACCAAGCCCCTCATCAAAGGCTTTTTCAAGCTCATGGGAAGTAATGGTAAAACTTTTTAAGTATCCTAAAATATCCACAAACCATATTTCTATAAACTGAATATTATTAGCCTTTACATAATTTATAACTTCTTCTTTTGTTTTCGGATAATCTTTCATGCTTTCCTCCTTCCTAAAATGAAAAATTTTTATATAATATTTTAAAATTGGTTTCTTATCAATCCTAAATTTTATTTCTTAAATCCTTCCAGTAGGCTTTATAAAGGGCAATATAAATTTAAATTGTCCCCACCACCAGACAGGTGCCATATAGGGACTCTCTGAATTTGGGAAATTTGTCCAAAAGAAATTATCTTGAGCACAGAATTTTACTGTTATGGTAAATATAGGAGTAGGATGTTCCTCTACAAAAAGTTTTACAAAATTTACAATAAGTTCCTTCGATTTTGGATCTTCAGGAGAAAGGAGAATTATTTTCTCTACAATTTCATCTATTTTTTTATTTTTCCATCTTATAAAATTCTGAGTTAAAGCAACTTTCCCTGTAGATTTATAAAGCTTTGAATGATACTGTTGGATAGCAAGGTAAACATCCACAGAAGGGATACTCCAATAAGAGATAACATCGAAATTTCCAAGGGCTAATTTAGTCAAAAAATTAGTTATTTCTGAAGTTTCCACCTCAACATCAATTCCAAATCTTCTCCATTGTTCTGCAACAGCAAAAGCTAATCTTGTTCCCTGGATCTCAGATCCACCAGGAGCTGTAATAGAAATTTTCCAAGTTTTTCCATTGGGAAGAAGCCATTTTCCTTTTTGATCCCTTTTAAATCCATTTTTAAGTAAAAGTTTTTCTGCTTCTTCTTTTGAGTATTTCCACCAACCTATTCCCAATATTCTTCTTATATCCCCTTCAATAGAAATTCCCTTTCTTTTCAGATGCTCCTCAATTTTAAATGGAATAGCAAAATCCCAAGGTTTAAATCCATCCTCTAACTCGAAATTTTTTAACCATTCCTCCAAAGGTAAATAATATTCTTCAATTATAAATCCTGTTGCACCTATAAACAATGGGCTTAATCTCAATATCCCATTAAAGCCAGAAACTGCTACATCAACAATATCTATCGCTAAGGTTAGTGCCCATCTTACATCTTTTAGATTATAGGGATATTTTTCTAAATTCATCCCAAGAGCTCTTGCCTTTACATCATCCATCCATGCCCAAGGAAAATCCTTATACCACACCATAGAATATGGATTATTTCTTCTTAGAGCCTCCCATGCTTCTGGGGATAAATCAAAGATTAAATCTAATTCGTGTCTTGATTGGGCAATAACTTTCTTCTCATTGGGGCCATAATATATAAATAAAACATACTTGGGAGAAGGCATTCCATAGATTTGTCCTACACTGGTCCTGTTCCAGTCCACTCTTCTTTCAAAAAGCCACCAATATCCTGCAGGATCATATTTACTTAAAATATATGGACCTAAGGAGATAGGAGGATAGAAGTCATACTTTAATGGCTCTTTAACCCTCTCAAATTTATGTTTAGGCATAATATAACATGTAGAGAAGGCCAAAGAAGTAAAGATGTAGTGGAAAAAAGGAGTAGGATTATTCAACTCAAAAACAACAGTATAATCATCGGCTTTATACACCTTAGATACATATTGATTAAAATAATCACTATAAGTTAATCCTATATTTTTCATATTATAATTTACAGTGAAGACTACATCATCCGCGGTAAAGGATTTATTATCACTCCAATAAATACCTTTCCTTAATTTCACTATCATCCTTTTATAATTTTTGTCATAATAAGGAGGGAATTCAGCTAAAGCATTAATAGTTTTTCCTGTTTGTGGATCAAAATACCAAAGAGCATCAAATAACATTTGATGAGCTCCATTTCCAGGAAGAAATCCAGGTTTCCAAAAATTAAAATCTTTTGGGGTTATTATTCTTCCATGGATGGCGTCTACAATCAAAAGTTCATTACGGGGCAAGTTGGTTATCACTTGCGATGATATTAAAGAAATATTTAAAAGAAAAATAATTATAAAAAATAAACTTCTCATCTAAATCATATTATAAAGCTCCTCCCGAGAGGGGGACTCGGGAGGAAAGGGAGAATAAGGGGGTACCTATATAAATTTTAAAATAAAAATTTTTCTCTTTCAATATCAAGTAATTATGTGCGACTTGACTTTAGGATTAATAGGATTGTGAATTAGAATATAAACATTTCTCTCCAGAAGGAAATTAAATATTCTAATCCTTCTGAAGAGAAATGTTTACGTTAATAAGTTATAATTTTTTACGAAAGGAGATTTGAATTTTTTCTAAGATCTATGTTTATTAGTTTTTTAGATTAAAATCCATACATTGCTCCTACACAGATTCCTAAAATTACCCCCGCTACATCTTCTACACGAAGAAGCATAGATCTTATATGAGCAAAGATATCAAATTGTTCTGAAAGTTTGTATTTTACTCCTAAAACTCCAGAAAGAGTAAGGAGACTCGCTGAATATCCACCCCAGCTCATCATAAAAAGTCCAATTCCACTACCAACATAAGGAGTAAGTGGGGAGCCAATTAATGGGAAATTATAAAGAAGGAAAACATCTAAGAGGGTTATATTGAGGGGCATCTGTGGTCCTGCTACAGAACCAAATTGGACTGAAGGTCTTATACTTATATTACCAAAAGTAATATCTCCTACAGCACCAAAAAGAGTACCTCCGGCTTCTGCACCTAAACCTATCTGTTCAACCTGTACACCTACAGAAAAGGTCTGAGCATTAGCTATGGAAATTAGACATGCTAAAATTATTAAAAGAGAAACTATCCTTTTCATCTTTCTCCTCCTAATTTAAAATTCTCATAGCATTTAATAAATTTAAGAGGAATACTCTCACCTCCTTTACTTAGAGATACCCAATCGTTAGTAGAGAAGAAAAAATTTCGACTTGTGGATTATCTTTAAGATATTTTAATTCTTAAATTTTATTATGTACTTTTTCATTTTATACCACATTTTTACTTGAAAATCAAGTATTCGATTTTTTATGTGTGGTATACAAATAAAAATGTCACATATATTTGTTGAGGAAAGGGCTTCCAAAATATGTGTGACTTGCCCTTAGGAATAACAAACTTAACTTCTTAAAGTTTATAAAAATTAGATATTTAAAAGAGATTAATTAGATGACTTTTTTAAATTTGACAAAACTAAAAAGTGGCTTAAAATCTTCTTTGAAAGAAGTAATGTCGATAAACTTTAATAGATAGGAAATATTTTTTATGGAGGTCTAAATGGGATTTAATTCTTGGTTTTTTGAAAAGATATTTTCTAAAAAAGAAGCCGAAAGAAAAGCAATTGGGTATTTAGAGGGTTGGATCAGCATAATTGGAAATATTGGACTATTTATTTTTAAATTCCTTTCTGGAATTTATTTAAATAGTATTTCTCTAATTGCCGATGCCTTTCATTCTCTATCTGATGTTCTTACATCTATTGTAGTAATATTAGGATTTAAACTTGCAGAAAAACCTGCAGATAGAAATCATCCCTTTGGGCATGGAAGAATTGAACAAATCGCAACTCTTATTATAGCTTTTATGCTTTTGATAATTTCCTATAATCTTGGAAAAAGTTCCATTGAAAGAATTATAGATCCTCAGAAGGTTTCTTTTAATGTTCCCATTGTAATTTTAATGTTTCTTTCGGCTCTATTTAAAGAATGGATGGCAAGATTTTCCAAATTCTTAGGAGAAAGAATTAATTCCTCTACTCTTATAGCAGATGCATGGCATCACAGAAGTGATGCTTTAGCTACAGGTTTAGTTGCTATTGGACTTATTGGAATAAATTTTGGGATATACAGAATAGATGGGATTATGGGTCTTATTGTCACCCTACTTCTCCTGTGGATTAGCATAGATCTTATAAAGGACTCTTCAAATTTTCTCATTGGGGAAGCTCCCAATCAGGATATTATTAATAAAATTAGAAATATTCTCTTTTCTATCCCAGAAGTGTCAGATTATCATGATATATCTGTCCATGATTATCAAAGCAATAAAATAATAACTTTACATATAGTTGTGGAAGATGATATCTCAGCCAAAGATGCCCACAGAATAGCATTAAAGGTGCAGGATTTAATAAAAGAAAGTATTCAGGGTGCTCAAGCTATTGTCCATATAGATCCTAAGGGGGAAAGGGAGGATTAATTCCTCCCTTTATCTATAAAGTGAGACAAATCTTCTAATAGATCTATCATATGTTTTCTCCACTTCAGAAGGGAAATAACATGCGGGAAGTTGCCCATGACTTCTATGATAGGCTAAACATTCACAGCATAATCCCTTTCTTGGACAAGACTCATAAGTGCAATTGCAATCTTTTAAATTTTTCTGAATTTTACATTCTGGCATCTCTACACCTCCTCCTTGAAAAAATTTTTTAATAATATATCATAAAGAAAGAGGAGCAACAAAATATGGAAAAAGAATTTGTCTTTCAGTGGCATATAACGGATTTATGTAATCTAAGATGTAAACATTGTTATCAAAATAAATTTGATAAAGAAAGAGATCTTCCTTTAATCTTCTTGGATAAGATTACAAAAGATATTGTTAATGCTTTAAAGAAAAATAATTATTCTTCATTAAAAATAAATATTACTGGCGGAGAGCCTTTAATTTCTCCATTACTTTTTCCCATCCTCAGTATTCTCGAAAGAGAGGATTTTGTAAAAGAATTTAATATTATAACAAATGGGATATTTATAGAGAATGTTCAAAACAAATTAAGTTTGTATAAAAAATTAAAATATTTGAAGATTTCTTTAGAAGGTGCAAAGGAAAATACCAATGATAATATAAGAGGTAAGGGAAATTTCAAAAAAGTTGTGGAAATTTTAAGGGAATGTAAATTAGAAAAGCTTCTTATGTTTACCCTTGCAAAATACAATTATAAAGAGATTTATGAAATGATAGAGCTTACAAAAAATATAGGGGGAAAGGGCTTAATTCTTGAAAGATTTATTCCATTAGGAGAAGGAGAAAAAATTGCAATAGAAACTCTGGGAAGGGAAGAATGGTATGAGTTATGCAATCTTATCTCGGAAATTTATAATCTTTCTCCTTATGATCTTTTGCCATATAAAGCCCTTTATTTAGATATAAAAGAGAATAACATTTATGGAGCATTGTGTAATTTAGGAGATGAATCCATGTGTCTTATGCCCAACGGAATTGTTTATCCATGTAGAAGACTTCCCTTAGAAATAGGAGATTTGAAGAAAGAGAATTTTTTAGATATTCTCCTAAGATTGAAAGAGTTCAGAGGGAAATTTGACAAAAAGAATTTAAAAGGAATATGTTCCTTCTGCGAAACAGAGTATTGTATTGGGTGTAGAGCTTTAACCTATGCTTTAACAAAGGATCTCATCGAAGAGGATCCCCAGTGTTACTATTTAAAATTCTAACGTCTCCAATTTTTCTTTTAGTTTTTTTAAATTTATAACATCTTCTTTGTTATATTCCAGCAGAAGATAAAGAGCAGAAAGATCATTATAATGGATATATCTATACCAAAGCTCAACAGCCATTTTTCCGTCTATATCCTTTAATCTTCTCTCAATTCCAAGTTTTTTCTCTACAACTTTAAGCCCTCCATATAAGCCTTTTTTCCAACATATGTACATAAGATCTATATGGGAAAAATATTTTCTAAGGTCCATATCAAGCTTTGACCTTATAAAAGGTAGATCAAATCTTGAACCATTATAAGTATAAATTGTTTCCACATTCTTTAAAACATATAAAAGATTATAAGGAGTAATATCTTTGCCAATGAGTTGAATAAAACTCCCACTCTCCTCTTTTTCTATATAAATACCAATAATGGAAATATATGAAAATTCTGGAAAAAGACCTGTAGTTTCTGCATCTAAATACGCACTAAACTTTCCCATTAAATCTTAATCTAGTATTCGTAACTTATCTCTATTCTCTTCCCAGTCTCGGAAGATTCCAATATAGCATCACATATTACTGCACATCTATACCCATCCCAAAAGGTAGCTCCATAGGGTTCAACAGGTTCGTTATTTACAACACAATCAATAAAGTGGTAAAGTTCATGAACAAAAGTATGTTCCCATCCAATAATATGTCCATGGGGCCACCATTTTTCATAAAAGGGATGATAGGATTCTGTGACAAGTATATTTCTAAATCCCATGATTTCCTTCCTATCATTATTAAGATATACCTCAAGTTCATTCATCCTTTCTAAATTAAAAACTATAGTCCCCTTTGACCCGTTGATTTCTATAACTTGATGATTTTTTCTTCCAGGGCAAAATCTCGATGCTTCTAAGGTTCCTATGGCACCATTTTTGAATTCTACTATTGATACAAAGGCATCATCCACATCTACAGGTTCTTTCTTAGAAGGATCTTTTTCCGATGGTCTTTCTTTTATAAAGGTTTTTACAATAGCACTTACACTCTTTGGCTCTCCAATTAAGAATCTTGCAAGATCAATTATGTGAGAACCTATATCACCCAAGGCCCCACTTCCCGATACCTCCTTTTTAAGCCTCCAAACTAAGGGAAAATTTGGATCCATAATCCACTCTTGAAGATATCTTGCTCTAAAATGATAGATATTTCCAATGGTTCCATCTTCAATTAATTCCTTTGCCAGTCTTATGGGAGGTACAAATCGATAATTAAAAGCTACCATAGTTTTTACTGGAGAATTCATGGATGCTTCAAGCATCATTTTAGCTTCCTTTGAATCCATTGCCAATGGCTTTTCACATATTACATGTTTTCCCATTTTTAACGCTAAAATAGATGGTTCTGCATGAAGATTATTAGGACCACTATTATCAAAAATTTGTACCTCTGAATCTTCCAACATCTCCTTCCAATTAGTATAATACCTTTGAAATCCATATTTTCTTGCAGATTCCTTTACCTTTTCTTCAGATCTTCCACATATAGCAACAAGCTTTGGAATTCCTGAGGGAGGCCAATAAATATATGGAATCTTTTTATATGCATTAACATGTGCTTTCCCCATAAAAGCATATCCCAATATACCTATACCAATTTCAGGAATCTCTCCTGCTGATCCCTTTATATCTCCCATACTTATAAATCCAACCTTTTTTTCCTCCATAATATCCTCCTACCACCAAACTTCTTTTAAAGGGGCCTTTATAATCAAGGGTTTTAAAAATTGAATGCATTTTTCGCATCCATCCTCCCGAGACATAACAGGATCCTCATGTTCATAGGAAAGAACATAATCATATCCTACAGTAACAAAAGCAGTTATTATTCTCCTCCAATTAACATCTCCCCATCCTGGCACTCTGAATCTAAAACCTCTATCGGGTCTCATCCAAGAACCTGTAGGAATAACACCAGATCTTGGAAGTTCATCAGACTGAAGTTCACTATCCTTGGCATGAGCATGAAAAATTCTTTTCCCAAGTCTTTTTATAAAAATTACGGGATCAATGAGTTGCCAAACAAAATGAGAAGGATCAAAATTAAAACCAAATTCAGGTCTCTCATCTAAAACTTTTAAGGCTTTTTCTGCAGTTTCAATATTATATGCAATTTCTGTAGGATGAACTTCAAGGGCAAACTTTACCCCATATTCTTTAAATTTATCCAAGATTTTATTCCATCTTTCCGCAAAAAGGTCCCATGCTCTTTCATAGATTTCTTCATTCTTAGGAGGGAAAATATACCATTTTTCCCACACATTGGAACCAGTAAATCCATTTACTATTGGCCTCTCCTGAATACCTTCCTCACAAAGAACAGATACACTTTGAGCAGTTTTTATCATTCTTTCAGTTCCATATTTTACCTTCTCTTCTGGATCCCTTAAGGGCACCCAGTCATCGGTAGATTCATCTAAGGGCCCTAAGACCAATTGTCCTTCTAAGTGATTGGAGATTGCAGAAATCTTTAAATTATATCTTTCTAATATCTCCTTTAATTTTTTAACATACTCCTTATCGGATATTACTTTATCTATATCTAAATGATTACTCCCTTTCCATGCAGGAAGTTCCACCATCTCATATCCATGAGAAGATATATATTGAGCCACTTCCTCTAAAGACCTCTCGTTATAGAGGATCGTGAAAATACCAATTTTCATAGAAAGACCTCCTTTTTATTCCCTCAAGGCTTCTATTATTGCCTGAATAAACTGGGGTAAAGAATCGGGAACTCTTCCAGTAATAACATTACTATCTCTTCTTGCAGGATGAGGTTCAAAGTCTCCCCCTGCATTTATTACATCATCTACTATAGCATCCCAACATGTCACCTTCCTTCCCCTTATAATGTCTGTCCCAAAATTTCTATCCACAGAGATAAAAACTTGAGGACCATGACAAATTGCAGCAATAATTTTCCCCATTTTATACATATCTGCAACAAGCTTTAAAGTATTTTTATCACATCTTAGAAAATCAGGAGCAAATCCCCCTGGAATTATCACAGCATCATAATTCTCAGGTTTAGCTTCGGATATCTCAATTATGTTATATCTTACCCCTTCTCCCATAACCACAATAGGCACTGTAGTTCCAAACCTGCCTGTAATTGGTTTTTCTGCCCACCATGGTCTGGTATGAAATCCTGGACCCTTTAGAGATACAACTCCAACTGTAACCTTTGCTCCCTCCTCGCTCAATCTTAGAATAGGATAAAGTAATTCAATATCCTCAAATTCATGGGCACATAAAATTAAAACATGCTTATCCTTCAACCTGTTACTGGGATTCTCAATATAATCCTTTTTAATACTCATTAAAAATTCCTCCCTTCTAAAATTTTTTAGGTGGAGAAGAGGATCCTC
>FMJZ01009461.1_pt1 | contig 65877 bp, 79 predicted proteins | sample 1987881 | NCBI WGS metagenome assembly FMJZ01 (sample SAMEA4378227, study PRJEB15110) | soil metagenome | biome: soil; feature: Field; material: Soil | place: India | collected 2015-03-11 | depth 0 m
TAAATTGGCGCCGGGGAGGGGATTCGAACCCCTGCGAGCCCGAAGGCCCACTGGCTTGCTTGTCCCCTTTTTTAGCCCCTTGCATGTTGTGTAGTTTTGGATCTCGAGGCCAGCGCGTTAACCACTCCGCCACCCCGGCTCTCTAGCGCTCTAAAAGAGGCGTTGTATGTGTCTAAAAGGTTTTATTTGTTTATTAGTGATGGGTAGAGCCACTTCTTGTTTTTGGTTTTTTTCTTTTCGTCCCATTCATGTAGGATTTTTACTGTTTCGTTGGCGATTTTTATAGCGTTTTCTTCGCCTTCTCCGGGTTGGAACTCGTTGGTGCATCTGTTGGCGTAGACGGCGCATATTGCCCCAGCCCTTAATCCGTAAAGGCTTGCCAGCGTGTAAAGGGTTGCGGTCTCCATTTCAAAGCTAAGCACTCCAGCCTTCTGCAACGGTGATAAGACATTGTTTGTTTGGGTTTTAACTGGGCGGTTTTGTCCCGCGTAAAAGTCTGATGTTGTAGCGGTTACGCCAACATGGTAGTTGCTTATGCCAAGGGTTTCAGCTGCCTCAATCAACGCTAACAAGACTTCATGGTTGGCTGCCGCTGGATATTCTGGCATAACGTAACAGTTGCTTGTTCCGTCTAGGCGAACAGCTGCCGAAGAAATAACTAAATCGCCGCACTTGATATTCCTCTGTATTGCGCCTGTACTTCCCACGCGTATAAAAGTGTGAACTCCTATGGCTGACGCTTCATTAACCACTATTGCCATGCAAGCGGGTCCAATTCCGCTTGACAAGGCGGATATGGAAACCCCTTTGTATCTTCCCGTGGCGCTTCGGAACTCACGGTGACATGAAATTTCTTTTGCAGAATCCCAGAATTTGGCTATTTTTGGAACACGGTCCGGGTCGCCTGGAACAAGCAAATACTCTGCTAGGTCGCCTTCTCTGCAGGCGATGTGGTATTGTTCCCCGCTAGTTGTTGTGGGGTGCACTCGGTTCACCTGTGTGTTTTTGGCATAACCAAGTCTGCAATGTCCACGCTGTGCTCGTATATTTGTTGTAAAGTTGAAACCGCAGGCAGAATGTGCGACATAACATCAAGGCTTTGCCCTTTGACACTTTTTTCGACAGCGCTTGCAGCCTTCTCGATTTTTTCTCGCATGCCGCGCACTTCTTCTGCCAAGGCTATGTCGCCAGTGAAGAAAGCCTTTAAAGCGTTTTCGTGAGCTTCAAAGGAGATTGAGTGAAATTCAACTATTAGCCTTTTCAAGTCTTCAGTGAGTTTAGCCCCTTTCATTTCTGCTACCTTGAAGGCTGTGCGCACACATTCATCCCCAATTGTTTCAACAAGGCTTGCAGCTAAACGATAGTCCAAGCATTCGATGGGTTGAACCCCGAGTTTTTCGCTTAAGCTTGGGTTCTGAATTATTGTCCGCAGTATTCGGACGAGTAAGAAATACAGCCTATTAACTTCTTCATCTCTTGCAATTACACTTTTCGCCATATGCACGTCTCCATTAACCAGCACGTTTACAACATCCCTGTGCATGCCAGCAGCTATCGTATATTCTCTTCGAAGAATCTTGTCAGGAGGGAAGCTGGAGGGTTCAAGCAAACATTGTAGAACAATTTTAGAGTAGTCTTCCTCAACTATTTCAAGCCCCACCAATCGGCTGACAGTTTTCTTTACTGTTTCCCGCATCTCAAAGCTAATATTTTCCTTTGCCTCCACACGGATAATGTCGAAGCCTAGCAGATACTTTCCAATAATTTCACGGCTTAAATAGGGTCCAGGTTTCAAAATGATGGTGCGGGGAGAAGGAGCAATGCTATACTCGGGGTCTATGAGAAGTTTGCCATCGCCGGTTTCGCTTACGGCTACTACTGAGCCGCGTTTCAAGCCATAGTGTTCAGCCCAAGCCTTCGGTAGGCAAACGAAAAAGGTGCCGCTGGGGGTGCGTTGAATCTTACGGATGGCGCCCATCCAATCACCAAATAACAGGCTTCAATTTGCAGTATCAACAAATCTAAAACAAAACAATGATATATAAACTTAAGTGTAAGTGTTGAAATTGAAGGGTAAAGTTATAATTGGTATAGATTTGGCGGGTAAGGAAACGAACCCTACGGGGTTCGCTGCGTGGGAAAATGCCCATGTGGAGACTTGCCTAGTTTACACGGACAATGAAATTCTTGAAGCATTATCGTGCGCCAAGCCAACAATCGTGGCAATTGACGCCCCCCTTAAACTTCCAAAAAGGGGAATTCTAAGGAAAGCAGACGAGATGCTTATCAAAAGAGGCTACCGCGTTTTTCCACCGGGCTTACCAGCCATAAAAACCCTCACACTGCGGGCTGTTAAGCTGAATAAGTTAATAACTGAAAAAGGACTAAAAGCGATTGAAATACATCCCACATCAACAAGAAAGGCTCTAAACATGCCAACAAAAAACTGGGAAACAATTCAAGCAATATTAAAAAGCATGGGAGTAGGGGGAACTTTGGAAAAGCGAAGGCTAACACCTCACGAGTTAGACGCTGTTACCGCTGCCCTAACGGGATATTTTCACACGCAAGGGTTAACTGAGGCTTTAGGCGATGAAGAAGAAGGCTACGTCATAGTACCGAAAAAGCGGGATTGGCGAGGGATAAAACTATGAACGCCTCTGATGAAAGGCTGCAAAAAGCTGTCGAATTGACAATTGCGGCGGGATACCAACTCAACAAAGAAGCTTTCGACTTCTTAAACAACGTGGCTGCAACTGAAGATCCCGTGGAGGTTATGAGCAAGGCTCTCGAAAAAATAGAGGCGCTGAAGGATAAACCATTGTTTATCGGGAAAACCTTCCTCGAAGAAATCATAAAAAAGCCAGAGCCTATAGGGGAAAAAATTATTCAACCACAAACAGAAACGGTTACGTCTCTGCCTATACAGCCCCTTGAACAAAAAACGCAAATTCTGGAAGGAAAAAAAGCGTTCCGTCCCTACGCAAAGGAAATCGAAGCCAGTGTCAATATAATTGACGATCCCGGTAGCAAGCTAAGTTCAGGCGGAACCATGAGTGATTATTTGGAGTATTTTCGAGATAGGTTCAAGCGCATCGAAAAGCTGCTGAGGCAGAGGATAGATGCTAGAAGCGCCGCCTCAATCATCGACGCATTAAAGTCTCCGCCGAATACCAAGCTTAAAGTAATCGGCATGATTACAGAAAAGAGAGAGGCAAAACAGAAAATTTTCCTAACAATTGAAGACTTTTACGCGAGCGCTACAGTGCTTGTGCCGCAAAACGCCCCTATAGAGCTTCTAAATAAGGCGAGAACCCTCTTGCTGGATCAGGTTATTTGTGTAAGTGTTACAAAGACGCGGGGGAACTTGCTGATTGCAGAGGACATTATCTTGCCTGACATAGCCCCAAAAGTTCAAAACAAAGCGCCGGTTCCGGTTTACGCTGTCCTCACTTCAGACATGCATGTGGGCAGTGTAAAGTTCCAAGAAGAGGTCTTTAACAGATTCGTTTTGTGGCTCAGCGGCAAGTATGGAAATGAGCAGATGCGGGAGATAGCCAGCCACGTGAAGTATGTTTTGATAGCCGGCGATATTGTTGATGGGATAGGGGTTTACCCAAACCAGGTTAAGGAATTAGCAATAAAAGATGTTTATGGACAATATAGACTGGCTGCAAAGTTTATCGACAAGATTCCCGACTATATTGAAGTGATCATTATACCTGGAAACCATGACGCTCCAAGAAAGGCTTTGCCACAACCACCAATTTCAGACGCTTTTCTGGAACTACTGCAAAAGTCTAGGAAAATCTATTCCATCGGAAATCCGAGTATGATAAGCCTCCACGGTGTTGGAGTTCTCATGTATCACGGGCGCAGCCTCGATGACGTTGTCTCCACGGTTCCGGGAATGGAGTACACGCATCCCGAGAAAGCTATGACTTTGTTTTTGCAAGGGCGCCATCTGGCGCCAGTTTATGGAGGAAAAACTCCTGTTTCGCCTGAAAACAAGGATTATTTGGTTATAGATAGGGTTCCAGACATTTTCCATGCTGGGCACATTCACACTTTAGGGCATACCAATTATCGGGGAGTGCTGGTTGTAAATTCGGGATGTTGGCAAGAACAGACGGATTATATGCGGAGACTCGGGTTCATCCCAACGCCTGGCTTAGTTCCAATAGTAAACTTACAAACTTTCGACATAAGAATAATTTCCTTCACTTAGGACAGCCCTCGGGCAATAAGCCTTGCAACGCGGATTGGCTCAGGCACTCTACTGCAAGTCATTAAACTCTTTATGAGAAGCGCGGTCCACTTAATATCCGCGCCCACAGTTTCCACGTAAAGCGGCGACTCCCCTGCTGCTACAGTTACTTTATGCATAGCCCCGATTTTTTCGAAAACGCCCCAACGGATTTTCCAGTCTGTAAAATGTCGGACAAGAGCGCGTTTTACTGCCTTGTTGTCAGGCTTCGTCCTTGATACAACAACAACTGGTTTTTGAAATCTTTCGTGGAGAACCGTGGGGTCTATGACGTTAAAACCGGCAAAGGAAACCCCCGCAAGCATAACAGCATCAAAATTCCATTCACTTAGAATTTTAACAGCTTTATTTGTTGCGTCTAAGCCGTCGACGGTTATCTTTGCAAATTTTACTCCTTTTATCTCCAACTTTTTTAAAAGAACCGCAGCCAAAAGGGCGTGTTTGGTTATGCCTTTTTTGAAACTTCCATCTTCAATTCCCACAATGTGCATCCTTTGAAAGGCATTTCGGCTCATAATCAATCAGGCGCCCAAGCCTATTGTCATTAGAGAAGGCTTCTCTAATAAGGGTGCGCGTCACCTCTAACTGAATTTTCTTTGTCCGTCCATATCTTCCCATACTAACGACTTGCGCGTTTAACAAGCCTAAAGCATCCAGTTCATTAACCAAAGTGCTGACCCGGCGCTGAGTTAAAGGTGTTAAAGCTAATTCTCCGCAAAGTTCGTTGTATACCTCATATATCTCGCCTGTCACAGCGCGATAGCCGTTTGCCCTAACCAGATGGAAGACACTTAGCATAACAAGTTTTGAGTGCAATGTGAGATTTGCTAAGGCTTCAACCACGCGGTTATGCTCTATAAGTTTTTCAGCCTCACGAATATGCTCTTCAGTAACTATGTCTGCGCCTTTTCGCTCTGCAACTTCACCAGCAACCCGAAGAAGGTCTAAGGCTCTGCGGGCATCTCCATGCTCAGCTGCAGCCAATGCAGCGCAAAGATTCAGAGCCCCCTCACTTAAAGTGCCATCACGAAACGCCATATGTGCCCGCTCTGCCAATATGTCTTTCAGCTCCTCCGCGTCATACGGCCTAAAAACAATCTCCTCTTCGCTGAGGGAGCTTAAAACCCTTGGGTCAAGGAACTCTTTTAGGCGCAGGTCATTGGATATGCCGATAATAGATACTTTGCTTTGTGATAACGTCTCGTTAATCCTTGTAAGTTCATAGAGGAGAGTATCACTCCGTGACTTAACTAAGACGTCTACTTCGTCAAGCACGATAATCATCATCTTTTTTGCTGCGTTTAAACTTGTTTTGAATCTTTCAAAAACCTCGCCAACAGATAGGCCGGTAAAAGGAACGGAAAGCTGAATGCCGCTGCATACACTTGCCAATACACGGTACTCTGTTCCAGCTAAACGGCAATTTACATAGCAAAAGCTGACAGGGGCGCCGAACTCCCTTGCCTTAGCCTCTAAACGGGTTAGCACATACTTTGTCACAGCTGTCTTGCCTGTTCCGGTTTTCCCATAAACGAAAATGTTGGAGCATCTGGCTCCTTTTAAAACAGGTGCAACAGCCTCTCCAAGAGATTTAATTTGATCTTCCCGGTGTGGCAGTCTTTCAGGTAAATAGTCATGGCGAAGAACCTCCCTGTCCTTAAAGACGCCTAGCCTATTGAAGAATCTACTGAACACTTCATCTAACACGCTTGCCTCCTTCATCAGCCTCCCTCCTTTCCTTCAAGCCCTTTTTCTGGTATAATGCCTCTCTACTTTAAGGGCTGGCAAAATAAGCAGTATTATACAGAAAACTGGATAAGTAGCAGAAAAATCCTAAAAAATGTAAGAAGAAAAAGTTGCTGAAAAGTAAACAGAGACACCCCTCGATTTCAACTGGAAACTCTGCAAAGTAAATTTGTTCTGATTTCTTTGTGAAAGAAATATACTCTGATAGGTAAGAACATTGTTAGAAGTAAAAAGTTTATTGTAGAAGTTTCTATATTAAACTGAAAAAATGTTGTAACAAAAATTATGCATTCAACCTTAAAATGTTTTCCAGTGGAAAAGTGGGGGCGTCCCCTATTTACAAAGAATGTGCTTTTGCAAAGTTTCTACCTTTAAGCTCTTCGGAAAAATAATTACCTATAATTCTGGATAAATAAAAAGTCAATGATAGCTTAAATTGTGCCTAAGCGCACTCAACTTCACAGTCTTGCAAACATCATGTGAAATTTATCTATCCATGTCTTTTCTTTAGTCAGAAAACCATTTTTATTGACCATTTCTTGCCTTTTTGCTGCGAAGAAGTCACCCTCTTTTTTCCACTGGAGATAGACAAAACCTTTAAACCCTTTTACTTTTTGCGGTTAGGGGAAAACAGTGAAGCTTGTGAAGTTGGATATTTGGAAATTTTCCGTATTTATAATTTTTAAGCTCAAATAATAGTTTTTTCTTTTTCTTTTTTCACCGTAAGAGCTATAACTTGTGAAGTGTAAATTTGTGAAGTGCTGAAGGTGCTTTAGATCGGATGCCCGCAAGGAAAATACGTATCGAGTTGTCCGATAACGAGGGCAACAAGTACAGCATAGCCTTTGAAGGGCAAATTACGCGGGAGAAAGCCCTCCGTCTACTAGATCTCGTGGAGATATTGGGTGGGGTGTCTGGAGCTAACCCTGGAATAAGCACTGCGATAGGTGAAATGTCAAAGTATGATAAAGTGTTGGCGTTAATACAGAGGCATTTCCCAATAGCTTGGTTTTCATCAAGGGAAATTCAAGCAGCCTACGAGCAAGAATTTAAGGAGCCTATAAGCCTCAGCACAGTAGCCACATACCTTTCCAGACTAACGAACAAAGGAATACTCATTAAAACCGGGGCTTCTAACAGCCTAAAATACAGGGTAGCTCCAAGTTTTCCACACGCGACTATGAAACAGCAGATAACCTAACATGTTTGCCAAACCATTTTTTAAGCGGCTTCTGTCTCAGTTTTCCTTAAAATTTTCTCCATTTCCTTTTTAACATTATACTTGAAGGGAATTTTACTAGAATCCCTCTCTAAATAGCCTTCCTCATAAAGTTTCTTCATCAGCCGGGCAGTGTGTTCGCGGCTAAGCTTAATTTTCTCCTTTATTTCGGGGGCTGTTTTTTGGCCTTCTGTAGCAAGCATTTCCAATACCGCTAATTCTGTGTCAGTTAAATGGGCTAAGGCTTTTTCCCTCTTTATGGGTATAACTGCTTCAATTCTGGGTTCTGGAAGGACTGGTAGTTGTTGAACTTTTTCTTCCAAGAGAGAAATTCTAGAAGCTAGCTTCTCATGTGATGAGGTGACATCACGTGTTAGCTTTTCAACCTCATCCATTCGCACCTGCAGCTTATCACTAACCTCTGCCACGCTGCTGGTTTTTACTTCTAAGGCTTTCAACTTCCCTTCAACTCCCTCCGCTTTCTTTATGGCTTCGCTGCTCCTTGCGGAGGCAGCCTCAACCTTGTAGGAAACCCCCTCCAAATTATCCGAGGTGCGCTTAAGCTCCCTGCTAAAACTTAGAATGATGTTGTTGAAGGCTTCCCTAGCCTTTTCGTACTCCCTCTTGATTCTAACAAGATACTTGTAATACTGAATTGCAAAGCCAGCTGCAACAGCGAATAACACAAAAGAAAGCATGAGCGCAAAGTCAATCATGCGAAATCACCGGGATGCCTCTGTAGCGCCTTGTGATTTAACATGTTACATCGCATGTCACAGTTTTTAATGGTGAAAGCATTTAAGGCTTATGGTTACTTTCATACAAGGTGATGACATCACACATCACAAGTACACACGCCCAGCACGCCGTCCTTCAACTTTTTAATAAAGGGGTTTTGCAGCTTTTTTGGACATTTACCGCATTTAATGTCCCTTTTAGGTTTCCTGTTTCCGACGGATATTGATCCCTTTTACGTGATTTGTGATGTCACGATAGCCTTTCAGAAGGATTTGAAAGCTTTTTCAAGCTCATTTCCAACTCTTCTCTCAGCATTTTTAGCAATTTTACTTGCTCTTCGATGTGCTCACTTTTTTCTGGTATGCTTTTGTGGGCTTCTATGTATTCTTGCAGTTTGTTTGCGGTTTCAATATACGGGTCTAAAGTTGTGCTTTCAAAAATTCCTAAGTATCCTAATAGTAGCACCGTATAAATGGATTTTATTACGTTTTCTTCCGCCTGTTTTAAGGTTCTGTTGAAGGATCCGCGGCTTATTTTAGCCCTTGTTAGCCTCAATTTGGCTTTTTCATCGTATTTTAGCGGTTTTCCTGAAATATTTTCTGCTAAAATGTCAATTAGCAATGTTTCAAGCTGCGTTTTCGTTAAATGACTGTTTTTAGCTAGTATTTTAACAACGGGGTCTTCTAAAGACCTTTTTAACCATGCTTGAACATTATCTTTTAACCTCATTTCTTTCACGCAGCGCGTTCTCTTTAATGGATACAATTTTGTATACGACATTTTAAAACTATCGGACCTTATGTTCCTAAATCTTCTTTTCCAAACATAACTATTATATGCTGGTCAGAGTAGCACATGGTGAGGGAAGACTTTGGTGTCTTACTTTAAGGCAGCTGAACGCTTAAAAAACCTAAAGCGGTCTGGAATCCGCCGCTTTTTTGCAGCAGCCAACGAAATTCCAAATGTTATTAATTTGAGTGTCGGAGAGCCGGATTTTACCCCTCCTAAACATGTTTTGGAAAGCGGTTGGCAAGCAGTCTTAGGAGGGAGGACGCATTATGCCCCAACGAACGGTATCCCTGAACTTAGAGAGGCTCTTGTGCAGAAAGCTTACCGCGATTATGGACTTAGGTATGATCCAGACTCTGAGGTGCTAGTTACAGTTGGTGGAACAGAAGCGATTTTCCTTGCTTTGCTGGGACTGGTGAATCCCGGCGATGAAGTGTTAGTGCCCAATCCCGGTTTTGTCTGCTATGAACCTGGCGTTTTGCTAGCTGGCGGAGTTCCTGTTTCGGTTCCTCTTCTTGAGGGGAACAGTTTTAAACCGTCTATTGATGATGTGACGTCTCTTGTCACAGATAAATCACGTGTGATGATTCTAAACTACCCAAACAACCCCACGGGCACGGTGCTTTCCCGCGAAGAGGTTGCAGCCTTAGCGAAAATTGCTGTTGAGCGTGATTTGATTGTGATTTCTGACGAGGTTTATGAAAAAATAGTTTACGATAACGCTGAACACCACTGTTTGGCTACGTTTCCAGGAATGAGGGAGCGTACCTTAGTGGTTAACTCTTTTTCTAAGACCTACGCCATGACAGGGCTGAGAATCGGATATGTTTATGGCCCAAAGGAGTTGATCTCTTCTATATGGCTTGTTCACCAGTATCTTGTTACTTGTGTGGATACCTTCGCGCAGTATGCAGCCTTAGCTACACTGAAGGGCCCACAGGATTTTGTTATGGATATGGTTAAAGAGTTTGATAGGCGTAGGCGTTTCGTTTTCAGAAGGCTGAATGAAATTGAGGGATTTAGCTGTGCTCTTCCGAAAGGAGCCTTCTATATTTTCCCAAACATTAAAAGCTTTAAAATGTCTTCAGAAGAGTTCGCGCAAACGCTCCTTAAGGAAGCACACGTGGCAACAGTTCCAGGTTCCGCCTTTGGTTCATTCGGTGAGGGATACATAAGAATCTCCTATGCGGCAGCATACGATCAGCTGGAAGAGGCTTTAAACCGCATAGAAAAGGCAGTTAAGAAACTTAAAAGCACGTCTTAGAGGTTCTCTGCTCTTTCCTTTAAAGTGTCGAACAGTTCCGGACGCAAGTCTTTTAATGTTGGAACAAATGGTTCGACGTGTCTAATGTCTGCGTAGTTAACTTCACCTAAAACTAGGTCTTCTTCGTCATATTTCGCTTGTGCAATGACTCTCCCGTTTGGTCCTGTTAGTCTGCTTCCTCCCCAAAACTGTAAGCCGTCTTCTACGCCAACAAGGTTAACGTAAGCTAGAAAAGCTGTGTTTTCTATGGCTCTCGCAACCGTTAGAGTTTCAAAAAAGGTTCGGCGAACTGCAGGCGAAGCTGAAGGGCATACAATTAACTGTGCTCCTTCAAGGCGGGTCAATCGGCTTACCTCAGGGAAGAATATGTCGTAACATATGATTAATCCTAATTTGCCAAGCTCTGTTTCAAAAGCTTCCACACGATAACCTGGCCTAAAATATCTTTTCTCTTCGAAAACGCTGTGGGTGGGCAGATATATTTTCCGATATTTCCCAATCAAGCCTTTTGGCCCTATGAGAACTGCAGTGTTGTATATAGTTGCTTGCGTTTTCTCGCTGAGCTCCGGCATACCGAATACTATGTGAACTTTGTGTTTTTGGGCAATTTTCTCTATGGCGGTTGTTGATGGACCGGGAATTTTTTCTGCTAATTCGTAGAGTTCATCTCTTAATGTGTAACCTGTTAGCGAAAGTTCTGGGAAAATCACTAATTCGGCGTCTTGCTGCTTTGCTTTTGCCGTGTATTCTTCAATTTTTTGTATGTTTGCTTTCTTATCTCCTCGTTTGCAGCTTACTTGTGCGAGGGCAACCTTAAATTTTTGTTTCATGCCTTTTCGCCGCTTTATGGTTGAATGTATGGAATTCTGAAGTCAAACCCAACAGTCCTATATTGGATTTTTGTTGTTAAGGGCATTCTCCTTTTATGCTCTGTGGTTTGCCATCTTTTTTTCACTTTTCCCACTAACCCCTTTTGTAAGCCCAATTGTTTTGCTATTTCCTCTGTTTTCATGAAATGCTCAAGCCCGTATAAGATTAAATCTAGGGTTTCGTATCTCATGCCTATTTCCTCCTCCGCCGTTTGGCCAGGCCAAAGGGCGGGTGATGGCGGTTTATCCACTATTTCTTCTGGTACGCCAATGTGCCTTGCTAGTTTTCGCACTTGAGTCTTGTATAAGTCCATGAGTGGCGCTATATCTGCTGCGGCGTCTCCCCATTTTGTAAAGTAGCCTATCATTGTTTCGGATTTATCTGAGCTTCCACACACAATAAAATTGAGTTTGTTGGCGTAATAGTATAGGCATAGCATGCGGGTTCTCGCTTTCAAGTTGCCCTTGCAAAGGTTATCTTCTGGATCGAAAAGAGGTAATGTTTTCTGGAAGGCTTCAATAGCAGATGTTATATCAATGGTTTCTGTTTTTATTCCGAATTTTTCCGCGACAAGTTTGGCATGCTCTATGTCTTTTGGGTTGTATGTTTCCTTTTCCGGAAGTAGTAGCCCTAAAACTTTGGTGCCTCCTATAGCTATGGCGGAGAGGGCTGTGGCGGTGCTGCTGTCCACTCCTCCTGATAATCCTAAAACTATGCCTTTCGCCATCGACTTTTCTACGTAGTCTCTTATGAAACGGGTTACTTTCACTTTAACCTCTTCCCAGTTTAAATCTAAAACCGATGGTGTTAGCTTCAAAGTTTCATCCTCATTGTTTATTGAATTAGGCAAATATTTAAGGACGAAGATGGATATGAATAATAGCTTAGCCTAATCACTGTTGTGAAGGACTAGAGTATGGGGCGAAGAAGGAGAAAAGTGGTTCGCATTCCAAAGAAGCGTTTGCCAAAGTTCTTCTCTTGCCCAGTTTGCGGTAAAGAAGCGGTTCGTGTGGAAATGTTCCGTGATGAAGAGAAGGCAATTGCAAGCTGCGGCAACTGTGGTGCAAGGGAAGAGTTCCCAATTAAACATGCATTGGGCGAAATCGACGTGTACTGCATGTTCGCCGACAAAATTTACGGAGGAATTAGATCTCCATCTGCTTCGGAGGTTAAGGCCTCAGAATAAAGGGAAGCATTATGGTGGGCGCAGTAGAAAGATATCTGCTCGATAAAATTAGCTCTGAAGGAGCAATTCACATAACCCTTATTGATCCCGAGAAAGTTACGCCTTCACAAGCATCTGCCATTGCCAAAAAGGCAAAGGCAAGCGGAACCTCTGCAATAATGATAGGCGGATCCACCTTTGTTTCAACGAAACACCTCGACGACGTTGTAAGAACTGTTAAACGTGCGACCGGAATTCCAATAATTCTGTTTCCAAACAATGTAACAAGCATAAGCCGTTACGCAGACGCCATATGGTTTATGTCTCTTCTAAACTCTGTTGATCCATACTTTCTAATTGGCGCTCAAGTTTTGGGAGCTCCTTTAATTAAAAAATACCGTTTAGAACCGATCCCGCTGGGCTACATTATTGTTGGAGAAGGCGGCACCGCGAGCATTGTTGGGAAGGCGGTTCCAATCCCTTACGACAAGCCAGAATTGGCAGTGGCACATGCCTTAGCGGGGCAATATTTGGGCATGCGCTTCATATACCTTGAAGCTGGCTCAGGAGCCAAAAAACCAGTACCACAAGAGATGATTCACGCTGTTAAGCAACACATAGATGCCACTTTAATCGTGGGCGGGGGAATAAGATCCAGAGGACAAGCGCTGGCGGCAGCTTCGGCAGGGGCAGACATCATTGTTACTGGCAACATTGTGGAGAACGGGCAGGTTAGGGACCGCGTTTCTGAGATTGTTGAGGGCATAAGGCGCTACAGAACATAGTTTTGAAAAGTTGCAGATTTTTGTAGAAACTCTAATGATTTTGGGCTTTCCAACAGTGGCGACTTTTGCTTTTCCATGTTAGAAAACCAAAATATATCACAGTTGCAGAAAGTACTGAGGGGGTTAATTGGGCATCCAGATGAGCAGAGCCTACGCGAAATACGTGGAAACCTTGGAGCAACAACTCGAACAGTTATATGCCATATGTAGAAAAGCCCGGGAAAAGGGGCTTGACCCTTCCATTAACCCTGAATGCGAAGTTGCAAGGGGCATGGCGGATCTTGTGGAAGGACTTGTCGGCCCAAAAGGTGTTGCAAATAGAATTAGAGAGTTAAACGTGAAACTTCCGAGAGAAGAGTTAGCCTTCAAAATCGCCGAAGAAATCGTTTACGGAAAATTTGGGCATATGGAGCCTGAACAAGCGGCTGAACAAGCCGTACGCACTGCTCTGGCGATTCTCACTGAAGGGCTTACGGCTGCGCCTTTGCAAGGGGTGGCACAAGTCAAAATCAAAGCCAATCATGACCGAACAAAGTATTCGGCTATTTATTTCGCTGGTCCTATACGATCTGCAGGCGGCACCGACCAAGCGTTAACTTTGGTTATTGGCGATTTTATCCGCAAACTTCTGGGGCTTGACCGTTACAAGCCTACTAAAGAGGAAATTGCCCGCTTTATTGAGGAGGTTAGGCTTTATGAGCGGTCTGTAAGCCGCTTCCAATATCATGTTTCCGACGAAGAGTTGTGGAAGGCTCTTCAATGGCTGCCCGTGGAAGTTACTGGAACAGAGTCAGATCCTGTTGAGGTTTCCTCTTACCGCAACCTCCCACGCATTGAAACCAACAGAGTGCGAGGTGGCGCGCTTCGGGTAGTAAACGATGGAGTTGTCGGGAGAGCTTCAAAGGTTTGGGTGATTGTGGAAAAACTTAGAATTCAAGGCTGGGATTGGCTTAAGGAAATCCGCAAAATGTCAGAGAAAAAGTCCGCAGGGTTTATGGACGATGTTGTGGCAGGGCGTCCAATATTCTCTTTTCCCTCTAGGCGTGGAGGGTTCCGTTTACGCTACGGAAGGGCGAGAAACACGGGTTTGACAGCGGTCGGTATCCATCCAGCAACTATGCTTGTTCTGCAAGGGTTCATTGCGGCTGGCACTCAGCTCCGTTTGGAGCTTCCAGGAAAAGGTGGCATAGCAGTGCCTGTTGACACTTTGGAGCCGCCAATAGTTAGGCTGCGGGATGGTTCTGTCGTGCGGGTTTCCATGGAAAATTTTGACAGTGTTAAGGATAAAATTGAGAAAATTTTGTTTTTAGGCGACATTCTTGTCAGCTTTGGCGATTTTCTCTATCAAGGCAAGAGTTTGGCTCCCGCTGGGTATGTTGAAGAATGGTGGGCTGCGGAATTACAAAAAGTCATCATAGAAGAATTTAACGGAGATTTTGAAAAAGCAGCAGCGACAGCTGGCACCACGGTGGAAAGGATTAAGAGTTTTCTAATAGATCCATTTTTGAACAAACCCAATTGCAAAGAAGCCATAACCTTGGCATCAAAGCTGAAGATTCCACTTCATCCAGCCTTTACGCTTTTCTGGTCAAACCTCAACTCTGTGGAAGAGCTTAAACGCATAAGAATGTGGCTATGTGCATCCAATGTGGGTTATGATGGAGATTTCGCACGTCAAATTGTTGGAGAAATGGATGAAGGCATAAAAAAGGCTCTTGAGACAGTATGCTTGCCCCATAAAGTTTTAGACGGCAAAATAGTCATCGATGGGGATGACGCGTGCCTTTTCGCTTTTTGCCTTGGACACAAAAATTCCAACGCTGAATTTTCCATGGATGAAGCTATTTTAGACGTTCTTAAGCGGCTTTGCGGCGTTACCGTTAAAGATAAAGCTCCAACTTTTGTTGGGGCAAGGATGGGGCGCCCAGAAAAGGCTAAGAGACGGGAGATGAAACCTCTTGTGCACGTGCTTTTCCCTGTTGGTTTGGCTGGGGGTTCTCATAGGGACATTGTTGAAGCGGCAAAACGTAAGCAGGTTTTCGTGGAAATTGTTAGGCGGAAATGCCCTCAGTGTAGGACGTATTCCTTTAAGATAAGATGCCCTTTCTGCGGTTCCGAGACGGTTCTAGAACAAGTTTGCCCAAAATGCGGTAGAGGCATTAATGATGGTGGTGATTGTCCAGCCTGTAAAGTGCCTGCAGTCTCATATGAGAAGCAAGCTGTTAACTTCAAGGAGATGCTTGAAGACGCTTGTAACCGCCTTGGACTTTCTATGCCAAAGATTCTGAAGGGTGTTAAAGGCTTGACCAACGAGACTAAAACGCCTGAAATTATTGAGAAAGGTGTTTTACGTGCAAAATATGACTTGTCAGTTTATAAGGATGGCACCATCCGCTTTGATGCGACTAACGCTCCCCTAACGCATTTTAAGCCAGCTGAAATCGGGGTTTCTGTGGAAAGACTTGTGCAGCTTGGTTATTCCTACGATGCTTATGGAAATCCTTTAACAAATTCGAACCAAATATGTGAACTGAAGATACAAGACGTGGTTATCCCTGTTAGATGTGCAGAATACTTTGTCCGTGTTGCCAACTTTGTCGATGAACTTCTCGTGAAAGTTTATGGACTTCCTCCCTACTACAATGCTAAGCGCATTGAAGATCTTGTAGGGCACTTGGTCGTAGGCTTAGCCCCTCACACTTCTGTCGGCATTTTAGGGCGCATCATAGGGTTTACAAGCTTAAATGTTTGCTATGCGCATCCCGTTTGGCATTCTGCAAAGCGAAGGGACTGTGATGGCGACGAAGACGCTTTGATGCTTGCACTGGATACGCTGCTCAACTTTTCAAGAACATATTTGCCAGCGCAGATCGGTGGAATCATGGATGCACCCCTGTTGCTGATTTCTGTTGTTAACCCCCGTGAGGTGCAAAGGCAAGTCCACGATTTTGATGTTACCGGCGCGTATCCATTGGAGTTTTATGAAAAAACATGGGAACGGGTTGAAGCCAAACATGTAAGCCCCCTCATAGACCTCATCGAGTATAGGCTTGGAACTGAGGCGCAGTTTGAAGGATTCCGCTTCACTGTGCCAGTTTCAAACATTAATATGGGAAATGATGAGAGTGCATATAAACGGTTTAAAGCGATGGTGGAAAAGCTTAACGGGCAACTTGCCCTTGCCGAGAAAATTGAGGCTGTGGACGCCAGAAAAGTTGCTTTAAAAGTTTTAACAAAACATTTCATTCGTGATATTGCTGGGAACCTCAGAGCTTTTTCGACACAGGGCTTTAGATGCAAATCGTGTAACAAACGTTTTCGCCGTTTGCCATTGCGTGGTAAGTGTCCCCAATGTGGTGGAGAGTTAACCTTAACAGTTTACCGTGGCGGCATAGATAAGTATTTAGAGGCAGCGGAGCATGTGATTAAGAAGTATAAGCTTCCAAAGTATTATGCCCAAAGGGTTGTGCTGATGAGGGAGGAGATTAACTCCCTATTTGAGGGTAAAAAACCGAAACAAATAAGCCTTACAGACTTCGCCTAAAGTGAAACCTTTTCTACCCTTTTCCATATAAAAATGTTCGGTGGAAATGCCTAAAGAGGGATACCATCCAAACGCGCATTTAACCGACTTTAGAAATGTTAAACTAGGCTTAAAAGCCAGAACCATAATACTGGACTTTCTGGAGAGGTCATCAGCAGACACAAAGGTGATTTCAAATGAAACGGGTTTACCCTACAGTGTTGTTTTACACCACCTTAAACTTCTAGAATCTAGGGGCATAGTGCAGAGGAAAAGCAAACGTCCCTCTATCTGGGGGCTCACCGGGCTTGGACAAAAGCGTTTAGGTTGACTGTTAAAAGGTGCATTGACAAGGCGAAAGCCCACATTTTGGACATTTATTATCATACTTGTTTAGGGCCGCCTTCTCCAAATTTACGCCTGCTACGTTTGCCAATGAAGCCAACCATGCGATGACATCTGCAAACTCGTCTTCCAAAGCCTCCCTGTCACCTATTTTTAATGCCTTGCCCAATTCGGCAACCTCCTCAACAAGCCACTCAAAGGTCTTTTCAACGCCTCTTTGAGAATCTCTGTGGAAATAGAGGCGCCGCATTAACTCCTGAAAATCACATATATGCATGCTGCTTCCCCTCTGAACAGTATTCGAGTTTCACTGCTTAAAACTTTAAACTACTGGATAAGGCTTTTCTGCCCCCTAGCAATTATGTGGATTACTTTTACTCCTTTTCTTTCCAAGTGGGCGGCGATAAACCTTCTGTGACAGTATTTTGGGTTTGGCTCAAGGCACATTATGCACGTCCTCTTTTGAGACGCTATTTCCAACAGTTTCTTTACGCCTTCTTTGAAAACTTTGGTTCGCATATGCCTCTTATACCCTCCTTTTCTATATCCGCCTAATTCTTTTCCAAGCCAAACATACGCTATTCCATGTTCCTGAAGCCACTTCTCCATGTTTTCCCGTTTGAAATGCTCAATTTTTGATGTTGGAAAACTTCGAACATCTGCCAAAACTTGGATTCCATGCTCCTTTAAAAGTTCAAGGAAGACGTTCATGGAGCGATTACTATGTCCAATGGTCCATATTGTTGTCTGCAACTTCACCGCTTGCTTTCCAAATCTTTAAAGATTATTTTCACTAAATTGTCCAGCCTGTCTCTGACTTTTTCATCTTCAAGAAGGTCTCCATAAAGGGATCCTCTGCCATATTCAGCTGATTGAAGCAGGATTGAAGAAGGCGGGTTTTTACAGTCATAATGATCGAGAATTACACTGTGATATGCGAGATCGCCGCCTGCGGGAACATTTCCGATAACTATTAAGGCTATAATTTTGGTTAAAATGGCGCTTTTAAATTCTTCATAGCCTTTAAACACGCCTTGCTCTCTCTCCGTGAAGGCACTATAAAGTGCTGCAGGTTTGCCACCATATGTTGGAATTGCAAGTATGACAACATCTGCTCCCTTCATTTCTCTGTAAATCTTTTGGACATCGTCTTGAATGGGGCATTCTTCTTCCTTTCCCCTTATAATGTGGGCGAAACATTCGTAGTTACAATGACTGCACGGTTTTATTTCATGGTCGTAGGCGTTAATAACCTTGGTTTCTAAACCCTTCTCTTTTAACCGACCAAGCACATACTCTATACAGCTGAGGCAATTGCCCCTTTTTCTTGCACTGAACGCTATACCTAGCGCTTTCATCCGTTTCATCTAACGAATTTTAACATATTCGTAGGCTTCTGTTGCGTTTTCAAAGCAATAGTGCACTTTCTGGTATGGTTTTCTGAACTCAGCCACATCAGCCTTCACTTTTTCTGGCGGTTCCTTGTCCAGCACTACGCGTTTTATGAATTCCGCTATTTCCACCATTTCCGACTCTTTCATTCCAAGCCTTGTAACCTCTGAAACGCCGAGCCTTATGCCGCCTGGGTGTTGGAAGTGTCTTCCTTCTTTAATGTCCCATGGTAACAAATTCCTATTTATTATTATGTTAGCCTTTTCCAGTGTTTCTTCTATCGTGCCGCCGTCGCCTTGCTTTGTTATGTCTATTAGGATTACGTGGGATTCTGTGAACCCTTTGTGCTCGGCTAAGACGTTAAAGCCCCTTTCATAAAGCGCCTGCGCTAGAGCCTTCGCGTTTCTAACTATTTGTCGGGCATATTCTCTTCCAAATTCAAGCATTTCAGCAGCGGCAATTGTTACGCCTGCCACTGCATGCAAATGGTGGTTGCTCACCATTCCCGGAAAAGTTGCGCGCTTTATTTTTTCGGCATATTTTTCCCATGACAAAACCCCGCCATGCTGTGGTCCAAAAAAGGTTTTATGAGTGCTGAGGCTTACCACATCAGCGCCTTCACGCAGTGGATCTTGGAAGCATTTTCCAGCTATAAGCCCAGCTACATGTGCTGCGTCATAGCCCACAGTTCCGCCCACCGAGCGAATAGTGTCTGCCAATTCCCTAACTGGATGGGGGAATGGAAAGACGCTGGCTCCAAACATGACAAGCTTAGGCGGCTTTCCCTCTGCTGCAAGCTTTTCTATCCGTTGCTTCGCCTTGTCCACGTCTATGTTTAACTCCTTATAGTCTAGAGGCAAATACTCAACGATTAAGCCGTGAACTGCTCCCGCTGTGCCTCCCAATTCTTTCTTCCCCATTGTTATGTGCCCGCCGCATGGTATTGATAAAGCCATCATAATATCGCCGGGGTCTGTAAAAGCCGTGTAGACAACAAGGTTTGCCGCAACGCCGGAAATAGGTCTAACATCCACAAACTCCGCGCCAAAAAGCCTCTTCATGAGTTCAATACACTTAAACTCCACCTGGTCTATAAAGCGGCAGCCAGCGTAAACCCGCTCTCCAGGCCAGCCTTCAGCGTACCGGTTTCCAAAATCTGTTGTTAATGCTTCGCGCACTGCCGGGCTTGGAATGTTCTCGCTTGCTATAAGGGGGATACACTCACGAAACCATTCATGATGTTTTTGGATAAGGCCTAACACATAATCATATTCTTCACGGGAAGTTGGCACATGAACACCTCGTTCACATTATCGCGTTTTCTGAAATAAAACTATTTTGAGCCAGCGCAACCTATATAATGGAGAAAACCGCATGTTTTAAACGCGAAAGCATAAAGGAAGGCGCCATTATGAGCAAGAAGAAAAAGAGCGAGTCTGCACCCATGCCAGCCGCAAGTGCTGGACTGTTAAGATTTTTTGAAGAAGAGACAGAAGGTGTTAAAGTAAAACCTGAAATGCTGATAGTAGCTGCCATTGCGTTAATAGTTTTATGTATTTTGGCGCATGTTTTCTTCTGAGATTCGCTTTTAACGGCGAGAAGTTGGATGTAAAACTTCTATTCTCTGGACAGAGTTTAGGTGAATGAAAATTTCACTTCGCTCTTCCCTACTTGCAACCTGCGGAATTGGCTGTGCGATGGTTGCCCGTAAAACTATCGCCTCAGCATTTGAAAGCCATATCCCAGCTGGTTCGCGGGTTACAGCTACTAATGTTCCCTCAAAACCATAGGAGGGGTCTAGGATAACCCTAATGTTTTTGCCTAGATTTTTCTCTAACATGTGAAATATTGTTGGTGGTATGTTTTGTTCTGGCATGGGACCAGCAAAGTCTTAAATTAGCACTTTAAGGATAAAACAGTTACTCTTTCCGATAACATTTGAGGCAACCATAAAGGCAACTGGAAGCCGTTTTCTTTGCCTTTCTTTTTTAAACTTTTATATTAGGACTTTGCGACACTTTAATATGCTTGATGTGTTTTCATAGAAAAACCGCTTGAGCGGGTGTATATTGGTCGCTGACGAGTCGTTTAATCAATACTTGGACAGTGTAGTTAAGCATTATTCCGCCCTTTTTATGCTGCCATCCTATAGAAGTATTGTTCTTTTTACATCTGCTGTCTGCCTAGTTGCTGGATTATCTTTCGCCCTAATTCTTTCTCCATCCTATCTAGGGCTGGTTAATGGACTTCTCTGCGGCGGTGCTCTCCTTCTCCTAACTACTTTTTTGAACCACTTTCTAGCCTTCCATGTTTTAAGAAAGGACCCGGTTTATGATTTAAGGCGGACGGCGGCGCTTTCTCTTTACTGCTGGATTTTATGGCTTGTTTTCATTTTTATGGGATGCGTTACCGCTGTCTTTTTTGGTGTTGTGTGGGCTGTTAGGCTTTGTCTTCTTGGTTTTTCTGCTGTTTTGATTCTACGTTTTATTGTGCTTTATGTGACAGCTTCTTCTGGGTTTAAACGGTTTCTGGCGTCTTCTATTATTCCGCCTTTTCTATGCTTAGTCCCGTTTATGATTTTGGGGTTAAATTTAGCTGACCTTTTGCGGGTTTTCCTCTTTTTAGCCTATGCTTTGGGCATTGCACTTGCCTCAAGTTTCTTCTTCATCCTTCTCTTGGACAATGTAGGCAAACGAATTGTAGGCGCTTCATCCATGTCCATTTTTAAGGCTTTTCTGCTGAACTGGATCGCAGATTTAAACTCTCCTTTTGAATTTTTCCTCGACAGCCTAAGCGAAGAGCAAGACGTCAAAGTTTCCATCTTGCAATTTGAAAACGTGAATGGCAAGGCCTTCATAACCGTACCTTCTGTTCATCCCGGCCCCTTCAAAAACATTGGAAGCAGTCTTCTGCCGTCCATGCTTAAAACCGCCTTAGAACAAAAGTTTAATAGTGTTGCATGTGTGCCGCTGGGGCTGCTTGGACACGAGCTTGATTTGGCTTCTCAAAGTCAGAATCAAAAGATAATTGATTCTGTTGTTTATTCAGCGGATTTTAAGGTTGACGAAGATAAAGCAACCCCATTTATTAAGGTTGGAAATGGGTTGGCCACTGCTTGTTGTCAAATCTTTGGTGAGGCGGCTTTTATTGCGTTTTCCTTAGCCCCCAACACGACCGAGGATATTCCACAAGAATTAGCCCCAGTGGTCCAACGGGAAGCTGAAAGGCTTGGGCTTAAATCATGCGTAGTTGTAAACGCCCACAACAGCATAGACGGCGCGGTAGACTCTAAAAAAGCTTTAGCCGCACTGGAGGCTGTTGCAATGGATTGTCTGGAAAGCGCTTCCTCCATGGATAGGTTGCCGTTTAAGATAGGCGCCGCTACTGTAAAGCCCAAAGAGTTTAGCCTAGCAGACGGCATGGGGTTCGGCGGTATCACTGTGATGGTGACGCAAGTTGGCAAGCAGAGAACAGCCTATGTGGTGTTTGATGGGAACAACATGGTTTCTGGGTTGCGGGAAAAAATTCTGTCAGCATTACAATCCATCGGCATTAGCAACGGTGAGGTTTTCACGACAGATACGCATTCTGTGAACGCCTTAACATTGAATAAGAGGGGCTATCATCCTATAGGTGAGGTTATGGACCATGAAAAAATTATTGCCTATGTGAAGGAGGCAGTGCATGCCGCAGTTGCCAACTTAGAATGGGCAAGGGTTGGATGCCGAGACGTGCTCATTCCAAAAGTTAGAGTTATTGGACAAAAATCTTTAGAAAAATTGTGCTTGCTTCCAGACAAAGTGATTCAGAGGGCTAAAAGAATAGTTGTTCCCTTGTTTGCCGTTACCTCTTTACTTTTAATGTTAGTTTTGCTTTTGGTTTAGGCTAACACTAATAAGGCTGGTAGTTTCATCTTTCAAATTCCGAGAAGGGTTATAATCTTGCTTAAAGAAATTAGAATCCATGGTAGGGGCGGGCAAGGTGCAGTCACCGCTGCTCAACTGTTGGCTCACGCCGCACACATGGAAGGCAAACATGTTCAAGCATTTCCATTTTTCGGAGCTGAACGCCGCGGGGCTCCAGTAAAGGCCTTTGCAAGAATAAGTGATAGCCCGATACTTCTTCACAGCCAAGTCTACAGCCCAGACTACGTGTTGGTTTTAGACCCCCAACTCTACAAAATAATAGACGTGACTGAAGGTCTCAGAAAAGACGGTGTAATAGTTTTAAACACAACAAAAAAACCCAGCGAGCTTGGGTTAGCTGGTTGGCATGTTGCTACAGTTGATGCCACGGGAATTGCTCTGGAATTGAACCTTCGCGTTGCAGGGCAACCTGTCGTTAACACTTCAATTTTAGGAGCCTTCGCTGGAGCAACCAACGTGGTTAGTTTAGAAAGCGTTCTAAAGGCTATAAGGGATAACTGGCGTGGAAGTGCCGGAGAGAAAAACGCTCATGCGGCAGAACTTGCTTATGAACGCTTGATAAGGGGATGGTAGAAGAGTATGAGGGTTCCTAAAACTCGTAGAGAGATGCCTCTAACGCCTTTATCCATGCCAACAGTTGGAAGCATGGGGAAAACAGGTTCTTGGAGAACCTTTAAGCCAGTGGTTAATTATTCAACTTGCACAAAGTGCACGCTTTGCTGGATTTATTGTCCAGACGGGGCGATAACAAGACGAGAAGATGACTCTCCAGAAATTGACTATGAATATTGTAAGGGCTGCGGGATATGTGCCAACGAATGTCCAGTTAAAGCCATAACCATGGAGCGGGAGGAAGAATGATGGCGCAAATTGTAATTGACACGGCGAATCACATAGCAAGCTACGCGGCAAAAGCCGCAAGAGCCAAGGTGGTGGCAGCATACCCTATAACCCCCCAGACTACCATAGTGGAAAAAATTGCAGAGTTTGTCGAAAGGGGTGAAATGGAAGCAGAATACATCCGTGTGGAATCCGAACACAGCGCAATGGCAGCGTGTATAGGTGCTGCAGCAGCTGGTGTCAGAACTTTTACTGCGACTTCAGCACATGGCTTGGCTTTGATGCATGAGGCTTTGCACTGGGCTTCTGGTGCTCGTTTGCCCATAGTTATGGCGGTTGTTAACCGTGCAATGGGGGCGCCTTGGAGCATATGGCCTGATTTCAGCGACTCTCTTTCTCAGAGGGACACTGGTTGGATTCAATTTTACTGTGCCGACAACCAAGAGGTTTTCGACACCATTATACAAGCTTATAGGCTTTGCGAGGATGAACGGGTTTTTCTCCCAGCAATGGTTTGCCTTGAAGGCTTTCTCCTTTCCCACACTTACATGCCCGTGCAAATCCACGACCGAAATGAAATTGACGATTTTCTGCCACCATACAAGTCTGGATGGACTTTAGATGTAAATAATCCAGTCACTCATGCGAATTTGGTTTCGCCAGAGTGGTACATGGAGTTTCGGTACATGATTCAGGAGGCTATGGAAAACGCTAAACGGCTTATCCCAGAAATTGATATGGAATATGGAAGACGTTTCGGCTTCCAATACGGCGGGCTTGTCGACAAATACCACTGCGAAGATGCAGATTTAATCATCTGCACCATGGGAACTATGGGATGCGAAGCCAAAGTCGCCGTTGACAACCTTAGGAAAGAAGGCTTGAAAGTTGGAGCCGCAAGAATACGAGTTTACCGTCCCTTCCCAGTAGAAGAGATTAGGAAGATGGCGGAGCAAGCCCGCATTATCGCTACAATAGACCGCCACATCTCTTTTGGAATGGAGGGCTTCCTAGCGTCAGAAGTTAAGGCTTCCCTTTACCACATGGAAGACAAACCCCTAGTTGCTGGTTTTATTGCCGGTTTGGGAGGGAGAGATGTGACATTTAAAACCATAGAGGGAATCGCCAAAAAATCGCTGAAGTGGCTGGAAAGGGGAAGGGTTGAGAAAGAAACCGAATGGGTTGATTTAAGGGAGTGAAACAAGGATGGTGTCCATAAAAGAACTTCCAAAAGAAGAGTATCTGCTTAAGGGACATGCAGCATGTGCAGGATGCGGTTCATCTATCGCTCTTCGCTTACTGTTTAAAGCCTTAGGGAACAAAGTTTTCCTTGTTGTCCCTGCATGCTGCACAACCGTTATTCAAGGGACATATCCGTACACGTCTTTCGCTGTTCCCCTTCAAAACATGCTATTTGAGGCTACGGGTGCTACGGCGTCCGGCATTGCGGCTGCCCTTCAAATTCGAGGCTTAGAAGACATAACGGTTGTTGGATGGGCTGGTGATGGCGGAACAGTAGACATAGGCATTCAAGCCTTGTCCGGAGCTGCCGAACGGGAAAGCAATTTCATCTACATATGCTATGACAACGAAGCTTACGGCAATACTGGACTGCAGCGAAGCGGAGCCACTCCTTATGGCGCGTGGACAACCACCACACCAACTGGTAAAAAAGAGCGAAAGAAAAATATGCCCTTCATCATGGCTGCTCATAGAATACCCTATGTTGCAACAGCATGCCCCTCGTACCCCATGGACTTTGTCAGCAAACTTAGAAAGGCAAAGGAGATTAAAGGCACAAAATACATCCACGTGTTAGCGCCATGTCCCACCGGTTGGCGTTATGACTCAAGCAAAACCGTGGAAATTGGAAGACTCGCAGTTCAAACAGGGATATGGGCGCTTTATGAAATTGAAAACGGCAAGTTTAGACTTAACTTTCCAAGCGACCGACTGGTGGATAAGGCAAAACGTAAACCAGTAAAGGAATATTTGTCCATGCAGGAAAGGTTCCGCCATCTTACAGAGGCTGACGTTGAAAAGATTCAAATGTGGGTTGACGAAGACTGGGAGTATTATCGTAAACTAGCCTCCTCCGAAGCGTGTGTCTGAGTCAGCATCACACGGAAAAATATAAGAATCCCAAAGATTATGGTATAGTCTGTTACACCGCCATTCAGTCAAAACGTTAAAGGAGGTAGAATATGTCAGAGGAAAAGCAGAAGAAACTTGCAAAGGAAGAGAAAACTGCAAAACCAACGCAGATAAATGAGAACGTAGTGCTCATCGGCAAGAAACCAATAATGAACTATGTGGTTGCCTGCCTAACATTCTTCAATTCTGGCGCGCAAAAAGTTGTTATAAAGGCTAGGGGGCGGGCAATCAGCAGAGCAGTCGACACCGTTGAACTGTTAAGACGGGCTTTTGTTAAAGACCTACAGCTCAAGGACATTTCAATAGGCACAGAAGAAGTCACACGTGGAGAGGGACAGAAAACCAACGTTTCAACCATCGAGATAACAGTGGCAAAATAGTAAAACTCCAAACCCCCTTTGACTAAAGACGTGTCTTCATCGAACTTATTGCAGATTCTAAATTTCATTTTTCAATAGCTGAACAGATAGCTATATAAAACTAGTTTTCCTAAATGGTTAAGTCCCATGGTGAGGCGTATGGCAGCATATCCAAAAATTGTTGTAACTCCTCCTGGACCAAAAGCTAGGGAACTTGTAAAAAAGGATGAAAGGCTTATTTCGCCGTCCTATGTGCGTTTTTATCCCCTTGTCGTTGAGTCTGGTGAAGGCTGCATAATCAGGGATGTTGATGGAAACGAGTACATTGACTTCAACTCTGGGTTGGCATGCCTCAATGTTGGACATAACCATCCAAAAGTCATTGAAGCCATAAAACGGCAGTGTGACCGCTTTCTCCACTATTCTAACACAGATTTTTACTATAACGAAGTTATTGCGCTAGCAGAAAAACTTACAGAAATTACACCTGGTGGTTTTGAGAAGAAAGTTTTCTTTGGCAACAGTGGGACAGAGGCTGTTGAAGCGGCGATTAAGCTGGCGAAGTGGCATACGCGGAAACAGCTTTTCATAAGTTTTATAAACGCTTTCCACGGGCGCACTATTGGCTCTTTGTCCTTCACAGCCAGCAAGCCGGCTCAAAGACGATATTTCTTTCCTTTGATGCCAGGCGTAACTCATGTTCCATACCCCTACTGTTACCGTTGTCCCTTCAAACAAACCTATCCCGGCTGTCATTACTGGTGTATCGACTTCATAGACGAGTTTGTGCTTCAGAAGTATGCCCCTCCCGAGGATGTTGCAGCAATAATTTTTGAACCCATCCAAGGCGAAGGGGGATACGTCGTTCCACCCCCCGAATACTTTAAGCTCTTGAAGAAACTTGCCGACAAATACGGTATTCTGTTAATAGACGATGAGGTGCAAGCTGGTATGGGCAGAACAGGAAAGTGGTTTGCCATCGAACACTGGAACATAGAACCAGACATACTTTGCAGTGCAAAAGCGCTGGCTTCTGGACTACCTTTGGGAGCAACCATTGCAAAGGCAAAAATAATGGATTGGACGGGCGGCTCTCATGCAAGCACTTTCGGGGGAAACCCGCTTTCATGTGCTGCTGCAATGGCGGTGATTAACGTGATTAAAGAGGAGAGGCTTCTGGAAAATGCCACTAAACAGGGAACGTATATTCTGAAAAGACTTGAGGAGTTAAAGGAGAAAAGCGATATAGTTGGCGATGTTAGAGGGAAAGGCTTGATGATAGGCATGGAACTCGTAACGGATAAAGAAAGCAAAAAACCAGCACCGAATAAGGCAAACGAAATTATGATACGTTCATGGAAACGGGGAGTTGCGGTAGTCACTTGCGGAGTTTCAACGGTAAGAATTATGCCCCCCCTCAACATTACAGGAGAACTTGTGGACTCAGCGCTGAACATAATTGAAGACGTAGTAAAAGAAGTTGAGAAGGAAAAATAGGCTGAAAGAGCATACTTATGAAAATCCGAAGACTCAGTATAAACGACTATTGGGAACTAATCAGACTTTGGTCAAAGGCTGGACTGCCTTTCAAACCGAAGGGAAGAGACAGCTATGAATCTATAGCTGAACAGATGGAGGCAAATCCCGACTTCTTCATAGGGGCTTTTGAAAATGAAAGACTTGTCGGCGCTGTCATTGCTAGTTGCGACACTCGGAAAGGATGGATAAACCGCCTAGCCGTGGACCCAGATTTTAGACATCGTGGCGTCGCAAAAACACTAATAGCTGAAGCTGAAAAAGCCCTTAGGCGACGGGGAATCAGAATTTTCTGCGCTTTGATTGAAGACTCTAACAGTGCTTCTAAGGAGCTTTTTAGAAAATGCGGCTATATTGAACATCATGACATAATTTATTTTAGCAAGCGCGACAGCGAAGACGTATAGCCCAAGCTACGCTTCTCTTTGCTCCGGTTTTGGTTCATGCACGAAGAAAAGCACCAAGGCTGCTGAGGGTATAGCCAAAACCATCACCAAGAGAAATGGAAGTTGTGGAGAAAGCACATCATATAACAATCCTCCTATTGCGCCTCCTATAGCCATAGCGATATAGGTGAAGAAGTTCATTGAACCCGTAACTTTCCCACGGTGCTCTTGGGGAACCAAGTCCGCAAATAATGATTGGTATGAGGAGAACCCTAAAAGCATTGAAAAACCTGTAAGGGGCATGGCTATAAAAAGGGTTGGATAGCTTCCATAAATAAAGAGGAGAATTGCAGGGAACGTTAGAAGTTGCGACATTATTAGGGGGATTTTTCTTCCAGCTTTGTCGATAAGTTTTCCCGCTGGGATGGCGGAAATCACCATGCAAAGGAAAAGGGCTGTCATAACGTATCCCCATTTAATGCGGGCGAGCTGAAGCGCTGGATCCTCTTGAGGAGGGATGCCCGGTGTTGGGGCTCCTCCAATTTGCAAAACGTAGAAGGCGTAAACTAGAAATAGTGTTTGAATCATGGCGAATGATGAGCGCATCATCAGCTCCGAAAAGAACAAGAAAAGCATGGAGCGGGGTACGATTTTCCAAACGTTTATTCCGTCCTTTAAAGCTCTCGGATAGGAGCGAAGGGCATCTTTAAGGCTTAGTTTTTCCACGGTTTTCATGCTTTCTTTCAGCTTTAGCCGCACAATGGCTGCTGACAGATAGAATACCACCACGATTGTGTAGGCTATTCGCATTCCCCACTCGGAACCGAAATTAGCCACTAAAAAAAGGGCGACTATAGGCGCTGGGGTTGTTGAAACACTCATTATTAGGTTTAAGACAGAGAACCCTATCCCCCGCTTTTCAGGCGGTAAAGAGTCAGCCATCATAGCGTTTAATGCCGGCTGGTAGAGGAGGCAAATGTTTTGTAAAACAGCCCCTATTAGAATGTAGTGCCAGCTTGTAGCGGCAGCATAAAAAATGAAGGAGAGGGCAACACCGAAAGTTAATGTTGATATAAGCCAGCGTCTCCCATACTTGTCTGCTAAATAGCCTCCCGGAAACTGGACAGACGCTAAGGCGAGCAGCGAAGCGAAAGTTATTAATCCCAAGATTGATGGGCTTCCACCAAGCTGGATGACGTAGTCAGGGTAGTAGGTTCCGGGAAGTTCCCCAGCGAAGTCCATTAAAATCCAGCTTATGATGAGAATTAGATAGTTTCCTCTGAAGAAAGAGAATTCGGTTTTTAGTTTGTCTTTAAATGTCAACTCGTGACTCCTCATCAGTTTTAATGCCTTAGAAGTTGGCGGGTTTCGCTATCACTTCCTTTATTTTTAGGTTAAAGAATCTGGCGGTGTTAGCTGAGCATATGCGGAGGGCGGTGTCTGCGCCTCTGCCGGTTCCTGCAACGGCTACAATGTCCTTGTTTTCAGGGATTAGACCAGCATCTGCTGCCATAAGTGTTATTTCTACGCATACTTTTGTTCCTTCGCCCATGCGCCTAAGGGTGTGGGCTATCAGTTCTAAAGACTGTGTTGTGCCTAAATCTTTGCGGATTGCTCGTTCCACGCTGCTTAAGGCGTGGGTCCCTGTGAAAATTTTCGCGCCGTTCCGTAGAATTTCCTCCTTAAACTCTTCTTTCAATTCGGTTTCCCCGGGATGCTGGAAGCCAAAACAGTGGGTTACCACAACAACGTTGTATCCTTTGAAGATTTTTGATGCTTTTGCTCCTGTTTCACCCGTTGTAGACGCAACCACAACGTCTTTTATTCCTTCTTTTTCCATGTATTCCTTGACAATTTTCAACAAAATATCGGTGTTTTGTCTCCCAGCTGTATTAAAGTATGTAACTTTCTTTTCAGCGAAACTCATTTCTGTTACCCCGCGCCTTTATCTTTTGCGAAGTTTTTCTTAACGGTTTCCTTTTCAATTCTGTGCCGCAAATGCGGCATCTTCGGGATTTGTAATCGGCTGGATATTTTCTGCGGCAAGCCGGGCAGTATCTAATCCATTTTAGTGGGAGGCGTATGCCAAAGGTTGCAAGGGAGGCGAACTCTATGCCTAAATGTTTAGCCACATTTTGTATGGAATAGTCGTCGGTGGCTATCAGTGGCATGCACCCTTGCATTTTTAACTGTAGAGCTAGTGCTAAAACTTGTAAGTCTGTTTCTGAAAGGAAAAATGCGTCTCCAACAGCGTTTGCTGAAGCCTTAACCTTTTCCAGAAAGATGTTCTCTGGCGTTTGAACCTTCAATTTTCTGTTTTCAACCGCGGTTTTGAACCGCACCCAAGCCATAGAGCTTCCTGCGACTTCCTCTCTAACCATTGGAACGGTGTATTGTTCCTCACTTATTGAGAAAGGGTCGAATCCAGCCACAAAGGCTGAAGTGTCTAAAATTACAACCTTTTTTCCAGAAATAGTCGTTAGATTTTTCCCCCAATTCCGCGGAATAGAAGCCGACTTCTCAAACGGTTGTAAAAGTTTTCTCGAAAACGTATGAAGGTTGTTTCATTTTGGGAGCGCGTAACTGTTATGCTTGGGTTTTGTGATTCTACAACATGCTTAAAAGCGCCGTCAACAACTGCAAGGACTTTTTTAGGCCTCAGAACCACCACTGTAATCTTAGAATGGGCTGGAAAAACGATGGAGCGTAGGACACTTAAAGAGCAGATGGGAGTTAAAACAAAAGCCTCAACAGAAGGGTCTAGAACGGGTCCTCCGGCTGAAAGCGAATAGCCAGTGGAGCCAGTTTGTGTAGCTATCATCACTCCGTCTGCTTGGCAGTCTAAGACTGGCTCACCGTCTTTTGAAACTTTCGCGTATAGCAGTTTCACTGGTTCGTCTACAGTTATTAAGACTTCATTTAAAGCGTCTGGAAGTTTAGTGTTGCCAGCAGTTATGGAAAGTTTTGCACATTTTTCTGTTAGGAATTCGCCTTTTAGGCACTTGTCAACTGCCGTGAACATGTTTTTCGGTGAAACTTCTGTTAGAAAACCTCGGACCCCCATGTTGATTGCCAGTATTGGAGGTTCCGGTTTTGGAAGTGCGACGCATGTTCTTAATATTGTTCCATCTCCGCCAATTGTTATTATGAGGTCTGTTTTCATTTTCTCCAGAGGACTGAAATCCCAATCTCTCTTCAGTTTTCCCTTCAACGTTTCTTCAACGTAAACCTTCAATCCCTTTTTGCTCAGATATTCTGCTGTTTCTTCTGCAAGTTTTACGGCTTTCTTTTTGTCGAAACGCGCAACGATGCCGACGCTTTTAAACACTTTTTCTCCCTTCGAAAGCAACATGAGTTTGTTGCCTTAACTTATATATGGGTGTTGTTTAAAATTGCTGTGGTGGAAACGTTAAGCTGGTGGTGATGTGAGCAAACCCGTTGATGTTGGAAGCCTCCGAGAAGGCGGATACATTATTGTTGATGGGGAACCATGCCGAATAGTTGAGATAACAAAGTCTAAGCCGGGAAAACATGGCTCTGCAAAGGCGCGTATCGTAGCCATAGGCATCTTTGACGGCGTGAAGAGAAGCATTGTAAAGCCCGTGGACGCTAATGCTGAAGTACCCATAATCGAGAAAAGAAGCGGGCAAATCTTCGCTGTAACCCCCTCCAGCGTCCAAATCATGGACCTTGAAACCTACGAATATCTCGACGCACCTTATCCAGAAGAGGAAGATTTGAAGGCTAAACTGACGCCCGGCGTTGAAATCGAGTATTGGCGGATACTGGGCAAAGTAAAAATTGTAAGAACAAAATAGGCTAGCTACTCCTTTAGATTACCGAGGTCTTAGATTTTTGGAGACTTTTACTGTAAAGTTAAAGGATGGAAGAACTGTTCAAATTAGAATGTTCCAACCGCAAGACAAGGAAAAACTTATCGAAATGTACGAATCTCTTCCGATGACGCTGTGCGCTGGGGGCATGCCCCCCTACACAAGGGAGAGATTAGAAGAAGGCTGGTTTAGAAACCTCCAAAACATTACAGCAATAGTGGCTTTTCATGGGGATAAAATTGTTGGACATGCTCAAATTTTTAAATTTCCTCATCCGAGACGAAAAGGAACAGCGGACCTCCTCACGTATATTCACCAAGACTTTCAAGGTGTGGGTTTGGGCACCGCCATGCTCGCCAAGTTAATAGAACTTGCAAAGAAAGAAGGACTGCATAGACTAGGCTTGTATGTGGTGGCTGATAATAAGCCTGCTATCCATCTATACCAGAAAATGGGCTTTAAAGTCGAAAGCGCTATGAAAGACGCTTATTTTGGCGAGAATGGAAAATATCACGACATGCTTGTTATGGGTTTGTTGCTTGAGTGAAAAGCGGTTTATCCTCACCATTCCCAGTTGAGTTTTTTGAAGCTTACATATAGGATTAATAGGATGACTCCCCAGCTAAGGGCTATTGCCGCTGCTTCCAAGATTATGTTTGCCTCACTTAGGTAAGTGTAGCTTGCCCAAGCGCTTAACCCGCATAAACCTACAAGGATTAGGATAAATGTGGCACACTGGATTGCCCGTTCTGCAGTCAAATCTCACCCATCCGGCTAAACCTAGAGTTTGGCAAGTTTCGTTTTAAGGTTTTTCATTAACCTTATTTGGCTGTTTTGCATATACTGTTTTGAAGCCGATGATGCGAGAAGAGCCGTCTGAATTGTGAAGACCTCTGAGGAGAGCTGAGGCTTCACTCTACTGGAATCTCATATTCATGCTTTCTTGGCAAACGAATCTCCAATATACCCCGTTTAAAGCGAATTTCCATGCGGTCCATGTAAACGGGAACTGGAATCCGCGTTTGACAATGGAATCTCTGAAACTCGCCTCTATAATGGGTTATGCCAAAATCGTCAAAACTTATTTTGCGTCTCATTTTGGCTGAAATTTCAATGGTTTCCTTGCCGACTGTTTTGACTTGTATAGTGTTTTGTTCAGCATATGGCAAGTCAACAGTCACTATGACTTCGTCGCCGGTTACCATTATGTCGCGGAGGGGCTCCATGGAGCATGTTCTGCAATTCCAGCTGGGTCTCTCCATCAGGGTTTCTCTAACCCCTTCAGCCCAAGCCTCAAGGTTTTCAAAATATTCATCTATCAAGTCGAAGATTGAACGTTTTCTCCTGCTACTTTCTGACATCCCAAACATCCTCCTAGGATATGTAAAGTGGAATGTCATACTCCTGTGTCTTCCGCATTTTTGTCAGTTCTTGCCGTGTTCTCTTCATCATATCCCTCGCTTTTAGACGTATTTCCTCACCCTTTTCTAGAAGCTTTGAAACATCCACTTTCACTCCAGTCAAATTCGTTAACTGTTCCAGCGCCTTGGCTGCGGCTTCCGGGTCTGGATAGTTGAAAAAACACTGCGTCAACAGCGTTAAAGCCGGCACCCCTAGTGTGGCACAGTATTGAAGCATAACTGCTTGAGGTCCAACCATGTAGCCCTCCTTTAGAATTTCTAATCCCTTGTCTTGAGCCGTTTTTAGCATTTCTGGGCTTGAGGCAGCAGCGAAAACCTTTAACTCATCAAGATCCTGTCTGTCCTGGACTGGTATGCCGCTCACTGAAATCATCATTTTAACATCTTTACTTCTTCCCCAGTCGATTAGCGCATGCGTAATCGGGTATATCAAATCCTCTCGGAGGGCGGTTTCAGAAACCGCTAAAAGAATCTGGTTGTTTCCAAAAATCCTTATTGGCGAGTGGGGTAAGCCTTCATGTAAAACGATTATGGGTGGAAGAAGCCTCGAATCCACGTAAGCAGTTTCCTCTAAATTAAGCTCCGAAATCAAATGTGAAGCAGCTATAACGCCGACAAGTCCAACGTCTGGAAAGCCGAAAATCATGACAGTTCCTTTCGGAATCTCCCTTTTTTCAATAATTTTGATTTCTCCATTCAATGCCTTATCCTCTTCAAATGCTCTGTAAGACAAGCTGTAAAAACCTTGCGGAATAAAAGGGAGATTATTTGTCCTTCACACTGTTATGCCATAAACTCTTCTATTCTAGCGAGGATTTTCTCTATTCTCATGTGGGCTTGGATCTGGTTTCGCCAATCCTCTGGGAAATTGCGTTTAAACCTTCCAGCTGCCCGTTTGTCCATGATGATGATTATGCCTTTATCTTCTGGACTGCGTAGGAGTCTTCCAGCCGACTGGGCTAACGCGTTTAAGCATGGGATGGTGTTTGCATATTCTATGGCTTTTGCTCCAAATTTTTCTTTGAAGTAATGATATAGGGCTTTTTGGAGCTCTGTTTTCTTTGGGTATGGCAGTCCAACAAGGATGACGGCTGAGAGCATGCTTTTTCCTTCCATTGTCATGTCAACTCCCTCGCTTATTTTTCCTCTTGCAACTCCGAAGACAACGCAGCACCCATTTGTCTGTAAAAATTTCAGCACGTCAACAATTTTTGTTCGTTTTTCTTCCACGAGCAACGGTGAATTCAGCTTTGCCCTTTTGACAATTTCCCGCATAACCTCGTAGGATGGGAAGTATACGGCGATTCTCCCTCCAACTTTTTGGATTATTTGGTTTAAGTGTGCGGCTATGCGTTTCCACTGGATTTCCCCTCTTTTCTCAAACTTTGTTGTCACCGCCTCATCCGCAAGAATAAGCCTATTCTCCGGGGGGAAGGGGCTTGGAAGCTCTAAGCTTTGACATCGGCTTCTTTCAAGACCCAAAACATCCATGTAATAGTTCATGTTCCAGAGGGTTCCAGACATGAGGACAGCGGAGCGAAGCTCGTTTATAACGCTTGCAGCCAAAGACGGGTCAAGACATCTAACCCCAAGTCTCACAAGTTTCTTTCCATCCCTGTCAACTTCCACCTTGATATATCTTACATAGCTGGAACCCGTTAGGCTCACCCAGTCCAAAAGGAAGTCGGCGCATCGGGCAAGGTAAGATACAGGGCTTTTTCCCAACTCGCTTCGTTTTTGGCGTACAAATTCTCCTTTATCGGCGAGTTCTTGAAGGATTTCGAGGAGTTTATCATGATTAAGCTTAAACTTCTTGGCTAAAGCCTCGGTTAAGGCTTCTGCCTCAATTATGTGTTCAACATCTAAACCGTAATTTCTGTAAACTTTCCTTCCAAAATCCATCATAACCTCGTGTAAAGCCTTCAAAAGGTCGAAATCGTCAACTTCAAAGGTTTTGACTTCTTTTTGCGCTCTTCGCACAGACCTTGAAGAAAGTTCATCTGAAAAGATGCCCGCCGCATAGTAGGGTAGGCTGTGGGCTTCGTCGAAGACGCAGTTAATGTCTTTTACACGGATGCCCGCCCTGCCCAAAATCGAGCCGCGAATGGCTTCAACGAGAATGTAATTGTAATTGCCTACCACGATGTCTGCGTACCTCGTTAGAATTTTTGTTATTTCGTAGGGGCAAAGTCCCTCATCGCGGCATATTCCATAAACCTCGTCTGGCAAAAGGGGTCCAATCTTCTTTATTTTACCCACGACATTGTAAGCGTGCCAGCTTGGCTTCCATCCACTGTATGTTTTGTCAAAGTATTTGCATGTGCCGCCAAAGGCGCCTTCCTTTAAACCCTTACAATAGTAGAGGAAATCTCTATAGCTTATGTCTTTGAGTTTTGAGTCTTCAACGGCATTGGGGCACATTTCCTTTTTACTCTTAAAAATTGAAGCTGCGAAGTTTACGCCGCAGTGCTCTTTAATGTTTTTCAGTTCTCTAGCGTAAATTTCAAGCTGGTTTTTTGTTCTAGTTAGGGCTGCAAGCCTCCCCAGCGAGGGATTCTCCTCTCTAGCCGCAAAAAAGGCTGTTAAAACTGAGATGGATTTTCCAGTGCCGCAAGGTGAAGAAAGCAGCCCTATTTTTCCGTTTCTAATGACTTCGTAGGCAAATTTTATGGCGTTAAGTTGGAAGGGACGAAAGCTTGAGTATGGAAAGAACTCTTTAACCAAACCCTTAAAATGGTCGCTCGCGCCTTTTTCTTCTCTTTTTGCTAATGTTGCGTAGGCGGTCTTTTTTATAAGCAAGGTTCCGCAGTTTCCACAGAAACGGCTCTTCAAATATTCGCTAGGAGCATAGGTTTTTCCGCATCGGCGACAAACGTACTGCATATCCATTTGTGGGTTTTCACTCAATTCAGTAATGAGTTTTGGAATAAAAGAAGTTTGCCTATTAGGCTTTGCAAAACACTTAGGTTTAAGTTAAGCCCAAGCCATTTTAAACGTGGGTGGCATAAGCCTTGTCAAACGAGTTTAAGCCAACAGTTTTTGCTGATGTCCGTGAAAGCATGGATGTTAAAGACTACTTGAAAGAGTTTGGATGCGAAGTTATAGAGAAGGCTTTGGCGCCAGCAGACTACGTGGTTGCTGAGGATTACGCCGTTGAAAGGAAGGAGCTCCACGACTTTTTCCGTTCAGTTTTCGACGGCAGACTTTTTGAACAAGCTGAAAGATTGGCAAAAACCTACGCGAATGCTTGCTTGGTTGTTGAGGGAGATGTTGCTTACGCTGTAAGAGGCGTTCGCGCTCCCCAAGCCTTTTGGGGTGCGCTAGCAAAGGTTATGGCAAGCCACCACATTTCCGCAGTGTTCACGCCAGACGAGGCGCACACAGCCATGTTTATTTGCGCTTTGGCTAAGAAACTGCAAGAGGAAGAGAGGCGAAAAATAGCTGTTAAGCATAAGCCCAAAATGTACACCCTTAGGCAGAGGCAACTCTTACTCATACAAAGCCTGCCACAAATAGGACCAGAAAGGGCTGAAACCCTCCTTAGAAGGTTCGGAAGCGTCAGACGGGTTTTCCAAGCTTCAAAAAGGGAACTGTTATCCATAAAAGGACTGGGCGAAAAAACAGTAAAAGCCATAACAGAGGTTTTAGACACTAAATACCCTGGACTGGAGCAGCAATAGCCGTTTTCAAATGTGCTTTGCTCCGTAATCGCATAACTCTGTTAATGGGCATTCCTTACACTTTGGGTTTTGCGCCCTACAAGTGTATTTTGCTAGAAGCCAAAATAGCCCGCCTGTTCTTTCATCCTTTGGAAGGAAACGTTTAATAGCCTCTTGAACTTCGCTGTATTTTGCGTTTTCCTTCACTAAACCAAGTCTTTTTGCTATGCGGTCAATGTGCGTGTCCACAACGAAAACTTCATGGTAGCCGTAGCGACTTGAAAGAAGCACATCCGCAGTCTTTTCCCCCATTCCCGGCAGTTCCATAAGCTTCCTTTTTGCTTCCTCTTTTGGCAAGACTAAAACCGCGTTTAAGGCGCCGTGAAACTTCTCTAACATTGCCTTTGATATTTCCTTAATCCTTTTTGCCTTAACATTGTATAATCCGTCACGCCTAATTGCCTCTCTAATTTCGTTTAAATCCGCCTCAGCTAAAACTTCTGGTTTAACGTCAAACCTTGCGGCTAAACCTTCATACGCTCTAACACAGTTAATTTCGCTGGTGTTTTGGCTTAAAACCGTTACAATAAGGTTTTTGAAGGGGTCGGAGAAAACATCTTTGGGATATTCTACAGGCCACCAGTATTTGCCATACTTGGCTTCCAAGACTGGAATTAATTCCGGGTCTAAAACTTTCACGGTTATCACAAAGTATACTGTACTGAAGGTTTAAATGTATTTAAGGATGTAATCAGTCTTAAATCTGGAGAATGCCATGGCACTGGAAAGACTTGGCTCGTCGCTTCACGAAGCTTTAAGGAAGCTTTTCAGAGCGGCAGTTGTGGATGAGGCTGCTGTTAAAGAGCTTGTCAGAGATGTGCAGCGGGCTTTGCTGCAGGCAGATGTAAACGTCCAGCTTGTTCTTGACATTTCTAAACGTATAGAAGAGAGAGCCCTTAAAGAAAAGGTTCCTCCCGGCATTTCACGGCGCGAGCATGTTATTAAAGTTGTTTATGAAGAGTTGACGCGTTTTCTAGGTGAAAAGCCTGTTCCTTTAAAGGTGGAGCCCGGCAAAAGAAAAGTCTTAATGCTTGTGGGCATTCAAGGCTCGGGGAAAACGACCGCTGCGGCTAAGCTTGTGAGATACTTCCAGAAAAGAGGCTTAAAACCCGCCTTAATATGTGCGGACACTTATCGCCCCGGAGCCTTCGACCAGCTTAAACAATTAGCCGATAGAATAAATGTGCCCGTTTACGGCGATGCTAAAGCCAAAGACCCAGTTAAAGTAGCCCTTGAAGGCTTAAAAATGTTCAGTGACAAAGACATAGTCATAGTGGACACGGCTGGACGCCACAAGGAGGAGCGGGAACTAATCAAAGAAATGAAGATGCTTGAGGAGAAAATCAAGCCGGATGAGGTTATGCTGGTCATAGACGGCACAATCGGACAGCAAGCTCTTGTGCAAGCTAAAGCCTTCAATGAGGCGACTTCTATAGGCTCCATACTCGTAACGAAGCTAGACGGCTCTGCAAGGGGAGGAGGTGCCTTATCCGCTGTCGTGGCAACCGGCGCACCAATAAAGTTCATAAGCACCGGCGAAAAAATCGAGGACATCGAGCCTTTTGTTCCATCCCGTTTTGTCGGCCGCCTCCTCGGCATGGGAGACCTAGAAACCCTAATTGAACGGGTGCGAGAAGCCGAAGTTAAAGTTCCGGAGAAAAAGGCTAAGGCTATTCTAAGCGGCAAATTCACGTTAACAGACATGTATGAACAGTTTGAAGCCATGCGTAAAATGGGACCTTTCCAGAAGATTCTGAAAATGCTTCCGGGAATGTCCTACAACGTGCCCGAAGATATGCTTGAAACGGCTGAAGGCAAACTGGAAAAGTGGCGAGTCATAATTCAGTCCATGACCCCGGAAGAGAGGGAAAACCCGAAAATCTTTAACGCTTCAAGGATAAGGCGTGTGGCGCGGGGTTCCGGAACTGGCGAAAAAGATGTTAAAGAACTTTTGAAACAGTACAGCCTCATGCGGAAAATGTTGAAAACTCTGCGGAGAAAGAAGCGTTTACCCTTCTTTGGAAAAGGTTTACCCTTTGATGTGGGCTAACAGCAAATACCAGAAAAGGGAGTTTCGGTGAACGTTCTGGAAAAGGCTTTGAAAATGCTTGAAAGGCATCCCCTATGCAACCATTGCTTAGGGAGACAGTTTGCCTTTCTAAGGCATGGAATAGAAAACGAAGAAAGAGGCAGAATACTGAAAAATGTTCTGCTAATGGAAGCCCAAGCACTAGCCCGCTTCAAAAAAAGGGAAGGAGTACGTATCCTCAAAATCCTTGCAACAAATGGCTTCTCAAAACTGGCTGAAGAAACCCTCCGCAAAATTAGAAGCAGTGTCCCTAAGAAAGCCTTTCCTAAAACATGTTTTCTATGTGAGAATCGTTTTGAAACAGTTGACGATTTGGCAAAAAAAGCCATCAAAAAGCTTAGCGAATACGAATTTAACACCTTTCTAGTCGGCATAGAATTGCCCGTCAAGGCTGAGGAGCGGGAAGACGAGTTTAGGGCTACGTTTAATGTGGAATATGGCGAAAGCATTAAACTTGAGTTTGGAAGGCTTTTAAGCGCAAAAATTGCCCTATACAGCGGCGGCAAAAAAGTGGAATTTCGAAAACCGGAGGTTGTGGTGCTTCTTAACCCTATGACAGAGGAAATACGAGTTCAGGTTAACCCCCTCTTCATTACGGGACGTTACAAGAAACTTGCCAGGGGAATACCTCAATCAAAATGGTTCTGCACAAACTGCAAGGGGAAGGGATGCGAGAAATGTAACTGGACTGGGAAAATGTATCCAGAATCTGTAGAAGAAATAATAAGCCAGCCTCTTTTGGAGGCAACAGGCGGCATTAAAACCTCTTTCCATGCTTCTGGAAGAGAGGACATAGATGCACGCATGCTTGGCAAGGGAAGACCCTTCGTAATAGAGGTTTCCCAACCTAAAAGACGTTTTATAGACCTAAAAAAGCTTGAGGAAACTGTAAACACTTATGCTAAGGGCAAGGTTGAAATTTCAAGTTTACGTTTTGTGGACAAGGATTTTGTTAGAAGGCTAAAGAAGGCAGAATCAGCGCAGAAAGAGTACCGCGTCACTGTAGAGTTTGAAAGCAATGTTACGGATGCTGACTTAAAACTGTTAGAAGAGAAACTAACCAACACTGTTGTCAAGCAAAGAACTCCAACCCGCGTCTTGCATAGGCGTGCAGATTTAACACGGGAAAAGTACATATATGAGGTGAAGGTAAGAAGATTGTCGCCGAAAAAGGTTGAAATGCGAATTCGCTGTGAAGGAGGACTGTATGTAAAAGAACTGGTGACTGGTGATGACGGGCGCACATCTCCAAGCGTTTCAGAACTTCTCGGACAAAAAGCGAAGCCTATAAAACTTGATGTTTTAAACGTAATTATATGAGTTAGGAGAATGGTGAAAAGTGAAAAAGTCAAAGGGGTATCGGTCAAAAACGCGGCGTCTCCTTAAAAAGAAGCCTAGAGAAAAGGGAAAAATAAGACTCGGCAAACTACTTTGCGAGTACCAGCCAGGCAATAACGTAGTCATCAAAATAGACCCAAGCGTCCAAAAGGGCATGCCTCATAGACGTTATCATGGAAAAGTGGGCACGATTGTTGGCAAACGAGGAAGAAGCTACGTTGTAAATGTCACTCAAGGAGACGCTGTTAAAGAAATTATCGTTAGACCTGAACATTTAGAGCCTTATGGAGGATAGCCGGAATGTTGGAAAAGGCGGAGACGGAAAAAGTTAAGGAGAAAAACTTGACCACTCCTCAAGTTAAAAAGTTGCTGGAGGAAATTGGCGAGGAAAACCTTGACCAGTTTCAGAGACGTGTCCTCGATTATGCATCTAAGTTTTCTAAAGTTGACGCTGAGACCGCTGAAAAACTTGTGAAAAAGCTTGTTGAGGAGTTTGACTTAGAAGAAACTGAAGCCGTTCAAGTTGTTAATTGTATGCCGGAAAGTGTAGAAGAGCTTAGAGCTTTTCTTGGTGGTGGACGTAAAATTATTGAGCCTTCGAAATTGGAAGCAATGGTTAAACTTTTAAACGAATGTAGATTGAAATAATTCCTAAAGTACTCTACTAATTTTAGATGTTAAATGAAAAGGCTGAAAAGGCGAATGTGATGGAGAAGAGGTACGAAGAGTACGCTTATGTTCTAGATTTTCTCCCCCACGGGCGGCCTGGTGTACGGGTCACAGGGAGGGCTGGTTACAGAGCGGGAGCCCTTGTTCAGCTTGTTGGCGAAGAGTTTTTCACACTTTTGGAAGCCCTAGTTAAAGAGGGCGCTGTCCTCAAACCTCATGATAGGGTTTATGTTGGAAAGGAAGCCCGTGAAGAAATCACCTACATTATTGGGCGGATCGGCTATGATGAGTTGACAGCCGCTGCGAAAATGGAGCTTCCGGCGGTTATAAGCCGCATAGTGCTTAACCGCGAGAAATCGTTCATAAACTTTTTTAATACGGCGCGAGCCATAACCCCCAGAATGCATGCCCTCGAACTGATTCCAGGCATAGGCAAGAAATACATGTGGCAAGTCATTAACGAACGGGAAAAGAAGCCTTTCGAAAGCTTTGAGGACTTGCAGAAGCGCACTGAAATACCTAACCCCGTCAAGCTTATCACAAAAAGGATTTTGGAGGAGTTGTCTGGCGAAAGCAAATACCGTCTATTCACTAGAGCGCGCTGAAATTGGCGGCTGGTTAAGGCTCTATGAGCCTTCTGGAGAAAACGAAGTTTCTCCTTCGAAAGTATCGAATTTTCCCGAAGAAACGTTTAGGGCAGCACTTTACTGTTGATTCTTCAATTTTTCAACGCATGGCTGAGTGTGCGGCGCTTGCACGCGACGATGTTGTGCTGGACATAGGCGCGGGTTTAGGCTTCTTGACCCGTTTTTTGGCTGAAAATTGTGAGAGGGTTTTGGTTGTTGAAGTGGATTTAAGGCTTGTTTGGGTTCTGCGGGAACTCCTCAAAGACTTACCAAACGTGGTGGTGATTGAAGGTGACGTGTTTAAAGTTCAGTTTCCACCTTTCAACAAGGTTGTTTCCATACCACCATACAACATTTCCTCAGCTTTGATTCAGTGGCTTTTCAACAAAGACTTTGACTGTGCAGTTTTTGTTTTCCAAAAAGAGTTTGCAAATCGGCTTTTAGCTTCTATTGGAAGCGAGGACTATGGCTGGTTAACAGTTCTCGCTTATCACCATTTTGAGGTTGAACTTTTCGATGAGGTGCCGAAATGGATGTTTTATCCCCAACCCGAAGTTGACTCGGTAATTGTTCGCTTTAAACCTAGGGTTCCACCTCCATTTCATGTAAAAGACGAGGCGTTTTTTAGGCGGTTGGTGCAGACACTTTTCACACAGCGAAACAGAAAAGTAAGAAACGCTGTTCGACCCTTTATCAAAAAGCAATGCGCCTTTGCGGGCGGATCCGTCATCCCCTTTCATGAAAGACGTGTGCGAGAGTTGGCGCCTGAAGACTTTGGTGAATTGGCGAATGCCCTTTCCAGTTAAAAAAGTGTTCTACGCTGGTTGCACTTTTCACGTTTGGCGGGAAGTTTACGAACCTGCAGAAGACTCGTTCCTATTCGCAGAAAATCTGACATTGCATGGAGGCGAAAATGTTTTGGACATGGGTACTGGATGTGGTGTTCTAGGCATAGTTGCCGCGAGAAAGGCTTCAAGGGTTGTTGCTGTTGACATAAATCCTTATGCGGTGTGTTGCGCAAAAGAAAACGCGAAGCTAAATGATGTTGCTGACAAAATGTTTTTTATACAAGGAGACTTGTTTACTCCGATAAAGGCTGAGGAAAGGTTTGACTTAATTCTCTTTAATGCTCCTTATTTGCCATCCGAGCCTTCTGAAGGTAAAACATGGGTTGAGCAAGCGTGGACTGGCGGGGCAGACGGCAGAACCGTTATAGACCGCTTCTTATATGGCTTTTCTCAACACTTGAAAGAGGATGGGCGCGTTTTGTTGATGCAGTCCACCCTCGCCGACGTGGATAAAACCCTTAAAATCTTAACCATGAAAGGATTGAAAACAAGAATTGTTGCAAGGAGTGATTTTCCGTTTTTCGAATCAATTGTGCTTATCGAGGCAAAGCATTCATTCAACAAGCCTTAAGTTGCGTATTCCTTAGCGTAGTTTTCCAGTTTCGCCAGCATACCATGTTTTTCCGTTTCGCTTAGGAAAGAGGCTTGAAAAGAGTTTCTTGCAAGTGTGCACATTTGATGTGCATCTAAGCCTAGTGCTTTCTGCACTGCCAAGTAGTTTTCGTTGATGTAACCTCCAAAGTATGCTGGGTCGTCAGAGTTCACAGTTACAACGATTCCCATTTCCATCATTTTCTTTAAAGGATGCCCTCTCATGCTTTTTATAACGCCTAATTTAAGGTTCGAGATTGGACACATTGTTAAAGGTATCCTTTTTCTAGCTAACTCCACTAATAGGTTCTCGTCTTCTATGGCATGGTTGCCGTGGTCTATGCGGGAAACCTTAAGCAGCCTTATTGCTTCCCAGATATATTCTGCTGGGCCTTCTTCGCCGGCGTGGGCAACTGTTAAAAAGCCGTTTTCACGGGCTTTTTCAAAGACTTTCTGAAACTTTGACGGTGGGTTCCCAACTTCGGCGGAATCAAGTCCTATGGCTGTAATCCAATCTTTATAAGATAAAGCTTCTTTTAGCGTTTGGAATGCGGATTCCACATTCAAGTCTCTTAAAATGCACATGATAAGCCTTGTTGAAATTCCAAGCTTTTGTTCTCCGTCACGGAGAGCTCTTTTAATTCCAGTTATTACAGTGTCAAATTTTATTCCTCTTCTTGTGTGGGCTTGGGGGTCAAAGAATATTTCAGTGTGCGAAACGTTTTGGGAACATGCCTTCTCAAGATAAGCCCATGTTAAATCATAAAAGTCTTGTTCACTCCGCAGAACACTTGTTCCTTCATAGTAGACGTTTAAGAAGTCTTGGAGATTTCTGAATTTGTATGCCGCCTTAACCTCTTCAACAGTTCTATACTTGATTCTAACCCTGTTTCTTTTAGCCATTTCAAATAACATTTCAGGTTCAAGAGCACCCTCAATGTGCAAGTGAAGCTCCGCCTTTGGGATTCCTTTAATGAACAATTCCATAGAGGTTTTACCTTTCATCCCTCAAAACCACTCAACTGCTTGATAAAAATTAGTTAAAAAAGTATATAACTTGAAGGTTTTACTATTGCTAGAAAACACTGCGAGGCAACAGTGCATGTGTATAATTGGAAAAGACAAGTTGAAGAAACTCATCGAGGATTATAAGTGCATATACCCCTACGACTACAATTTGCTTGATGGAGACAGCTACGTGCTCACTGTTAAGGATGAGACGACACTGCATTATCTTGAACACAAAAACCTAATATCCTACGAGATAGTTTTCACACCGCCAAACTACGTTGCCCATTTAACCGCCAAAAGCAAGTATGGCAGGATGGGTTTATCTTTTCTAAACGCGGCTAAAGTCCACAGCGGTTTCGTTGGAAGACTAGCCTTGGAACTCGTGAACCTAAGCAACGACCGCTGCCCCATAACCATTAAGCGTGGAGACCCATTCATGCATATAGAGTTCATTACAAGAGAGGGTGAACCGTCGCCTTACATGGGGGAATACCAGTTCCAATACCTCACCGACGAGGAAGTGCAAATGTACATTCCAATCTTGAAGAGAGTTTTCCCAAACTATGACGAACTCGCCAAGGTGTGGTTCAAAAACAAGCGACTGCCACCATAGCTTTTGAGTTCATATCTTCAAGAATGATTTAAAGTTCATAATCTTAATCAATAGTAATCAATAATTTAACAAAGTGTTTAAATAAGCTGTTTATATGGTATTTGAAAAGGGATAATTGATGCGCGCACGCAACTACAGAGAGGTAAAAGGACAACCTTACACTAGAAAAGAGTTTGTTAAAGGGTTCCCTCAGCCGAAGATAACAAAATTCACCATGGGAGACCCTAACGCCAAATTCGAATACGAAGCTAGGCTCATAGCCTTGGAAAGGGCTCACATTAGGCATAACGCCTTAGAAGCAGCCCGAGTAGCCACAAACCGCCTTTTAATGGATAAACTTTCAAACAACTACTTTTTGCAGATCCTCCCCTATCCCCATGTAATACTTAGAGAAAACAAAATGATTTTTGGGGCTCATGCTGATCGCCTCCAAGACGGTATGCGGAAGGCTTTCGGAAAGCCCATTGGAACAGCAGCTCGTGTGGAACCTAACCAGACGGTTATAACTGTTCGTGTAAATGCCAATGGCGTTGAAATAGCTAAAGAGGCTTTGAAGCGGGGAGCTGCAAAACTTCCAGTACCGTGTAGAATAATTATTGAAAAAACAGCCGTTGAGGAGGCGAAAACCCCTTGACAGAAATGAAGACGGATATGGTAATATGGTTTGAAAACCTTAGGAAAACCGACATACCCTTAGTCGGCGGAAAAAACGCTAATTTGGGCGAGATGATAAGTGCTGGCATACCAATTCCTCCTGGTTTTGCGATAACCGCTTATGCCTACAAAAAATTCATTGAAGAAACTGGTATAGCGGAGGAAATTTACAAGATTCTTAGGGAAACAGTAACAAACCAAAGTGACCCAAAACAGTATGAAGAAGCATCCAAAAAGATTCGCGCCTTAATTGAGTCTACGCCTATGCCGAAAAGCATAGAGAAAGCCATAAGGACTGCTTATAGAGAACTTTGCCAAAAGCTGAACGCAAATGGGGTTTCTGTTGCTGTTAGGTCCAGCGCTACCGCCGAAGACTTGCCAGACGCATCCTTTGCTGGGCAGCAAGAAACATACCTAAACGTTATTGGAGAAGATGAACTTATTGAGAAGACTGTTAAGTGCTGGTCTAGCCTTTTCACCCCTCGCGCAATATTTTACCGCGTCCAGAAAGGCTTCGCCCATGAAAAGGTTCTCATAAGCGTTGGCGTCCAAAAAATGGTTAACGCGAAAGCCGCAGGCGTCATGTTTACAATAAACCCTGTTACTGGAGACCCAAACCAGATAGTTATTGAAGGAAATTTTGGTTTAGGCGAGTCTGTTGTTTCTGGGGCGGTTACTCCAGACGAGTTTACTGTTGATAAGCAAACTATGAAAATTGTTGGGAGACGCATAGCTGCAAAAAAGGTGATGTATGTCCGCGACCCGGAAAGCGGTAAGACCGTTCATCTTGAAGTGCTCTTGGAAAAACAGAATCAGCCATGCTTAACCGACGAAGAGGTTCTTCGGCTTGCCGAACTAGCCCAAAAAATTGAGCAGCATTATGGGAAGCCCCAAGACATTGAATGGGCAGTTGACAGCCACTTAAGCTTTCCAGAAAACATATTCATCGTGCAGTCCAGACCCGAAACCGTTTGGAGCATGAAATCCGCCGAGCTAATCGAAAAAAAGACTGCAGTTGGCTTAGCAAAACCAGTTGAAGAGTTGAAAGTTATTGTGAAGGGCATACCAGCAGGCAAGAGAGACATCGGATTCGGCGTTGCTAAAGTTGTCCTTAATCCAGAGGAGGCTGCAAAGGTTATGCGGAAAGGTGACATTTTGGTAACAGATATGACTAATCCCGATTATGTGCCTTTTATGAGGCTGGCGGGTGCTATTGTGACGGATAAAGGCGGCATAACATGCCATGCAGCCATTGTAAGCCGTGAGCTTGGTATACCATGCGTTGTTGGAACTGAAAACGCTACAAAAGTTATGGTCAGCGATAAGGAGTACACTGTTGACGCGAAAAGCGGCGTCGTCTATGAAGGCATTGTTCCAACCATGACGGAGCACGCACCATCTGGAGCTACCACTCCTCAAGTGGCGCCTTTTGCATTAGGCATGTTCCAGTCGGTTCCAGTTACAGCTACAAAAATCTACATGAACCTAGGGGTTCCGGAAAAAATTGAGGAGTATAAGGCTTTACCCTTTGAGGGTATAGGGCTTATGCGTATAGAATTCATTCTAGCCAGCTATATCGGCGAACACCCATTATACCTCATAGAAATTGGGCAAAGCCAGAAATTTGTGGATAAGCTTGCTGAGGGTATAGCCACTGTTGCTAGGGCTATTCAACCACGCCCGGTTGTTGTGCGTTTCAGCGACTTTAAAACCAACGAATACAGAGAATTGAAGGGCGGTGAGAAATACGAGATTGTTGAGGCTAACCCTATGCTTGGTTGGCGGGGCTGCAGCCGCTACATAAGCCCATGGTATGAAAAGGCTTTTCGCTTAGAATGTCAAGCCGTTAAAAAGTGCCGTGAGGAATGGGGATTAAAAAACGTTTGGGTTATGCTTCCAGTGGTGCGCACTGTTTGGGAAGCCCAAAAGTGTTTGCAAATAATGAAGGAGGAAGGCTTAGAAAGGACGAAAGACTTCCAGGTATGGTTTATGGCTGAAACGCCTTCCATAGCCATCCTTGCCGATGAATTCTCAAAGCTTTGTGATGGCTTCTCCATAGGCTCAAACGACATGACTCAAGGCATATTAATGATTGACCGAGATTCCGAACGCTTGGGGCAGATGGGATACTTCGACGAGAGAGACCCTGCAGTAAAGCGCATAATTGCCCATCTAATCCGCGTTGCTCATGAAAACGGATGCACTGTTTCCATTTGTGGAGAAGCTCCATCAAACCTTCCAGATTTCACAGAGTTCCTTGTAAGAGCTGGCATAGACAGCATTTCAGTAAACCCAGATGCTGTTGTTGCAACTAAACAGCTTGTGGCAAGCATAGAGCAGAAAATAATCCTTGAAAAACTTGCTGAACAACATGAAAGGGCATTGGGGCGTCCAATTCGAAAACCAAAAAGCGATTGGGAATGGGCATCCCAATGGGATGAAGACATAAAATAGCTTCGTGAAAAGTTTCCTCTATATTCAGTAAAGCTCGCATTTTCCATGTTAAATGGGTTGGTGTTCTATCTTGAAAATGTTCGATTTTGAAGAGGAAAGGATAAAACAAGAAATGGCTAAACTCGGAGCCAAACGCGTCTTAATCCAACTTCCCGAAGGATTAAAAAGCGAAGGACCACGGCTTGCAAAAATTGTGGAAAAAGCTGGAGCCTTGCCAATAATCTCTGCAGACCCATGTTATGGTGCATGTGACCTGGCAACCGCGGAGGCTGAAAGCCTAGGCGCAGACCTCATAATTCATTATGGGCATGCGAAACTTTTGAAGTATGAGAAGGTGCCAACCGTCTACATTGAGGCGCGAGCCACCATAAGCGTAACCGAAGCTTTGAAGAAAGCATTACCATTAATGGAGGGTTGGCGTAAAATCGGTTTAGCCACAACGGTTCAGCATGTGCAAACCCTTGACGAAGCAAAGGAAATACTTGTCCGCGCTGGAAAAACCGTCATGGTTGGCGATTCTGGACGTTTAAACTATCCTGGGCAAGTTATAGGATGCGACTACAGCAATGTGAAATCCATAGCAAACGACGTTGAAGGTTTCCTTTTCATAGGCGGCGGACGCTTCCACGCCTTAGGCTTGGCGCTTTCCACATCAAAACCCACGGTTGTCGCTGACCCCTACGAAAAACGCGCCTATCCAATAGGTGAGGAAACAGAGAAAATTCTAAAACAAAGGTGGGCAAGCATCCAAGAAGCCCAGAAAGCAAAAACCTTCGCAGTTCTGGTGGGACTTAAGACTGGGCAAAAAAGATTTGAAGAAGCCCTAAATATCAGAGAAAAGCTTGAAAAAAGTGGGAAAGACGCCTTCCTCTTTGCTGTTAGAGAAGTGACGCCAGAAAGAATCATGAATTTCTTAACAGTTGATGCTTATGTGAATACGGCTTGTCCCCGCATTTCCTTGGATGCTCCTTCAAAGTTTAACAAGCCAATGCTTACATTAAACGAAGCCCTCGTTGTTATCGGAGAACTTTCATGGAAAGAGCTTTGCAAAGGGGGATTCTTCTAAAATGAGCTTCCTGTAACCGCCTCGTATGGAAAGGTTTATTGATTTGTTTAGTTATTCCATAACCCTTGTAACTGGGATGTTGGCGAAATGAGTTTACAATTTCGAAAGCGCAACAGTGGACAAATAGTGTTGCCTGGAGAACCCTTGGGTGTTATTGAAGAGTTTGTTCCAGACGCAGGCACATACGTCAAAGACGGAACTATATACTCAAAGGTTATTGGGCGGGCGCTCATAGATTTCCTTAACAAGCGGGTTTCAGTTTTCCCCTTGGTTCATGGAGCTAGAGCTCCAAAGGTTGGAAGCATTGTTGTGGGACAAGTTTCCACTGTTCAGACGCAAATGGCAACTGTTCGAATTTTTAAAATAGGCAAAAGGTTTCTTTCAGGATTTTTTACAGGTGTACTTCATGTTTCTGATGTGCATTTGAGGTTTGTTGAATCTATGTTTGATGTTTGTAAACCCAGCGATGTACTGAGAGCCAAGGTTATCAGCGAAAAGAATAGGACTTACCATTTAACCACTAAGGATAAAAGTTTAGGCGTGGTTTATGCTTTCTGTTCCCATTGCGGCGGTATACTGCAGCAAGGGGGGCGCAGCGGTTTGCAGTGTCCAAGATGTGGGAAAATTGAAAAGCGTAAAACAGCTATAGATTATGGTAAGGGAATAATCTAAATTGAAGATGGCGGTGGCAAAATGAAGGTTAACGTGTTAAACAAAACTGGAAACGAGCTTAAAATCGAAATTGAAGGGGCGGGGCACACGCTCTGCAACCTTTTACAGAAGAAACTTTTAGAAGATGAAAGCGTGGATTTAGCCGGATACGACATTCCCCATCCTCTCGCATCAAACCCCATCCTCTATGTGCGGACAAAGGGAGATGCGAAGCCAGAAGAAGCCGTGCATAGAGCTGTGGAGAAAATTCTCGAATTGAGCAAAGAATTCAGCAAAGAGCTTAAAAAGGCTCTTAAAGCATGATTTTATTCTTTGCCATTAAAAGCAGTTGAGCAAAGCCTCCAACAGCATCTTCAGCTTTACATAGTATTGCAACGCACTCTTCTAATGTTATGTGTTTTTGGAGCCAAGCATAAACAAGGAGGGCTTCTGCGGCGTCAGCCAGCATGTGGCTTGTAATCCTTGAGGGCATGTGCCTTCTTAACCCGGCTTTTTTGAAGGCTTCTGCAAGTGTGGTGCCTTTAACTTTTGCTCCGGACGGTTGTCCCTTTTTTTCCGACAAAGCTAGGGAGTAGATGAAATTTATGTAGGCGTCGCCTAAGGCTGCCAGCTTATGGTCTGTAAGCATTTTCGTTAGTTTGTTGTAGGTTTTTATAAAAGAAAATGGTTTCCCACGGTTTTCCAAAATGCACACTTCCTAAACCTTACGGTGTGGTGTGTTTAACGCTTTAATTTATATTTAAGTAACGCTTTTCCTATGGATGTTTAATTTGCAGGTGTTAAGGATGGTTGAGAGGGAAAAAATAGGCACTATACACGTGGATTTTTCTGAAGAGGCTCTTCGTCAGTATCTTTCAAGCTTGTATGGTTGTGATGTGGAGATTTGTGGTGTTTGGAGGCTTGGATGCGAGAAGGTCGAAGGCGTTAAGGATTTGAAGGGTTTCGGCTATGGCATGCCATATGTTATTGAGTTCCGTGTTAAAGGCGCGGTTAAACGCGTTGTCTTGGAAACCATGAGACCAGAAGGGTTTGGACATGATTTTCCCTCCGACCGCGCCCAGATTCTGATATGGCAACATTCAGCTTTCAACAAGCTGCCTCAACATGTGCGTTCCGTAGATGTCGGCGCCTTCACTGTGGATGGTAAGGGTTTGAAATCTCTTGGGGATGTCGGCGAGTTTTTCCTTTTAACCGAGTATGTGGACGGCAAGCTTTACCACTTTGACTTGGATCGCATCAAGGAAACGGGTGAAATGGGCAGTTTAGATGAGAAGCGTTGTCTGGCGCTTTCAGATTATCTGGTTAAAATTCATAGCGTAAAGCGGGAGGCACCATGGCTTTATGTGCGAAGGGTAAGAGACCTTATTGGACATGGCGAGTGTATCATGGGCTTGTTGGACAGTTACCCCCATGAACTTGATTTTGTGCGGGAATCCGATTTAATTGACATTGAAAGGGACTGTGTTGTCTGGCGTTGGCGTCTCAAACGCAAAGCGCATAGGCTTAGCCAAGTCCACGGAGACTTTCACCCATGGAACGTCATGTTTCATGAAGGTACGGATTTCACCGTTTTAGACCGCAGCAGAGGCGAATGGGGTGAACCAGCAGACGACGTGACTGCCATGACCATCAACTACATTTTCTATTCGCTTCAGAAGCATGGCGAATTGGCTGGAGTTTTCGAGCGGTTGTATAGGCTTTTCTGGGAAAACTATCTCCAAAAAACTGAAGATTGGGAAATCTTGGAGGTTGTTCAGCCCTTCTATGCTTGGCGAGGCTTGGTGGTGGCTTCACCTATATGGTATCCAAACCTAAACCGCGAAGTTAGAGTAAAGCTGCTCAACTTTGTGCACAACATGTTGCATTACGAGAAATTTGACTTAGACGCAGTGAATTCCTACCTTCAACCCGGTTGAATATGCTAAAAGCTAAATAGCCTTCACAGCTAAAGTGCTAGCAATTGCGGTGCACACGTTTGGGTAAAAGCTCTAAGGCGGATGTGCGGAGGATGCTTAAAGAGATGGGTTATTCTGAAAAGACGATTGAAGAAATTTTGAAATGGTATGAAAACGGCGGTTTGCGGTCGGATGGTGTCATTGAAAGGAATCTATATCCTAACAATCTTAATAGACAAAGGCATAGCCGTTAAAGTCGGCGCGCTGGGAAAAGTCTTTTTCAAAAAGGGTTTTTACGCTTATGTGGGCTCCACTCAGAACAGCCTTGAAAAGCGTTTAAACCGACACTTTAGAAAAGCGGCTAAAAGGAAGTTTTGGCACATTGACTATCTTCTTGCAGAAAACCACGTAAACATTGTAAAAGTCTTCCTCAAAGAAGCGGAAAAACTAGAAGAGTGTATAACTGCGCAGCGTTTAGGCGAATTTGGCGTTCCAGTTGAGGGGTTTGGCTGTTCAGATTGCAACTGTAAAAGCCACCTTTTCATGTTCAGCGACCGCCACCTGCTGGAGAATGCGTGCCTAAAACTTGGTTTTAAACATGTTGCGTTATCTTGCCAGTGAATCGCTGCATTGAGAGGCGTCTGAAGCTTGAAGGATTTCCCGCCTCTTGATAACCTCTTCAAAGCCCATGTAGTCTCCGCCGACAATTTTCAGTTTTGCCTCAACCTTTCCGTTATTTACTTCTATCACGTTGTAGGAGTTAAGGAAGAAACCCCGCAGTTTTTCACATGAAACGCTTCCAGCGTGAACCACCTGCATGCCTTCTATTCTCCATCTCCATGGTCTGTGGCGGTGCCCACACAAAACCAAATCCACTTTAGACTTTACAAGGCTTCTCAAGACGTCGCCGGCATCCACTATGGTGATTTGGTCTGCACCAGTGTCTGGCACTGGAATTATGTGGTGGTGTATAGACACAATTTTCACCTTATCCTTATAGTTTTCCAGCGTATTTTCCAACCAAAGGTTTTGCCTATGTCCCACTTCGCCGTCGTCTCTGTCTGGGCGGGCGCTGCTCAAAACAATTATCACTGCGTCACCTATCTCCGTTACTTGGTTGAAGGGGAAGAACTGTTTGAAAAGCAAATAACCAGTAGAACGATAATCATGGTTTCCGCTGATGTAGATGACGTTTTTGGCTTTTAAACGCTTAAACTCGTCGGCTGCCATCTTAAACTCGGAGAGGATACCGTTCTCCGTAATGTCGCCGGTTACCACAACAGCGTCCGGCGACAAGGCGTTAATCTCGTCTACGGCGGTGCGGAAACTCCCATAATTAAACATGGGACCGCAATGCACATCTGAAATCTGAACAACCAGCATGGCAATCACTTTTCAAACTCAAAGCAGAGCAACAATTAATAAACATTGTGCAGATAGTGTTTAAAGACCATTGCAGTGAAAACCCTTCTGGGAAGCGGTTTAAAATTGCACTATGGCTGGTGTGTATGGATTACTGGACTGCCGGGAAGCGGCAAATCCGTTGTAGCCGAAGCCCTAATCAGAATCTTGCTCCAGAAGGGCATCCGCGCGCAGCTTTTGTCCTCTGACGCTCTGCGCAAGGTTTTGACGCCCAAACCAACATACTCGCTGGAGGAACGCGACATAGTTTATGCAACACTCGTCTATATTGCAAAACTGTTAACCCAAAACGGCGTAAACGTCGTGATTGACGCTACTGGCAACTTGAGGCGCTACAGAGAAAACGCTCGCCATCAAATCCCAAAGTTTATGGAAGCCTATCTGGCTTGTCCTTTGGAGATTTGCATGGAACGCGAGTCAAAACGGATGGAAACCCGCCAAGCACCAAAACAAATATACGCAAAAGCCTTGGAGGGAAAGGCGCCAACAGTGCCTGGCATAGGACAACCCTACGAACCCCCAACAAACCCCGAAATAACAGTGGACACCGCCCAATGCACGCCAGAACAAGCAGCCCACAAAATTCTGGAAACCATACAAGGCAAATGGTACCCAAAAATCTATAGAGGCTAGTCGCTATTGGTTAATTTTCAAACCAAAAATCTAGAGGAGGTTATCCAATTTAACAAAAGAATTCAGCATAAATTGATGCTTTATGAGCAACACATTCGTTGACAATAAAGATAACACATTAATCCTAAGCCATTGCGTATGTCCCAGAAAAATGGAAGGATACAACGTAAAAGCCGCGCCATATAGGCTAAGACGATATCATAGGGAAAAATTCACTGGAAGCCTAACAGCCTTTGTGGAAATTAAAAAGGGGCAATAGGTCACCATATGCCGCTTAAGCGGAGACTTAAAAAACATGGTGATTGCAAAAGGGATGATCGTGGACTGTGCGGACATGGATGCTGAAGAATATTGTAGGGTAACAGTGAAAGTGAAAATCGCCAATCCAAGAGAGTTCATCCATAAAACATCGGGGAACCATCACGTCATGGTTTATGGCAACCACCTAGAACAACTGAAAACGCTAAACAACTTGTTAGGCATAACCACGATAGAAGCATAACGCTTAAGTCAAGTTTAATGGTTTACTTGCATATTCAAGCGCGTAACCTTATTTGATGTAAAGAAACATCACTAAAACCAAAATGTTAATAACTTAAATGTTTCATTCCTAGAAGACGCGAAGCGGAGAAACAATGGGTCACAGGAAAAAGCATGCTCCTAAACGCGGTTCGCTAGCTTATTCACCTAGGAAACGCGCTAAAAGCATATTGGCGCGAATACGTTATTGGCCCAAAATAGAGGCTGAAACTCCTAGGCTCTTAGGTTTTGTTGGTTATAAAGCGGGCATGACCTACGCCATGGTAGTAGAAGACCGGAAACGGTCTCCAAATTTTGGAAAAGAAGTTATCCGCCCAGTCACAGTTTTGGAAACGCCTCCGCTTCTTATTTGCGGAATAAGAGCTTACACTACAACGCCTAACGGTCTGCGAACTTTAACAGAAGCTTGGATGGAAAACCCGCCAGACGAGCTGGAACGGGTTTTCACCCTTCCAGAAAAGTTCAACACTGAAGAAAACTTGAAAAGAATAGCGGAAAATCTTGAAAAAACCTCAAAAATCCGCGTAATAGCCATAACCCAGCCAAAGCAAACAAGCGTGCCGAAGAAAAAGCCAGAAGTAGCCGAAATAGAAATAGGCGGAGGCACAATTCAGCAACAATTCGAATATGCAAAAAGCCTCCTTGGAAAAACCATAAACCCCGCCGAAGTCTTCAAAGAAGGACAACACGTGGACGTGATAGCCGTATCTACTGGAAAAGGCTTCCAGGGACCAGTAAAACGCTGGGGGGTAAAAATCCTCCAACACAAAGGCAGAAAAACCAAAAGAGGAGTGGCAACGCTCGGACCGTGGAATCCTCACCATGTGCTCTACAGTGTTCCACGCGCCGGACAGATGGGTTTCCATCAGAGAACAGAGTATAACAAGCGCATATTAAAAATAGGCACAAATGGGAAAGAAATCACCCCTAAAGGCGGTTTCATAAGATACGGGCCAGTCCGAGGACCCTACATGCTCCTAGAAGGAAGCATACCAGGACCAGAAAAGCGTCCAATAAAACTGCGTTATCCAACCCGCCCGCCAAAAGAAGCCCCAGAGGAACCTCCACAAATCACGTACGTATCCCTTGAATCTCCACAGGGGAAGTAAGGCGGTGAATACCCATGGCTAAAACAGTGAAAGTCTTCGACCTCGATGGGAAACCCGTTGGAAAAATAAAGCTTCCACCAATTTTTGAAACCCCCATAAGAACCGACATTATAAAACGTGCAGTCTTAGCCATCCAATCAGCAAGGTTTCAACCTCAAGGCAGAGACCCCATGGCTGGCAAAAGAACCACAGCCGAATCAAGAGGCGTAGGCTTAGGCATAGCCAGAATCCCAAGAATTAAAGGTCCCAGGGGCACGGGTGCTTTCGCTCCCGGAACAGTTGGTGGGAGACTTGCCCATCCTCCGACTTCGGAAAAGAAAATTGTTAAAAAGATTCCAAGGAAAGAAAAACGCTTGGCGCTCTTTTCAGCAATAGCTGCTACCGCCTCCAAGGAAATGGTGGTTTCCCGTGGACATTCAGTGGAGGGCGTTCCGCAGATTCCGCTGGTTGTTGCCAATGAACTTGAAGGCTTAAAAACGACTAGAGATGTTGAGGAAGCCCTCATAAAACTCGGCGTTTTAGCAGACCTCTACCGGGTTAGAGAAAGCATAAAGGTTAGGGCTGGGAAGGGCAAACTTCGCGGGAGAAAAATGAAGCAAGCTGTTGGCCCGCTTATTGTTGTAGCTGAGGATAGAGGCTTAGGCGAAGCCGCAAGAAACATACCTGGCGTGGAAGTTGTGCCGGTTAAAAGTTTGAATGCTGAGGTGCTTGCGCCCGGCACGCATCCGGGTAGGCTAACAATATGGACTGCAAGCGCCATCGAAACCTTAGACAAGCTTTACTGCAGAGGTGAAGAAGCCTAATGGACCCTTACGAAGTTATACTATATCCTTTGATGACGGAATCCGCAAGCCTCATGGTTGAAGGTGAAAACAAACTTGTTTTCATTGTAAACTTAAAAGCCACAAAATACGATGTGAAAAGGGCTGTTGAGGAGCTTTACGAGGTTAAAGTCGAAAAAGTTAATGTTGTTATAACGCCAGAGGGGCAAAAGAAAGCTTTTGTCAAACTTCATCCCGATTATAAGGCTTCAGATGTTGCCATCAAACTTGGAATACTGTAATAGTTATGGAGTTGTGGAATTATGGGAAAAAGAATTCGTGTGCAAAGACGAGGGCGCGGCGGACCAACATTCAGAGCTGCAACCCACAAACGTGTTGCTCCAGCGTGTTACCCTCCAGCTGCAAAGAACATTTTTGAATCTGTGATGAAAGGTGTTATTGAAGAAATTGTCCACGACCCTGGACGTGGCACTCCACTGGCTTTGGTGCGGTTTGAGAATGGAGAGGAATGCTACACGGTTGTTCCAGAAGGAGCTTACACTGGACAGCAAATCGAAATGGGTGGAAGAGCCTATGTTGAAGTAGGAAACATATTGCCAGTTGGAAAAATTCCAGAAGGCACCATGATATGCAACATAGAGCTCAAACCCGGAGACGGCGGCAAAATGGCAAAATCTTCTGGAGCCTACGCCACAGTTGTAGCCCACACTTCTCAAGGAACATTAATAAAACTGCCTTCAGGAAAGACAAGATACATAAGTGACTACTGCAGAGCCACAATAGGCGTTGTCTCCGGTGCTGGAAGAACAGAAAAGCCCTTCTTAACGGCTGGAGCTAAATTCCATTTGATGAGGGCTCGAGGGCGAAAATATCCGAGGACTAGGGGAAAAGCCATGGTTGCAGCAGTCCACCCCTATGGAAGCAGCAAAAGAAGCGCAAGAAAAGTCACAACAGTTTCGCGGAATGCTCCACCGGGGCAGAAGGTTGGGCTTATAGCAGCGAGGGGTGCCGGGCGCAAAAAGAAACGGGTGACGGAAAGCAAATAATCCAGAAAGTTTATAGCACCCATTTTCAAAGGTAAAGTGAGGTAGAAAATGCCAAGGGAATTCACTTACCGTGGATACACGCTTGAACAATTACAAAGCATGTCGATGGATGAATTCATAACACTGCTTCCATCACGCCAGAGGAGAAGCCTCCAGAGAGGTTTACCGCCAGAACAGAGAGCTCTCTTAGAAAATGTGAGGAAGGCAAAAGAAGCCATGCGCAAAGGAAGCAACTTAACAATAAAAACTCATGCACGTGATATGGTAATCTTGCCAGAAATGGTCGGCCTCACCATTCACGTTCATAACGGAAAGGAATTCGTTCCAGTTGAAATTAAACCAGAAATGATTGGACATTACCTCGGCGAGTTTGCAATAACCAACAAACCCGTCAAACATGGAACACCAGGCATAGGTGCATCCCGCTCATCAATGTATGTGCCCCTAAAGTAAACCGCGCCTATCGTCTTCTAAACACGATTTTCTGTTCTAAAGTAATCCGTAATGTTTCATGAAACATTGTTCCGCATGAATTATGAAACTGTGCAGTTTTAAGCTGTATAATCTGTTCCAGAGGGTTTCTTTCCCGCGTTTTCTTTGGCTTGGGGGATTTGCGGCAACGGGATTGGAGGCGGAATGTTTAATGTTCTTGAGATAATTACGCTTTCCACAAAAACCACATTTGAAATTGACTGAACCAGCACTGGAGGCGGAGGCTTTTTCTCCTTATACTCCGAGTAGATTTTTCCTATTTCATCCGTGCTTCCAGCTACGTAAGCCCTTCCTTTCAGGCTTATCTGGGCTACTGAAGGGTTATAGTTGACGGTTAAAACGAAGGGTACTTCCAGCATTTCATCAGTCTTCTTTTCAACCTCTACAAGGTTCAGATTAGTGTTTATCTGAATTGGCGGAATGGGCTTTCGAATATCCCAAAAACGCTCTCCAGACACATTCGTTATTAAGACGTTTACCCTAATCATTCAAACCATCACATTTTAGAAGCGCATTGTGCCATTTAAGTGTGTTTATACCGTGTAAATCCGCAGCGGCCACAAGAGTATCTGTCGCCATGATCCGCCATAAAATATCCGGGACCGCAGCGTTCACATGTTGGACGTTGCCTAACAATTTTATCCTTTTCAACCTTGTAAAGCGTGAAAACGCCTTTCTCCTTCTTTTTTCGCTTCTCGGTTTTTCCTCTCTTTGCTTCTTCCTCTTTTGGAGCCTCTTCCACATTTTCTGACATTTACTCTTCCCCTTCCTTTTTCGATTTTTCTGGCGGCACGTTTCTTTTTAGGATGTATTCTGGCTCGATAAGTTTTGCGTCTTCAATCGAGTTATAAACGTTTGCCACCCCAAAGGCTATATGGGTTCCAGTTTTGGTTTCCAACCTTTTTATAAAAACTAGATTAGCATCCTTTTTTAGCAGTTTAGCAATGGCATTCTTAACTTCGAGTCTTTGCGGTGTGCTTCCTGTTTGGGTGTGTTCCACTTGGAAGGTAACTTCTTTTCGCTTTAACAGCACATTTTCGTTTTCTGCCAGTATTTTGACTTCCATAGGGTTTCCCTGTTGAGTGTTGACTTGATACATTGTTCCCTTTATTTAGTCTTTCGCAACCGACTGCATCGTTTTTAGGATTTCGGCAACCTCTGCTTTTTTCTGTTGTGTAGCTTTGACCACCACTATCCCCTCTCGAGGCTGACCGTAAACAATTATCGAGTTTAGGGGAGCATGTAGGATGGCTGCCAATGTCAGAAGGTCTTCCTCTCCCTCGACAACCAATTTCACTCTGTGATTGGCTTTGAAGGCTTCTTGGATTGCATTTAACGCCTCAAATGTTATGGTTCCCGGAGGGTTTTTAACATGTCTTTCTTCGTCTGCTTCCAGTGGGAAGGGTTTTATGTTTGACCGCATAACCTTGTTGTCCAAAATTAAAAGATGCGGGTGAATTTGGTTTTCTGTAAGGTTTTTTGAAACAACATCTCCGACAGAAACAACGCAAGGCGGCTTTTCCGTTTTGACCAAAGCTTTTAGCTTATCCATTGTTTCGTTGAAAGAACCGCGGATTAATTCGCCTAAAGGCTTTTTGAGTTTCCTTCGAAGTTTAGACGGTAAAACATATGCAACGCTCATTTATCTAACCTTTAAGGCGTAACGTCCCTTCTCTTTGATGTTCATGGTTTTAGCAATGGCTGAGCCTTGTGGGTCGAATATTATTACTAGTCCGCTGAAGTCGTCGCTGAGGGTTGTCGTTTTACATCTTGGGCAGACATTCCCAGTGGTTATGAAATGACATGAAGAGCAAGCTTTTTCACTCATAGTTCTTCGCCCTTTTCTACTTTTTCCTTTTTCTTCTCCGCCGTCTCCTTTATTCTCTTTAAATCCTCTTCTATCCATTCTAGTTTACCGAGAAACGGCTGTCTCGCTGTTACACCGATTTTTGCTGAACCGCCAGCCCTTCCTAAGGATACGGCAGTTATTCGGACGCGCACTCTGTCGCCTGTTGTAAGTTTACGGCTTGTTTCCTTGCCTAGTAGAACGCCTTGTTTTTCGTCGTAGGAAATAAAATCATCCATTAACTGTGAGACGTGGAGTAACGCGTCAACTGGTCCTATGCGAACGAAGGCTCCAAAATCAGCTATTTCAACAACTTCTCCTTCGACGACTTCTTGAAGGGTTGGGTAAAAGGTTAGAAGCGAAAAAGTTACCTTGTGGTAAGCGGCTCCATCTCCTGGGATTATTTTCCCAACCGGACTTACCTTAACATTTGTTACAGCTATGACGTAGCCTAGTGTTTCGTCCACCACTCCTTCATATTTTGCTTTAACCTGCTGATACCCTACGCTGTCAAGAGGGTTGCCGAAGGTTTCCGGAGGAATGCGAATTGTATCCTCCATTGTTATAAGCTTGAACAAGTTATACCCTCCCGTCAATTTCCAACTGTGACTTTTGCCTCACATAAATAACTGGCACACTTATATCTCTTAACCTCTTCCTAAGCGCTTTGTCGTTGGTGAAAACAGGGCATTTCCATTCACCAGCAACTTTCACAATGGCGTCGTCTGGAGACCCTACAAACTTTTCGTCTAATTTGATTAGTGTGCATTTTTCTGCCAGTTTTAAGGCATAGTTTGCCTCTTTCCGCGTTTTCGGCGCCCCTTTCTCTGCCGTCTTTTCAAGCTCCTTCTTGATAGGTTGAAGCAAAACTAGTTCAAGGTTTCTGTTTAAAAGGGTTTTTAATTCTTCGAAGATGTCGATTTTAAACTTAAGTGGAACAAATAATGCATTTGCATCCAGAATAACCTTCAGCTTGTCTTTTTTGGAGCTGTTTTCTGGTGGCATACTATTTTATCATTCCGTATCCTATTAGTCTCCATCTTCCAGCAATTTTTCTGCTAAGGGCAACCCTTGAACCTGTTAGCGCGCACACTGGTCTCGTAAGCTTGAGCATAGCCACGTTATTCTTCACCGAAACCACCTTTCCAACCGTTATTGCAGCGCCTACGTGCAGCAGCAGAGTTTCATCTTTGCTTATGTTTTCAACCTTCGCAAGCTCTTTTGTTCCCACAGCGCGTTCCAGAATATAGGCTTCAAGGCTTAGTTCTGTTAGAACTGGCGGCAGCATCCCGCTTTTTCCTACGATGTTTCCTGTTAAACCGTCAGCCTTAGAAAGCGATGGGTCTAAGAGGGTGCCAACACCCACTAATCCACCGCAGCGGGCTTCCTTAACATTTTTACCGCCAGCCTGCAAGCTGACGATTTCGCTGAAAAGCGGCTTGTAAACAGTTTTTCCCTCTTCCTCGGTGCTTATGCCCGGGCGGAGTTCCACTTCATCTTTAACAGAGAATTTTCCTTGCAGAATGGTGCCGCCTATGACGCCCCCCTCAAGCTTTTCAATGGGAGTGCCAGGCTTATTCACATCAAAAGACCGGACAACATACATCAACGGCGGTTTAGCCTCATCCCTCTGCGGAGTCGGAATAAATTCTTCCATCGCTTGAATTAGGGCGTCTATGTTGACGGAGTGCTGAGCTGAAACAGGGATTATCGGAGCATTTTCGGCGACAGTTCCTTTTACAAAATTCCTAATCTCCTCGTAGCTTCTTCGGGCTCTCTCCTCGTTAACGATGTCAATTTTGTTTTGAGCAATAATGATGTTCTTTATCCCGATAATCTCAGCTGCAGCCAAATGCTCCCTAGTCTGGGGCTGTGGACAAGGTTCATCGGCTGCGATTACAAGTATAGCACCGTCCATTATGGCGGCTCCAGACAGCATCGTCGCCATCAAAGCCTCATGTCCTGGAGCGTCAACAAAGCTTACAGCCCTAAGGAAAGTTGTTTCCGAGCCGCAATACGGGCAAACAGGCTCTTTTGAATAGTTTTTAGGCGGCTCGCATTTTGGACACTTGTAAACGGGCATGTCTGCATAACCAAGCTTTATAGTTATGCCTCTTTTCAACTCTTCACTATGTCTGGCAGCCCACACGCCGGTCAGCGCCTGCACTAAAGTTGTTTTACCATGGTCAACATGCCCTATAGTGCCAATGTTTATTTCAGGCTGCCGAGGCAAAGTCACACGTTTTTCCCCATTCATTTTTCTGTTTTTCCTTTACAATTTTAGTTATTGAAGGATGTTGCCGTGCAAGTTAATAAGTGTTAAGCGTAAGCTCCATCATAAATTAATCCGCTGCCATTGTAAAACCTTAAAAGTTATCTCTAAATAGAGTTAAGGGGGGGCATTTAAACGGGTTACATTTACCTTTACACTGGAACAGGCGGTGGAAAAACAACCAATGCCTTAGGTTTAGCTCTGCGTTCTGTTGGGCATAAACGCAAAGTCATAATAATCCAATTTCTAAAATGGTGGAAAAACACTGGCGAATACAAAATCCGAAAGCTACTGGCACCCCATTATGAAATTTACCAGTTTGGCAGAAAAGGTTGGCATGGACTCAGCAATTTGGGTGAAGAAGACAAAAAACTGGCAGAAAAAGCACTGAGGTTTGCAGAAAGAGTGGTTAGGGAGAAAAAGCCGCACTTGCTGGTTTTAGACGAAATCAACCTAGCCCTACACTGCAAACTGTTAGACGTAAAAGAAGTCTTAAAATTTTTAGACAAAATTCCAAGAAAAACAGATGTTGTTTTAACTGGAAGATTCGCACCCAAAGAGCTCATTGATAGGGCTGATTTCGTAAACGAAATAGTTGACGTTAAACATCAAGAAGAAACGGTTACAACAAAAGGAATACAATACTAACTTTCAGAAACCTCAGTTTTCTTAGTCTTTGGCTTTTCGACAATTTTCATGTTAATTTGGACAATTTCATCCGTAATAACGTTTCCACGAACCTTCTTCCGCCTTCTCTCCCCCCTCTTCTGCGGATTAAACCCCACCCCACCACTTAATACAACACTTCTGCGCACTCCTCCGTGAACATTCGGTCTCATAGGAAAACCATCCTTATCAGAACCACCAGTTATCTGCACTTTAAATCCAGACAAGCCGAGAACTGCCCCGTCAATCACGTCGCCTATCTTTTTACCAATCAAAGGAGCTGCCCGCGCATCTTCCAACTCAACAGTTTTTGAAGTTCCATCTTCAGGATCAGATATTATAACCCTGAACTTAGCCATTTAACTCGATACTCTCCAAGGCGAATATGAAAGTTTAACATCTAACTATTAAGGGTTATGAAAGCCTTTCGTTCGCTCTTGTTTCGTCAATGAACACATCTGTTGTTAGACAAAGCTAAAGGAAAATTTTGGTAGTAAGGTTTTAATTTTACATTTTGTTGGTTTTTCCGCTTATGTGGAGATTAGGTTTCCTATTCCATGAAATGGCGTTTGGCTTACTTTCAATTTTTCTTCCTCTTTATATTATGGCCCTCAATGGATCACTGCTTGACTTAGGCATAATGACTTCGACCGCTTTGTTCTTGGCTATTCCTGCATCCTTCTTTTGGGGTTATATTTGCGATAAAACAAGACGCTACAAACGTTATATCCTAATTTCATTCCTCTCTTCCTCTATAATCCTTTGCTTAATCGCTTTTTCAGCAAACATAGGCTTGCTGATAATCCTCTATGCAATTATGGCCGTTTTCCACGTTGCCCACGAACCTCCCAAAAACGTGTTGATAGCCGAACTTTACTCGAGAGATGAATGGGAAAAATCATTCGCTCTTTATGAAGGGTTGACGGAGTTAGGATGGCTCATTGGCCTACTAATAGGAACTTTTGTGTCGTTTGCCGGTTTCGATGCAAAATCAACTTTGCTAACCTGCTGCGCCTTAAACTTTCTAGCATTTATTCATTCAGCAATTTTCCTTACAGATCCCCTTCTGGTATTTGAAAGGGGTTTAGTCAACATAGAAAAAAGCGTAGAGTTCACTTATAGAGGTGTAACATTAGCATCAAAGGCTCTGGACGGATTTCCTATTTATGAAGACCTTAAAATGGAAAACCTTTATGCTTTCTGCTGTGGTTTAGTTCTCTTCTCATTTGCTACAAGCACTTTGTTCACGCCTTTGCCCATTTTCTTCTCTAAAAACCTCTCTTTGTCAGCGAGCACAGTTTTTGCCGTGTACATTTTAAATTCAAGCGCGGGTGCCGTTGGATATTTTATAGTGACCAACAAACCATACACACAAGAGAAACGAACAAGCTTGCCAAAAATAGTCTTATTTCGAAGCACCTTAACCTTTCTGCTAGCCTCTTTCACGATAATAGGTATTTACACACTAATTTTGGCTGCGTTGATTTTGGCGCTCATGGGCTTTGCATATGCTTTATACCACGTTCACGTTTTATCCTTGTCCATGGAGCTCATCCCCGCTGGAAAAGCCGGATTGTTCGACGTTTTTGTCAGTCTAGGTAGTGCCGGAGGTGCTTTTCTAGGCCCCTTTCTAGCTCAAACTTATGATTTTACATGCGTATTCCTTTTGACTGGAGCAATTTTCTTACTGGCCTACATGTCTTTTCAAGTATTCCCTTGAGGTTGAAATGGTTTTAATGCTAAAAGGTGAAGCCACGCCTTGCGTGATTTTGATTTATTCTACGTGGACTCTGTACACGTCTATGTCTTCCCGCATTTCCGGCGTCAACTCAAGGAATTCCCTCACTGAACGTTCAATGTCCCTGGATTGCGTTACATAACGTCCAACAACAATTATATCCGCTCCTTTTTCTAAGGCTTCCTTTGCTGTTTCTGGAATTATGCCGCCAGCCACAGCTATGAGGAATTTTTTGTCTTTAAAAGCTTGCCTAAGCTCCTGAATAAGCTCCAAGCCTATAGTTCTTCCAGTTTCCTCATCTATTCCTCTATGAATTACAATGATGTCTGGGAAATCCTTAAGCGCTTTGAGCTTCTTAACAGGGTCTTCCACGTTAAGCATGTCTACTGCAGCGTATATTCCAAGCCTTTTCGCCTCGTAAATGAAAGCGTTAAGGGTTTCTGTTGGCGCCAATCCGGCGGCTATTACGCCGTCGGCTGTTTCTTCGTATGCAACGTCCACCTCAACTTTTCCGACGTCGAGGGTTTTCAAATCTGCTATGAAAAATATGTCTCTGGCTACTTCGCGGAGTTCACTTATCGCCTTTGTTCCATAACGTTTTATGAGGGGAGTCCCAGCCTCCAGTATTATTCTGTCGCTCCTCGGAATCTGCATTATAATCTTCTTTGTTCTCTCCAAGTCGGGTATGTCAAGGGAAATCTGTAAGTATGGCGGTCTCCAGAGGCGGGGCACCTTATAACCCAGCATTGGATGCTTAGCCCTATCCTTGTCGTAGAAAACCTTCTCCAGCGAAGGATATCTTGCCATCGCCCTCTTAAGGGCTAACTTTGTTGCACTGTAATTATAGTGGTATATTTTTCGGGAGTCATTTGCCTTTGGATGAACGAAAACACTGCAAACCACAACCCAATCGTCAACCTTATCCTTTGGAATTACACCTTCTTCGACAGCATCTGCGATTGCTTTGGCAACAGCAGCCTGTGCCGGACCAAAAACCTTGCCCGCATCCTCCAAATTCTTAACAGTAACCTTAGGCACAAGCAAAGTGTGGGGCTTAGGCGGAAGATTAGGCCTAATAACTGCCAAAAGCGGCGTGTGTCCCATAGAAAGATGAGCTAAACCGTTGGCAAAAGCCTCTCCTACGGGGCCATCCTTGTCGCCTATAAGGAGGTCTATATGGGCAACTTCGTTACCTTCTCCGACAAATGCCTCACCAATAAGATAGGTATATCCTCCAGAAGGCTGCCGAACCCCCGACACTTCAACAGCAGAAACAGCCCTCACAGCCTCTTCAAAGTCGACATTAAACTCCCTAAGCCAAGAATACAAAGTATCTCTATGAACTCCCAATATTTTAGCTGTGCCAGAAATTGTTGGTTTCGATGGTCTACCCGACAAAAGACTTCGAGCTTCAGCCTCTTTTCTAGCGGCATCCGACAATATTCTGAGAAATTCTTCCCTTGTTTCAGGTTTTTTCACATCTCTTTCCGACATTTACCAACACTTGAGAGAAGTATCTGTTTAAAGAATTATTTAAATTTGTCGGATAAAATTTCCAAAAGTGCCAAAACGCTAAGGTTTTCGGCAAATTATATATTCCAGCGTATAATATACTTGTGTTTTTGTCGGATAGCGCCTAGCCAGTGTAGGAATAATTTACATTCATTTTTCAGCTATTAGTGGATGAACCAACTGATTGCAGTGAGGACAATGAACCAATGCTTTGTCTCCCACAGACTTCCACTTCTTTTTGCAGAAGGAACATTGATAACAAACAGTTTTTCCAGGCACAACAAACCATTGGCGACTCAGAAGCCATAGCACCACTCCTGAAACCAGCATGACATCTCCTAAAATAACAAGGTATATGAGCCTAAACTCAAACGCTTGGCTGATGGTTATTCTTTCTGTCCAAAGAAGCGATAAAAATGTTGAGAAAGGATCCGGACTTGAAGAAAGTTGGGGGTAGGTTTTCCACAAAGTTGTTAAAAGTGCAATTATTCCCGCTAGGCAGAACATTAAGCTGAGCGCATACACTGACTTTTGTTTGCGAAGAACTCTCCTCATTTAAGCTCCTAATCCTATTCAAGCTGGCATAGCGGCTTCGGCGATTCTTGTTTCCCATTCGGAATATTGTCTTCGGACTTCACTTTTTAGAAAATCAATTTCTGAACGAAGTCTCCTCTTGGATTCCGGCGCCAAATCCTTAGATTTCGCTATGTCTTCCTCCATCTTCAATATTTCTTTTTCCGTGTTGTGCTTCATTTCCTTAGTTTTCTTCAGCAAATCCACCCTAGCCTTTTCAATCTTCTCAAACTGATTTTTTACGTCCTTCACTTTTTTAGTCAAATTCTCCTTTATCTTCTCAAGTTTCTCTCTGTACTCCCGCTCAGAAGGGCCTCCCATATAACCCACCGTAAATTTGTCTTTCATCTTGATACTTAATAAACTTTATTATCTAACAATCCGTAAACACCAAAAGTAAAATTAATGCTCCGGCCGGGATTTGAACCCGGGTCCGCGGCTCG
>FMJZ01010188.1_pt1 | contig 65205 bp, 65 predicted proteins | sample 1987881 | NCBI WGS metagenome assembly FMJZ01 (sample SAMEA4378227, study PRJEB15110) | soil metagenome | biome: soil; feature: Field; material: Soil | place: India | collected 2015-03-11 | depth 0 m
TCGGCTTCCCAAGCCGAGGGTCGCGGGTTCAAATCCCGTCACCCGCTCCATGGGAAAGGCGGCATCGCCAAGCGGCTAAGGCAGGAGATTGCAAATCTCCCATTCCCCGGTTCGAGTCCGGGTGCCGCCTCCAAGAAGTGGGGCTGTGGCGCAGAGGGAGCGCGCTTCCATGGCACGGAAGAGGTCGGGGGTTCAAGTCCCCCCAGCTCCACCAGATCTAAAATAGTTAGGAGGGATTTTATGAAATTCCTCTTTTTTTTATTAATTTTTTTTAGTACAATAAATTTTTCTTTAGCAATTAATAATGAGGATATAAATATATTATTAAAAATTGCTAAGGAACAAGAAGGTATTTTTTGGCAGAATCCAGAAAAAAACTATATACCTTGGAATATCGCAGTGGACTATTATACCAAGTTATTTCAGGTTTATAATAATTTACAATTTCAGGAAAAGCTAATAAAACTTCATTTGGAAGGATATATTATAAACAGTAAAAATCCTAATTTCTTTAATTTTCACTATACCTATAATTCAAGTTACCCAATAAAAGTTATATTCTTGAGTTTGAGAAATTATCCAAGATTTGATTCACCGATATTCGAAAAGGTTCTACCTTTATTTATAACAATTCAAAATCATGGAGAGAAAAATTTAGATCTAAGTAAAATGAAACTTTATCTTGAAAATGTTGGAAATTATCGTGAATCTTTATTAAATAATGATCAAATTTATAGCAAAATCCTAAAAGGAAGTTTAGATCCTTTTCCTATAAATAAAATATTAAAGCCGAAGGAGAGTTATTCATTTATTCTTCTTTTTTCATATAATAGGCCACCCAAAATATTAAAGATAGAAATTGAAAATATTCATCTTAATCTCATATTCTTCGAGAATATTTTATTAACAGATCCTTCGACATTAAAAACTTAATTTTGAGGAGGGAAATAGGTTTGTATAAGATACTAAAAAAAATAGAACTTGCTCCAGAAGTAAAGCTTATTGAAGTATATGCTCCTATGATTGCTCAAAAGGCAAAACCAGGTCAATTTATAATTTTAAGAGTCTCTGAGAAAGGGGAAAGGATTCCTTTAACTATAGCAGATATTAATTTGTCTACAGGAAGTATTACTATTGTATTCCAAGAAGTTGGAAAGACAACAAAACTTTTAGGGAAATTAAAAGAGGGAGAAAATATTGTGGATTTAGTGGGACCTTTGGGCAATCCTTCAGAAATAGAAAACTTTGGGACTATCATAGGAGTTGGAGGTGGAGTGGGAATTGCAGCATTATATCCCATATTGAAGGCTTTAAAAGAGAAAGGGAATTATGTTATAAGTATTCTTGGTGCAAGGAGCAAAAATTATTTAATTTTTAGAAATGAAATAGAAAGAATAAGTGATGAACTTTACTTAGCTACTGATGATGGTTCTTTAGGTCATAAGGGTTTTGTTTCTGATGTTCTTAAGAGTATAATAGATTTAGATAAAAAAGTAGAAAGAATTTTGGCAGTGGGACCTACAATAATGATGAAGGTGATTTCAGAATTGACTAAACCTTACGGAATAAAGACTATTGTAAGCTTAAATCCTATTATGGTGGATGGAACGGGAATGTGTGGAGGATGTAGAGTAACTATCGGGGATAAAACTATGTTTACCTGTGTAGATGGGCCCGAATTTGATGGCCATCTGGTTAATTTTGATGAATTATTATTAAGATTAAAAACTTATAAAGAAGAGGAGCAACTGGCATTAAAACTTTTAGAAGAAGGGGAGGAGTTTAGAGTTGTCAGTAAATAAGAAAAAAACTCCTATTCCAGAGCAAGATTCCAAGAAAAGAATAAAAAATTTTGATGAGGTAGCCCTTGGATATGATTCTGAATTAGCGGTAAAAGAGGCGGAAAGGTGTCTTCAATGTAAAGATTCGCCTTGTATAAAAGGTTGTCCTGTTAATATAAATATTCCTGAATTTATAAGACTTATAAAGGAAAAAAAGTTTGATCTTGCGATTAAACAAATAAAAGAAGCGAACAATCTTCCAGCAACAACAGGAAGGGTATGTCCTCAAGAAATTCAGTGTGAAGCTTTTTGCACATTGAAAAGAATTGGGGAGCCTGTTGCCATAGGAAGATTAGAAAGATTTGTTGCTGATTTAGAATTACAAAAAGGGTTTAATATTTCCAAAATTGAAAGAAGAAATAATAAAAGAATAGCAGTTGTTGGTTCTGGTCCTGCAGGTTTAACATGTGCAGGAGATCTTGCAAGGATGGGTTTTGAAGTTCATATTTTTGAAGCATTTCATGAGCCGGGAGGAGTTCTAATATATGGAATTCCAGAATTCAGACTTCCTAAAAGGATTGTTAGAGCTGAAGTAGAATATATAAAAGGTTTAGGGGTAAAAATTTTCACCAATGTTGTAATTGGCAGAACCTATAATATTGATGAACTATTAAAGGAATATGATGTTATATTTATTGGGACAGGAGCAGGAACTCCTCAATTTTTAAATATTCCCGGGGAAAATCTAATAGGAATATATTCTGCAAATGAGTTTTTAACTCGAGTAAATCTCATGAAAGCATATAAATTTCCAGAATATGATACCCCTATAAAAATTGGTAAAGTAGTAGGTGTTATTGGTGGGGGAAATGTAGCTATGGATGCTGCAAGAACAGCATTGAGATTGGGGGCAGAAGAGGTGCATGTATTATATAGAAGAACAGAGGAAGAAATGCCAGCAAGATATGAAGAGATTATCCATGCAAAGGAAGAGGGAATAATCTTTGATTTTCTTGTATCTCCTATAAGATTTATTGGGAATGAAAAGGGAGAATCGAAGGCTATAGAGCTTCAAAGAATGATCTTGGGAGAGCCTGATATTAGTGGTAGAAGAATATCTGTTCCTATTCCTGAATCAAATTACATATTTCCTTTGGATATGGTAATTGTTGCTATTGGAACAGTTCCAAATCCTCTAATTGCAAGAACCACAAAGGATTTAGCTTTTACTAAACATGGAACAATAGTTATTGATGAAAAGACAGGAAAAACCACAAAGGATAGAGTTTTTGCAGGAGGGGATATTGTTGCTGGTTCTGCTACAGTAATAAGTGCCATGGGATCGGGGAGAATTGCTGCAAAATCCATAGAATTATTATTAAATCATAATCTATAATATTGCATAAAGCTATTTATTTTTTTATACTGTTTAAGTAAAGGGCGCCCGTAGCTCAATAGGATAGAGCGGCGGACTACGAATCCGTAGGTTAGAGGTTCAAGTCCTCTCGGGCGCACCATTTGAGGGAGGTTTTAATCTATGAGATGGTTCTTGTTAATTTTTTTGACACTTTTACTATTAGTTAATCTTTCCTTCGGAGAATCCTTTTGGAGTTTTTCATTACAAGAAAAATCTTATTATTTTTCTAATTATTTAGACTTAGGATTATTTCTCTCACCTTTAACTCCTTATGGAATATTAGTATTTTCTCCTGAGAAAAATCTTAGATTTTGGCTAGGTTTTGCCTTAAATGAATCTCCAATGATAGGGGGTGGTATAAAACTTTATCCAAATCTCGTTTTAAACTTAGAATATAAAAGGAATGGTGAATATTTAGGAATATTAGTTCCATTTATTTTAGAAAAATTCTCTGGAGGATTTCAAATAAATATTGGCATTTTAGGAAATACTAATTTTAATATAGAATCTGTTTTTTCATATCCTATAAATAAATCAGTATCTTTAGGAGCCTATATTTATTTTCCTTTTACTCATGCGGGGGAGGTATATGTATTTGCAAGATACTATTGGAAAGATTACTTTTGGTCTTTAGCTTTTAATGGAGAAAGGTTGTTGTTTAGTGTCTTAAAATATCTAAAATTTTAAATAAGGAGAGATTAGAATTGCCACTAACTGGTAATTTAAGAGAATTTGATCTTGCTTCCTTGATTCAATTTATAAGTGGAAAAACAGAAACAGGGGTATTAGTTATTCAAAGAAGTTATAGAAGTGGAAATATATATTTTAGGAGTGGAAGGGTGGTTCATGCCCAAGCAAGAAACTTGATGGGAATGGATGCCTTCTTTGATCTTTTTACATGGAATGAAGGAAATTTCGAGTTTAAATCAGAAAGTTTACCTGATATTCCTATAACTATAGATCTTTCTCCCGAAGCTTTAATATTGGAAGCTGCAAGAGTTGTTGATGAGTGGCAATCAAAAAGACAAAAACTTAAATCTTTAACCTGTGTACCTTACTTTGTAAGTCCTGAGTTTTCTATTCCCTCTGCAGTTCAGGTTCTACTTCTAAGAAAAAAGCTAGAAACAATGACCTATGAGGAGAAAGAGAGGTTAATTTTAGCTAATATAGATGGAAGAAGAGATTTTGCAACAATTGCTCGAATGAGTGGTGTAGTCACATTAATGGCAATAAGTGTTGTTTTAGAAAACATTTCCTTAGGAAGATTAGCTATTAGAGATTTAGTCGATTTACAAGAAATAGTTCCAGAGCTTTCAGGCAGTATAACTTCTTCCTTTCCACCTTTTCAGAAAATGATAAAAGCTATGGATGGAAATAGAAATCTTGAAGAGATTCTCTTGGAAATTGAAGAGGAAAGAGGTAAAATTATTCCAGAATTTGTAAATCTTGTTAAAGCAAGGAGAATAAGATTAAAAAAGGGAAGCGAATATCTTGGTATATTAGAACAGGAGAGGTTATATTAATAAAAAATGAGATATGATGTAATTATTGTAGGTGGAGGACCTGCGGGTATTTTTAGTGCTTTGACATTAGTAAATCCCCAAAGGTCCTTAAAAATTTTACTAATAGAAAAAGGAAATATAACAAATAAAAGAGTTTGTCCTGCCCAGATAGATCATAAAACTTGTATTTTATGTCCTCGATGCTCATTAGTATCAGGGTGGGGTGGGGCAGGAGCTTTTAGCGATGGAAAGCTTACTTTTTCTACAGAGGTTGGGGGTTGGCTTAAAGATTACATGGGAGAAAAGAAACTTTTGGAGCTGATGGACTTAGTAGATAAGATATATATAAACTTTGGAGCGGATCAACCCCTTATAAAGCCAGATCCAGAAATTTTCGAGAAATTTCAGAAGAGGGCAATCTCAGCAGATTTAAGGCTTGTCTATTTTGCTATTAGACATTTAGGAACGGAAAATTGTGCTCCTATTCTTTTAAATATGTATGAATATCTTAAGGATAAAATTGATATTATTTTAAATAAGCAGGTAGCTAAATTGTTAGTAGATAATGGAAAGATATATGGTATTGAGTTGGAGAATGGAGATATTTATTTTAGCGACTTTGTTATTGTTGCCCCAGGAAGAGAAGGGGCAAAATGGCTAAGTGAGGAAGGGAGAAGAATTGGTCTTTCTTGGAGTATTAATCCTGTAGATATTGGGGTTAGGGTAGAAATTCCTGCAATAGTTATGAAGGAATTGACTGATCATCTCTACGAAGCAAAATTTATATATTATACAAAAACCTTTGATGATAAAGTGAGAACCTTCTGTATGAACCCGTACGGAGAGGTTGTTATGGAGCAAAATGAGGGGATAATATCTGTCAATGGTCATAGTTTTGTGGAGAAGAAGACAGAAAATACAAATTTTGCAATTTTAGTCTCAAAGAATTTTACAGAGCCCTTTAAAGATCCCATTTCTTATGGAAGGGCAATTGGAAGTTTAGCAAATCTCTTAAGTAATGGAATAATTCTTCAAAGATTAGGGGATTTGCTATCAGGAAGAAGATCTAATTGGGATAGGCTACAAAAGGGAATGGTAGTTCCAACTTTAAAAGAAGCAATTCCTGGAGATCTAAGCTTAGTTTTACCTTATAGATATTTAGTTAGTATTATTGAGATGCTTCAGGCTTTAGATAAAGTAACTCCTGGGGTCTATTCTCGGCACACCTTATTATATGGGGTAGAAGTAAAATTTTATTCTGCAAGGGTAAAACTTTCTTCTTCTTTAGAAACAGAAGTAAGGAATCTTTTTGCAATTGGGGATGGCGCAGGGATTACAAGGGGTTTAACTCAAGCTTCCTGTTCTGGAATATTGGTGGGACAAGAGATATTAAGGAGATTATCCCTTCCTCTTCCCTCTTTTAGATTTTAATATCCTCTTTTTTATAAACCAGTTTCCCCCTTGAGATAGTTGCAATTACCTCAAGAGATGAGTAAAAGTCCTTTGGATTTATTAAAAGGGGATCTTTATTTAAGAATACAATATCTGCAATTTTTCCAGAGCCCAAAGAACCCTTCCTCTTTTCAAGAAACGCTAAATAAGCTCCATTATATGTAAAAATCTTTAATGCCTCTTCTATACTTAAACTTTCTTCAGGATTTGGATGGTTTATGGCAGAATGTATTCCCAATAAAGGATCCAAAGGGGTAATTGAACTATCAGAACCTCCTCCAATACTTATACCTGCATCCCACAGTTCCCTTAGTGGAATTATTCTCTTTGCTCTTTCCTTTCCTAAATAATTTTCATAGAGTTTTCCTTCCCTTCCCCAAAAGTGAAGGAAACTTGGCTGAACTGAAATATTTAATCCTAGATCTTTTGCAAGCTCTATATGTTCTATCTTTGGATATTCAAAATGCTCTATTCTATGCCTATGATCTTCCTTCGGGTAATTTTTTAAAATCTTTTTGTAGGTCTTAAGAAGAAGATCAATACCTCTATCCCCTACCGCATGAAAAGCTATTTGAAGTCCATCATTATGGGCGGATTTTACAAAATTTTCTAAGGTATTTGATTCCCAATACAATATTCCATAATTATTTTCATCTCCATGATATGGTTCAAAAAAAGCTGCAGTTTTACTACTTACAGATCCATCTATAAGAAGACATCCACCAATTCTTTGGAGATTTATTGATTTTACTTTAGAGATTGATGTGGTTTGGTAGTAAATTACTAATTGCAGAGGAAGATAATGTTCAATTCCCAATAAAAGATTTGGAGTATTGGGTGGAGAGGTGTAACCTCCTTCTAAAGCATGAATAGTGGTTATTCCCTTCTCTATAGCTTTTCTTGTGACTTTTATTATTCCTTGAATCAGTAAAGATGGGTCAATTCTTTGATAAACCTTTCCTATAGCTATCTGATGAGCCTTTGCTTTTAAAATATTGTCTTCTTTTCTCTCTGTAAAGGGAATATCTAAGAATTCCTCTGCTAAGGTATTAATTATGCTTGAATGGGAGTCCTTTCTAATAATAAAAACAGGGTGAGAGGAAAAATATCTATCCAATTCCTCCCTTTTTATATCTCTTTTCTCTTCAACATTTTGAGGATCAAATTCTTTTGCAACAATCCACTCCCTTTTTGGGATATTATCCCTTATAGCCTCTAATGTCTTAATTATATCTCTTATCGACATAAACTTACTAAGATCTAAAAAAATCTCAGAAAGGGCAGTATTGGCTAAGTGTACATGGGAATCAATAAAACCTGGTAATCCATAAAAGGAAGATAGGTCAAGAATTTCAAAGTCTAAGGATTTTGGGGGACTTCCCTTTCCCAAATCAATTATTAAATCATTTCTAACTAAGATCCAATTTACTTCTGGATTATTCTTATCGTGGGTATAAATTTTATTACCAATTATTAATATTTTTCTCTCAGACATGTGGAAATTATATCATAAATCTACTTTATTTTGACAATATAAAGAATTTAATTTAAACTATTATTAAAGGAGGACAAAAATGTATAGAGAGACTAAACAGAGGAAAATTATAGAGGATATTGTAAAAGATACAAGAGAACATCCTTATGCCCTTTGGGTATTTCAAAAGGCCCAAGAGAGAACATCAAAAATAAGTCTTGGTACTGTATATAGAACATTAGAATTGTTGGTAAGAGAGGGAAAGATTAATAAATTCTATGATACCAGTGCAGTAGCAAGATTTGATGGCAATCCAAGCCCTCATCATCATTTGATTTGTAAAATATGTGGAAGGATAATAGATTGGTGCGATGAGGACCTTAATAAAAGACTTGAAGAGATTGGGAAAGAAAATAAGTTTAAAGAAATAACCTCGGAGATATTCATATACGGAATCTGCCTCGAATGTCAAAGGAAATAAATAATGAAAATTAGTGAATTATACTTCCTTTTTTTATCAATAATTTTATGTATCTTTTTATTTATAAAAACCTTTTGGATCTCAATAATAGGAATTATTTTACTGATTATCATGAACTTTTTATACTATAGAAGATTAAAGGAATTTATACCAAAATCCTTATCTGAAGCTCTAATTTACGATCCTCTTACAGGATTGGTAAATTTAGGTTACTTTCGACATCATTTAACAGAAGATTTTTTGAAAGCTAAAAGAAAGGATAGGCCTCTTTCTATACTAATGTTTGATATAGATCACTTTAAAGATATAAATCTAAATCTTGGATACTATTTCGGTGATTTACTTTTAAAGGAGATAGCTCAAATTGTAAATTCTTGTATAAGAACTTCTGATGTTTTTTCCTACTTTGGTGGAGATAATTTTGGTATAATCCTAAATGATACAGATCAAGATTCTGGGAAGAAAATTAGTGAAAGAATAATAAATAAGCTTACTTCTTCTCCTATAGCCATTAGGGTTAACGAAAAGGAGGAAAAAATTCATTTTACTATAAGTATGGCAGGAGCTTCTTTATCTCCTGATTTAGAAACACCTTTGGATTTATTAAATAAAGTAAGGAAAAATCTTGAAAAAGCTAAACTTCAAGGAGGAAATACTTTTATATTTGAATAGATGGGAACACTATCTAAGGATCCTATATTTCTTTTAGAGGAATTTAAAAATTATATTCCATATTTACCTCTAATCGCAGATCTTATTGCATCGGATCTTTATCTTTATCAGCCTGCTCCTGATCTTTGTGCAGGAGTTTTAGTGGCAGAAGCAAGGCCAAGGAGTGTTCCGCCCCTCTCTATAAGACAAGAGATAGGAAAGATTGTATTTGATACTGATGATCCTAGATTGATGGAAATCTTATATAAAGGTAAAAAACACTACAAAACTACTGGAGTTATTATTGGAGGATTTCCTGCAGAAGAAGAGATTTTCCATCTTAAAAAGGGAAATAAAATTATAGGAGCCTTAAAAATATCAAGGAATTTGCTTATTCATAATGAATTTCCTTATAATATAAAAGCTTTTAAGGAGACTTCCTATTGGCTTATAAAGTCATTATTAAAAGAAGAATTAAATTGGAAAGGATTTATTGAGCCTATTGAAGAGCAGGAAAGTATTTTTATATTAGATAAAGATGGAATAATTCTTTTCGCAAATCTTCCTGGAATGAGACTATTTAGAAGTCTTGGAGAAATTGGTAATATTTGGGGGAAAAAAATAAAAGATGAATTCTTTAATAGATTTATAAATGAAAATACTAAAAGTTTATCTGCTTTTGGAGAGGAAACCTTTGAAGAAATTGAGGATGAGAAAAGAATTTTTTATAAAAGAATTCTTCCTATTTCGAAGGATAAGAAAAATCCATGGAGATATTACTTTTTAATTAGAGAGCTAACAGAAATTAGAGAAAAGGAAAAGGAATTAAGATTTAAATCAGTATTATTAAAAGAAATACATCATCGAGTTAAAAATAATCTTCAAACTATTGCAAGTCTTCTTAGAATTCAAATGAGGCGAATTGATTCAGAATCTGCCAAGATGATATTACAAGAAAGCATTAATAGAATAAATAGTATTGCTTTAGTTCATGAATCTCTTTCTCGTTTTGAGGATGATAGAGTTGATATAATAGAAGTTACAGGAAAACTTATAAATGCATTCAAACAAACATATGAGCAATTTCCTTATGAGTTTATTTTGAAAAAAAGTAGAAAGAAACTATTTTTACCTTCTAAAGAAGCAACTTCTGCAAGCTTGATAATAAATGAGCTTTTGCAAAATGCAGTAAAACATGGAATTAATAATGAAGATAGAACTGATATAAATTTATCTATTGATATGGATAAATATAATATTATATTTGAGGTTTCCAATAAAGGAAACAATTCTTCCTTCTTTGAGACAAATACCTCCAAGGGAAGTTTAGGATTACAGCTGGTTCAAATGTTAGTAGAAGAGGAGCTAAAGGGTAAGTTGGAAATATATGCTAAGGATGATGAGTTTAAAGTTAAAGTAATATTCCCAAAAACAACAGGAGGGATTAAACATGTCTAAGTATTATATTCTTACTTATGGATGCCAAATGAATAAGTCAGACTCAGAAAAATATGCAGGAATTTTTGAATACCTAGGATATAAATCTGCAGAATTTATTGAAGATGCAGATGTAATTCTTCTTAATACCTGTTCCGTAAGAGAAAAAGCAGAGGAAAAAGTAATTGGGAAATTAGGAGAATTGAAAAGAATAAAGATTAAAAAACCAAATATCTTAATAGGAATTGCAGGATGCATGGCCCAAAGAGTTGGAGAAGAATTCTTGAATAAATTCCCCTATGTGGATTTTATATTAGGAAGTTATAGTTTTTCGAGGCTTCCTCTCGTATTAAGAAATCTTTCTCTTGAAAGAAAACCTCAAATAATTATTGAAAAGGATCCAATTCCAGAGGATATTCCTTGGTATCTGTCAAAAAGAGAATCGTCTTTTCAAGCTTGGATACCAATAATTTATGGTTGTAATAATTTTTGTACCTACTGTATTGTGCCATATCTTAGAGGAAAAGAAAAAAGCAGATCCCCAGAAGATATTATTGAAGAAGTAAGAAATCTTGCCCAAATGGGGGTAGTTGAAATCACCCTCCTGGGACAAAATGTAGATTCCTATGGAAAAGATTTAGAAAACACAGATTTAGCTGATCTTTTAGAAGAGTTACATAAAATAAATGGAATAAAGAGGATAAGGTTTTTAACCTCTCATCCCCGAGATGTATCATTAAAATTGATTAATACTGTAGCAAGGTTAGAAAAAGTGTGTCCCCATTGGCATCTTCCCTTACAGGCTGGATCCAATAGAATTTTACAAAAAATGGGAAGAGGATACACCTATGAAGAGTATTATGAACTTATTAATTTAATAAGAAAAATCATTCCCCAATCTTCTTTCTCAACAGATATTATTGTAGGATTTCCTGGAGAAGAAGAGGAGGATTTTGAAAAGACCCGTAAAGCATTGGAAGAAATTAAATTTGATACAGTAAATCTTGCTATATATTCCAAAAGAGCAGGAACTGTTGCTGAAAAATTTGATGATCCTATTCCCTATGAAAGGAAGAAGGAATGGTTTAATGAACTGGAGAATCTTCAAAGAAGAATAATATTAGAAAAAAATGAAAGTCTTGTTGGGAAAGAAGAGATAATTCTTGCAGAGGATATTAATCCTAAGAATCCTGAGGAAATTTTAGGAAGAACTCAAAATTATAGGATTGTTTTCTTTAAAGGAGATAGAAAAAGTTTAGGCAAATTCTTTCTTATTAAAATAATAAAGGCTGGATTGTGGTCCTTAAAGGGAGAGGTTATAAAGGAGTTGGAATAAGTTATGGAAAACATGACTCCTTTATATAGGCAATATAAAAGTATAAAAAGCAAATTTCCTGATTCTATTCTTCTTTTTAGATTAGGAGATTTTTATGAGGCTTTTGAGGAGGATGCAAAGATTGTTTCTCAAGAATTGGATATAACTTTAACTTCTAAGGAGATTGGTAAAGGTCAGAGAATTCCTATGGCAGGGGTTCCTTATCATGCAGTAGAAAGTTATTTGGCAAAGTTAGTAAATAGGAAATATAGAGTTGCAATATGTGAACAAATGGAAGACTCATCTAAAGCAAAGGGGCTTGTAAAAAGGGAAGTGGTTAGGGTAATAACTCCAGGGACTATTTTAGAGGATACATTATTGGAAGAAACAAGCAATAATTATCTGTCTTGTTTATATAGTAAAGATAAAACAAGTATTGGACTTTCAAGTATCGATATATCCACAGGAGAATTTATATCCACCCAATGGGTTGGAGAGGATACTGAGGATATAATTTTCTCAGAATTAATAAGATTAAAACCAAAGGAAATTCTTATCAACCATAGCTTCTTAGAAATCCATTGGGAATTATTAGAAGAGATTAAAAAATCCCTTGATCCTAAAATTACATTTCTATCAGATGAATATTTCGAAAAAAAACCTGATTATTCCATAGAATTTAATTTTCCTGAGGAACTTTCATTAAAATCTGGATTTAGTATTCTTAACTATATAAAGGAAGTAATGTTTTCAATACCAACCCATATTTCAAAAGTGGATTTTTATCAACCTCAACAATACCTAATTTTAGATAGTACCGCAATAAAACATTTAGAACTTTTAGAAACTATAAGAGAGGGACAAAAAAGAGGGAGTCTTCTCTGGGTTTTGGATAAAACCTTAACCTCTATGGGATCAAGACTTCTTAAGAAATGGATTCTTCAGCCGTTACTTCAAATATCTCTAATCAAAGAAAGGCAAAAAGCAATTTCTGAACTCTTAGAAAAGGAAAGAATAAGAAGAGATTTTGAAAAAATCTTAGAGGTTTTTCCTGACTTAGAAAGATTAAATTCAAGAATAAATTATAACTCTGCAAATCCAAAGGAATTGGTATCTCTAAGGCAGGCTCTTCCATATCTTTCTCAAATTAAAAATCTTATGAAGGAATTTGAATCAAAAAGATTTTCACAACTAAGAAATGAGTTACCCAATTTGGAACCTCTCTATGAACTCTTAGAAAAATCTATAGTTGATAATCCCCCATCCCTATTAAGAGAAGGTGGATATATAAAGGATGGATTTTCTAAAGAATTAGATGAATTGAGAAAAATATTAAAAGAAAGTAAAACATGGCTCATTGATTTGGAAAATAGAGAGAGAATAAGAACAGGGATTAAATCTTTGAAAGTAGGATATAATCAGGTATTTGGATATTATATTGAGGTAACAAAGGCAAATTTAAATTTAGTTCCCGAGGATTATATTAGAAAACAGACCTTAGCAAATGCAGAAAGATTTGTAACTCCTGAGCTAAAAAACTTTGAAAGTACCATGCTAAGGGCGGAAGAAAACATCCAGAAATTAGAAGAAGAATTGTTCCAGAAAATAAGGTCTGAGGTGATAAAATATTCAAAGGATATAATGAGATTGGCCCAAATTGTTGCAGAAATCGATGTTTACATATCTCTTGCAAAATGTGCTCGAGAATATAATTATGTATGCCCCCAAATATCTTCAGATTATGATCTAATTATAAAAAAGGGTAGACATCCTGTATTGGAGATAATTCTTCCTCCTGGAAGTTTTGTCCCAAATGATACCTATCTTTCGAGGGAGAAATTTATCCATCTCATTACAGGCCCTAATATGGCTGGAAAATCCACTTATATAAGACAAACTGCATTAATGGTTATAATGGCTCAAATGGGATCCTTTATTCCTGTAGAAGAGGCTAAAATTGGTATTGTGGATAGAATATTCACCAGGATTGGAGCATGGGATGACATTTCCTCGGGAGAAAGCACATTTTTTGTAGAAATGAAAGAAGTAGGAAATATTTTGAAAAACGCAAAGGAAAGAAGTCTTATCATCTTAGATGAGGTAGGAAGAGGAACAAGCACCTATGATGGAATAAGTATTGCATGGGCAGTAGTAGAGTATCTTCATAAAAAAATAAAAGCTAAAACTCTTTTTGCTACTCATTATCACGAGCTAACAGAATTGGAGAGAGATTTAAAAAATCTTAAAAATTTAAGTGTATTAGTTCAAGAGAAGGGAAAAGAGGTAATATTTTTACATAAAATAGTAGAAAGACCTTCTGATAAAAGCTATGGAATATATGTTGCCCAACTTGCAGATTTACCTATTGAAATAATAGAGGGAGCTCAAAAAATATTATATCAGTTGGAAAAGAAAAGAGAATTAGCAAAGAGGGAAGTGGAACAGTTGCCTCTATTTTCTCCTATAAATAATTCATCTTTAGAAAAAATCAAGAAAGAATTAGAAGAATTAGATATTAATAATTTAACACCTATTGATGCACTACTTAAAATTAGCCAATGGAAGGAATTATTAAGAAATTATGGCTAAAATTCAGATTCTTCCAGAAAATATAAGGAATAAGATATCTGCTGGTGAGGTTGTAGAAAGACCTGTCTCTGTAGTAAAGGAGCTTTTGGAAAATTCTATAGATGCTAATGCGAATAAAATTATTATTGAAATAAAATCTTCTGGTAATGAATTTATAAGGATTACTGATAATGGGGAAGGAATGGATAGAAAAGATGCGTTATTAGCGATAAGACCCTTTTCAACAAGTAAAATAAAAAAAGAGGAAGATTTAAACCATATTAGAACCCTTGGATTTAGAGGGGAGGCTTTATCAAGTATTGCCAGTGTATCAAAAATGGAAATAAGGACCAAGCCAGAAGAAGGGGAGGGAACCTTTTTAAGAATTGAAGGAGGAGAAGTAAAAGAGGTAAGTCCTTGGGAGGGAGAAAGGGGAACATCTGTTATGGTTTTTGATTTATTTTATAACGTTCCTGTAAGGAAAAAATTTTTAAAAACCCCTCTAACTGAAGGAAGATTGATCTTAGAATTTGCTCAAAGAATATCCTTAGCCTATCCTGAGATATCTTTTAAATATATTCAAGATGGAAAAAATAAATTTCTAACTTCTGGAAATGGAAAGGTAGAGGACGTTATACTGGAGATATTTGGAGAAGAATTTATTGATAACTTAATTCCCATTGAAAATGAAAAAGGAGATTATAAGATAAGGGGATACATTTCTATCCCTTATAAATTTTTATTCACGAGACCTCAAGATGTTGTATTTCTTAATAGAAGAATTATAAAAAATCTATCTGTCACTCAAGCAATAAAAGAAGGGTATTCTCAAAGATTAAAAGAAAATTTTTATCCCTTTGTTATAATAAATCTTTTTGTCCCATATGATGAGGTTGATGTTAATGTTCATCCCACAAAAAGAGAAGTGAAATTTCATAAGGATCGGGAAATTATAGATTTTATTTCTACCTCCATAAAATCAGCTTTAGATGAATATGAACAGGAAAGAAGAAAAAAGCTATTTCCTAAGATTAAGGAAAATAAAAGGGAGATTAATACTTTAAAATTACCTTTATTAGAGTCTTCTTCTACATATTTAGAAAAATCCTCTTATCGTTTTCCAACTTTCTTGGAATTTAATATTCTAGGACAAATTTTTGACAAGTATCTTTTAATTGAATACAAAGATAAACTTCTTATCATTGATCAACACGCAGCTCATGAGCGAATAAGATATGAGAAATTAAAGAATAAAAAGGAGAAAAAGCTTATTCAGGCTAATGAAATAATTTTTCCTCTTATTATTGAGGTCTCAAAGGAGGAGAAAAGAATTTTAGAAGAAAAAAGAGATCTATTAGAAGATTTTTCCTTTCATTTGGAGGATTTCGGTCCTGAAAATATAAGAATTACAGGTATTCCTAACGAATTTATAAATCTTGACAATTTTTCCTTAGAAAATTTATTTAAAGAAATAATCCAAGAATTGGCATCAAAAAATTTGAAAAATTTAGAGGAAGAAATATTAAGAACTCTTGCTTGTCATGGTGCCATAAGAAGTGGGGACATATTAACAGACGAAGAAATATTCGCTTTAATCAAAACAATTGTAGATGAGAAAATACCATTAACATGTCCCCATGGACGTCCTATAATATGGGAATTGTCTAAGGAGGAAATAGATAAAAAATTTCAAAGATGAGAATTCACCTTGTTGTGATTTTAGGCCCCACTGGAGTAGGAAAAACTAAAGTATCCCTTAAATTAGCCCCCTTATTACCTGGCGAGATAATCTCTGTAGATTCTATGCAAGTCTATAAAGAAATGGATATAGGAACCGCAAAACCATCTAAAGAAGAAAGAGAAAAGGTGCCCCATCATCTTATAGATATTGTTCCTCCAGATTATCCCTTTACTTGTGCTGAATTTAAAGAAAGGGCAGAGAAAGCTATTTATGATATCTATAATAGAGGAAAAATACCGATTTTAGTAGGTGGTACAGCGTTATATTATAAGGTTTTATTTGGTGATTTTTCTCTTCCCCATATTCCCCCCGATTATGAATTAAGAAAAAATTTTTACGAGATCTTAAAAAAAGAAGGAGAAATAATCCTATATTCAAAACTTAACAAGATAGATCCAATTTCAGCTCAAAAAATTCATCCCCATGACCATAAAAGAATAATAAGAGCATTAGAAGTATATGTTAAGACAGGAAAGCCCATTAGTGAAGTTGTAGGAAAAGAGAAAAAGAAAAATTATCTGTTTTTTAAAATAGGACTTTACCTTCCTAAGGAAATTCATTTAAAGGTATTAGAGGAAAGAATTGAGAAAATGTTTGAGATGGGATTAGTGGAAGAAGTTAGAAGATTGTGGCTTAGAGGTATAGATGAAAAATATGTATCTATGCAAGGAATAGGTTACAAAGAAATTTTGGGATATCTCAAAGGGGAATACTCCCAAGATGAGGCAAAAAGATTAATTATTAAAAGAACAAAACTTTTTGTGAAAAGACAGTTCACTTGGTTTAAAAAGGACAAAGAAATTGCTTGGTTCAATGTGATGGATTATGATTTAGAGGAGCTCGTTTCAATTATTTATGATAAAATCACTAAACTGATCTGTAATCACATAGACACTTCTTTTTAGAGAGATGACAAATGATTAACTTTTAACATCCCCACTCCAAAATAGCTTAATTCATTTATTATGATATTACACCATATTTTTGAATATAAAAAACATGATAAAATGTTAACAAAGATAATAAATTATTATTGAGGTAACTTATGGAGAGTAAAACAAAAAACAGAAAAAGTAAAGAAGAAATAAAAGAAATGGTTAAAAGAGCTTTTGGAGTAGATGTTTCAAAGGATGAAGATGCTATTACCGAGATTAATGAAGGATGGTTTAATGCAATTTATGATATAAAACTATCCAATGGATCTGAAGTTATTCTTAAAATTGCTCCGAAAAAAGATACAGAAGTGATGCAATACGAAAAGAATATAATGGCTACAGAGGTTTCTATTATGAATTTAGTAGGGAGAAATCCTAAAATACCTGTCCCTAAAATATATTTCTATGATAATAAACATGACTTGTGCGATTCAGATTATTTCTTTATGGAGAAGATTAATGGTGAGAATCTCCACAATCTAAGAAATAAGTTGTCACCCGAGGAACTTACAAAAATTGACACACAAATTGGAGAAATTATTAGAGAGATAAATAGTTTTATAGGAAGTTATTTTGGATATAATGGAAATTTAGATCTTTGTGCAAATACGTGGAAAGAGGCATTTATCAAAATTTTCAATTCAATTTTGGAGGATGGTAGAAGAAAAAATGTGGTTTACGATTATAGTTATGATGAAATCCTCTCTATTCTTTTCAAACATGTAGACTCTTTAGAAGAAGTTACTGAACCCCGTTTAGTTCATTGGGATGCATGGGACCTAAATTTTTTCGTAAAAGATGGAAAAATCGTAGGTATTATAGATTTTGAAAGGGCTTTGTGGGGAGACCCCCTAATGGAAGCCCAATTTAGATTCCTCTCTTTTGGAATGGGTATAACTAAAAGTATGGAAAGCTATGGTAAGACATCCTTTACTAATAAAGAGCTTCAACGCTGCTTCCTTTATACCTTACATCTAGGTCTTATCATGGTTACAGAAACTTTTTATCGTAATTACGATACTGAGGAAGTTTTAAATATAGGAAAGCAACTTATGCATTTAGCTATAGAGTGGTTAAAAGAAAATTAGATGAATAGTAAAACTAAGTTTGAGCTTTTGGGAACTGAGAAGATAAGTAAGCTACTTTTTGAAATGTCATTCTATGCTACATTTTCACTTCTGGTTTACTCTATCTATAGCATAATAAATACATATTTTCTTTCTATAGGTATAAATTCCTTGGCTGCTGCCAGTGCTTCAATTATCTCACCTGTCCTAATAATACTTGCAGGCGTAGCAACAACTGTTGGGGTAGGAGGGGCCTCCTTTGTTTCAAGAGCTCTTGGAGAAGGAAATATTGAAAAGGCATCTCAGGTGGTTGCAAATTCTTACCTCATATTTTGGACTGTAACTATTATTATTACAATTTTTGGTATCATCTTCATTAGACCAATTATCTATCTTTTGGGTGCTACAGATAATATAGCACCATATGCTGTCATCTATGGAAGAATCATCTTTATTGGAGCTATTACAAGTACTGGTTTTTCTAATATTATTCGGGCTTATGGTGATGCAAGATATGCCACTTTGATTTGGGTTGTTCCCATAACAGTTAATATTATTTTTTGCTGGCTTTTCATAATGATTATGAAAATAGGAATTGCTGGTGCTGCTCTTGCTACTGTTTTAGGACAGGCGGTCTCTGCAGGTATGAGTATTTATTTTTTCTTTTTTAAAAAGGGCAGCTCCTATAATATTAAAATAAGACATTTCAAAACTAATTTTTCTCTAATTAAGGAGATAATACTTATAGGCTTGCCATCTTTTATTAAAAACTTAAGTGCTACTTTCATTGTTATTTTAGCGAATAATTTACTTAAAGTAACTGGAGGAGATCTTGCCCTATCGGTATATGCAATTGTAAGTAGAGTTTATTTTGGATTTAATATACTTCATATGGGTATTATGCAAGGGATGCAACCAATTGTAGGATATAATTTTGGTCTGAAAAGATTTGAAAGAGTTTCAGAGACAATACGACTTTCTCTTATTTCATCGGTAGTTTATGGATTATTGGTATGCATTCTTTGTATAATTTTTCCCATCCCTCTTATCTCAATGCTTTCTAAAGAAAGTAGTGTAATCTTAGAAAGCAAAAGAGCATTGCAATTTCTCGCTCTTTCCTATCCTCTAACAGGAGTAAGTATAATTATATCAGCAAGCTTTCAATCTATGGGAAGAGCAAAGGAGGCTTTTATAATTACCCTAGGAAGCATTTTTTTAGTAAAAATACCTGTGTTGATAATAGCTTCTAAAATGTTTTCTTTAAATGGCATCTTCTTATCAGAAGCAATATCCGAAATGATAATGTCTACAATTTCACTAATTATGCTGAAAAATCTCTATTATATAATATCTATAAAGTGGCAGGATTAAAAAATTTTGGCTGGTATCTGATAAAATTATCTTTTACACATATATTATTTTGACGTATAGTCTTCTTTTAATAACTGTTAATTTTCTGGAATATAATTAAATAAGCCCTTTTCAATTATTTATGATAAAATCATTAAAGACTTGACCTTTGGGGTAAGTTTATGTTTAAATACCAAAATTTTTTAACAGAAAGGCGGTGCTAAATGAATGTTTAAAAAAGCAAAAAGAATTGAAAATCTTCCTCCATATTTATTTGCTAGAATAGATCAACTGAAGGAAGAAGCAATAAAAAAAGGAATAGATGTTATAAGTTTGGGAATTGGAGATCCAGATCAACCCACTCCTCTTCCCATTGTAGAAAAATTGTGTGAGGAGGCTTTAAATCCAGAGAATCATAGATATCCATCCTATGAAGGGTTATTAGAATATAGAAAGGCTGTATCGGACTGGTATAAGTATAGGTTTAATGTGGATTTAGATCCCAAAACTGAGGTTTTATCTCTAATAGGATCAAAGGAAGGCCTTGTTCATATGCTCTGGGGAGTTATTGATGAAGGGGATGGAGTTTTATGTCCTGATCCTGGATATCCAGTATATAAAATAGCAACAATACTTTCAGGAGGAATACCCTATCAAATTCCCTTAAAAGCAGAAAATAACTTTCTCCCAAAATGGGAAGATTTAGATGGTAAAATAGTAAAAAAATGTAAAGCTATGTTTCTAAATTATCCGAGTAATCCCACAGGAGCGGTGATGGATAAAAGGGGATTGGAAGAGGCAGTTTCTTTTGCAAAAGAAAATAATCTGGTAATTTTTTATGACAATGCTTATTCAGACATAACCTTTGATGGATTTGTTGCTCCAAGCATTTTAGAAATTTCAGATGCAAAGGAGATTGCAGTGGAATTTGGATCTTTATCAAAAACCTTTAATATGACAGGATGGAGAATTGGTTATGCAGTGGGAAATTCATATTTAATTTCAATTCTTTCCACTATTAAAACCAATGTTGATTCTGGAATATTTCAAGCAATTCAATATGCTGGAATTACTGCCCTAAATAATTTAAGGGACCATCCCAAGGAAACTGCAAAAATTTATCAAAAAAGAAGAGATATGGTTCTTTCTGCCTTTGAGAATTTAGGAATTCCAATTATCCCTCCTAAGGGGACTTTTTATGTCTGGGTTCCTGTACCCGAAGGATTCACATCTAATGATTTTGCTGCTCTTCTCTTAGAAGAGGTAGGGGTATTGGTGGTGCCGGGAATTGGATATGGAGAATATGGGGAAGGATATATAAGAATATCAACAACTATAAAGGAGGATAGATTAGTAACTGCCTTAGAAAGAATAAAGAATTTCTTAAGGAGGGATGACTGGAAATCGAGAAAGCCATCCTTGTTTTTAAAGTAGGAGATAAAGAGGATTTAGAGGAACTAAAACTTTTATCTCAAACCGCAGGAGCGAAGGTAGAAGATTTTGTTTTCTATAGAAAAGATTCCATCAATCCCTCTTATTTTATAAGTAAGGGAAAGGTTCAAGAGTTAGAAGAAAAAATATTAAAAAATGAATGTGAGCTTATAATCTTTAATGAGGATTTATCTCCTACTCAGCTAAGAAATCTAGAAAAGATGATACCATGTAAGATAATTGATAGGACCATGCTAATATTAGACATCTTTGCTCAACATGCAAGAACTAAGGAAGGTAAAATCCAAGTAGAACTTGCTCAGTTGGAGTATTTCTTACCGAGACTTATGGGAAGGGGAGAATTCCTGTCTCGACTCGGTGGAGGAATTGGAACAAGGGGACCTGGAGAAACAAAGCTTGAAATCGATAGAAGAAAAATAAGAAGAAGAATATACTTTTTAAAGGAACAATTAAAGGAAGTCCAAAGAGAGAGAGAAATCCAAAGAAAAAATAGAAAAAATGTTTATCAAGTCGCATTAATAGGATACACTAATGTAGGGAAATCTTCTCTTTTCAATTTGTTAACCCACTCAAAGGTAAAGGTTGAAGATCAGTTATTTGCAACCTTAGATCCCACTGTAAGGAAGGTTAAATTGGAGAATAATTGGGAATTTCTTGTTATCGATACAGTAGGATTTATTAAAAATCTTCCCCCCTCATTAATGACTGCTTTTAGGGCAACTTTAGAAGAAGTTTTGTATGTTGATTTGATTATTCATCTTATAGACATTTCAAATCCAAACTTTGAAGCCCAAATAGAAGTTGTTGAAAAAATATTGGAAGAGATTGGGGTAGAGGATAAACCTATAATAAGAGCATATAATAAAATTGATCTTCTTTCAAAGGAAGAACTGGTTAAGATGAAAAAATCTATTGATTTTAATCCTTCAGTTTTCATTTCTGTTCTTAAAAATAAAGGGATAGATAAATTAAAGGAATTAATAATAAAAAATCTTTTAAGGGGAACCAGGAGATATACCTTAAAGATAGATTATAATTCTTGGAAAGACTTCCAAAAGTATATAGGAAGGATTTATACAGAAAAACAGGAATTCAGCGAAGATGGAGTGAAAATTTGGGCAAGAGTTCCAGAGGAATACAAAAGAGAATTTTCTCAATACATAATAAAAGACTAATCCTGTGATAGAAGTCTTACCATTATCTTGCCATTGGGAAGCATACCAGGATCGTTATTGAAAAAGATATATACTCTTTTTGGAGAAAGAGCTTTTATCTTTTCTGCAATATTTCTTAACTCTTCTTCGGTATAAACATAAGAATACCACTTTTCTTTCCCATGAAGTCTAATATATAGAGAATTAGTAGTAATGATTAAATCTTCAGGTAATTTGGGAGCATTAATAGAAACAAAAGTTATTTTATTTTCTTTAAACTTTTTATAAAAATCCTCTCTAAACCAGTCTTTATTTCTTGGCTCAAAGGCAAATTTTTCTCCTAATTTTGTATTAATTGCAAATTCTAAAACCCTTTCTATATTTTCTGCTTTAAAACTTGGTGGCATTTGAAATAAATAAAAATCTATAAAATTATCTAATGGAATAAAATACTCTTTGAATCTTTCCCATTGCTCCTTTGCAGACTCATTCAATCTATGGATATGGGTTATTGATCTATGAACCTTTATTACAAATCTTAATTTTTCTCCATATTTTGACCAAGACTTGATAAAGCTTTCAAAGGGAAAACGGTAAAAAGTAGAATTTACTTCAACGGTATTAAAGGATGTATTCTCTATATACCATTGAAGATTTCTCTTAGGATTCCAAAAATAACTCCATCCAGAGGTACCAATAAAAACTTTCATTCCATGCTTCTATAACTCTCATATCCTTTAAAGCTTCATATCCATCGGTAGCAGGCTTTAATCTATTTTTCACTGCCTTCTTTATATTCTTTATCTCTCCCACATACTGATTTTCTCCATAAAAGTAATAGAATTTTACACTATTCTCTTTTCTCCAAAAAACCTTGCCATCATACTCCTGATATAAGGGAGGTATCATAACTTGCATCCATAAGTACTATAACTCCATCATCAAATTTAGCTACAGCTCCTGCGTTTTGCTCTACCTCATAATCATAAAACTCATTAATAGACACAACCTCGATTATTCGATTATTAGGCCTGAAAAAGTGAAGGGTATTTATAACATGAACGCCTATATCCATAATTGCTCCACCTCCTGCCAAATCCATATTGTATCTCCATGCTTCTCGATTTAAATTCACAAAAGAAAAACTGGCCTTAATTATTCCAACTTTTCCTACAATATTCTTCTCTAAAAGTTCCTTATATTTTTCAGCTAAATCTTTAACCTTATCAGGATGATTAGTAACAAAAAACTTTAACTCAGCCCCCTCTACCTTTTCAATGTCAGGTAAAAATCTATCCAAGACAATTTTTCCTACTCCTACTATTCCCCATCTCATAAAAATTAACCTCCTTAAAATCTTCTATTAAAGCTATTTTAGTTTCTCTCATCAGGTTCGAAAAGATCAATATTAAAATCTTCATTCTTTTTTGATATAATAAAAAATAAAAATGAAAATAAATGATCTTAAAGAAACCATCATAAATATGTCCTCAGGAGAGGTAAGACTTTTAGAAGTCAATTTTAAAATTGATAAAGAATCTTACTATGACCTTTATATTTACCATAACCCTTTAAATAATTTCACAAAAACTTATGTCTTTATAAACAATTTAGCTTTTGGAGAAGTTCTTCTTTCGCCTAACAATAACTACTCTATCTTAGGAGAACTTCACTTAAAACCAGGAGAATATAATTTCAAAATAGGAAAGCCTCATAGGGAATTTTCAGTAGATTCCCTTGAACTAAGAGAAAAAATATCAAGAAACTCTATGGTTTTCCAGATTGATATTAGACCAAATTTATCTGATAATGCGAAAAGATTGATGGGCTTTTTTGAAAAAATATATTCAAAATATATAATTGCTGGCCAACATACAAATACTGCAGTGGGTGCTGAAATCACATATATAAAATACATTACTGGAAAAATTCCAGCTCTTCGTGGTTTTGATTTTTTAAGCTACACACCAACCACTACAACTGAAGATATGACTCCTCATGCAATAATAGAAATAGAAGAAAATAAAAACTCAGTAGAAAAAGCTATAGAATGGGCAAAAAATTATAAGGGAATAATAACTTTCTGTTGGCATTGGTACGCCCCTCTCGGAGGTAAGGATAAAACCTTCTATACTGCAAATACCAATTTCAATTTAGAAAAAGCTCTCGAGAATAATACTGAAGAAAATAAAGCTTTATTAAGAGATATTGATTTAATAGCTCAAGAACTTACAAAATTTAAAGATTTAGAGATTCCTGTTTTATGGAGACCAGTTCATGAAGCAGAAGGAAAATGGTTTTGGTGGGGAGCTCAAGGTCCAGAAAACTATAAAAAACTATATCACCTATTATATGAACTCCTTACGGAAAAATATAAACTTAATAATTTAATTTGGATATGGAATGCACCTCATCCTGAATGGAAAATAGAAGATGGACTATATGATATAGCAGGAATAGATAACTATGTACCTCCAGGCAATTACGGTCCTATGAAGTTTTCTTATGATCTTTTAATTAGGCTAACCTCAAACCAAAAATTAGTAGCTTTAACAGAAAATGGTTCTATCCCAGATCCTAACATACTTTTTGAATATGAATCATATTTTATTTGGTTTATGCCCTGGTTTGGAGACTTTATCTTTAACGAAAACTTTAACTCAAAAGCACATCTTAAAGAGGTCTATAATCACGAGAGGGTGATAACATTAGAAAAACTTGTAACTTTACTCTATTAAACAGCTAAAATATTCTGAGATAATTCTCTAACTAAAGGATTAGGATTAAAAATGGGAAAGGAAAAAAAAATTAAAACTTTCTTGGGAATCCTGTTTAAAAAATTATATCACAAATAGAAATTACCCTTAGTTAATTCCAAGTATATTTCTTTTACTGTTTTTTTTAAGACAGGATGTACAAAATCAGGAGCGATTTCTGAAAGAGGACCCATTACAAAAATTCTATTATGGGCATCGTAATGGGGAATTACTAGAGATTCATCTTTAAGTATTAAATTGTCATAAAATATAATATCTAAATCGATAATTCTAGGTCCCCATTTTATGTCTCTGACTCTTCCCATTTCTTCCTCTATATTAAGTAATATTTTTAAAAGTTTATGGGGTGAATAATTAGTTTCTACAAGACATACAGCATTGAGAAATTTATCCTGTTCTTTATATCCATAAGGCTCTGTTTCAATGAGTGATGATATTTTTATGATCTTAATACCCCTATCTTTTAACCTTTTAAGAGCTATGGCTATATTTTTTCTTTTGTCACCTAAATTACTTCCTAAACCTATGAAGGCCTTATGCATTTTATAGCTTCTAAAACCTTCACAACTCTTTTGTTTTCCTTTACATCATGGACCCTAATTATATCTACGTCATTTAAAACACACAAAGCAGTAACTCCTAAAGTACCTTCTAATCTCTCTTCTGGTGGAAGATCAGAAAGAGCTTTCCCTATAAAGGATTTACGAGATGTTCCTATTAATAGGGGTTTTTTTAAGCTTTTGAATTCTTTTATTCTTGCTAAAATCTCTAAGTTATCCTCATATCTTTTTCCAAAACCAATTCCAGGATCAATAATCACTCTATCTTCATTTATACCATTTTTAACGATAAAATCTAACTTTTCTACAAAAAATTCAAGAATCTCTTTAGTTACATCACTATAATAAGGATTTATTTGCATATCTTTGGGAGTACCCTTCATATGCATCAAAATATACGGAGTATTATATTCCTTAACTATTCTTACTAAATTTCCATCAAGTCTAAAAGCACTTATATCATTTATTATATCCGCTCCTTTTTTTATCGCCTCCTCAGCTACTTTTGCCCTAAAGGTATCTACAGATATTAAAACTTCAGGAAAGCTTTCCCTGACCATCTCCACAGCAGGAATAACTCTATTTAATTCTTCTTCCTCATCGATAAAAGAAGATCCAGGTCTTGTAGACTGCCCCCCAATATCTATAATATCCACTTCATTTTCCACCATATTTTTAGCGGTACTTAAAATATCTTCCTTTTCTAGCTTACGAGAATTTGAATAAAAAGAATCAGGGGTTACATTTATTATCCCCATAATCAAAGTTTTATTAAAATTCAATACTCTATTCCATGGAGTAACTATAACTTTAGGTTTTTCCTTGCTAAAGTACTCCTTTAGTTCATATACTACGCGAGGTAAGTCAAAATATTTCAAATTTTCAATTTTCTGTATAAGAATACTGTAATGCTTTTTTGTCCCAATAAGAATCACATCAGTTCTATCTACTTTACAATCAATCGAATTTTTATGCACCACCACATCCCCTCCAACTGATAACATCTCTTGCTTTAAAACATTAGCAGTAGGAGAAGAAATATCAAAAATTTTCAAAAGAATAATAGAAGATTTTCTTTTAAAAATTGGAAAGGATAGAGGATGAGCTCCTACTTTTTCTATCTCTTTTCCTAGAAATTCATAACTTATTTCCATTATCATTTCTATCCCACCCTTTCTCTACACAGGCAAAAGCCTCATGATTATGAATACTTTCAAAACTTGTAACTTCAACTTTATACCATGTAATTTTATTGTTTTTCTCAAGCTCAGAAACAATATCTCTTACTACATCTTCCACAAATTTGGGATTTTTATAAGCATGCTCTGTAATATATCTCTCATCAGAACGCTTTAAAATAGAGTAAATAGGAGCACTAGCAGAATTCTCTGCAATACTTACTAAATCTTCAAACCATATCATCTTTTTTGATTTAATATAAATTTCAGCAATAGCCCTTTGATTATGAGCTCCAAATTCGCTTATCTCTTTTGAACAAGGGCACAAAGTATGTACAGGAACTCTTACTCCCACTATCATATCAAGTTTTTTATTTAGTTCCGCTTCTATGATACATTCCACTTTATTAGGGATGGTGATATGAGATACAGGAGTTTTTTTATATATAAAATATGGAAAAATTACTCTAATATGACTACTATCTGCTTTTAAACGATCTCTTACTTCCTTAAGTATGCCCTCAAGTTTTTCAGGATTTAACATCTCAATTCCATTTAAAACTTCTACAAATCTGCTCATATGGGTGCCTCTTAAATCATGTCTTAGATCTACAGAAATATCAACCTTCGCTATGGTACTTTGAAAGCCTCCGTCTTTTGTTATAACCTTTATAGGCCATGAAATATTCTTTATCCCAACCTTTTTTAAAGGAATACCTCTATTATCTTTTTCATTCTGAACATCCTTCAAATTTCTCACCTCTATAAATCACTCCACTTTCAGAAGTTTCCCACACCTGAACTTCATAAAGATGGCAGTTAGCTCTCTCTATTTTAGATTCTAATTTATTCCATATCCAAACTGCTATATTTTCAGCTGTCGGCTGTGGAATAATATCGTTTATATATGAGTGATCCAAAATATCTATGACTTCATTTTTTATAATTTCTTTCAATTCTATAAAATCCATAATTATACCCTCTTCATCTGGAACACCTTCTAAAACTACCACAACTTCATAGGTATGTCCATGCAATTTTTCACATTTACCCTTATATGATAACAAATTATGAGCCGCATCAAATTTAAATTTCTTGACAATAAACATCTTAAACCCTCAAATAATTTTTGGTTAAATTATACCATTATAAAAAGTAAAAACAATTTTATAAGGTTAGACCCTTTGGTTTTTATGTTTAATTGATTTTTTTTGTTTTTTCCAATAAACTTCCGATAATGTTTATTATGTTAAGTAAAAATACCCAAAGGTCATCCTTCTTTAGTACAAATTTTGATGCTATAATATTATTTGGATTTATAAGGAATAGGGTTCCCCCTTTGGGGATTAAAAGGGAAGGCGGTGAAAATCCGCCACGGTCCCGCCACTGTAACTGGGGAGTCTTCCTCAGAATGCCACTGGGGTTAAAAACCTGGGAAGGCGAGGAAGGCGATGATCCGGAAGTCAGGAGACCTGCCCTATTCTGATAATCCAACACCTTCGAGGAAAGGGAGTTGGAGGGAAAAACTCTACCTTTTTCCTTGAAGGTAGAGTTTATTTTTTAAAGGAGGTTAGAATTATGAGAAGATTTTTAAAATGTTTTATTGTCTTTTTGATTTTTATCCTCTCATTTAGTTTTTCTAAAACAACTTATCCTTTAGCGGTTCAAGACGATCTTAAGAGAATCATAACTATACAAAAAGAACCCCAAAGAATTATCTCTTTAGCCCCTTCCTCCACCGAGATTCTTTTTACATTAAAGCTTAGCGACAGAATTGTAGGAGTTACTGATTTTTGCGATTTTCCAAAGGAAGCACAAAAGAAGGAGAAGGTAGGGGGATTTATTAATCCTAATTTAGAAAAAATAATAAGTTTAAATCCTGATTTAGTAGTTCTTTATATAAGCTTTCCCAAGGAAATATTTAATCAATTGGTTGCATCCCTTCCCAATACAAATTTTGTAGTATTAGATCCTAAAAATCTTGAAGATGTATTAAATAATATTTTACTTCTTGGAAGAATAACAGGAAAAGAGAAAGAAGCACAATATATTTATTCCAATATGTTAAGAAGATTTAAAACAATAGAAAGAAAGTTAATACCTGTAAGAACTAAATTGAAGGTTTTATTTCTCCTTTGGAATGATCCTTTTATATCCTGTTCTCCTTCAACCTTTGTTGGAGATTTACTAAAAAAACTTAAGACTGAAAATATAGTGGAAAAAGAAGATCCAGAATATCCTATATTAAGTGTTGAATATATTCTTCGGAGAAATCCTGATATTATAATTGTTGGGGAGATGTCAGGAATTTCCATAGAATCCATAATTAAAAAGCCTGAATTTTCTAATATCTCAGCAGTAAGAAATAAAAAAGTATTTTATATTAATGATGACCTTGTTTTTAGACCTGGTCCAAGACTAATAGATGGATTAGAAGCCTTATACGGAATAGTATATGGGAATAAATAATGGGATATAAAGAATTAATATTACTACTTTTCTTTTTAATTCTCTTCCTTTTTCTATCCTTAATTATTGGGGAAATATATTTAGATTTTGAGGATATAAGTAATATAATGTCAGGAGGGGGGGAATTTATTAAGAAGAATATTTTTTGGAACTTGAGACTACCAAGAACTCTTCTTGTTTTTTTAGTTGGTGGAAATCTTGCAGTTGCAGGAAGTATTTTACAAAGTTATTTTCATAATCCCTTAGCAGAACCCCATATAATAGGTATATCTGCAGGATCTGCCCTTGGTGCTACAATTTATTTTATTTTCTCAGGGGGAACTTGGGAAATTGATCCCCTTATTACACCTTGGGTCTCCCTTCTCGGAGCTCTTATTGTCCTTCTTATTTTAATTCTATGGAGCAGAAAATCATTATATAATTCCAGTTTAATTTTATTAGGAGTTTCTCTAAATGCTTTTCTTTCTTCTCTTATATCCTTCCTTTTATTTAAGAATCAAAAAATTTTTCAAGGAGTATATTTTTGGATATTGGGAGGATTTAATGGTAAAGGTTGGCAACATCTGAAAATTTTATTTATATATTCTCTCATTTCAATCCCCTGGGCATTTTTTTGGAGAAAAAAGTTTAATCTCCTAAGTCTTACCGAGGAGGAAGCCTATAGTTTAGGTCTTTCTATAAGAAAATATCAGAAGTATTTCTTGATTTTGATTTCTCTTCTTATTGCACCTTCCGTTTCTGTCTCTGGAATTATTGGATTTGTAGGTTTAATTGCTCCCCATATAATGAGACTATGGAAAACCTCAGATTTTCAATGGCTTATTCCCTCAAGTTTTTTATTTGGAGGGATAATCCTTCTTTTTTCAGATATATTGGCAAGAACCCTTCTTTCTCCAACAGAAATTCCCATTGGAATAATAACTTCTTTCTTAGGCGCACCCTTTTTCATTTTCTTATTAATAAGGGAAAAATGATTAGATTAGAAAAGGTTAAAGCAGGTTATAATTCTAAAATAATAATCAATAACATAAGTTGGGAATCTCCCAATACAGGACTTGTGGGAATTTTGGGACCAAATGGAGCTGGAAAAACAACTCTTCTAAGACTTTTGGTTCGGTATATTGAACCATGGGAAGGAGAAATTTATATAAATGGAAGAAAAATAAAAAATTATAAACAGGAAGATCTTGCTAAAAATATAGCATTTTTATCTCAAAAAGTAAGTTTTAATCTTTCTTTTAATGTTGAAGAATATGTATCCTTGGGAAGATATCCCCACCATCCCTACTGGAAAAATCTAAGTAAAAAAGATTGGGAAAAGATTAATGAAATTTTAATCGTTACAGAAACTATTAATTTTAAAAATAAAAAATTATTTCAGCTTTCTGGAGGAGAATTGCAAAGGGTACATTTAGCAAGAGTATTGGTGCAAGAGCCCAAGATTTTACTTTTAGATGAACCCACAAATAATCTTGATCCCTATTATCAAATATATTTTTTAGACTTTATAAAGAATTTAAGTAACATAATATTAATAATTTCAAGCTTTCATGATGTAAATTTAGCTGGATTGTTTTGTGATTATATATTATTTCTCAAAAACGGTGTAATAGTTAATTATGGAGAAAAAGAAAACATTTTAAACTCTTCCATTTTACAGGAAGTTTATAATTTAAAATTTGAAGAGATAAAAACTAAGGAAGGAAAATTCTTTTTACCAATCAGGCAATGGAGTCCTTGATAAATGCCTATCTATAAGCCAAATTCTTATTATCAATGAAAAAAGAATACCTAAAATAAAAAAAGAAAAAGTTGCAAGAAAGAGAATAGCAAAGGTAGATAAGTAAATCTTTGTTTCAATTTTTCGAGATGCTAATACAAAATGTTTACTTAAAGTTATTTCTCCCCTCACACTTCCCGGATACTCTCTAAAGGTCCATATATTTCCTAATAAACTTGGGATATTAAAATTAAAAAAGTAAAAGGCAAAGGCAAATCCTGAGATTATTTCATATATCTTATTACTAAACCCTTCTTTTGTTGTTAAAAACCAAACAAAAACAATATAGACTATAACTAGCATATTTAAAATCCAATAACCTATCGGAAATCCCTTTTTTTCTTCCTTTTTAATTTCCTCTTTTCTCCTCCAAGGGGGAATTACCTCTTTGCTCTCCTCTACCCTGCCCTCTATACTTATATATTTTCTTGCGTCTTCTTTATATGCTTCCTCTTCCTTCTTTGCCAATCTTCTTCCCCAAAACATTAAAAATAAGAGAAGAAGAGGCATAAACCAAGGTTGATAAATTAATCCCATTTTTATACCTCCTTTAGACTTAGAGATTTATAAGCTAGTATAACTGATCTTGGATTACTATTTTCAAAAATACCCACCCCACTTATCAAAATATTTGCACCCTTTTCTACTACTATAGGTGCAGTTTTTAAATCTATGCCACCATCCACCATTATATCTAAGTTTAAATTTTCTTTTAAAGCTCTTTCCCTCAATTTTTGAATCTTTCTTAAGGTAAAGGGAAGAAATTCTTGCCCTCCAAATCCTGGATTTACTGTCATAATTAAAATAGTATCTATTTCCTCTAATAAATAGTCTAAAGTAGATAAGGAAGTTGCAGGATTTAATACCAAGTAAGCTTTTACTCCATGAGATTTTATATATTTGATAAGTCTTTGGGGATGATAAGTTGCTTCAACATGAAAACCCAAATGGTCTGAACCAGCAGAAATAAAAGAGTCTACAAAAATTTCTGGATTTTCTACCATGAGATGTACATCAATGGGTTTATCAGAAAAATTTTTCAATGCTTTAATTAAGCTTGGCCCAAAGGAAAGATTTGGAACAAAATGTCCATCCATTATATCTATATGCCAGGCATCAGCAAGATCCTCTATTTTTTTAATAGAATCACCGATATGTAAAATATCAACTGCCAATAAAGATGGATAAACTTTAATCATAATAATCATCTCCTCTTTAAGGTATTATACTTTCTGTACTTTCTTCCTGGGAATAAGTGTTATAAGTTTCTGTCCATAATAGGACATTTCCTCCTTTTTCTATAAAAAAGTTACTATCGGGAATCTGTCTTACCACATGTCCTTTCTCCGAGGGTATTACTTCTACTACGAGTCCCAGTTTCTCCAATTTGTTTCTTGCTGACTCAACACTTTCATGTCTTAAGTTAGGAATAAGAACCATTTTCACAGGCTGATTTATCCATAAATCTACTATACTTCCCTTAGGAGCCTTAGATAAAGGATTTTGATCTGAAACAATAAAATCTCCCTTTTTTCTGTCCATAAGAATTCCTTGAATTCTTGGTTTAAAGCCTTTTTCTATTAAGACTCTTGTGGCATATACAACATCTTTATCTCTAACATCAGGAATAGGCATGCTTTCTTGTGATGAAGGATTTATGAATGCAAAAAGAGTATATAAATTTATGATAAGTAATATAATGTTAAAAGCAGTTAAAAAGAAAAGAAAGTATTTAATTTTCTTCATATCTTTTTCCTCCTTATAAATTCTCCTCTTAGTTGCCCACAACCTGCCTTTATCTTTTCTCCATAGGAAATCCTCAAAGTAGCATTTATTCCCTTCTCTTTCAGAAACCTCTCAAATTTTTTTATTCTAAGGATAGACGGTCTTTTCCATGGAAATTCAGAAACCTTATTCCATGGGATAAGATTTACATGAGCAGGCTTATTCTTCAATAAATTTACCAGTTTTTCTGCCATCTCTATGGTATCATTAACTTCCTCTAAAAGGATATACTCAAAGGAAATTCTTCTCCCCATCTTCTCAGAGTAATACCAACAGGCAGGAAGAAGTTCCTCTAAAGGATATTTTTTATTTATTGGAACTAAAAGATTTCTTAATTCATTATCAGGAGCATGAAGAGAAATTGCTAAGGTTATTGGAATTTTTTTATTAGAGAGTTTATAAATCTGGGGAACAAGGCCTACAGTAGATAAGGATATATGTCTTGCACCTATACCAATCCCAATGGGTGAGTTTAATATTTTAATTGATTTTATTACCTCTTCGTAATTTGCTAAAGGCTCTCCCATTCCCATATAAACAACATTATTTAAACCTTCTCCCCTTTCAAAGAGAAAATTTTTAGCCCACAAAATTTGAGCTAAAATTTCTCCCGAGGAAAGATTTCTTTTAAATCCCATAAGTCCTGTAGCACAAAAATTGCATTTGAAGGAACATCCCACTTGAGTAGATACACATAAGGTTCTTCTATTTTTATGAGATATTAAGACTGCTTCAATAATTTCCATGTCTTCCAACTGAAATAAAAATTTTATTGTATTATATTCTTCTATTTTATCTAAAACCTTAGGGATATAAATATAAAAGTCTTCTTCTAATTTTTCTCTTAATTTAAGAGGTAAATTCGTCATTTTGTAAAATTTCCAGATCATTTTTTTGTAAATCCAGTCCATTACTTGATTAACTCTATAGGATACCTCTCCAATATCTTTAAAATATTGAGTTAATTGATCTATATCGAAGGAAAGAATATTATTCTTCATTCTTTAAGAGAGAAAGAAAAAATCCATCAGTATTATATAAAAAAGGAAGAATTCTTAAAATCCCTGGAAATTCTTTATCCTTCAAGTTAAAGGGTTTAAAATAAAAGGATGGATTTTTTTGCAAAAAAGATAAAACAACTCCTTCATTTTCCTGCCAAGTTAAGGTGCAGGTACTATATAAAATTTCACCACCCTTTTTTAAAAGTTTTACTGCTTTTTCCAACATAGAGTATTGAATTTTTGATAGATTATATATATCTTCTCTTTTTCTTCTCCATTTTATTTCAGGTTTATGTTTTATAACCCCTAATCCTGTACAGGGAACATCTAATAGTACCTTATCAAAGGTCCCATTTAATTCCTCTGGAAGAGACAATATGTCAGAATTTAAGGTTTTTATTATGTTTATTCCTAATCTCCTGGAATTTTTTTCAACAAGTTCTAATCGTGATTTATTAATATCCACAGAAAGAATTTCTCCTTTGTTTTCCATAATCTCAGCAAGATGAGTACTTTTTGTACCTGGTGCAGAGCAAAGATCTGCAATCTTCTCATTAGGTTTCGGATTTAATATTATTGAAGTTAACATGGAAGCTTCACTTTGAATTGTAAAGAATCCCTCTTTAAATAGTTTATAACTCTCAAGGGGTATACCTTCTTCTATTATTAATGCCTGAGAAACTAAATATCCATCTCTTACTTTGATTTCATCACTTTTGAAAAGTTCCTTTAGCTCTTCTTTTGTGGTTTTTAAAGTATTTACTCTTATGGTAGTAAAAGAAGGAAAGTTATTCCATTTTGCTATCTCTATTTTTGCTTCTTTTCCCAAATAATCTTCTAATTCCTCTAAAATCCATGAGGGATGGCTATATTTGATATCTTCAGGAAAATCTCCTATATTAATTCTCTCTGAAGATATTTTTCTTACTACAGCATTTATTAAGCTTTTTTCTTTTTGTGCCTTAATTTTTGAGATTTCTACAATTTCATTCATGGCAACAGGGATATTTGTATTTTTGATAAAATATACATGATATACTGCAATTCTAAGAAGTATCTTTGCCCACTGGGTTAAATGATTGGGGTATTTAACGTATCTTTTCCAAATTTCATCTAAGGTCATCTGCCATCTTAATATACCATAAACCAATTCCGTTATTAATTTCTTCTCTTTTAAAGATAAATCTAAGGAGGGAAGGATGCTTCTTAAAATTAAATTAGCATATCCTTCCCTCCTCTCTATTTCATAGAGAATTTCTCCTGCTCTTAATCTTACCTCCATTAGTCTCTTCTTCTCATATTAGCTAAGAGAATTAATCTTAAAAGTTGAAGAAGTGCCATAGCAGCCGCCGCAATATAGGTCAATGCAGCAGAATTTAATACTGCCTTTACTCCTTCTGTTTCTCTTGCAGTTATCATTCCTGAAGATAAAAGAAGTTCTCTTGCTCTTCTACTTGCATTAATTTCTACAGGAAGAGTAATAAGGTAGAAAAGGACCCCAAGGGAAAAGGCAAGAATACCAATAGTCATAAGGGAAGGACTACCAAATAAAAATCCTATAAAAAATAGAGGAAATGCCATATTTGTTCCCAGTGCTGCTACAGGAACTAAGGTGGATCGAAAAGCTAACGGGAGATAGCCTTGGGCATGTTGAATAGCATGACCTATTTCATGGGCACAAACTCCAAGGGCAGAAATTGATGGAGAATGATATACAGGTTCTGAAAGTCTTAGTGTTTTTGTCCTAGGATCATAATGATCAGTTAGTGAACCAGGGGTTAATTCTATCTTTACATCATGCAATCCTAAGGCACCTAATAATATTCTTGCTGCCTCAGCACCAGTTATTCTGCGGGAATTAGGAATTTGAGAAAAATAACTAAAAGTAGATCTTACTTTCCAACTTGCATAAATAGAAAGTATTAATGCAGGTAAAAGTATTATATATGTTGAATCAAATAGAAACATATATTTTCACCTCCCTATTTATTTTAATATTTCACCTATTTTTAGGCGATATCCATTTAAAAAATCTGTTGCAAGCATCATTTTTTTGTTTTCAGGTTTTACCTCTAAAATCCAAAGTATACCATCAATTCCCTTTATTGCAAACCCCTTCTTTTTGTCTATAAATATTATACTCCCTACAGGAGAATCTTCTATCCTTTCATAATAGGGATATGCCTTTAAGATTTTTAATATGGTTTCCCTAAAATAGGTATAGGCACCCGGTTCTGGAGAAAGAGCTCTAATTTGACACCATATACTTTTGATAGGATTACTCCAATCTATCTTCTCTTCGGAAGGAGAGATTTTGGGGGCATAAGTTGCAAAGGCTTCATCTTGAGGTATAGGTTTTATCTTCCCTTCTTTAATTATAGGAAGAGTTTCTAAGAGGAGCTCACTCCCTAAATTTGCTAATTTCAAGGTTAGAGTTTCTCTATTGTCTTTAGGATCAATTATAATTTTTTTTTCACTCCATATGGGACCTGTATCTAATCCCCTTTCCATTTGCATAATGCAAACTCCAGTTTCTTCTTCACAGTTCCATAATGCCCTCTCAATGGGAGCAGCACCTCTATATTTGGGAAGAAGAGATGCATGAACATTTATACCTCCATATGAAGGTATTTTTAATAGATTTTCCGGCATAATTTTTCCATAAGATGCTACAATAAAAATATCTGGTTTTAATTCTAAAATGGTATTCTCTACATCTTTACTTTTTAAATTTTCTGGTTGAAATAAAATAATATCCTTCTCTAAGGCAAATTGCTTGACAGGTGAGAATTCAACCTTTTTCCCTCTACCCTTTGGCTTATCAGGTTGCGTAAATACAGCTATCACATTTTCTTCAGTATAAAGTCTTTCTAATATTATTCTTGCAAAAATTGGTGTTCCAAAGAATATAATATTCAAATTTTTACTTCCTCCTCAATCTTATCAACAATGAGTATTCCATCAAGATGATCTATTTCATGTTGAATGATTCTTGCTAAAATACCGCTAACTTCTATCATTAATGTCCTTCCCTTTAGATTATGATATCTCAATAGAATTCTTTCTGCCCTTTTTACAGGAATCTCAATTCCCGGAATACTTAAACATCCCTCTATGTCAAGATCTTCCCCTTCCCTCTTGATAATTTCAGGATTTATAAAAATATAATCCTTTTCATCATAGCTTACCACAATTAATCGTATACCTTTTCCCACTTGAGGAGCAGCGAGCCCAACTCCATTAGAGTTTTTTAATGTTTCCAACATGTCTTCTGCTAATCTCTTAATTTCATCGTCAATCTTCTCTATTTTTTTTGCCTTTTTTCTTAATATTGGATTTTCAATGGTAATTATCTTAAGTATCATTTGAATTTCACCTCATAGTTACAAAATTTCTCTTATATCCTTATTTATTATAACTCTATAATTAGAAAATAAATCCTCGAGTTGAATCAGTTCACTAAGATTTATAGAATTATTTTTCTCATCTAAAACTTTTATAAGAATTTGATATCTGTATTTTCCTTTTAAAATATATGGGAAATAGGGAGCAGGCCCTAAGACCTCAATATTTTGTAATTTTTCCTCCAGCTCCTTTCTAATCCTTCTTCCTGCATCAATAATCTCTTCCTCGTCATCTCCAATTAATAAAATTTGATGAAGAATAGAAAAAGGAGGATATTTTAGATCTTTTCTTAAATTTAATTCCTCATGAAGAAAAATATTATATGAGTTTTTTTTCAATGCTCTTAGTAAATAATGATTTGGAGAATAGGTTTGAATTATAATTTCATCTCCTGGAAAATCACTTAATATTCTTCTTAATAAGTTAAAGGTTTTTTCAGAAACAGAGAAATCTGGAAGATGAAGAAAATTATCTAAATTAACTATAACTAATAATCCTACATTAAGTCTTGATATCCAAGGTACAATAAGTCGAGTTCCAACTATCATTTGACTTTTATATAATAAACTTTCTTCCTTTACCTCCCAGTCACTATCCCATCTTTGTATTAAATATTTAGGAAAAATTCTTTTTATATAAGTTTCTAACTTCTCTGTGCCTAATCCTCCATAGGTAAAACTATATCCCCCACAATTGGGACAGGTAATTACAGAAGATATTTTATAACTACAATAATGACATCTTAACTCTAATTCTTCAGAATGATAAACAAGGGAAGTACTACAATTGGGGCAATAGAATGTATATCCACAATCTTGGCATTGGAGATATGAGGAATATCCTAATCTATTTAAGAGAAAAAATACCTGTTTTTGAGATTTTAAATTTTCTTTAATTCTTGTTATTGAATAGTAAGATAAGATCTCTTCTCTTTCTTTACGTATGTCTAAAACTGTAACTTTGCTTTTTTTTGCTGTTTTTCTATAGAATAAAAATTTACCTGTCAAGAAATTGTAAAAGGAAGAGACAGATGGAGAGGTGCTTCCTAAAAAAATAGGTATATTCTCCAATTCTGCCCTCTTTAATGAAACCTTTCCTACATCAAAACGGGGTTCTCTTTCTCGAAGATTATAAAATTCGTTTTCCTCTTCTTCCAATATAATTATTCCCAAATTATTAAAGGGAAGAAAAATCCCTTTTCCAGTAGAAATTACCAATAATGGGCTTTCTATTCCAGAAATCTTAAAAACTTGATAAGATTGTGCAGGAGTAAGAAACCCATGAAAAACATAGAATTTTATAGGCACCCTTTCTACTAAAAAGGCTTGAAAATCTTGTAGAGAGTTCAAGGTGGGGAAGATTACTAATATTTGTTTCCCTTTATTATAATAATCCTTTATTAATTTTAAATAATATTCCCATCTTTCTCTTTTATTTTCTATTAAAAGTAAATAGGGAATTTTATTAGGGTTTTCTTTGATTTTTTCATATTCTTTTATAATTTCTTGTCTAATATTCCAAGTTTTAATTTCTGGTTCTTGAAAAAACTCCCTCTTCTTAGGATGTTTTTCGGTAACTTCTAATTCTACCTCCTCCTCTATTAAATTCATTTTTACCAATTTATTGATATAATTTTCTGAAATTTTCATATATCTCTTTAATTCTTCTAAAGATCTTTCTTGCTTTAAGAGTTCTAAAAGGTCTTTTTGTTTTTTTGAAAGTTTGATATTAGAATAGTCCTTACATTTAAATCTTCTTTTTATTTTTAGATCAACTCCTGAAGGGAAAATATAATTTGCTGATGTGTAAAGAGAATTTTCATAATAATCGCTAATCCAATTTCCAAGAGAAATTAAGGATTTTGGAAGAGATGGAATCCCTCTTAAAAATGAATATATGGGTTTTATGGAAATGGAATTTTCAATATTATTTTCTAAAGTATCCCAAATATATCCTAAAACTTTCCTTTTTTTTAGTGGAACAATAACACTTTTTCCTATATAAATCTCTTTCTCAAGTTCTTTAGGAATAGAGTAGTAAAGAAAGTCTTTTTGAGGTATCCTGGTATCAAAAAGAATTACTTTCGATATTAACACTCTATATAAAGTTTATAATTCTTCCTTCTCATATTTTATCTTATCATTTAATATTTCTTCTAAAGAAATTGTTAATGGATCCTTTGTCATTACTTGTCTTAAGAACTTAAGCTCTTCATTAATTTGTCTTGCTCTTTTTGCAGCTAATATAGTTAGAATATATTTATTTGATACTTTTTCTAATAATTTATCTATTGATGGTTCCTTCATCTATTTTACCTCCTAATTTATTTATCCAGTATTCTGCTTTCTCCTTTGTTAATCTACATCTTTCTGCAAGAATAATTGCCTTCACTTCCTCTACTGCAAAATCTATCTTAGAATTCACAACTAAATAATCATAATAAAAAATTTTGGAAATTTCAAGGGGAACATTTTTCCATCTTATATCAAAATCTTCCTTCCTTTCTGATTCTCTTTCTAATAATCTTTTTTTAAGTTCGTCTAAGGAAGGGGGAACAATAAAAATTAGCACTGCATTTTTGATAATCCTCTTTATCTTTAGCCCCCCTTGAACATCGATTTTTAAAAGAACATCAATTCCTTTTTTTAAATTTTTTTCTACAAAGTTTTTGGGAGTTCCATAAAAATAAGAATGAACTATTGCCCATTCCAAAAATTCATTCCTTTCTATCATGTTTTTGAAAGTATCTTCATCTACGAAGAAATAGTCCTTTCTATTCTCCTCCCCTGCTCTTATGGGACGGGTTGTTACCGAGATTGATTTTACCAAGCTGGGGACTTTTCTCAATAGTTTTTCTAATATAGCATCCTTTCCTACGCCTGATGGTCCTGAAAGAACAAAAAGATTTCCTAAATTTTTCATTCTTCCTCCTCTTTATTTGTTCCTTCAATTCTTGATGCAAGAGTTTCAGGATGAAGAGCAGATAATACTATATGTCCACTATCTAATACTAATACTGCTCTTGTCTTTCTTCCATAAGTTGCATCAATAAGTTCATTTTTCTCTCTGACATCTGCTAAAAATCTCTTTATAGGTGCAGAATCAGGACTAATTATAGCTACAATTCTTGAACTTACCACCATATTTCCAAATCCAACATTTATTAATTTGATTTTCATAGGTTTCACTCCTTATTCAACATTTGATATTAACTCTCTCATCTTTTCCAATTCATTTTTTATTTCTAAAGCATATTCGATAATTTTTGTTTTTGAAGTTTTACTTGAAAGAGTATTTGTTTCACGAATCATTTCTTGAACAATAAAGTCTAAGTATTTACCAGTGCACTCGTCCTTCTGCATTTGCTCTTTAATTTTCTCAATAAAGCTTTTAAGTCTTTCTAATTCCTCATTTATATCTGCCTTCATAAGAATCAATGCCATTTCTTGTAGAATTCTATCCTTTTCAATATTTATGTTCCATTCCTCTATCTTTTTTTGAAGAATAACTTTAATCTCAGAAGGGAAATTTTTATGCTCATCTTCATTTCTTTTCAAATTTTCTTCTATATTTATTAAACATATTTGAATAGACCTTTCAATACTTTTTCCCTCTTTTTTTCTTTCTTCAATGAAAACTTTTAAAAGTTCATCAAACTCCTCTCTAATTCTAGATATTTCTTGTTCATTATAAGTTCTTGGTTCCACAGTAAATATTTGAGGATTTCCCAGAATTATTTTCCAATCTTCTATTTTTTCAGGCTTTTTTGTGATTTTTTCAATTTCCCTTAAGATTTCTTCTATAATAGAAGTATTTATCTTGGGAAGAACATCTATATTATTGGATATTCTTAAAGAAAAATTTACAACACCTCTCCTAATATTTTCCCTTATTTTTTCTAAAAATTCCTTTTCTAAAAAGGTTAAATTCTGGGGAAGATTTATTTTCGTTTCTAAAAATCGATGATTATAACCCTTAAACTCCATATATACTTTAAGGGTTCCAATGGAAATTTCTTTATAACATGAAGCGGTCATCCCTCTCATTTTAAAGTTAAGTTATCATAAAAAAAATTTCTTGTAAAGAACAAAAATATCTGTGATAAAATTATTTACGTGAAAAAGTTGACTTTAAATTTAGTAGGAGGAGATCTTCCTCTTCCTGCTTTTCTTCCTGATGGAACAAGGGGGGTAGTTCGTTCTTTAGATTCTCAAGATCTTTATGAGATTGGAGTCCATGGTTTAGTATTAAATACCTATCATTTAATGGTTAAACCTGGGATTTCAGTTATAAAATCCTTTGGAAACCTAAAAAATTTTATAAATTGGCAAAGAATTATTTTAACTGACTCAGGCGGATTTCAATTATTCTCAATTATAAGAGAAAATTCAAAACTTGGAACAGTAAGAGAAAATGGGATAATATTTAAGCTCTCCAAGGATAAAAAAATTATCCTTACCCCTGAAAAGGTAATTCAAAATCAGTTTGTCATTAAATCTGATATCATGATGATTTTAGATTATTGTACTCATCCTGATGATTCCTATGAAATTAATAAACTGGCAGTTAAGTTAACCATAAATTGGGGAAAAAGGTGCAAGGCTGAATATGATAAATATATAAAAAATATTGATGGGGAAAAACCTTTAATCTTTGGGATAATACAGGGGGGAAGGGACAAGAAATTGAGAAAAGAATGTGCAGAGTCTTTAATGGAATTAGGATTTCATGGGTTCGGATTTGGAGGATATCCTATTGATGGAAGAGGAAATCTTATTATAGAAATTCTTGAATATACTGCAGAACTTATTCCTAATAATTTTCCAAAATATGCTATGGGTATAGGAAAACCAGAGAATATATTGATCTGTGCAAAATTAGGTTATAATCTTTTTGATTGTGTAATTCCAACAAGATATGCAAGAAAGGGAGAGTTATTTGTATTTAATGACAATTTGAATAAGATAGATATTGATGAAAAAGATTTCTATAGAATAATAAAAATTCTTGATAAGAAGTATATTAGAGATAAAAAACCAGTCTCAGAATTTTGTGACTGTTACCTCTGTAAAAATTATAGTAGGGCATTTTTACATCATTTATTTATGATAGGAGATTCCTTGGCTTTTAGACTTGCAACAATTCATAATCTCAGATTCTATATGAAATTAATGGAGATTTTATGCAAAAAAATGTAGTATCTAAAATATTAGATAGTAAAAAGTATAAAAATATCTCTCCTGAAGTAATCAGAAATATTTACGAGATTGAAAGTAAAAAATTTAAAAATGAAAAGGATATTTTAAAATCTACAAAAAGGAGATTACATCAGATTTATGGCTCTTTTCTAAGGTCTTATGAGTATAAGAGAATTGAAAAATACTTAGGGTTAATCTCAGGGAATAATTTAAAAGACATTTGTAGAGAGATACTAAAAACTCATATATCTACTAAAGAAAGACTGTCCCTTTATGAAGGTTTATATGAGAAAATTTTTGAAATAACAGGAGTTCCAGAAAGTATTTCTGATCTTGCCTGCGGACTTAATCCATTCTCTATTCCCTTTATGAATATAGATAGAACAATAAAATATTTTGCCTATGATATTGATAATTATCTCATAAACTTGATAAATAAGTTCTTTGAACTTATAAATTTCCCTACTCTTGGAATATGTCAGGATATTATTTTTAATTCTCCAAAGGAAAGAGTAGATTTATGTTTTATTTTTAAATTTCTACCTATTCTTGAGAAGATAAAGAAGGATTATACCCTAGGCTTTTTGGAAAATTTAAATTCTAATTTTCTCGTAATATCCTTTCCTTTAAAAAGTTTGAGTGGGAAAGAGAAGGGAATGTTGGATCATTATGATAAATTTTACATAAAATCTATTGAAGAAATTTATAAGATTATAGCAAAAATTTCTTTTGTAAATGAGATTTTTATAATTATTAAAAAGTAATGGGGAAGTTATTTGTCATCGCAACACCTATTGGTAACTTAAAAGACATTACTCTAAGAGCCTTAGAAGTTCTTAAAGAATGTGATATTTTGGCTGTAGAAGATACAAGACATACTCTTAAATTATTAAATTATTATAATATCAAAAAGAAGATGATTTCCTATCATAAGTATAACGAAAGGGAGCGGGTAAGGATATTAATGGAATATTTAGTTGATAGGAATATGAATGTGGGATTAGTATCTAATGCAGGAACTCCATGTATATCAGATCCAGGATATATAATTGTAAAGGAGGCAAGAGAAAGAGGAATAGATGTTATTAGTATATGTGGTCCATCTGCAATAACTTCTGCTTTATCTATTTCTGGACTTCCCTCGGATAAATTTTTATTTTATGGATTTCTTCCCAATAGAGAGAAAGAAAGGGAAAAGATCTTGAAAGAAATAAAAGAAAAGAAAATAGAAACCTTTATTTTATTCGAATCTCCTAAAAGGATAATATCCTTAGCAAGATTAATTTATAAAATATTTCCCTTCTCCAAGGTGTGTTTTTGTAATGATTTAACAAAAATACATGAAAGAGTATACTATGGTCCAATAAAAACAGTTTTGGAAGAGTTAGAAAATAATCTGTCTTCCCATTTAGGAGAATATACTGTTATAGTGTATAATGAATATGAGGAAGAGGAGGAAAAAAGAAAAGTAATACTTGAAGCTTTAATAATCGAAGCTATGGTAAGAAACAATTTTGATTTAAAGTCTGCAGTGGATTATGTCTCAAAAAATTACAAAATTTCTAAAAAAGAGGTTTATAAAAAAGCATTAAATTTAAAATCAATAATAAGGAGGAGCTAAAATGTCAATTGCTTTAGATGCTATGGGTGGGGATTATGCTCCCTTTGAAACAGTAAAGGGGGCAGTGGAATGCGTGAAGGAATTTAAAATAAAAACTATATTAGTAGGAAAAAAGGAAATGATTGAGAAAGAATTAAAAAGATATGATTATCCAAAGGAGTTAATTGAAATATATCCTGCCTCCCAAGTAATAGAAATGAAGGAACATCCTGCTTTTGCAGTAAGAGAAAAAGAAGACTCTTCTATAGTTGTTTCTATGAAACTCTTAAGAGATAAAAGGGTAGATGCAGTAGTCTCTGCAGGAAATACAGGGGCAGTAATGAGCTCTGCCCTTCTTCATCTTGGGAGAATATCTGGTATTAAAAGACCCGCCATTGCTACAGTGATTCCAACTCTTTCTGATAGGCCCTCCCTTTTGTTAGATGTTGGGGCGAATGTAGATTGTAAAAAGGAATATTTAGAACAATTTGCTATTATGGGTAAAATATATATGGAAGAGATATTTAATATTCCAAATCCCAAGGTGGGTCTTTTAAATATTGGAGAGGAAGAAGAAAAGGGAAATTCACTTTCTCAGGAGACTTATCATCTTTTGAAAAATAATTCTTTGCTAAATTTTATCGGAAATGTAGAAGGAAAAGATTTATTTAATTCCTTGGCAGATGTTATTGTATGTGACGGATTTGTAGGAAATGTTTGTATAAAAACTGCAGAAGGTGTTGCAGAGGCTTTATTTGCCCTTTTATCTTATGAATTAAAATCATCTTTGTGGAGTAAAATATTAGCAGGAATTTTGATGCCAAAATTTAGAAATGTTAAGAAGAAATTGGATTATAGTGAATATGGAGGTGCTCCTCTTCTTGGAGTAAATGGAGTTGTGATAATTTCTCATGGAAGATCCAAATCAAAGGCAATAAAAAATGCTATTAAATTAGCCCAACAAGTTGTAAACATGAACTTAATAGAAAAAATTAAGAATGGAGTCTTCAGTATGAAGGAGGAAGAAGATGGCTGAGAGATTTGATAAGATTCTTGAGATAGCAATAAGAGAGAATGCTTCTGACATTCATTTAAAACCTTGGGTTCCCCCAGTAATAAGGGTTTTAGGTGATATTGTTTTTTTAGATGAAGAGCCTTTAACCCATGAAGAGATCAAAGATATAGCATATTCTCTAATAAGACCAAGTCTTATTAGGATTTTCGAGGAGAATGGAGAATTAGATTTTGCCTATGAAAAAAATGGTAAGATTAGATTAAGGGGAAATATATACTTGCAAAGGGGATCTATCACTATCTCCCTTAGGCTTATTCCATTAAAAATTCCATCTATAGAAGAGCTCTCATTGCCTCCTGTATTAAAGACCTTAGCTGAGAAAAAATCTGGCTTGATATTGGTAACGGGCCCTGCGGGGTGTGGTAAGTCTACTACCTTAGCTTCCATGATAGAATATTTAAATTCTAACTTTAGTTTAAAAATAATTACTATTGAGGATCCTATAGAATTTGTTTTTTCTGATAAGAAATCTTTAATAACCCAAAGGGAGCTTGGGATAGATACGAAATCTTATACCTCTGCCTTAAAAATGGCATTAAGAGAAGATCCTAATGTAATAATGGTAGGTGAATTAAGAGACTTAGAAACAACAAGTATAGTATTACAAGCTGCAGAAACTGGTCATTTGGTGTTAAGTACAATTCATACTACTGATACGGTAACAACCTTGGAAAGAATTATTGATACGTTCACTCCCTATCAACAAAATCAGGTAAGAATACAGCTTTCTAATGTTCTTCAAGGGATAATTTCTCAAAGATTGTTAAAGAGAAAAGATAGGAAAAGTTTAATACCTGCCTGTGAAATTCTTTTGGGAAATCTAAGTGTAAGAAAATCGATTCGAGAACAAAAAACCTATGAGATTCCTAAAATTATTCAGGAAAGTAAATTAGAAGAAATGCAAACCTTTAATCAGCATCTATTAGAACTCTATAGAAAGAATCTAATAGACGAGAAAGAAGCATTACTAGCAAGTCCAAATCCATCAGATCTTTCCTTACTTTTTAAAGGAATCACTCCAGGTTTATAACCTCTTTTTGAATGACCTTATCATTCTCTATATCAATTATAGATATTTCTTTCTCTTCAATAAATGCAACAGTCTTCGAAGATACTTTAGAAAGAGCAGGGCTTCCTGGATTTAATAAAATCTTATTTTCTTTCTTTTTTAAGACAGGTGTATGAATATGACCAAATATTAAAATATTCACTTGAAAGTCGTTAATAATTTTCCAAAGATCCTCTTCACTTTTATCTTCTCCATGCATTATAAGAATTTTTAAGGGAGGCAAGAAAACAAAAGCGTAGGGGGACAATAATGGATATTTCAGGACCAATTGGTCCACCTCAGCATCACAATTCCCTTTACTTATAATAACAGGAATATTTAAGTTGTTTATGAGTTCAGCAAGTTTTGCAGGAGAATATTCCTTGGGAAATGGATTTCGAGGACCATGATAGAGGACATCTCCTGCATGTAAAACTAAATCTAATTTTTCAATATGCTTTTTAATTTTCTCCCAGAAATAAATATCTCCATGGGTGTCACTAATTACTAATATTTTCATAATTTACCTCCCTAAGCTTAATCTCTCCCATAATGGTCTTGGTAAGCCTGATATTTGCATCTTTTTTTGAGTTACTTCGATTAAATAATCCATTCTGTAAACTTTAAATATATTTTTCTTTGTATCAAAAATCCCAAAACTAGTTTTCCAGTTTCCATCCCTTGGCTGTCCAACACTTCCTGGATTTATAAGATATTTATAATTTGGTTTTAATTCTATTTCCCCTCCTTTTACTAAACTCAAATATTTTATTTCTCTGTTATTTTCAGGAGAATAAATAAAAACTCCTGCTATATGTGTGTGTCCAAAAAAATATATATTTTTATCCATAAGCTGAAAATTTGAAAAAACAGAATTATAAGTTATTAGATATTCTTCTAGGGGATTTCTATAACTCCCATGTACAATTCCTATTCCTTCTAAATTATCTTTTAATGGTAATCTGTAAATAAATTCAAAATTTTCCTTCGTAAGATTCTCCTTTGTCCAATCTATTGCGTATTGAGCTAAGGGGTTGAAATTATCATAATTTAATCTTCCAACACATGCAGCATCATGGTTACCCAATACTGAAATTTTTGACTTTCTTAAATAATTAACACACTCATTGGGATCAGGACCATATCCTATGATATCTCCACAACAGTATATCTCATCTACTTCTTTTTCCAGCTTTTTTATTGCAGTGTCTAATGCTTCCCAATTACTATGTATATCCGAGATAAAACCTATCTTCATTTCAAGATACTTAAATCTTTTTCTAAAGGTTCTGAAATATCAATATGTCCTGCTAAGCTTTCTATTACAGCTCCGTCAATTAAAATTTGAACCCTTTTAATATAAGGGAGTTCTGTTAGTGTATTCACAATACTATAAATAGTTAAGATCTCCCCTAAACTTCCTCCCGGATGATTTTTCCTTAATTCATTAGAAAAGTTTACATAGGCAATCTCATTTTTAATTGAAACTCTAAGCACTTTTGTTCCAAAGGGCATGGGAGATTTCAACTTATCATTTATAGGTCCCTTTATTAACTCAGAAATTATATCTTTTACAATATCTTCTTTTTTAAATAATAACTTCCACCTATAAAAGGAGATTTCCCTTTCTTCAGGGACTAGTTTTAAAGCTTTTGGATCATAATAGTAAATTTTTAAAACTATTTTCTCTTTTAATACTGAAAATGTAACTAATATTATAAAAGTTATAAGAAAAAATATAAGTAAAAATCTTTTCAAAGAAAAGCCTCCTAAAACTCTTATCTTCTATTGGGTCTACCAATTACTTCTTCAATAAATTTTAAGAATTCATCATTATTTCTTGTTTCTCTCAATTTTCTCTTAAGCATCTCAATGGCTTCTCCTTCTTCTTGTCCTACCAAACTTCTCCTTAAAAGCCAGATTTTTCTTAGCTTCTCTTCAGGATAAAGAAGTTCTTCTTTTCTTGTTCCCGATCGTGTTATACTGATTGCTGGGAATATTCTTCTGTCAGAAATTTTTCTATCTAATACCAACTCCATATTTCCTGTTCCCTTAAATTCTTCAAAAATAACATCATCCATCCTACTTCCTGTTTCGATTAGTGCAGTAGCTAATATTGTTAAGCTACCACCATTTTCAATATTTCTTGCTGCCCCAAAAAATTCCTTTGCATGATGTAAAGCGGAAAGTTCTACACCTCCAGATAGTGTCCTTCCACTAGAGGGAACTGCCCAGTTATATGCCCTTGCTAACCTTGTTATACTATCTAAAAGAATAACAACATGTTCTCCATATTCCACCAATCTCTTTGCTCTTTCTAATACAAGCTTTGCAACTTGGATATGTCTTTCTGGTGTTTCATCAAAAGTAGATCCGATAACTTCTCCTTGGACAGATCTTCTGAAATCTGTTACTTCTTCTGGTCTCTCATCAACTAAAAGAACAAATAGTTTTATCTCTTTATGATTTGCAGTAATCCCATTCGCAATTTTCTTTAATAAAGTAGTTTTCCCTGCCTTTGGAGGTGATACAATTAACCCCCTTTGTCCTTTACCAATAGGAGCTAATAAATCAATAAGTCTTGTATCTAATTCATCGGAACTTGTTTCTAATCTCAATCTTTCAGTGGGATGATAGGGAATTAAATCATCAAACTTTGGTCTTTGACGGGAGAGAAGGGGATCTCTTACATTTACTGTATCAATTCTTAAAATAGCATACCATCTTTCATTCTCCTTTGGGGGTCTTACCATTCCCCCAATCCAATCTCCATATCTAAGTCCAAATTTCTTAATCTGAGATGCAGAAATATAAACGTCTTCCTCACTGGGTTTAAAATTTTTCCTAATAAATCCATAACCTTCTTCCTTTATTTCCAAATAGCCTTCTCTATATATACATTCAAAACCGTCAATTATTACTTTATCTTTCTTTTCCTCTTTCTCTTCTACAGCTAAAGGAGCTTCTTTTGTCAAAGTTATTGCTTTCTCTTCAAAACTCTCCTTTTCTTCCAGTTCTTTGGAAGACTCTTTAGATTTCGAGACTAATGCTTGTATTAACTCATCTTTTGTCATACGATAATAACCAACAATTTTATGTTCTTTAGCAATTTCTACTAACTCTGCTCTTGTTTTTAAACTTAGTTTTTCTTGGAAAATCATGTGAAACCTCCTTTTCTGGGAAATAATTTTTAAGTTAAAATAGGATTAAGATTTTTCTAAAAATAAAAAAGCATATGTGATTTAACTTTTCCATCAATCAAGACATTATAAAATAAAAATTCTGAAAAGTCAAATTTAAAAAATTAATAACATCTTGAATACCCGCAAACTCTACAAGTAAAACAGCTTTCTTGAACCTCAAGAGGAGTGCCACATTCTGGACAAGGAATTCCTGAATACTCATTTTCACTTTTTTCTTCTACTTTTTTATTTGGGAATAAAAATATACCATTTTTAGATGTACTTTTCCCTTCTTTTAAAATTATATACTTTTCTAAAGCTTTTGCAATAGCATCAGAACAAGAAAGAATAAAATCTCCCTCCTCATCTCTTATAGGAGTGGGACAGCGAATTCCCTTTAGTTGTTTTATAATTGAATTTAAATCAATTCCGCTTCTTAAAGCTAAAGAAATTAATCGAGATATAGCTTCTGTCTGAGATGCTGCACAACCCCCAGCTTTTCCAAGAGTAGAGAAAACCTCACATATTCCAAATTCATCCTCATTAAGGGTAACATATAAATTTCCACATCCAGTTTTCATTTTCATAGTAACACCCTTTGTTATATGAGGTCTTGGTCTTGGTTTGAGTTTTTCTCTACCACTTTTTCCCTCCTCTACTCTTAAGACTTGGGTAATTCTAGATTTATCTCTATAAACTGTAACTCCTTTCAATTTCAATTCGTATGCTAAAAGATAAATTTTTCTAATATCATCTTCCGTAGCTGAATTTTTAAGATTTACTGTTTTTGATACTGCATTATCTACATACTTTTGAAAAGCAGCTTGCATTAGAAGATGATCTTCAGGATAAATGTCTAAAGCAGTAATAAAAATCCTTTTTGCTTCTTCAGGTATTTCATCTATCTCCTGAATAGAGCCCCTTTCTATTATCTTTTGAATTAAATCTTCGGAGTAAAGATTATTTCTTTCTAAATATTCTCTAAAGAGGGTATGAATCTCAAACCATTCACCTAAGCTTATTTTTCTTTTATATGCCAATGCAAATACTGGTTCAATTCCAGAAGAGCAATTTGCTATAATACTTATACTTCCTGTAGGAGCAATAGTTGTTAGTGTGGCATTTCTTAATCTTAAATTACTAATTTTATAAATACTTTTGTTCCAATTTGGGAATACCCCTCTTTCTTCTGCTAATCTTTGGGATTCTTCTCGAGCTTTTTCTAAAATAAATCTCATTATATCTTCTGCAATATTTCTTCCTTCTTGGGAATTATATGGAATCTTTAACTTAATCAGTAAATCATGAAATCCCATTACTCCTAAACCGACTTTTCTATTTGCTTTTGTGATTTCTTCTATTTCCTTTAAAGGATAATAATTGGCATCTATAACATTATCTAAAAAATGAACAGCATTATACACTGTCTTCTCAAGTTTATTCCAATCAATCTCATATTTTCCATCTTTTTCCCTTACCATTCTACTTAAATTTATCGAACCCAAGTTACAAGATTCAAAGGGAAGAAGAGGTTGTTCTCCACAGGGATTTGTAGATTCAATCTCCCCCAATTCAGGAGTTGGATTTTTTCTATTTATCTCATCAATAAAAATTATTCCGGGCTCTCCATTCTTCCATGCCTGCTTAACAATCAAATCAAAAACTTCCTTTGCTCTTAGTTTCTTAACTACTTCCTTATTTCTTGGATTAATTAATTCATATTCTCCGTCTCTTAAAACCTTTTCCCAAAAATCATCGGTTATTGCTACTGATATGTTAAAATTACTTAATATTCCCTCTTCATCCTTTACTTTAATAAATTCAATAATGTCAGGATGATCAATTCTTAATATTCCCATATTGGCTCCTCTTCTTGCCCCACCTTGCTTTATAGTTTCTGTTGCGGAATCATAAACCCTCATAAAGCTTACAGGTCCTGATGCAATTCCTCCAGTAGTTCTGACAATATCACCTTTTGGCCGTAATCTTGAAAAAGAAAAACCTGTGCCACCACCTGATTGGTGTATTAATGCTGCATATTTTAAAGTATTAAAAATACTTGTTAGGGAGTCTTCAACTGGTAGAACAAAACAAGCAGAAAGTTGTCCAAAGGGTTTTCCTGCATTCATTAATGTAGGAGAATTAGGAAGAAATTCTAAGGATGTCATCATATCATAAAATATCTCTTTTACCATTTCCACGTCTGTCTTAGGATTATAGATAAGATCAACCCTTGCAATAGCTTCTGCTACTCTTTCAAACATTTCCTCTGGAGTTTCAATAATCTCTTTATTCTCATTCTTTTTTAAATATCTTTTCTCTAATATAAGTAAGGCTTGAGAAGTTAATTCTAATCTCTTTTTCACTACTTTATATCCTCTAATATTTTTTTCAAATCTTGATTATCAGGAAAATATTTTAGTCCTTTCTCTAAATATTCCTTTGCCTCTCTTCTCCTTCCTAATTTTAAAAGGGAAACAGAGATATTTCCATATGCTTGTAAATATTTGTCATTTATTTCTAAGGCCTTTTTAAACATTTCTATAGCCTCTTCGTATTTTCCTTGAATAAAAAGAACTACTCCCAAATTATTATAACCTTCTGAAGACTTATTATCTAAAGAAATGGCTTTTCTAAAGAATTCTTCTGCTAGTTTATAATTTTTATTATTATAGGCTTCAACTCCTTTACTTAAATAATAATTAACATCTTCTATTTTAGGAATAGGTGGCAACTGAACCTTTTTGCCTAATTTCTTCGAGATAGCTTCAAGATTTTTCCGTGCCAACTGATAAGTGGGATCTATCTCCAATGCTTTTAAAAAGGCTTTTTCTGATTCATCATATTCCTTTAATTGGAAATAGGTTATACCAAGATTATTCCAAATATCTACATTATTGGTATAAATCTTAGATAAATTTTCATATATTTCTTTTGCATTATTATATTCTTTTTTATTATAATATAATGATCCTAAAATCATATTAGCATCATAATGATTAGGATCTATATTTATTATTCTTTTGGCTATCTCTTCAACTTTTTTATCATCCTTTAAATCTTTAGAATATAGTCTGAGAAGATTTTCCAGGGGGGGAACAGAATATTTATCAAAGGTTAAAGCTCTTAATAAATTTTCCTCTGCTTTTTTAAGTAATTCCTTATCTTCCCTTCCAAAATAATGATAGCTTTGAGCATAGAAAGCTCCTATTAGATTATAAGTCAGTGATCTATAATAGGCATTTTCTAAAAGGCTCTTCATGTGCTCATCGCCTTTCCTAAAATACTTCTTCTTTTCTTCTATATCTTCCACTCCTCCTACTAATTGTAAATACGCCTTTATTATTGCTTCATGAAAAGCACTTTCCTGAGGTCTAAGTTTTATTGCTTCTTCCAATGTATGTACAGCCTTTCCCGGATTATTGCTATTTAAAAAGTCTAACCCATATCTATAAAATATTTCTGCTTTAAAGAAGTTAATAGATTTTGTTATATAGAATAGAGCAATAACTAAACAAAGAACTGTTATTAAAACCTTCAATATTTTAGAAATTTTCTCTACTTTTATTTCAATTTTATTTTTTTCATCTATTAGTCTCAACCACAAGAATAGGAAGGAAGTTAAAGTCCAAAAATAAAGATAAGTAGCAGAAAGTCCAAAGAGGACTAATGCTTGAACTAAAAATGCTAAGAATCCAGTAAAAGTTCCAGTTATAAGAAATTTGTTTTCCTCGGGAAATTTAGAAAGATTTTTCCAAAAGGAAATGGAAGTTATAAGGATTACTCCTAAGAAAGAGATTAGTCCTAATAAGCCTTGAGGAAATAATATATCTAAATATTCATTATGTTCTCTATCAGGATATCCCTTTCCTCTATCATATCTTGCAAGATCTAAAGACTTATATGGGGTGAAATTAAAAGAAAAAGTCTCAGGACCTAATCCCAATATTAATCTTTCTGAAAATAAAATTTTATCTTTGAATAAATTTAAACTATCCCTCCAGGTTAAACCTCGAGGATTTGCCTGAGTTAATCCTAAGCCATGTCCTATAGTGGTAAATCTTTCGTGGAGATTGAAGGTTCCAAGGTGGGTATTAGGTGGATAGATTTTTTTTTCAAGATAACCAAACAAAATTATTGTTCCAATAACTCCAACTATTAATAAAGATGTTAATCCCTTATTAATAAGAATAGTCTTTAGTTTTCTTCTATCTTTCCAATAATTAATTATAAAAAAGAAAGGAAAAGTAAATAAAAACGCAATCCATGAGCCCCTTGTATATGAAGCCAATAATGTAAAAAAAAGGATAATAAATTCAATAAAGAAAAGAGTCTTCAAATAAATATTTTTTACTTGGAAGAGAAGACCTAAGATTATAGGAATAACCATAACTAAATAATGTCCCAAAAAATCTGCATGTCCCAGGGTTGAGATTATCCTTGACTCAGTCCTAACCCTTTCAAACCATGGAGATAATCTAAAAAACTGTTGTAATCCAATAATTCCTACTATAAAAGCTATAATTGCTATTCCCCAATAGAAATATTTTATTTCTCTTTCTGTATCTATAACATCATGAAGAAGAAAAAAGATTATAAAGAAGGCAAAGTAGGTAAAAAAACCCAACTGTCTCATATAGGAACCAAAAAAGCTAAGATAAAAATTTGTAGAAAATAAAGTAGAAATTATCCAAGAAATCAAGAATAGAAGAACAAATATTGATATATTTTTTGAGGGAAGAATAATATTCTTTTTTCTAAAAAGAATCCAGCTTCCCCAAAGAAATATAGAAAAACCTGTTAAAATCCTTAAGAGGGTAACCTTAGGAAGTTCTGAAATATCATGGGCTTTTAAGTAGTAGGTTATGGGAATAAGCATTATAGTTAGAAAAAGACAACAAAAAATAACAAGTCTAAAGTAGTGATCTTTTTTAATTTCAGATTCTATTTTCACCTTTTTCTTTGACATAATTAAATCCTCCAAGCTTTATATTCTTTTAAAGAATAACAATCTCTAAAATTCTTGTCAATTTTCCCTCAAGATAATAAAATCTAAAATAAAGTCTACAAAAAGTTAAGAAGGAGGAGATCAGAAATGGATAAAAAAAGAATTGGAGTCCTAACAGGGGGAGGAGACTGCCCAGGACTAAATCCAGCAATAAGAGGAATAGTTTTAAGGGCTTTGGATTATGAAGATGAGATTATAGGAATAAAATATGGATGGGCAGGATTAATTAAAAAAGATACAGTGCCATTAACATTACAATCTGTTGAGGACATATTGGATAAAGGTGGCACAATCTTAGGAAGTTCCAGAACGAATCCCTTCAAGAAAGAAGAGGATGTTCAAAAATGTATTGAGAATTTTAAGAAATTAGAATTAGATGCTCTTATAGCAATAGGAGGAGAGGATACCCTAGGAGTTGCATCTAAATTTAGTAGAAGGGGACTTCCTATGATTGGTATTCCAAAAACAATTGATAAGGATTTGGAAGAAACTGATTATTGTCTTGGATTTGATACTGCAGTAGAGGTAGTAATGGACGCCATCCAAAGATTGAGGGATACTGCAAAATCTCATGCAAGGGTTGTGGTTGCAGAAATTATGGGAAGACATGCGGGGTGGTTGGCTTTATATGGAGGTCTTGCAGGAGGAGCAGATTATATTCTTATTCCTGAGGTAGAGCCAAATTTAGAGGAATTATACAATCATATTAGAAAACTCTACGATCGAGGCCATACATGGGCAGTTGTTGCTATTGCAGAAGGAGTTCAACTTCCTGGATTTACCTATCAAAAGGGACAGGAGGGAATGGTAGATGCTTTTGGACATATTCGCCTTGGAGGAGTGGGACAGGTTCTTGCAGAAGAAATTGAGAAAAATTTAGGAATAGAAACAAGAGCGGTAATTCTAAGTCATCTTCAAAGGGGTGGATCTCCATCAATCTATGATAGAATCTTTGGGTTAAGACTTGGAAAGGAAGCGGTAGATTTAGTACATCAAGGAAAATCAGGATACTTTATTGCAGTTAAAGGAAATGAATTGGTTCCTGTGGATATAACTCTAATAGAAGGAAAAACAAAGAATGTGAATCCAAAATTTTATGAAAGTACGAAAACCTTCTTTAATAAGTGAATTTATCCTCGAGGAGAGGTTTTTTCCTCTCCTCTTTTTTCTTTTTATATTTAGTTATTACTTCTTTGATAACAAAATAGCTTAAAAAAGAAAATACAATCGAAGAAATAAGATTTCCTAAAATATAAGTTAAAGCAAAATATTTAATTTCTCCCTCTCTTAAAAATCTAAAACTTACTTTCCCTTCAAGAATTAGATTTCCTAAAAAATAACTAAGAGACCAAAAGATTGGAGAAGTAAAATAATTCATTGTAAAAGTCCCCAATACTGAAGCAATATAATTTAATTTTAAGATCTTTGCTAAAATTAATGCTAAAATACCTCCGATTCCAAAGGTAGGAAAGATTCCTATAAAAACCCCTAAAGCAAAGCTTTTTGCAATTTTCTCAGGAGAATCATTTATTCTGATAATTTTTAAATAAATTAGCTTAAGGATTCTTTTAAAATTTCTTTTTTTCTTCATAAAGATTTTTTATGACGGGATGTATTTTTCTATAGGTTGAAGAGAGATCTTCTGATATTATCTTTGTTTCTCCAAAAACTAACATAAAATTAGAATCTCCCTCCCATCGAGGAACAATATGAAGGTGAATATGATCTGCGATTCCCGCACCGGCCGAGGTTCCTATATTCATTCCCAGATTAAATCCATGAGGCTTCATAACCTTTTGTAAAGCCTCTATACAAATTTGAGCTAAAAACATCATTTCAATACATTCTTCGTGGGATAGATCTATTAAATTAGCCTTATGGGAGTATGGTATAATCATAAGATGTCCATTATTATATGGATATAAATTAAGCATAATAAAGCAGTAATTTCCCCTTAAAAGAATCAAGTTTTTTTCATCATTATTCTCTGTTATATGTTCGCAGAATATACATTTATCTGATTTTGGAGATGTAATATATTTAATTCTCCAAGGACAATAAAGCCTTTTCATTATTTTTCTTCCTCCTTAATAAGTCTTGACAGATAATAAATATAAAACTATATTAAAATTAGGTTGCCGAAGTGGCGGAATTGGCAGACGCGCCAGACTCAAAATCTGGTGGATGGGTGACATCCGTGCCGGTTCGACTCCGGCCTTCGGCACCAGAATTTTAGAGGATACTCTCCACTTCATAATATAATTTAGGGTCAACTCTTTTTTTATTTTTTATAACCTCCTCTAAACTTACAGAAACAGGTTTATTACTTTGCCATCCAATTACGACCCCATATATTTTACTCAGCAAACTTTTTACCGCATGTACTCCCATAAAGGTTCCTAAGTTCCTATCTAAAACCGAAGGAGAACCTCCCCTTTGGATATGTCCTAAAACTACTATTCTCGTAGAAATCCCTAATCTATCTTCAATCTGTTTTCCTATAAAGTAGGCACTTCCTACCCCCTCTGCAACTACAATTATATTGTGTTTTTTTAATTTTCTTTGCCTTTCCTTTAATTTTTCTATTATATATGAAAAATCTACGGGAACTTCAGGAATAAGAATAACATCTGCACCACTTACTAATCCTGAAGTGAAAGCAATGTATCCACAATCTCTTCCCATAACTTCCACAACAAAGGTCCTTTCATGAGCAGCGGCAGTATCTCTAATTTTATTTATGGCATCAATTACATTATTGCATGCAGTATCAAAGCCAATTGAATAATCTGTTCCCCAAATATCATTATCAATACTGCCTGGAATTCCTACTACAGGATATCCTAATTTATATAAGGAAAAGGCTCCCTTTAAGGATCCTTCTCCTCCAATTACAATTAGACCATCAATATTTTCCCTTTCTAAATTTTCTAAAGCTCTTCTCTGTCCTTCTTCTTTATAAAACTCATCGGATCTTGCTGTTTTAAGAATTGTTCCACCCTTTTGAACAATCTCGCTTACATCCTCTCTGTTAAGCTTTCTAAAATCTCCTTCTATTAACCCTTGATATCCTCTTTCAATTCCAGTTACTCCCACTCCTTGACTTAAACCATATCTTACAATAGATCTTATCGCAGAATTCATTCCCGGGGCATCTCCACCACTAGTTAATACAGCTATTCTTTTCATTTTCTAACCTCTTCAAAAAACTTTCCGTAGTTTCTTAGTTTTTCATATCGCTCCTGTAATAATATTTCTACTGGTTTAGCTTTTAAGTTTTTATATACCCTTTTAAGAGCTTTTCTAATATTATCCGAGGTTTCAGAGGGATTAGTATGAGCTCCTTCTTCAGGTTCAGGAATTATCTCATCTATAAGTTTTAATTTAAATAAATCCTCTGCAGTTATTTTTAAAGCAGAAGCTGCTTCAGGAGCCTTACTGGAATCTCTAAATAATATAGAGGCACAACCCTCTGGAGATATAACAGAATAATAAGCATTCTCAAGCATTAGTATGTAATCTCCTACTCCAATTCCTAAGGCTCCCCCACTTCCTCCTTCACTTAAAACCGTCACTATTATGGGAACCCTAAGAAGAGACATTTTTTTCAAATTTACAGCAATGGCCATAGCTTGTCCCCTCTCTTCCGCACCTATACCTGGATAGGCTCCGGGAGTATCAATGAAAGAAAATATAGGAATATTCAATTTTTCTGCAAGTTTCATTATCCTTAAAGCCTTTCTATATCCCTCAGGATGAGGCATACCAAAATTCCTTTTAATTTTTTCTTGAACAGTTTGTCCCTTTTCTTGACCAATTATTGCTATGCTTTCTCCATCAAAAAACCCAAATCCTGTTATAATTGCAGGATCATCACCAAAATATCTATCTCCATGAAGCTCTATAAAATCTTCAAGCAATTCAGGAAGGTAAGTAAGAAACGTTGGTCTTTGAGGATGTCTTGCTAATAAAATTCTTTCCCACGGCGAAAGACTTCTCTTCATTTTTTCCTCCAAAGAAGTCTTAATAGTAAGGCAACAGTAGATTTTAGTTTTTTCCTTTCCACAACTGTGTCAATCATACCATGTTGTAAAACAAATTCTGCTTTTTGGAAATTTGCAGGAAGTTTCTGTTTTATAGTTTGCTCTATAACCCTTGGGCCTGCAAAACCAATCAGAGCTCCAGGCTCTGCAATTATTATATCACCTAAAGAACCAAAACTTGCTAAAACTCCTGCAGTAGAAGGATGAGTTAGTATACATATATAAAGAATTTTCTCTTTATCTAACCTTCCAATAGCAGAGCTAGTTTTTGCCATTTGAAAGAGGGAGATTAATCCTTCTTGCATTCTTGCACCACCTGAAGCAATTACACTTATTAATGGCAATTTCATATCAATTGATCTTTCAATAACTCTTGTTACTTTTTCTCCTACCACAGATCCCATACTTCCGCCTATAAACCTAAAGTCCATTACTATTAAATTTACAGGGATTTTTTCTATAGATGCGAAGCCCGTGATTACTGCTTCCTTTAAATTTGTTTCTGATTGTGCCTCCATTAATCTTTGAGAATAAGGTTTTGTATCATGAAAACCTAATATATCAAAGGAAATTATATTTTCATCGGTTTCCTTAAAGCTTCCTTCATCAGTTAATAAAGCAATTCTTTCGTAAGATGTAAGTTGGGAATGGTATCCACACTTAATACAAACCTTATAGTTTTCAAGCCAATCCTTTGAGTAAATAATCTGATTACACTGGGGACATTTTACCCAGAGTCCATCTGGGATGTTGTTGAAGATAGATTTTTTTAATTCAGCACTCTCCTTTTTCTTGCTAAGCCAATCCATAAACATAATTATACCTCTAAAAATAAGTTTTTATAATTTTAACATAAATTTTTAAAAACTTAATCTCTCAATACTAAAAGAATGATCAGGTCCTAAAAATCTTTCTAAGGATTTTAAAAATTCATCATCAATTTTTACCCAAAATTCATAGGAAGCTAAAATTTTTTCCCCTTTTAATTCTATAAAGACTGGATTTAATCCCCTTCTCCTCTTTAAAAATTCCTTTAAATCAAATACAAATTTGTAATCTAACTTTGAAGAATTCAATTTTACAACTAAAATCTCTCCCTCTAACTCTCCAATATTATCAACAATAATTTTAATTCTTTCCTCTTCTTCTTTAGAATTTTCTAACTTTCCAGCAACAATTACCTTTTTACCTTCTAATAATAAATTCTTATGGGTATTATAAACTGAAGAAAAAATAGTTAAATCCAATTCACCAGTTATATCTTCTAAGGTAGCAAAAAGCATTTTTTGTTTCTTTCTATCAATAGTTTCTCTTAAATTTTTTAATATTCCAGAAATTACAACATATTTTCCATTTTCCATATCATAAAGATCTTCTATATTTATATCAAAAAGTTTATTAGAAAATTGTTGTAAATCTAAAAGAGGATCATAAGATATATAAAATCCCAAGATTTCCTTCTCCATAGAAAGGAGTTCTTCTAAACTAAGCTCAGGAAGATTCTCAAAGAAATTTTCAGAGGGTTCTGTAGAAAATTCCAATAAAGATGTCTGAACAACACCACCTTTTTTTGAATTTTGAGACAAATTCAATATCTTTTCTACTTTATCAAGAAGAGTTCTACGTGTATATTTAAAACTGTCAAAGGTCCCAGCTTTAATTAAACTTTCTAAGGTCTTTTTATTCATAATTCTTTTATCTAATCTATGAGCAAAATCTAAAATTGATTTAAATCTTCCATTTTCCTCTCTTTCCTGAACAATAGCTTTTGCTACCTTCTCTCCTACATTTTTTATCCCCGATAAACTAAATCTTATTCCTTCTGAGGTCACAGTAAATCCTATCATACTTTCATTTATATCTGGAGGAAGAATCTTTATACCCATTCTTTTGGCTTCAGCTAAATATTTCGCAAGTTTTTCATTGTTACCCATTACACTGGTCATTACTGATGCCATATATTCCTTTGGATAATATGCTTTAAGATATGCTGTTTGATAGGATATCAAAGCATAAGCAGCACTATGGGATTTATTAAAACCATACTCTGCAAATTTTGCCATATCTTCGAAGATTTCTCTTGCAATATCCTCTGGAATTCCCCTTTCCTTTGCTCCATTTATAAATATTTCTCTTTGTTGTTCCATAACTTCTGGCATCTTTTTTCCCATTGCTCTTCTTAATAAATCTGCTTGTCCTAAGGAAAAACCTGCTAATCTATGGGCAATCTCCATTACCTGTTCTTGATATATTATTACCCCATAAGTTTCAGATAGTATGGGTTCTAAATCTGGATGAAGATACTTTATTTCTTCTTCTTTCTTCTTTCTCTTTATATAGCTTTCTAATCTTCCCAAGGGTCCAGGACGATATAATGCTAATACTGCAATTAAATCTTCGAATTTCTCTGGCTGAACTTCCTTTAATAAATTTCTCATTCCTTTACTCTCCAACTGAAATACCCCAATAGTTTCTCCTGATTGAAGTAATTCATATACTTTTTTATCTTCTAAGGATATATTGTTTATATCCAATTCAATTCCATATCGCCTTTTAATATCCTTTAATGCATCATTTATTACTGTCAAGGTTCTTAGTCCTAAGAAATCCATCTTTAATAGTCCTAGTTCTTCTAAATTTGTCATTGGAAATTGGGTAACTATTTCATTTCCTCCCTCCATAGTTTGTAAGGGAACATATTCTGTTATGGGTTCCTTTGAAATTACAATACCAGCAGCATGTATTGAAGCGTGTCGAGCATATCCTTCTAAACTTTTTGCAGTGGAAATTATTTTCTCATAGGTAGGATCATTTTTAATAAGTTCTTGAAGCTCAGGAGACAAAGAAATAGCTTCTTCAATAGAGGTATTTGGAGGTATCATTTTTGCTAACCTATCTACCTCTCCATAAGATACATCCAAAACTCTTCCTACATCTCTTATTGCCGCTCTTGCAGCCATAGTTCCAAAGGTGATAATCTGTGCCACATGGTCTTTTCCATATTTTTCCCTTACATAATTTATTACCTCTTCTCTTCTTTCAAAGCAGAAATCTATATCAATATCAGGCATGGTAATTCTTTCGGGATTTAAAAATCTCTCAAATATTAATCTCCATCTTGTGGGCTCAAGATTTGTAATACCTAAAACATATGCAACAAGAGAGCCTGCTGCGGATCCCCTTCCTGGTCCTACAGGTATTCCATTTTTCTTTGCAAAATTGACAAAATCTGAAACAATTAAAAAATAACCGGAAAATCCCATTTGTTTGATAACACGTATTTCATAGTTTAGTCTTTCCTCTATTTCTGGAGTAATGTTTTTAAATTTTTTTCCTACATTCTCCCAACAAAGCTTTTCAAACCATGATTCTAAAGTTTCTCCCTCTGGAACTTTAAAGGTAGGAAAGAGAATATTATTAAGAATTATTTCCAAATTACATTTTTCTGCAATTTTATAAGTATTCTCCAATGCAGAAGGAACATTGCCAAAGATTTTTTCCATTTCTTCCTGAGATTTTAAATAAAATTCATTAGTCTCAAATTTTAATCGATTTTCATCCTTTAATTTTGAGCCTGTTTGAATACACAAAAGAATATCATGTAATTCCGCGTCTTCCCTATTTAAATAATGAACATCATTACTTGCCACAATGGGAACTTCCAAGTCCTTAGATAAAGAAATTAATTTATTGTTAACAATCTTTTGCTCTGGAAGCCCATTATCTTGTAATTCTAAATAAAAATCACCAGGATCAAATATACTTAGATATTCAAGTATGCTTTCTCTTGCCTTATCTATATTGCCTTGAAGAATATATGTAGGAATTTCTCCAGCAATACAACTTGTAAGACCTATGAGTCCTTTACTATAATTTCTCAAGAGTTCTTTATCAATTCTTGGTTTATAATAAAAACCTTCTAAATAGGATAGTGTAACCAGTTTTATTAGGTTTTTATATCCCTCTTGATTCTTTGCCAAAAGAATTAGATGTAATAATTGTTCCTTTTGACCTTTTCTCTCAAAACGAGAATTAGGAGCTAAATAGACTTCACATCCAATAATAGGTTTTATACCCTTCTCCTTTGCAGTTTTATAAAAATCAATAACTCCATACATTACTCCATGATCTGTAATAGCTACTCCTGGCATTCCCAGTTCTTTAACCCTTTGAATTAAATCTGGGATTCTACATGCTCCATCAAGGAGACTATATTCAGTATGAACATGTAGATGAATAAATTTCATACCTTAGATTTGAGTAGGATCAATACCAATAAGGATAAAAAAACTTTCTAATGCTCTCTTTTTGCCTCGAGAAAGTGCATCCTCACTTTCTTTTAAATTTTTATATTCTTCTATTGAGATATTCAAGGTTTCATCTAAGCCAATTTCTTCGACTAATTTATACAATTCTTTATACTTCTCATATCTTGCTTGGGCATTTTTTCCCCAAAAATCTCTATTGGGTAAAGCACTACTTGCTAAAATATCCTGCTTTGCTAACTTTGCAAACCCATCTAAACCTTTTAAAATCTGTTCTTTCTCCATCTCTTTTTCTCCTTTCATTAATCTACCAAAATGATAATTGTTCTTTTTTTTCATCTTTTTCTTTTAATTCTAAAATAATTTTTTTAAGTTCTTGAAAATCTCTTTTTATTTCCTCTAAAATCCTACCATGATAGAGAGCAGCTGCAGGATGATAGGTTAAAAAGATAATTCTTTCCCCAATTTTATAAGATTTGCCATGCAAAGAAGAAATATTTATTGGAAACTTTAATAAAACATAAGCAGAATATCTTCCTAAGGTACAAATAATTTTAGGATTTATAATATTAATCTGTTCTTCTAACCAGGGATAACATGCTTGAATTTCATCAGGATTTGGATCTCTATTACTTGGAGGTCTACATTTTAAAACATTAGCAATATATGCATCACCTCTTTTTAAATTTAAGGACTCAATTAGTTCCCTAAGGAGTTTTCCTGCAGCACCGACAAATGGTCTTCCCTGTTGGTCTTCATGATATCCCGGAGCTTCACCAATAAACATAATTTTGGAAAAAGGGTTTCCTTCCCCAAAAACAATATTTGTTCTCCTATTCCAAAGATCACATTTTCTACATTTTTTAACTTCTTCCTCTAAGATTCTTAGATCCATCATTCCTTCCACCCATATTCCCCAATTAAGGGGACAAAAACTACACCTCCCAAATTTTCTATTAGCTTTTTATCTAATTTTTTAGTTATTTTATAAAGATTTTGATATTCTCTACTCCCAATTGGAATTACTATTATACCATCTTCCTTCAACTGTTCCCATAATGGGATTGGAACTTCAGGGGCAGAGGCAGTAACAATAATTCTGTCATAGGAAGCAAACTCTTCCCAACCCTTACTTCCATCACCAAGTTTGAAATGAATATTTTTGTAACCTAAAAATTCTAAAATTTTCTTAGATTTTTCTAAAAGAGATTCTCTTATTTCAATAGTAAATACTTCCCCAGATAACTCTGCTAAAATTGCAGTCTGATATCCCGAACCTGTTCCTATCTCTAAAACCCTTTCTTCTCCAGAAAGTTCTAATGCTTGAGTCATCAATGCAACGATAAAAGGTTGAGATATTGTCTGAGATTCACCTATTGGTAAAGCTTGATTCTCATAAGCAACTTCTTCCAATTCCTTAGGAACAAATAAATGTCTTTGAATTTTACCTAAAACTTTAAGAACAGATTCTGAAGAAATTCCCTCTTCCCTTAAAAGGTTTACTAATTCTTGTCTTTTTTTCTTATGTTCCCAAGTATCAAAAAGTTCTTTATTCAAATTATTCTCTAAGATATTTTGGAAGATAAAATAAAGATAAATGGGTTACTCCATCATAAAATTTTAAAAATCCTTTTATTCTTTTTTTTATTAATTCGTTAATTTCTTCTTCTTGTCTAAAGGGATTAATCTTATCTTTACTAGCAAGGAAAAATCCCCAACTACTATCAAAAGAAGGTATATAAACTTGATATGAGAATACATTATTTTGAAATACTTTTTTTAAATTATTCCTGATCCAAAAATGTTTATGATGTTGTCCCAATTGGGTGGTCTCTCCTTGCGTCACCATAATCCCAGAAGGATTAAGTTTTTCCCAAACCATTTTATAAAATTCAGGAGTATAAAGTCTATATGCAGGAGTATTAGGAAAGGGTTCTGGTAAATCTAACACAATTACATCAAAGGAGTTATTCGTATTTTTTAGATAATTCCATCCATCTTCATAAATCAATTTTACCCTTGGATTTCTAAAGGCACCTTGATGCCATTCTTCTAAATATTGTTCTGCAAAGTTTATAACCTCAGGATCAATTTCAACAGCAATAATACTAATGTCAGGATATTTAAGAAGTTCTCTTAAAGTTGCTCCCTCACCAACTCCTATAACAAGAATATCTCTAGGATTAGGATGTAATATTAAAGTTGGATGAACTAAGGCTTCATGATAAATATATTCATCTGCCTCTGAAGATTGTATTTTCCCATCAATTATTAAACATTTTCCAAAGGTCTTGTTTCTCATAATTTGAATCTTCTGCCACGAGGTTTTTATATCCACCAATACTTCCGAAACTGCGTAACAATGAAACTGATCTTCTGTTATTTGATCGATAAACCATCGAAAATGCATAACTATCACCTAAAAAATATAAAAATCATTAAAAGATTCCTTAGCTTCTCTCCACTGGACATCTAATTTCTCTACTACTGCGCCAAAGGGTCCCTCTGACAATTTAGTCAAGAAGATTTTTAAATTCCCTTCTTCTCCCTCCCCTTCTACTTCTACTCTTCCATCGGGAAGATTTTTTACCTTTCCTTTAATACCTAATCTTTTTGCCCATTTATAGGCAAAATACCTATATCCTACCCCTTGAACTATTCCATAAACATAAACATGAATATATTTTTGCATACCTGAAAAATGGTCGGGGCGACTGGACTTGAACCAGCGACCTCCTACTCCCGAAGCAGGCGCGCTAACCTCTGCGCTACGCCCCGAAAGTAATTTCAAATTAGATGGTCGGGGCGACTGGACTTGAACCAGCGACCTTCCGCACCCCAAACGGACGCGCTAACCCCTGCGCTACGCCCCGAACTCTAAAATATTATATCATAAAAACCTTTATGTAGAGAAATATAAGTAAATAGCTTCTAAAGCCAAAATATAACTATTAATTCCAAAGCCACATATCTGACCTAATGAAATATCTGAGATAATTGAATGACGACGAAATTCCTCTCTTTTATAAATATTACTTATGTGAACTTCTACGA
>FMJZ01018634.1_pt1 | contig 65138 bp, 60 predicted proteins | sample 1987881 | NCBI WGS metagenome assembly FMJZ01 (sample SAMEA4378227, study PRJEB15110) | soil metagenome | biome: soil; feature: Field; material: Soil | place: India | collected 2015-03-11 | depth 0 m
ACATAATTAAACAAACAGGGAATGAGGTCGAAGTCCGTTTCGCTTTAGTCCCTCCGGGAGGGTCGGTGACCATCAGTTTCAGGGTGACCATACTGTTTCCACAGGTGCTGGGTGTGAGTGTGGTTTCCAATCAGGGGCGGGTGTCCGGCGATAATTTTACCACTGTGCTGACAGACGATCCCGATACCCTGGCACCTTATGACCCCACGAGGACGGCGATCACTGTCCCGCCGAGGCTGATGATCACCAAAGAAGGTCCCGATATGGTCAACCCGGGTGCGAACATAACGTTCACCGGTACGCTGACAAACTACGGTACTGAGCCGGCATACAATGTGGTGCTGATAGACCATCTACCGCCGGGGCTTAGCTTTGTCAGCTCCAGTCATGCCGCGGTGTACAACCCGGGAGCAGGCACCATCACCTGGAATTTGGGTACCGTTGGTCCGGGAGTGGCGATACCGGGGTGGGTGACGGTGCATGTGGACGGTTCTCTATCCGATAACACAACGCTGACCAACTTGTTTTACGTCACCTGGCAGGACGGCAGCGGTAATCCCTACGGACCGGCTACCGCCACCAAAGACATCACCGTCCGCACTATACCGCTTTTGTCCATTACTAAGAACGGACCGGCGACCGCCAGCCCGGGCAGTTTAATTACTTACATCGGCACGCTTACTAATTATGGGACGTCCGATGCCTATGATGTGGTGCTGGTGGACTATCTACCGACAGGGCTTAGCTTTGTCAGCTCCAGTCATGCCGCGGTGTACAATCCTGTGGATAACACTGTTACATGGTATCTTGGCAACCTGGGTGCCGGGGTGTCCATTCCGGGCTGGCTTGTGGTGAAGGTGGATGACGGGGTGGCCAATGGGACGGAGCTGACCAATAAGTTCTCTGTGACCTGGAAAGATGGTGGTGGCAATCCATATGGTCCTGCCGAAGCCACTGTGAAAACCACCATCTATACTGACCCCCAGCTTACCATCACCAAGGAAGGACCGGGACAGGTGACCGTTGGCTCGTACATCACCTTTACCGGCACCCTGACCAACGTAGGTGGCTCAGCTGCCTACAATGTAGTGCTGGTGGACTATCTACCGCCGGGGCTTAGCTTTGTCAGCTCCAGCCACGCGGCGGTCTACGACCCGATAGCGCGCACCATTACCTGGAACCTGGGTACCGTTGGTCCGGGGGTGGCGATACCAGGGTGGGTTACAGTGCATGTGGACTGGTCTGTGCCCGATGGGACGCTTTTGCGCAATCTCTTCGAGGTCAACTGGGAGGACAGTGGTGGCACCAGCTATGGTCCAGCCACAGCAACGACAGATGTCATCGCCCGTACCAGCCCGCTGCTTACGGTATCCAAGTCCGGTCCTGCGATCGGCAGCCCGGGGGGTCTGCTGACCTTCAACCTCGCCGTGACCAATACGGGTGGCTTCGATGCCTACAATGTCACGCTGATGGATGTCCTGTCGGACAATTACACCTATGTCAGCAGCAGTCCGGCTGGAACTCCAAGCGATGGCTTCGTTGTCTGGAATTTGGGTACACTGGCAGGGGGAGGATCGGTCTCGGTGTCCCTGACCGTGCGGGTTGACGATGGCGTGGGCAACGGGACGACGTTGCTGGATACAGCGCTGGTCACCTGGCAGGACGGGCAGGGCAACGGCTATGGTCCGGCGACCGATGTGCTGGCGACCACCATATATACGGTGCCGGTGCTGGGGGTGACCAAGATAGGTCCTAGCTTGGTTGGTCCTGGAGATAACTGCACCTACACCATAACCGTAACCAATCCCTCTGGAGCACCGGCGGACAACGTCACCATTGTTGACCATATACCTGCAGACATGGTTTATGTCAGCAGCAGTCCACCGGGAACGCTGTGGGGTGACCCCGTCGCCACCGTCATCTGGGCTCTGGGCACCATTGCTGCTGGAGGTTCACAGACCGTTACCATCACTTTGAAGGCAGCTGACAACATCACTTCGGAAAGGACGGTGGTGAACGTTGCCACGGCGGTATGGCAGGACGGTCTGGGCAATGATTACGGTCCTGCCAGCGGTAGTGCCCAGACGCGCATATGCCCCGGACCGATGCTGTCAATCGATATCACCGGGCCTGCCACTGGGGGACCGTGCGACACGCTCACGTTTACCATTGAGGTGACTAATGTAAGCGCGAACGTCACGGCGGAAAATGTAATGGTGCAGTATATCCTGCCGCTGGGCTCATCCTACGCCGGTTCCAGTAGTGGCGGTAGTCATTCAGGTGGTGTGGTGGTCTGGAATCTGGGAAGCCTGGTGCCTCAAGGCTCACGCGAAGTCACTGTAGCCATAACCTACTGTGTAATTCCCGTTGGCTCTGAAATTGTATCTGTTGCCGGCTCGGTCTGGCAGTGTCCTGCCGGAGTCACTCGTGGTCCCATATTTGATACCACCAACACCCTGATTGTGGGGTTGCCACCGCCACCATCGGAGCCGGAGCCTGAACCTGTTTCTCCACGGCTTTCGCCAGAGCCGGCTCCGCCTGTGCCCTTGCTGCCGCCAAAGCCCTCGCCGCTGCGACCTTCGCCGCCGATCTTTGCGGTGACGGACTTAAGGTTGGAGCCTTACGCTACTGGACAAAGGATATGTGTCCAGGTGCAGAACTACGGGGGCAGCGCGGGAGAGCACAGGGTCTTTCTAGTAATCGATGGTGTCACGAAGGATCATGCGGTGGTGATGTTGCCGCCGGGCTCCGCCACGCGGGTGTGCTGGACTGTCTACGAGATAGGACCTGGCAAACACCTGGTCGAAGTCGGTGCGGAGAGAGCGTGGTTCACCATTTCTGCCGAACAGGCTGGCAATATGGTTCTAGCGTGGTTGCTGCTCGGCTTCTTTGCTGTGCTGGTCGTAGGTCTGCTCATCATCGTCATACTCAGACGGGCCTGATGCATTGTCAGCCAGTTTTTTTCCTTCCAGAGAGGACTCTCTCCGGTGTGTCTGGTATACTCTGGTATACTATGTAAATTCTGGCAAAGGAGGGAATAAATGAGTAGTTCAAGTTCTCTGGTGAGCAGGATGTGGAGGGCTTCCAAGTTGGAGGTGGCGCTGTACGAGGAGGTGGAGGCGGATACCACCACCACCAATCAAGCGCTGATAGCGGTGGTGATGGTGAGCCTGGCGACGGCGATCGGGAGCGGCATCGGTGCCATCGGGCAGAGAGGTCCCCTCGGTTTTCTCTGGGGGCTTGTCGGCGGCCTTGTTGCCTCGCTCATAGGCTGGCTGGTATGGTCTTACCTCACATATATTCTGGGCACCACGGTGCTGAAGGGGCCCAATACTTCAGCTACATGGGGCGAACTGCTGAGGACGATCGGTTTTGCCCATTCTCCTGGCTTGCTGCGCATTTTTTCATTCATTCCTTTTATTGGTGCCATTATTTCCTTCGCTGCCACCATCTGGTTTTTGGTTGCTGGTGTGGTGGCGGTGAGGCAGGCACTGGATGTCTCCACCGGGCGGGCGCTGGCGGTATGCATAGTGGGCTGGCTAGTTTATCTAGCGATAATGCTTATATTCAGCGTGCTGTTTGTGGGCTTTAAAGGGCTGCTGGGGTAATGAGGAGAGTCCTCAACATCGCACATAGAGGGTTTACCAGGGTACACCCGGACAATACTCTGGAGGCGCTCGAGGCAGCTATCGACATAGGTGTCGATGGTGTGGAGTTTGATGTCCGGGAGACCTCCGATGGCGAGTTTGTCCTGTTCCACGACCCCCAGCTTCGCGGCACCGCCGTCAGCAAGTTGACGCTCGAGCAGGTGCAGCAGGTGAGGCTCAAAGGGAAATACAGAGTTCCCACGCTGGCGGAGGCGCTCCGGCTGTACGGTAACCGCACCGGGCTGTTTGTTGAGCTCAAAGAAATCGTCTCGTTTGACCGTCTGGTGGGGCTGCTGAAGACGGTGTCGCCGCTTTCAGATATCATGCTATTGTCCTTCAATGGGGCACTGCTCAGAGAGCTCCTCCACCGGGTGCCAGAAATTCCCCGGGGTATTATTGTTGTCTCGCCGGGGAAAGACCCTCTGGCTATGATGGAATCGGTACAGTCTGATTCTATAGTTGTAAAATACCCTTTTGTGAATAGGAAGCTTATAGAAGTAGTACACTATGTGGGGCGGGCGGTCCTTGTCTGGGGTCTGCCGTTGCCCTGGTGCATCAATAGTGTTGTATCGCTGGGTGTGGATGGTATCATCTCGGACTTTCCGGATGTGGTGAAGAAAAAGCTCGGTGGGAAGCTATTGATCTGCAGTGAGAGCGACGGGCAGAAGCGGGTGGTATAATATTGGCTCAAGCAGGGAGACTAGAAAGGAGGTCAAGGAATGAAGATAGGGAAAGAGCAAGGAATAGCGATTTTGGTCTTTGGGCTTATCTTGCTCACTGCTGGCATTCTGGTGCTGGTGGCTGTACCTTCGTGGGGTGAATGGATAGCGGACTACCCGGCGAGGATAGCCAGCAGTACGTCGCTGCCAGCCCAGGCAGCGCCGATCATTCAGGGCATGAGCGGAATTTTCGGTCCTCTGCTCAAGCAAGTAGGCGGCTATATAAAAACGGTTGGGTATTTTGTCGGTAGTCTGCTAACTATCTTCTCACTTGGTGTGACCGCTGCTGGTGCCATGGTCATCAGGGCGGCCGTCTCAAAAAGCGCTTAGCGGCTGGTATTGAGCAGGACGGAGCGTAGGCTATCTCCGTCTGGACATAGCCATTCCTAACCCGGCGAGGGAGAGGCTAGCGGAGAGGAACATCAGCGGCTGATAGCCCCAGAGCTGGGCTACCAGGCCACCGAGGAAGGGACCTACAGCTCCCGAGATGCTGATGGTGGAGAAAAGGATGCCGGTAGATGTTGCCCGTTCCTCATTGTTCTTGAGCAGCAGTAGGAGCGCACCCACGTAGAGGCAGGACCATGAGCATGCCAGAAGCGCCTGCACCGGGATGAGCTGGAGATAGTGACTGACTATTCCATAGGACAAAAAAACGAGAGCTGACAGGACGAAGCCGGCGATAAAGAGGCGCGACTCTCTGAACCTGTCCACGAACATCATGGCGATGAACTGTCCGCCGGTGTTGATACCCGCGAGGATGGCTATCCAGGGCTTGCTGGCACCGAGGCTGGCGAAGAAGAGGGGCAGGATGACCCAAGCCATATTGGCACCGGTATGGCGCAGGAAGAAAGGTACATAGATTCTGGTATTGCGGCGGAATACGTCCAGGGTGACCGGTTCCAGTGGTACCCGGTTTTCGTGTTCTTTGAGCAGAAGCGAGGTGAGAAACCCCAGGGCGCAGGAGACGGCGCTGATGAGGAACAGTTTATGGTAGCTGGGCACAAAGATGGCTATTACGGCACCGAGGAGCCAGCCCAAGGAGCCGAAGGAGGCAAACCTGCCGGTGCTGCCGCCGGCTTCGAAGTTATATACCATGAGGGCAGCGGCTGAGATGCCGAGACACAAACCGACTGCGGCACGGATGCCCATGAGCAACAAAGAGGTGCTAGCCAGCGTCTGTGCTGCCAGAGCCATTATGCCCAGCCCCAGCCCCAGACGGATATAGAGCACCCTTCCTTTCCTGTCGGACTGGTGGCCAAAGAACCAGGATGAAGCCGCGTAAGCGATGCCATAGGCGCCGCCGATTATGCCGATGTCAAGTCTGGAGGCGCCGATATCCTGAGCGAACAGGGGCAGAAATATTATCGATGTTTCAATGGCACAGTTGGTTAATACGGCGATGAGGCTGGATGCCAGGGGCGATAGCGACGGTGGCAGGTTATATTTTTCCATAGCGTAATATGATACACCCTGAGGGGCGGGGTGTTCCAATGTACACCAGAGGAAATGAGGGGGACTCTGCCGCCTTTTCCTGCCCTGGGATGTCCTTCGCCGTAGCCATTCTGCTCTATAGAGATGACGAAGTCACAGTCGGCCTGTCCGTCTTCGGTGATGCTGACCTCGACGCTCAAGTAGTGCTCCAGAATTTTTGCCTTAAGCTGCTCCGCCTGGGAAGTGGTGACTGCTTTTCACCGTTCAGAAAGCCCGTTATCTGGCGTTGTCCGGTAGTATGTCCATCTGTGCCTTTACGGCTCTTGATTTCAATGGCGTTGACCGTGCCCAATGCCCGGTGCATCTCCCGGGCGTTAGCCTGGCATGGCTTTTCAGGCACAAAGGCTGTCATGGCGGCTTATTCCCTGAGGGATGTTCTCTGCCGGTATCACAGCCACCGATTTCTTTGTCAACGGTGGGATAGTGAGCGCAGTCTCAAAAATATTTCTATGGTTGGGCAGGATGATCACCTTATCGCAGGGCAGTTCCCCGACTACGCGCAGGATTTCCAGTGCGCTGAGGCTGCCTACTTGCTCGGGCCGGATTACTGCTGCCACGTTCAAATCGGAGAAGATTTTACTTAAGCCATTGTCGGTGCTTATTGCCTCCACCTGGGGGTGGCGCAGGAGGTCTGCACACCTCACCGGGGACTGACCGGCACCTTTGCTTCCGGTGCATTGCCCCACCCCGATGTTATGCTCTGGTCAAGCATGGTCTGTGATAACACTGCCAAGAGCGGGGAGCTGATTATGGAAGTCTGCCATCGGAAAGCGTTGCCAGGAAGTCATATATAATACCCGAGATGCGGATGTACGGACCTCTTGACGAGCGGGCGATCAATGCCATTGCCCGGTGCGTTGACGACTATAAAGTGGACGCGGCTATATCCTTATGTGGATGTGGGTTGCCGGCACAGCTGTACGACGATAAAACTGTTCAAAGATCTCCTTGCAGAAAAGGGTGTGCCAATGCTGGTGGTTGATTGTGATGTGGCTGACTCTACAGTCACCTCCGAGGAGGAGGTACGTGACAGACTGGAGCAGTTCTTCTAACCTCTCGAGGAGCGCTAGCAGGACGGGACTATGAAAGCTGTGGGGGGAGGTATTGGCGGTATGACTACCAAGGCGGTCGTTTTTCCCACAGCCAGGCTGGTCATAGACCTTGGTGCTGAGACCGGCACGGTGGTGAGGCTCAGCGCTTTTTGCCAGGGAGCGGCTTGGAGGGAAGCGTGCAGGGATGGGAAAAACACAGCCTGTGTGGAGGAAAAATAATAAAGCTAAGGTGAAGGAAGAGGCGAGGACGAAGCTGGCGTTATTCCGTCCCCGCTTTGTCCTCTGCGACAGGCAACACGGCATGGACTGCCATAGCGTTTGCCCCACTGGTGCCATAAAGCATAGCTGGTGACATATGCCAATTGTCAGCTTGTGACTGACATGTCCTACCGTGTCTCTGTCATAATGGCGAGGGCGATGGCTTGAGTTCGGGAGTGAGACAGGCTCAGGGCTATGTGGAATTTTTCAAAGCCTTCCTTTTGGATCCGAGCAATGGGTAGACCGGTTTCCTGATTTGTTACTTCGATGTCCTTGTAGCTGAGGGGAGCTTTGTTCAGCCCTGATGCGGCTTTCATAATTGCCTCTTTGGCTGCGAACCTGACAGCCAGGTGGGGCGCCGCTGACCTATGGGCGAGGCAATAGTCCAGCTCTTTTTGTGTGAACACCCGGTGCAGAAAGGCATTATCGGTAGCCAGCTTGCGGAAGCGGTTAACGCTTTCTATATCTACGCCGATGCCGAAGCTAGGTTTTTGGTTATTTTTCTCGTACACGGACCACTATTGGTACTGTCAGGTATTCAGTACTGGTGCTTTCTAGGGTGCATTTTATTCCACCAGCGGTCGGGAATCAATACTCCAGTGGCACTGCGTACAGGCAAATATAGTGGGTGCGTCGGGACTAGTACTTTATTACTATCTGTAAAGTACTAGTAAACATGGGTCAGGGCTATTGACTATTCGTGTAATGTTACTGTACACTAAAACCCAAGGAAATTTTCGCATAGGAAGGCTGGAAAAGACGGCTATGGCGAACAATGCAAACAGGCAGAGCCGCGGCGGCAAGGGTTTCTTGGACGTGTCCTTCGAGCTGGCGCGCGACCTGATCGAGCGCATCGGTGTCGGGATATATATTATCCAGGAGAAGAAGTTTATCTACGCCAGTCCTTCTTTTCTGGCAATTAGCGGTTATACGCTGGAGGAACTGCAGGATAAGCACCCTCTAGATTTGGTGCACCCGGATGACAGGGACTTTGTCCGGCAGCAGGCTGTGGAGAGTCTGAAGGGGAAGGTATCCAAGCCTTACCGGTACCGCTTTCTGAAGAAGAGCGGTGGATGGGCATGGATATTGGAGCAGGTGACCTCAATACAGTACCGTGGGAAACCGGCTAGCGTAGGTAGCTTCATGGACATTACTGAGTACAAGCACCTTGAGGACGACCTTAGGCGCTCGGAGGAGCGTTTCCGCACCATCTTTGAAGAGATGAATGAGACCTACTACGAGGTTGACCTGCGCGGTCATTTTACGTTTGTCAATGATTCCATGTGCCGGAATGTGGGGATTCCGAAGGAGCAGCTAATCGGCGCCAGCTACAAGCTGACCACGGCTATGGAGGATATAGATAAAACGTTCAAAATTTTCAATGAGATATATCGGACCGGTGAGCCGGTGAGGGGCTTGAAGAACAGGTACATTGATAAGGACGGGAACGTCAGGTGGGTGGAGCTATCGGCATTTCCGATACGCAATGAAAAGGGGGACATAATCGGTTTCCGTGGGATAGGGGAGGATATCACTGAGCGTGTAAAGGCAGAGGAGGCGTTGAGCAAGTCGGAGGAGAGGTACAGGACGCTCCTCGAGGAAATGGACGAGGCTTACTATGAGGTGGACTTGCGGGGCAGCTTTACATTCGTTAACGATGCGCTATGTCGCCTTCTGGGGTATACCAGGGAGGAAGCCATCGGGCTTAACTATCGTGCCTATACTCCGCAGGAGGACTGGGAGAACGTCTACCGGGCGTATAACTCGGTATATCGGACGGGCACGTCTCTGAGATGGTACCCCATGACACAGCTCACGAAGGATGGGCGGAGGATATACGTTGAGAACTCTGTGCTGCCGTTGCGCGGTGAGAAAGGTGAAATTATCGGTTTCAGGGGCATCAGCCGCGATGTTACCGAGCGCAAGATGCTCGAACAGAAACTTTCTGAGATGGCGACCCATGACCCGCTTACCGGTCTACCCAACCGTATACTGTTCGATGACAGGCTGAACATGGGGCTGGCTCAGGCGCAGCGCAACGGCAGCAGGCTGGCGGTGATGATGCTTGACCTTGATTGGTTCAAGCGAGTGAATGATACCTACGGGCATGGGGTTGGCGATCAGCTACTTAAGCTTGTGGCTCAAAGGCTTGCCAGCAATCTACGTAAAAGCGATACGGTGGGGCGTATGGGTGGTGATGAGTTTGTGCTGTTGCTCCTGCAGATAGGGGCTATCGAGGATGCCACCAAGGTAGCACAGAAGATACTCGACTCGTTTGGTGAGCCATTTGCTATAAATGGTTATAACCTAAATATAACCACGAGTATTGGCATCGCTGTCTATCCGGAGAACGGTGATCGGGCTGATGTGTTGCTGACAAATGCTGATACCGCTATGTACCATGCCAAGGAGGAGGGGAGAGCGAGATACAAGCTCTATACGCCGGAACTCCGCGATAGCTTTGTGAAGCGGCAGACGACCCGCTCATAATGTTCCTTCTAGGCGGTTGATGACCAAGCCGGTCGGTAGCTTTGGGTAGAAGTAAGTTGATTTGCCTGGCATCCTGTCATTAGCATTGGCTACTGCCTTGATGGTGCTGAGCGGAATCGAGTTCAGGATAAAGGCTAGCTGGTAGTCGCCCTGGGTTACCATCTCTGCTGCCGCCTTGGCATTTGGCGTATATGCTATTGACACACCGCTGGCCATGGCTGTAAGTCTGTCGATGACAAGGTGCTGCAAAATACTTACTTCAAGTTTGTTGTACGCATCGGAATGACCTGGTGGCATAAGTGCTTTAACGTGTACATCTGGGCGCAGTCTCAGCCCAACCACAGATCCTTCCTTTAAGCCTATTACCCTTGCTATCACATCGCTCATCTCCGGTATCCTAGAGGCGTCTTCGAGGGGTAGTGGGTCTGTGTGGAACAGGGTAGCCAATTTGTCGATGAAACGTTTCATATTCTCCGCGGAAATACCTTTTACCACCCGGTGAACTGGCAGGACAAGCAGCCCTGGGTCGGAGAAAGATACCAGCGTCATCATCACGAAGTTGAAAGCCTCGTGTCCTGTAAAGTATGGGCTGTTTTGGCGCTTTTCGGACTGATAAGCCAGCGCTGTCTCGTAGCGGTGGTGTCCATCAGCGATGTAAATATGCTTCGGCGCCAGAAAATGGCTTATCCGCTGGATGAACTCTGGTTCGTTTGCTATCCAAAGCCTGTGTGTCTCTCCGTCTGCGGTGAAGTCCAGCAGAGGTTTTCTGCCGGTCTGTACGCCGAGCAATTTGGCGATTTTCTGGCCCGGGTCTTCGTAGAGCCCGAGGAGAGGGCTAAAGTTGGCATTGCATGCCCGCATGAGGTCCAAGCGGTCGCTCTTGATCCCAGCGACGGTGTTTTCGTGGGGCAGGATCATCCTTTTCTCCCAGGGCTCCAGCCTTACGCAGGCGGTAAACCCGAGGCGGCGTCTCCTAGTGCCCTGATAGGTGAACGTCTGTTCGTGGATATAAAGCGAGGGTACGTGGTCAGTGACCAGCACGCGGTCCTTCAGCCACTGATTCAGTGTGGCACAGGCGCGAGCGTGTTTATTGTCATCGGTTGAGTCACCGGGCAGTTCCATGGCGTGCTCGAGTCGGATGACATTGTACTGACTCCTCTCATAGTAAGCTTTTTGCTCGTCTTTAGAGATGACATCATAGGGCGGACAGATGACCAACGTCATGTCCTTCACTATTTCCAGGTTATAGCGCACTCCGTAGAAAGGACTGATCTCAGCCAAGTTACCTCCTCTATTTGAAGAAATTTGCCAGACCGTTCCACCAGGCTTTACCCAGCTCGTTGAGCGAGAGGTCTATAAGGCCCTTGATTACCAACCTCTTGCCGCTGACTGTGCCCAGCCTCAGTGCCCCCACCTCCCAGCGGTCTGCCAGTTTTTCCAGCAGCCAGGCACGGTCGGGAGATACGGAAACGATGATTCTTGACTGCGTTTCTCCAAAGAGGGTGGCGTCCAACCTGCCTTCAAAATCGAGCTCGAAGCTGACGAAGCCCACACCACCGAGCAGGCAGCTTTCTGCCAGGGCTATGGCTAGCCCTCCTTCAGAACAATCGTGTGCCGAATTGATGAGGTTCCTTCTTATGGCTTCGAGGCAGCAGCGTTGCAGCCTTTTTTCCAGGTTGAGGTCTATAGAAGGGCTGCCCTTTATCGTGCTGTGCATTACTTGCAAATATTCGCTGCCCCCGATGCTGGCGTCGGTGACCTGTGTACATCCCAAGAGATACACGCAGTCACCTTCGTGCTTAAAGCCGGCAGTGCAGTGCTTGCTCACATCGTCTATGATGCCCACCATAGCCACCACCGGGGTGGGATATATTGCACTGCCCCTGGTTTCATTGTAGAGACTCACGTTGCCACTTATCACCGGTATTCTGAGTTCGCTGCAGGTTCGTGCCATTCCTGCAATGCACTCTTTCATCTGATAATAGACGTCATTCTTTTCCGGATTGCCGAAATTGAGACAGTCCGTTATTGCCAGCGGTCTGGCGCCGCTGCAGATAAGGTTCCTGGCGGCTTCAGCCACGGCGATGACGCCTCCCAGATATGGGTTCAGATAGCAATATCTGGCATTTCCGTCCGTGGTCAGGGAGATTGCTTTTTTCGTCCCTTTGATGCGAAGCACCGCGGCATCGTTTCCAGGAAGGACCACAGTATTGTTACCCACCTGGTGGTCATATTGACGGTATACTGAATGTTTGCTGGCGATATTGGGTGAAGCCAGGAGGGTGAGCAGTGTCCTGTTTGCTTTGCGGGGCGATATATCAGAGATGGAGCTCAGGTTAATTGTCTGGAGTTCCTCGATCCAGCGCGGTGATTTGACGCGTCGTTTGTATACAGGGGGCGAGGTTAGCAGCCTGACAGGTACTTCGGCTACAATTCTCTCACCCTCCCTTACTCGGGCTATGCCATCACCGGTGATTCGGCCGATTATGTCCGAGCGAAGTTCCCAGCGGTCAAAGAGCGCTTTCACCTGTGTCTCATATCCTTTCTTCACCAGTATGAGCATTCTCTCCTGGGATTCGGAAAGCATCACCTCGTAGGGTGTCATGCCCTGTTCCCTCCTGGGCACTTTAAGGACGTCAATGTCGATCCCCCCGTTCCCTCTGGAGGCTGATTCGACACAGGCACTGGTCAGTCCGGCAGCGCCTAGGTCCTGCATACCTACAATCCAGTCGGTTCCAGCCAGCTCGAGGCAAGCCTCGATGAGAAGTTTCTCCAGGAAGGGGTTTCCCACCTGGACTGCCGTCCTCAGCTCTGTGTCATCCTCGAAGGTTCGTGATGCTAGTCCAGAGGCGCCGTGGATGCCATCGCGTCCGGTGTCGGCGCCAACCAGCATCAGCAGGTTGCCTTCCCCATATGCCCTTGATCTGACAAGGTTTTCCTTTTTGGCGATCCCGAGGCAGAAGGCATTGACCAGGGGGTTATCTGAGTAGCAGTCAGCGAAAAAGATTTCACCGCCCACATTCGGTATTCCCAGGCAGTTGCCATAAGCTGCGATGCCACTCACTACACCATGGAATAGGTAACGGTTGCGAGGGTGAGAGAGGGGACCGAAGCGTAGCGAGTTCATTAACGCGATGGGTCGTGCGCCCATGGTGAAGATATCCCTTACAATGCCGCCTACGCCTGTAGCCGCGCCCTGGAAGGGCTCAATAGCTGACGGGTGGTTATGGGACTCTATTTTCATGACGATTGCCAGCCCATCGCCTATGTCCACGACTCCGGCGTTTTCCTCTCCGGGCCTGACCAGAACATGCTTGGCACGGGAGGGGAACTGCTTGAGCAGTGCTTTCGAATGTTTGTAACCACAGTGCTCGCTCCAGAGCGCACCGAACATGCCCAGCTCCACTTCATTAGGCTCTCTGCCCAGTCTCTCCACTATGAGGCGGTATTCCTTTTCGCTCAGAGCGATGCTATCAAGTGTTTCCTTGGATACTGGCAATTGCGGACTCCCAGATGAGGTTACCGTCGTTGCTGCCGAGCAGTGGCTCGCAGGCACGTTCAGGATGTGGCATCATCCCCAGCACATTCCTCTGTCTGTTAGTGATGCCGGCGATATTGTTCAAGGAGCCATTGGGGTTGTGTGCAGGGGTCACCCTGCCATTGGGGGTGGTGTAGCGGAAGACTATTTGTTTGTTGGTTTCAAGCTCTGCAAGTGTGGCTTCATCAGCATAGTACCTACCGTCGTAGTGCGAAATCGGGATCTTGAGCACCTGCCCCTTGTGGAGCAGCGAAGTGAAGGGGGTGAGTTCATTTTCTACGCGAAGATAGGTCCATTGACAGCGGTATTCGAGGTGTTCATTGCGTAGCAGGGCTCCGGGTAGCAGTCCCGACTCGCAAAGGATTTGAAATCCGTTGCAGATGCCAATGACCGGTTTACCCCGGGAGGCAAACTTCTCAATTGCACCCATGACCGGTGAGAACCGGGCGATGGCCCCCGGTCTCAGATAGTCCCCGTATGAGAAACCCCCGGGCAGCACGATGCAGTCATACTGTGAGAGGTCTGTCTCTTTGTGCCAGACATAGCTGACATCCTGGTTTAAGATGTCTTTGATGGCATAGTAACAGTCCCTGTCGCTCCATGTGCCGGGGAAGACGATTATGCCAAACCTCATATACGTTCTACCGTGTATGGAGAAAGGTGTTGCTCAGACCTGGCATGGATTAGCGATGCCACTATTGTTCACACCTTGCTCAGCAGTTCGGAGACGATGTCGCTGATTTCTTGTCCTGACGCCCGTCCTCTGAGCTGGGGCATGAGCTGTGACATAACCCTGCCCTTATCTTTAAGCCCTTTGGCACCCAGTTCTTCGATTACCTTGCTGACTGCCTTTATGATTTCATCACGGCTCATGGGTTCTGGCAGATACCCGAGGATTATATCTAGCTCCGCTTTTTCCTTAGTTACCAGATCCTGGCGGTTTCCCTTCTCAAATGCTTCTATGCTCTCACGGCGCATCTTGGCTTCTTTTTCCAGGACAGCGATGATACCGCTGTCATCCAGTGTCTTCTGCTGTGCGATTTCGGCATTTCTTATGGCTGCCATCATTGAGCGCAGTACCGTAGATTTGAGGTTGTCCCGGTTTCTGATTGCTTGTTCTAAGTCGGCTTTGATTTTCTGGCTCAGGGGAGACATTTTCCCTATTTTGAGCTACTTCTGCTACTCTTGCGCCGCTTTGCTGCTTCTTTTCGCTTCCGTTTCACGCTGGGTTTTTCATAGAAGCTGCGCCGCCGTACTTCGCTGATTATTCCTTCCTGCTGCACCTTTTTGGTGAAGCGCCTTAGAAGGCTTTCGAAGCTCTCTCCGGGTTCAAGTTTTACCTCGGGCACACTAGATCACTTCCTTTTCTGCTTTAGAAAATACTCACCCTCGATAGGAGGCAAGTCAACGGAGACTCATTTTATCCTTTCCCCCTAATGCTGTCAAGCACATACCCGGGCAAGCAGGTGCAGCCATGTGCTCGTCTTGTTGGGGGGTGCTGGCTTGGTCCTGCTATAGTTTTACCAGCTTGGCAGTATAGACATCTGGGAGTGCCAGAATTTGCTGTATGTGCTCTTCGGAAAGAGCTTCGTCCAGAGCCAGGATCATCAGGGCTTTGCCTCTGGGCTGGAGACGGGCAAGTTGCATGGAGCTGATGTTTATGTCTGCCTTTCCTGTTATGGTGCCCACGGCACCTATAAGGCCTGGCCGGTCACGGTGGTCGCTGAAGAGAAAGTAGCCTCCGGTGGGGACGATATCTGGCCAGAAATCGTTTACGCGGACGATGTGGGTCTCGCCTCGCAGAACCGTGCCTGCAACAGTCGTTTTTCCGGCGTCGGTAACCACTTCCAGGGTGATCAGGCTGGCATAGTTCTCGCAGACACTCTCCTTCTGTTCCAGCACTTTTATTCCTCGCTGGCTGGCGAGGATACTGGCATTGACCAGATTGACCCTTTCTTCGCTCATACCTTCAAGTAAGCCACCGATGGCTGCAGCCCTCACCGCGGCGGTATCGTAGTTAGCGATTTCGCCGCTGTACCTGATATGGACACTTTTTATTTGACCTTCCATTAGTTGCCTAGCTAGACTCCCCAGCGTGGAAGCCACCTGCATGAACGGTGACAGAACTGCAAAAAGTTCGACGGATATCTGTGGTGCGTTTACGGCGTACTTTGCGGGCTGAGCGTTGAGTACGGCGATAACCTGTTCGGCGACTTCCAGAGCAACGCTTGCCTGTGCCTCTGTGGTCGAGGCGCCAAGGTGCGGGGTGACGATGATTTTGTCAGAGCGGAAGAGCGGGCTGTCGGTAATGGGCTCTTTGGAGAAGACATCCAGGGCGACACCGGCGATCTTGCCAGATTCGATAGCGTGGTACAGGGCTTCCTCGTCGACGAGGCCACCGCGGGCGCAATTGATGATTCGCACTGTGGGCTTCATCTTGGCGAGCTCTCGGGCACCGATGAGTCCTTTTGTCTTTTCGGTTAAGGGGAGGTGGAGCGTAATGAAGTCAGACTCCCGCAATAGCTGTTCTAGCGGTACCAGCTCGACACCGAGGTTGCGCGCGTAGTCAGGTGAGACCAGGGGGTCGTGGCCGATGAGACGCATCTTGAAGGCCTGGGCGCGTCTGGCAACCTCGGAGCCGACATTTCCCAAGCCAATTATGCCCAGCGTCTTGTTCTTCAGTTCGGTGCCCGTGAACTCACTTCGCTGCCATACTCCTGATTTGAGCTTGTTGTTAGCCTGGGGTATATGTCGGGCTAGTGCCAGCATGAGTGCCATGGTATGTTCGGCAGCGGCGATGGTGTTACCTGTGGGGGCGTTGACCACAACTATACCTTGTCTGGTGGCTGCTTCGACATCGATATTGTCCAAGCCAACGCCGGCGCGGGCGATTACCTGGAGTTTTCTGCCCGCCCTGATGATATCTGCAGTGACTTTTGTCTCACTGCGCACTATCAGGGCATGGTAGTCTCCGATAATATTCTGAAGCTCTTCAGGTTTTATACCCAGCTTCACGTCGACTTCTGCATGGGATTTGAGAATCTCAATTCCTTCTTTTGCCAGCGGGTCAGTGATAAGGACTTTCATAATAGTTTCCTCATGCTGGTATTACTCTGTCTTGCTATGCGCTCGCTCTGGGAAGAGCTTTGGATATTGCTTTGAGCACTTCTTTCATGTCTTTTTCCTGTACCCAGCCTAGGTGACCAATGCGGAAGATCTTTCCTGATAGGTTGCCCTGACCGCCGGAAAGCACGACCTGGTATTCGTCTCTGAGTATCTGCAGGAATTTTGACACGGTAAGTTTCTCCGGAGCCTTGACCGCAGTCACCGTGTTGGAAGCATATTTTTCTTCAGGGAAAAGGGACAAACCTAGGGACTTCACACCCTGACGGGTGAAATTGGCGATTTTGGCATGGCGGGCAATAACATTAGTCAAGCCTTCGGCAAGCAACATGTCAAGGGCGATGGTCAAGCCAAAGAAGGTGGAGACACAGGGTGTCCACGGTGTCTGCCCTCTTTCCAGAAAGCTCTTGGCTTTGGTGAAATCCCAGTAATATCTTGGCATCCTGGCTTTAGCGTGTGCCTGCCAGGCCTTTTCGCTGACGCTGACCATCGCGAGTCCAGGAGGGGCCATCCAGCCTTTCTGTGAAGCGGTGACCACCACATCGCACTGCCATTCATCAACCGGTAGTTCAACGGAACCGAGGCTGCTGATGGCATCGACAAGGACAAGTTTGTCGAACTCTTTGGCTACACTGCTTATTGCTTTAAGGTCATTGGTGATGCCAGTGGATGTCTCATTATGGGTGACCATTACTGCCTTTATGCTGGCATCCTCTTTAAGGGCTTTGCGGACGGCATCGGGGTCCACCGGCTTGCCCCATTCAAAGTTCAACCTTTTCACTTCAGCACCATAGCACTCGGGGATCTCGGCGAAGCGGTCGCCGAAAAAGCCACAGGAGAGCGCCAGCACTTTGTCGCCTGGAGACAGGGTATTGACCACAGCAGCCTCCATGCCACCGGTGCCTGAACCCGTAAGGATAAAGACTTCGTTCTTTGTCTGGAACATTTTCTTGAGCTTCTCGGTGACGTCTCGGATGATCTGGGAGAATTTGTCACCTCGATGGTCTATCATCTGACTGCCCACAGCTTTAAGCACCTGTGGTGGGCATGGGGTTGGTCCTGGTATCCTTAGTTGCATTGCTCCGAGTCCTCCTTTCTGTTTTTCTCTGTTTTTCACACCGAGCCAAAGCGGCGTTTGCCAACCTTGATTATGCTTCCCTTGGCAATGCTGGATAGCTCAAGGTCTTCGGTAACCTTTTTGCCATTAATCTCTATAGCTCCCTGTTCAAGAAGCCGCCGTGCTTCAGAACGGCTTTTGGTCAAGCCGGTGCGCGTCAAGGCGATGGTCAGAGTAATATTGTCATCTGACAGCCCCGCAAGTGAGACGACTTCGTCCGGGGCTTCTCGCCTTTGGAATATCTTTGTGAATTGTTCCTCAGCCTGCTGCGCGGCTTCTGTGCCGTAGAACTGGGACACAATCTCAAAAGCGAGGCGCTTCTTAGCCACCATGGGGTTAATTTCACCGCTGGACATCTTGGCACTGTACTCGGAGATTTCCTCATCACTGACATCGGTCAGCAGTTCGAAGTAGTCTAAGATGAGGTTGTCCGGGATGGACATGACCTTACCGTACATTTCGTTCGGTAGCTCATCGATGCTGATGTAATTTCTCAGGCTTTTGCTCATTTTCTGGTTGCCATCTGTGCCAATGAGGAGCGGCACAAGCAGGATTTGCTGTGGTCTCTGCCCCATCATCTGTTGCAGCTCTCTGCCAACAAGACAATTGAACTTCTGGTCGGTGCCACCGAATTCAACATCAGCTTCTATGGCGACTGAGTCGTAAGCCTGGAGCAGTGGGTAGAGCAGTTCGGTGAGGGCGATAGGACGCCCCGAGGCGTACCGTTTGTTGAAGTCCTCCCTGGCTAGGAACTGGGCTACGGTAAACTTGCTGGTAAGCCTTATGACGTCCTCCAGCCCGAATTTGCCAAACCACTCGCTTTGCCATCTCACCTCGGTTTTGTCTCTGTCCACCACTTTGAAGAACTGCTCCATATATGTCCGGGCATTGGTGCGCACCTCGTTGGCTGTAAGCATGGGGCGGGTGCTGGCTACGCCTGTGGGGTCGCCGATCTGTGCGGTCCAATCCCCCACGATGAGTATCACCTTGTGTCCCAGTTCCTGAAACTGACGCAGTTTTCTCAAGCCGACCACATGTCCCAGGTGGATATCGGGACAACTGGGGTCGAAGCCCTGCTTGAGTCTGAGCGGTCTGCCCGATTCCAGCAATTCCAGTAACTCAGACTCAATTATTACTTCGGCTACGCCACGTTTTAGGAGCCGCCTGAGAGTTTTGTCCATTTCACTGTCCAGTCAGGATTTTCCTTGCCCTTTCGATGTCCCTGTTAATCTGTGCTTTCAGGTCCTCCGCTGTGGCAAAGCGTCTTTCCTCTCTTATCCTTTCTAGGAACTCAATTTTTAGCTGCTGTCCCAGCAGGTTGCCGTCGTAGTCGAGTACATGGGTCTCCACTAAGCGCTTATCACCGCTAAATGTGGGACGTACGCCGATGTTGGTTACCGCCAGTAAAGGCTGGCCGTCAATATAAGCTATGGTAGCATAAACACCATCGGCGGGCAATGCTTGGTCAGGTTCAATCTGCAGGTTGGCGGTGGGAAACCCGAGTCTTGTCCCACGCCGGTCGCCGGTGACTATCTGTCCTTTGATGGTGAAACGGCGTCCGACCAGTTTCTCCACCCTTCTTATATCGCCCTGAAGCAGGAGTTGGCGGATGGTACTACTGCTGATTACGGTACCGTCCAGAGTAATGGGCGGGAATACCTCAACGGAGTAGCCGAGCTCTCTACCAAGTGCACGCAAGCTTTCTATGTTGCCTTCGCGGTTCCTGCCCAGCGCAAAATCGGGCCCGACGATCAGTCCACACATCCTGAGGCTGTTTTTCAGTATTTGTACGAATTCTCTAGCGCTAAGCTGGGAAAGTTCTAGGGTGAAGGACAGAACGGCGATGATGTCTATGCCGATTTCGCGGATCAAAGCTATCCTGTCTTCAAGCTGGACAAGCCAGGGTATTGTGGTCCCCGGTGATAGCACTGATTCGGGATGAGTTTTGAAAGTGACTACACCGCTGAGGCAGCCCTTGCTCTCAGCCTCTTGTTTTAAATGTGAGAGCAGACGCTGATGTCCCAGATGTACACCATCGAAGATACCAATGGATAAAAGGGTCTTTTTTTGTGGCTTAAACTTTGCCAGTTCTTTTTCAACGTGGGTACTAGCCTTTTTCATTACAGTTCTTTAGCGGAGGCATTTTTTCTGAGGGGCAAGCTAGCTTTCTACCAACGGCTTCAGCTATTGGTTTTAATTGGGCCATCAGACTAGAGAAATTGTCGAAGGTGAGTGATTGCGCACCATCTTTGAGGGCCGAGTCAGGGTTGGGATGTACCTCGACCATGATGCCGTCGGCTCCGGCGGCTACTGCAGCCAGTGCCATTGGGGTTACCAAGTACCATTTGCCGGTGCCATGGCTGGGGTCGGCAATTATTGGCAGATGGCTCACCTTTTCAATTATAGGTATGGAGCTCACGTCGAAAGTATTACGTGTGTATGTCTCAAAGGTTCTGATGCCACGCTCACAGAGCATTAGCTGGCTGTTCCCTTGAGCCAGTATGTACTCGGCAGCTAACAGCCATTCCTGAATTGTGGCTGAGAGTCCCCGTTTAAGCATGACCGGCTTGTTTGTTTTTCCAACCTCAACCAACAGGTTGAAGTTCTGCATATTGCGTGCACCTATCTGTAGAATGTCTGAATACTCGGCTACCAGCCCCACGTCTTCCGGCGTCATCACCTCGGTTATAACGGGCAAGCCGGTTACTGCTCTGGCTTTTGCGAGTAGCTCCAGACCAGCCCTGCCCAATCCACGGAAGCTGTAAGGAGAAGTACTCGGTTTGTAGGCACCACCGCGAAGAATGGTGGCACCGGCGGCTTTAACAACTCTGGCTGTTTCGATGACCTGTTCTTCGCTCTCTATGGCACAGGGACCCGCTATCACCACCACTTCTTTTCCACCGATGCTAATACCGCCGACATTGATCAGGGTATCAACAGGATGGAATTCTCGGCTGGCGAGTTTGTATGGTTTGCTGACCCGGATGACCTCTTCTACCCCGGGAAGCATTTCCAGCATGTCCTGTAGCTCTGGAAATATCTGGCCGATGACGCCGACGATGGCTCTTTCAGTACCCTGTGACAGATGAGCTTTCAGGCCAATACTCTCTATGCGCTGTACTACCCCTGTAACCTCTTTTTCTGTCGCACCAATCCTCATCACCACTATCATCTTTTCCTACACCCCCTCTTTAAGCACCTCGGTTCCTTTTAGATACACGTGCACTATTTCATCGCTCTTTTTGGTGGTATTGACGAGCATTAGAATTCGCAGGCAGCGGGAGAGAGAGCCGGGCACGTTCATTTCATGAGCGCAAAGCAGAGCAACATTATTCCACCCCATCTCGCGGGCAGCGGCCGCTGGGAAGGCTGCATTGAGGTCTGGAGTGGTGGTGAACCAAATACAGGCGATGTCATCGGTATTTATCTCGTTAGCGCTGACCATGGCTTGCAGCAGTTCCTTGCTGGCAGCCAGGATGGCCTCTTTGGTATTCTCTGTTATTGTAGTTGCGCCTCTGATACCGCGACACCACAAAACTGGGTGATCTCCTTTCAGTAACATAATAGCCTACTCTATTTGGCGTTTACCGTCAAGGTAGATTACTTATTTGCCATTCGAAGAGCAAAGGGCTAAACTGGGTGAAGTAGCTGTGGAAAGATTGGTGTAGGAGACTTCAACATGGATCAAGGTCAAAAATTTGCTATAGTGTTAGGGCTGCTTTTAGCTTTTGCTATCCTGTGTAGTGGTTCCGGTTTCTTGGGTTATTCTTATGGCCACAGGGTCGCCCAGGCAGTCAGTTACAAGCAGGGCTATGAGCAAGGTAGGGAAAAGGGCTATCAGGCCGGATATGAGGCTGGATACAAAGCCAGCCAGGAGGAATATAAGCCGGCTTCGCAGTTAACCACTGAAGAGGGTGCTATTGTCTTGCGCAACCCTACCTATCAGGAGATGAGGAAATTTCTCGCCGAGGACATCACGAACTTGCGCGCCTACGAGGAGAGGGACTACGTGTGCGTGGATTTTGCTGCTGGGGTAAATAACAATGCTGAGGAGAAAGGCATCAGGTGCGCCGTAGTAGATATTTTCCATCCCGAAGGCTACGGGCACACCATAGTTGCTTTTGAGACTACAGACAGGGGCCTGGTGTTCATTGAGCCGCAGTTTGACCGCGAGGTCAGGCTGGTAGTGGGGAAAAGCTATTCGCAGATCAATGGTTTTATCCCGGCGCCCCGCGACGATACTATTGTACGCTATGTAATTTCATGGTGAGCTTGTGGCGGGGCTAAAGCCGAACGGTAACGACCACTTCAGTGTCAGATATTTGACTGCCTCGTACAGGTATCCCTGGTATAGCGAGCAAGTAGTGCCGGTCACCGCCTTGGCTACAAATGTACACCGTCAGGTCATCTCTCAAACTTAGTGACGTAGCCCTGCTATCGGGCCATTCTCCCAGTAGCTTGTCGGGGGCGGTTATAGAGATGCCATGTGCACCATCTCTGATGGTAGCGATCTTGATGGTAATACTGACATCGTGTTCCGCCGGCATGACAGGAAGAATGGTGTTATGCCTGTAGTGTCTGATTTCCGATTATAGTGACCTGGTGATGGAGCTTATCTCCTCAGGGCTTTCGAAGGGACCGATTTTTTTGTGTTTTATGGTGCCGCTTTTGTCTATGATGAAGTTTGTCGGTGGATTGCGGGCGGCACCGTATTTTATAGCTACTTCACCCTTGGGATCAGGTAGGACGGGAAAATGCACATAGCCTTTTCTGTTAATGTAGTCCCGTACTAAGTTGGTGCCATTGAACTGGTAGACTTCTATGATGACAAGGTTTTCCTTTTCCTGTTGAGCTGTGGTGATAAGATGGGGCATCTGGTCCTCGCACCCTTTGCAGTTAATACTAGCAAATACCAGGAGCACCGTTTTCCCTTGGAACTGGCTCAGGCGGACGAGATTGCCGTTGATGTCTTTTAAAACGAAGTCTGGCGCTTTATCTCCTACCTGGGGAATGGTAGCCGTAGTCCCGCATCCGGTAGCTAGGCAAGCTAATAGCAGGGCACCGGGGACAAGATTGAGGATCGTTTTCTTCATTGTGACATTTTCCATAATTTTGTTGCTTTGCAGCGAGTGGCTACCAGCTGATGAAACTAGCCAACCACTCTAAGCTACCAGTAAGGATGAGGATGCCGACTATGATGAGCAGGATGCCGCTGGCTATGGAAAGCGGCCCCAAGTACCGGTTAATACCTTTCCATAGTGGCACCAAGGCTCCCCAGGCGACGCCAAGCAGGATAAATGGTATGCCCAAGCCGAGTGAGTAAGTGGCTAGTAAGTATACGCCCTGCACGGCAGTATGCGAGCTCCATGCCAAAGCCAGTATGGCACCGAGCACAGGTCCCACACACGGGGTCCAACCCAGAGCGAAGGCAGCGCCAAGGACAAGTGAGCGAAGATACCCTGGATTGCCTCTGAGATGGATAACGAAGTTCTTTTCATAATTGAGCCAGGACAGCTTGTAGGCGGCGATGATCAGCGCACCGAAGACCATGATAAGGGCACCGGCTATTTGCCTTAAAAGGACGGAATGAGCTACCAGGGTAGTGCCGATGAGCCCTACTGAAGCGCCAAAGCAGGTAAACACCAGCGAGAATCCAAGCACGAAGCTCAGGCTATGGAAAATTACAGGGAGGTAGTTACGGCGCGCTGCAGCCTCAATTGAGGTTATGCCAGCTAGACTAGCGATATAGGCTGGAACAAGCGGCAGGATACAGGGAGAGAAGAAGGAGAGTATCCCACCGGTAAAAGCGACTGCGTAAGTGATTTCAGGCATTGTCCCCTACTTTTCCAGAGCCCTATCCAGTATTTTCTTCAGTTGTTCTTTGGATTGGTAGCCAACGGCATGCTCCACAGGTTTCCCGCTCTTAAAGACGATCAGGGTGGGGATGCTCATCACCCCGAATTTCGAGGCTATGAACGGGTCCTGGTCAACATTCACTTTGGCGAACTCCATTTTTCCCCTGTATTCGGTAGCCAGCTCCTCGATAACGGGGGCTATGGCACGGCATGGTGCGCACCATGGCGCCCAGAAATCGACCAGTACAGGTTTATTCGACTGGAGCACAGCCTTATCGAAATTTTCCTGGTCGATGCTGTGTATCTCCTGTGACATGCTTTTTCCTCCTGATGTTCCGCGACCTGAGTTGTAACGGCTGTTCAGGTAATTTGGTACTCGGGGGTTATGACGACCCCTCTGAAGGCGCTGTCATCTGTGATGCAACTGTTACTCATTACGATGCAATCCTTAAGCACTGCGTTCTTCCCAACGGTAACGTGTTGCCACAGTATAGACTTGTCTATTATAGCACAATCTTCTATCTGACAACCCGTGCCGACGACGGTCGGACCTATGATCTGGACACCGCAGCCGATCTTGCATTTCTCGCCTACTAGGACCGGTCCCTGAAATCTGGCTTGTGGATGGATGAGGCAGCTGTCGGACGCTCTCGGTGTTGCTATTTCCGAGTCGGGGTGTGGGCATTTCCCGGTGAGCAGGTCGCAGTTTAATTGACGGTAGTTTTCTAGTGTACCGATATCTATCCAGTAGGCATCTATTGGGTAGGCATAAAGGGGCTCACCGGCGCTCAAGAGCGTAGGAAACACGTCGTGCTCAAACATTGCGCGTTTGCCGCTGGGAATATGTCCCAGCACCGACTTCTCGAGGATGTAGATCCCAGCATTGATATTGTTAGTTGTTATCTGGTCCCGCTTTGGTTTCTCAGTGAACCTTTTTATTCTGAGCTGGTTGTCGGTCTCGATAACGCCAAACCGCGTTGGGTCATCTACAGGTGTCACTGCGATGGTTATCTTGGCGCCATTCTTTTTGTGGAAGTGGAGCATCGAGGTAAGGTCTACGGTGGTGAAGATATCACCATTGAGTGCAAAGAAGGTGTCGTCCAGATATTGCTCAGCCTGCTTCACTGCCCCAGCAGTGCCGAGCGGCTCAGGTTCAACGCTGTACACCAGTTTGGTTCGGAGACTGCGGGTATGGGCAAAATAGCTCTTGATGGAGTCCGGTTTGTAGCCCATAGCCAGTATGACTTCATCGATGTTGTGCCCTGCCAAGTGGCGCAGCAGGTATTCTAGGAATGGCCTGTCTAACACAGGCACCATAGCCTTTACCGTGTGGTAAGTAAGGGGACGTAGTCTGGTTCCTTCCCCACCGACAAGGACGACTGCCTTCACGGTGATAATTTATAACATTTCCAAACCACCAAGGCAAATTTCTGCCGGTGGAAGCAATTTTGAAGGGTCAATCCGAGCGAGGTAACTTCGTTCTATGGTTTGGGGTGCTCTGGGGTAGGGAGATTGAAGAAACTTCGTGCGTTATCTGTGGTCTGCAAAGCTACGGCTGACTCGTCCATTCCTTTGAGCTCAGCAACGGCTTTAAGGCTTCTAAGGAGGTCGGCAGGCCGGGAACGATATTTGAGGTCGCGACCGTAAATCACCGGTGTGTCTGTTTCGAGGAGAAGCCGGTCTATGGGGGCTTCTTTGATTGCCCTTCTGTGTTCCTCGTGGTATTCTGCAGCCGGTGTAGCAGAGATTAAATAGCCGGCGCTGATTATGTTCCGAAGTACACTGGAAAGTCCGGTAAACCAGTGAAAGACCGCCTTTCTGGCGTCAATACCTGCCTGCTGCACTAGCTGGAAGCAGTCTTGCCAGGCATAACGGCTGTGCAGTACCAAAGGCTTTCCGCACTCCCTAGCCAGCGCCAGCACGTCTTTCAGGACCGCCTTTTGCAGCTCTTTGGATGCCCTTTTGATAACTCTTTTATCGTAGTCCAGCCCTACCTCGCCTATGGCTACGATTTCTTGGTTTACCCGCTCGATGAATGTAAGTGTGTCATTGATCTTATTATGGTCGAGGTCTCCCAGCTCCCAAGGATGAAGTCCCAGCGCAGGGTAGACGAAGTGCTGGTATCGGCGGGAGATATTCAGCACCTTCTCGTTGGACGCCTGAGTTGAGCCGACAGCAACGATGGCAATTATACCTGCTCTTCCGGCCTCCTCGAGCGCTGCCTCTAGGTCATCCAGCTCATCCAGATGAGCGTGCGTGTCAATAATTCTTGGCGGGTTCATGTAGTCACCTTTATTCTACTTTGTGCCCATCTGCACCCTTTTCTGCCTGCAGCGGCGGGAAGCCCTGCTGGGAGCAGAACCGGGCCATTTCCTCACTTTTTTGTTGGATATAAGCGACTACTAAATCTGGCCTCATTGTACCCTTTTCTGTTATCACTGCTGTGCATATATTGAGCGGGATGTTGTCAAAGCCTGGCTCTGTGTATTCGCCCAGGTAACCGAAGAGGTCAAACTTTGCTGTCTCGCAGACCACGTATAGCGGAACATGTCTGCTTTTGGACGCTTGAGCCAGCCGCAGGCTGGGCGTACCGTTTACAATATAGCCACTGGCGGTAACAGCATCAGCGCCGATAATTGCCTGGTTGGCTTTTGCGGTCTGGCGTGAAATATTGTTATCGGCAAATATCTCGGTGGGTATGGAATGTCTGGCGAGTTCGATAGCAGTTATCTCGCCGTAACTGGTGTTGCCGACCTTGGATTCGGCAATGAGGACGCAGAAATTCGTGTTTTTGTGTTTTGCTGCAGCCAGAACCTGACATACGGTTGAGCTATAGCTGCAGGTGGCAATGGTATCGTTGTCTTTAATTATAGCGCTGCCATATTCTATAGTCTTTAGAGAAGCCTGTTTTGAAGCTCTTATCAGTTCCAGCCCTTTCGCTACAGCATATGATTTGAGTGTGGCAAGGTCTTTCTGTCGTCCGGTTCCTATAAGGTCGATAAGGAAAAAATTGGTGTAATTGGCTATCGAGACCATACTAGGCCTAGCGTTGGCGAGGATGAAAGCTGTCTGTCTCATCTCCTCGACAAACTGTTCGACGGTCTCAGCCTGGCTTTCTTTAGCGGCAAGGCTCAGAATGCTTATGGCCCTCCTTGTCAACCAGCTAGCGCCGTGCACTGTATCTCTGGAGACCCTGTTTATCTGTTCAGCAGTTCTGGGATTCATCATCTGGGACTCTCTACCTTGGTCATAGCGGAGCCGATTTATTTTTGCTCCATTTCTAAATGACCTGCCATCGCTGTAGCGGTTAGTATATAATAATCTTGCCAGAAAGTCTCGGGGGATACGTGGGTTTTGTGGCCCCGGGGGTAAGTGGTGGGTATCTATGGTATGTTGCCCGACGATCTTTTGAGGTCGAAGTTTATCGGTGCGCTCATCGGCACTGGCGTTGGTGATGCTGCGGGGGCTGGCTTCGAGGGGCTGGCTCCCTTTGACCTTCAAACGATCGAGACTGTTCTCAAGGAGAGGGATGTCTTCAGGTATACAGATGACACCCACATGATGATTGGACTTGCTGAGTCTTTGGTGGCGAGGGAAGGTTTTGACGGGGCACATATGATGGAGGTGTTTGCCAGCAATTATGAGGCTGAGCCCTGGCGTGGTTACGGTCCGGGCCCGCCACGATTATTTCGGATGTACAGGCGTGGCGAACCTTGGGACAGGATAGGTGAAAAGATATACCATGGTGGTTCATATGGGAATGGTGCTGCGATGAGGATCGCTCCTGTGGGCGTCTTGTACCACGATGATATTGAGCTTCTCCGTGAGGTGGTTTACAGGTCGAGCCAGATTACGCATAGCCACGAGCTGGGCAAAGAGGGTGCAGCCTTGCAGGCGTATGCTGTTGCCGTAGCACTCGGCATGCAACCTATCTCAGCATTCGATGCGAAGGCGTTTCTGTCAAAGTTGATTGAGTTTGCTCAACACACTGCGTACAAGGAAAAGCTGCTCAGGGCAAAGAGGCTTCTGAGGGTGAACGATGTCTCGGTAATCGCTGGTGAGTTGGGTCATGGCGTCGAGGCTTTCAATTCTGTCCCCGCAGCCATATTTTGTTTTGCCTCCCGTGCCAGTTCTTTCGAGGATGCCGTTCTGTTTGCTGTTCGCCTGGGTGGCGACACAGATACCATAGCGGCAATGACTGGTGCTATCTCGGGTGCTTACCTTGGAGCGGAGGGAATCCCGCGGCAATGGTATTCTAAGCTGGAGAACAAGGCGTATATAGAGGAACTGGCGAACAAGTTGTATGAGTTCTGGCTGAGGAAAAAGGGACTGTTATCCTCCTAGATATGGAACTCGATTATGTCCCCATCGTGCAGTACATGCTCCTGACTCACTCTTTGGCCATCGAACTTGCCTGATCCCCAGACCACAGCGTACTTGAGTTTGTATCTGAAGTCCTTATGTATAGCTTCAGCAGCCTCTTTGACAGTGCTACCCTTTTTCAAAATCACCGGTTCTGTGAGGTCGGGCTTCTTGCCTGGTGCTTTGGTGTAGACCCGGATGATTTCCAGTACGTTAAAAACGGTTTTCTTGAATTCCTCCAGGTTGTTACCATATGCTGCCGAGATAGAGATGCCAGGCAGGTTGGGGTAGCGCTTTTTTAACTGCTCCCAGACGAGTTCGGCACCGCTGAGGTCAACCTTGTTTCCGACGAGCAACATTTTCTTCTGGCGTTTACCTATGGTGCCTTGAATGGGGCAGTCAGGGGATACTATGCCGATCCTTTCTAATTCGTGGAGCGCGGTGTCGATTTGAGATGTCATCTGGTCACCGAGGTCGACGACGATGGCGAGAAGATCGGCATTTCTGAGGATATTGTTCAGCCAGATCCTTGAGCCTCGGGCAGTTATCGGTGGTGTGTCCACTATCTGAATTTGGATGTTCTCAAATTTCATCATCCCAACATTCGGTGTCTGGGTGGTGAAAGGGTAGTCTGCGATTTCGGGTATGGCATCGGTTATGGCGGCGAGGAGCTGTGATTTACCAGAATTGGGAAAGCCAACAAGTGCCACCTGTCCAGCGCCTTCCCTTTTGATGTGGAAACTGGCGCGGCTGATGGCAGCCTTTCTTTCTGCTTCCTCGGTGAACTTAGCTATTTTTCTGCGCAGCTCGCCATGCAGTCTGTCTGTGCCCTTGTGTTTGGGCATGATCGCAAGCATAGCTTCCAGAGCCTCAATTTTTTCCTCCGGGGTCTTAGCCTGCCGGTAGCGTTTTTCAGCTTCGAAATATTGTGGCGGTAGGTTTGCTGGCATGATTTGTTCCCTGTACGACTAATTTTAGCATAATGCTGGGTTGTAGCTTAAAGGTGTGGGGGTCGTTTAAACTTGTTTGGTTGCGCAAACTGCATCGGCGATCCGGGGTTTGTGATTATACTAAGACGGTTTCCCAAAGAGATAATACTGCTGTGTCTATTGCCCCGGGGCTTTCGTAGCACCGACGAGAGCCGGGCTATCAAGTACTTTCTTGATGATATTGGCTAGCTCAGTGGCGCTGGTGAACTTAGGGTTCTCGAAACGGATGATGCTGGCGCGGTCGAGGATAAACACCATAGGCGTTTGAACAACACCGTAGACATTTGCAACACTACCGTCCTTGTCGACGAGGACGGTGAGGTTTAAACCTTGGCTTTCAAGGTAGTTCCTGATCGTATCCCCCCGCCCTGCCAGATGGATATTCAATACTACCAACTCGGGCACGGACTTATTGACGACCTCTTGGACTACGGGCAGTTCCTTTCGACATGCTGAGCACCACATGCTCCAGAAATTGAGCACGACCACTTTGCCTTTTAGCTGGCTGAGGGTCACTGTGTAGCCATCGAGGGAGGGTAGGGTAAAGTCCGGGGCGCGCTTTGTTACCTCGGGCGCTATAGCCAGGGAGAACACGCCGTCCTTTTCAGACACAATGGTTTGACCGTAGGCGTCTGTGGCTCTTATGCTGAAGTAGTAAGTGCCTTCCGGGGAAAGCTCAGTCAAGGCGACTTTATGTTCCATGGTGAGGTCTTTGTCCACTATCCATTTTTGCTCACTGGAGCCAGCCAGCCAGTAGACAATTTCGGTGCTGGTTGGGCGAGTGGTAGTCCAGGTTATAGTGGCGTTGGTATCACCTACCTCCAGAACGGTAACCTTGGAAATAAATGGTGGCTCTTTTGGGGGTGTGGTGGCAAAGTGATATGCTTTGGAGCTCTGCCGTGTGCCTTCGATGGTTATTTCAAAGTGGTATTTTGTAGCTGGCAGAAGTTCGTCAAGAACTATTCCGTGCTGTGTTCCCGGGATGGTTGTTGTCCAGGCACCTATTCGGTTATTGCGGTCGTCGTAGAGTGTGAGGGTCACTATCCTTGGCTGGTTCAATGTAATGCTGACAAATGCGGACGAGTCCAAGATCTCGGAAATGCTGACGTTCTCCACCCTGGGCACTAGATTTAGGACGGCGAGGTAGGAAGCCAAGCCCGCTATGGCGAAAAACCCAGTGATAACAGCGGTTGCCACACGCCAGTCTCGGGTGATGGCCTTCCATGCTTTCCGGCTCGTGGTGCCTAGACCTGTCAGATAAATGGGCGCAGCCCCGCGGACGCCGTATTGTCTAAAGTTGGTGCGCAGAGTATGTAACCAAAGTTTGCCTCTGGAAGCCGCTGCGGTCAGCCTTTTGCGGCTCGAGAGAAAAGTGCCGGGATGGAGGAAGATCACTGCTAGGGCGAGTAGAAGCAGGGCAACATCGATGATAAGTGACTGCAGGGGTGTGAGGTGACCGAAGATGTTTTCCCAGATGCCGAAGCAACTGGCGCAGGTGGGGTAATTGCCGCGCATTATCAACCAGACGTTGGTTGAGGCAAAGGCTAGCGCCAGGGGAATGGTCAATGTGGCTGCAATACAGGGTACTGCGCCGATGAGCAGCATGATGCCGATAACGAGTTCGGCGCTGGGTAGTACGTACGGTACCAGTATGTTGTACAGAAAATGGAGCACCCATGGCGTGAGCAGTGCCTGGGGAGCTATGGCACTGATGAAGTCGATAACCTGTCCCGGTGTTTCGTGTGGTGCAAGGAGCTTGCCACTTCCCGAGGCAAGGAAGACCGCACCGATTATTAGACTTGCAGCCAGACTTGTTCTGTCTGCTGCCTTGTCTGGGATAGCCAGCAGGTTACGCTTTCGGGTCATTTTTGTATATTGTAACAGACTGTGAAGGCTGGCAAAACCATATGCGGGGATTCATAAACTGTGTTATCAGTTGAAATCGTCAGCGGACTCTCCCTACAATGTCAGTCTGGCGATATGAAAGCTGCGGCGGAATGCTATTTCTGTCTGGAGAGGCTGGTTTACCAGGCGGCTGAGCTGGCGAGCGACGATGAGGCGGTCAGAAGGATTGCTGTCAGGGAGGGTTTGCAGGCTCTGGGGCGGAGCTTTTCGGTTGAGAAGGTCACCATTGTCGTCGCTGCTGAAATCCACGACGTGATCAAACGGGTCACCGGAAACCCTGACCCCTATCGTGAGATGAAGAAAAGGGAGATAGCTGCCGCGAAGGAGGTGCTGGCGCAGTTACATGTAGATGAGGACGACTTTCGTAGCTGCCTCGAGTTTGCTGTTCTGGGAAACAGCATGGACTTTTTCAGACCGGTTGACGAAGTAAAGGCAGCGGCGGATCAAGGGGTAAAATTTGTCATAGATGATTCCACAGAGTTTGAGGGCAAGCTGCGGGGTGCCAGGCGACTTCTCTACCTTGCCGACAATGTTGGTGAGGTCTTTTTTGACCTGCCTCTAGTTAGGTGGCTGAGACGGCGCGTCTCTGTGGTTTATGCAGTCAAGGAGGCGCCGGTACAGAACGATGTGACTCTGGACGATGTGAGGGGGCTGGGGCTGGAGGCTGATCTGGGGGAAATAGTCACCACTGGCACGGCTACGCCAGGCATAGATATGGCTTCGGCATCTGCAGAGTTCAGGAAAGAGTTTGGCAATGCTGATCTAGTATTGGCTAAGGGGATGGGGTACTGGGAATCGCTTTCAGAATTACCTGCCGAGGGCAGGGTGTTGTATTGTCTTCGGGCTAAATGTCAGCCGGTGGCTAATTCGCTGGGGGTATCTGTGGGGAGCTATGTAGCTAAGTTGCGCTGAGGATGACTTGCCCCTACGTAGTTATATAGTAATATATTCTAGCACCTGGATGAGGCTGTTTATTCTGGGGCAGTCTGTTATTTCTGGGAAATAGTCGTTCCTGTCGATAAGCACGGCTTGCATACCTACGCCTCGGGCACCGAGCACATCTATCTCGTACTGGTCGCCCACGTAGATTGCTTCTGCGGGCTCCAATTCTGCCTTCCTTAAAGCTGCTAGAAAGATCTCAGGCTCCGGTTTATCATACCCTATCTCTCCTGAGGTGACCTTTATGTCAAGATAGGGCTGGATGCCGAGACGAGTGAAGGTGCTGTCCATGTCCTGAATAACATTGGAGATGAGCCCTATTATCAGACCGCGCCTTTTCAGTTGCTCCAGCGCTGGCATGGTGTCCTCGCATGTCTTGAGTTCCCACCTGCGCTTCTGCAACCCGGGGATTATTTGCAAGGCGATATCCCGATTGATATCCACTCCGGCGCCCTTAAGGATTCTGGTGATGTATTCAATGTAGAAGTCCAGTTTTTGCTGTTCAGACCTCCTGTCCATGGGCAAGCGGCTGGTCTCCTGGCGCATGTACATGTCGGCTTCAGATAAGGAGGTAAACAGCCTCTTAAGCTCGACGTGGATGCCCAGCTCTCCGCAGATGTCGGCGTAAACCCTTTCGCGGGGTGGCTGGTGGGTGGCAAGGGTATTGTAGAAGTCAAAGAACGCTGCCTTGATCATGCCAAGCAAAAATTATGGGACACCCCTAGCCGTATGTCAAGCCTAGAGGTCTATCAGTCCCGTCTGGTTCCAGGTTAGGCCATTGTTGGTGCTTACGGAGAAGGCGCTCTGGTCATGATGGCTACCGCTGATGGAGCTGGTACCACAGTAAGCTATTTTGCCGTCGGGAGACCAAGCTACCCTTGCCTGCCCAGGGCCGGTGGGCGGTTTTCGGCTCTTTTGCCAGTTGGGATAGGACGAGTAAGGGTCAGCGCTAAAGTATGTCTGGGGTCCCCGGAATATTTCTGTTTGAGTGCTCGATACAGCCCCGGCAAGGAGTTTACCTCTAGTGAAGGTTCCGTAATGTGCTAGGCTACATATCGTATCCGGGCTGGCTAGAATACGGTAGCGAACGGTGTCATCAATGCGGTATACGCCGTCGTTAGGATTGCCAAAATCTGGTATTCCCGGCGGGTTGTCGCTCCAGCAGGCGTATACATGGCGATGCCATGGCGTGGTTCCGGAGTAGTCTGCGGGGAGAGCTATATCAGCATATCTGAGAGGGGTTCCCGGGCTATCTTGGCCCGACTGGCAGATTTCAACAGGGTAACCGGGAGAGGTGTTCCATTGTGTGGTTCTGTCACCGAGGTCCCGGCTGCCGATGTAGAGATAGACGTCGTCAGCCGGTGGTGTGGTGGCGACGATGGCGAGTAACGTGCCGTCTACGGCGAAGTTGGGTGAGTATCTGATGGCAAAAACATCGCCACCTGTTATGGGTGGTGGCAACCAGCCTGTAGCGCCGCTGCTCATATCATGCCAGCCGCTAGGGAGGCCGCTGACCTGGTTTACCCATACTCGTCCACTACCGGACCCTGTCAAAGTTCCAACTGCTACTTCCCAACGGTTATTGCCATAATGTGGGGAAATAGAAATGCAGGTTACTTGTTCACCGGCAGCCAGCCTGCTGTTCAAAGCGGTGTCTGCAAAGCTGCCGCCACCGTTTATGGATATGTACACTTCTCTGCCGCTATTTGTGACTACTGCGATGATGTTATGATCATCAGGTGCTATGGCGAGGTTGGTCCATACAGGTGCGGCGCCAAGCGCCCCTGAGATGTCTTTCCAACCCACACCACCGGGCTCCGATTTGTACAGTCGGGAGTTGGTGGAATCGATGGCGTAGACCATATTGTTATAGGTGACGGCGATACGACTGACATCAGCCCCTGGAACTATGAAGAAAGGACTGGGAGTAGGCACGAAGGCTGCCTCTCTATCCGGTTCTGGCTTCGGAGCCTCGATCACAAATGTGACTGTTGCCGGGGTTGGGTCTATTTTGCCAGCAAGATCTCGTGCTTTTACATAAAATGTGTATCTACCTGCGGGAAGTCCCGTATAGGTCTTGGAGGTATCTGTGGTGAAGGGCGTATAATCGGTATCATGTCCTTCGAGGAAAAAGGAGAATGTCAGCTCTGTGGCTGGTGTAGTATCGTCGTCACCTTTCCATTCAAAGGTCACCTCGCTGATGTTGATCCTCTCTGCCGGGAATCTTGTCAGGGTTGTCTCCGGAGGGTTGGAGTCCTCTTGTGGTGGGGAAGGAGGTGGTGAAACGGGCATCGCAGGTTCTGGCCGATAGCATGATAGACTAAGTGGGCAATACAGGATGGCGGCTACCAAGATGGTCTTGAAGGTGACTTTCAGCTTGTGCTCACTTCTCATCAAATTAATTCTAGCAGCACTGTCAGCACAATGCCATTTGTCGCTCTAAGTGGGGTTGTTAACAGCATTTTAACCACCTTTTGACACGATTACATAAAGTTGATAAGCTTTGGTAAGTGTTTGCAGGAGGTTAAAGTGCCCGAGCAGTGTAAGGTAGATATGGAGAAAATAGTCTCCCTGTGCAAACGGAGGGGATTCGTTTTTCAGAGCAGCGAAATCTACGGTGGGCTGGGAAGTTGCTGGGACTATGGTCCCTTGGGTGTGGAGTTAAAGAGGAACATAAAAGATGCCTGGTGGCGTGCGGTGGTGCAAGAGAGAGATGATATTGTGGGGCTAGATAGCAGCATAATGATGCACTCTCAGGTCTGGGTTGCCAGCGGGCATGTTGCTGGCTTCTCCGACCCTCTTGTTGAGTGTAAAGTGTGTCATCTGAGGTGGCGTGCCACTGACCTAGATGGCAGGCGATGCCCTGATTGTGGCGGCGAACTTACAGAGCCCAGGATGTTTAATTTGATGTTCAAGACATTTATGGGGCCGGTAGAGGACGATGCTCACGTGGTCTATCTACGACCAGAAACGGCTCAAGGTATTTTCGTCAATTTTGAGAATGTCACAATGACATCGCGCAAGAAAATACCGTTTGGTATTGCACAGATTGGAAAGTCGTTCCGTAACGAGATCACCACGGGCAATTTCATTTTCCGTACCAGAGAATTTGAGCAGATGGAGATTGAATATTTTGTCAAGCCGGGAACAGATGAGAAGTGGTTCGAGTACTGGGTAAATGAGCGGTTCAACTGGTATTTGAGTTTAGGGATAAAGCCAGAGAACTTGCGCTTGCGCCGACATGAAAAAGAGGAATTAGCTCACTATGCTAAAGCTTGCTATGATATTGAATATCTGTTCCCTATGGGCTGGGCGGAGCTCGAAGGGATTGCCAACAGGGGCGACTTTGACCTGCGACAGCACGCGCAGCAAAGTGGAAAGGACTTAAGTTATTTCGATGATGAGGCTGGCGAGCGTTATATACCGTACGTGATCGAGCCTTCGGCAGGTGTTGACCGCTCGGCGCTCGCTTTTCTGGTTGATGCTTATGACGAGGAGGTGGTTGAGGGTGAGAAGAGGGTGATATTGAGGTTGCACAGGCAGCTCGCTCCGATAAAGGTGGCGGTACTGCCGCTGAGTCGCAATGACAGGCTGGTACCGCTGGCAAAGGAAATTTACAGCGAGCTGCGCCGTCACTTTATGGCACAGTATGATGATGCCCAGAGTATAGGTCGGCGTTACCGCAGGCAGGACGAGATCGGAACGCCTTTTTGTGTGACCATCGATTTTCAGTCGCTCGAAGACGGTCAAATTACGATCCGTGAACGGGACAGCATGGCACAGATCAGATTACCAATCAAGGATCTGGTCGAGGCACTGAGGGCGAAGTTGGCAGGCGAATCATTTGCCACTCAACCGCTGTGGACGGCGAAGGGCGCTGGTGCTGTCGATCAATAATCAGCAATTAGGGAGTGGTGTTTAGAGTTTAATCGAGGTGCTATGCAGGTAATGTTAGATCGCTTTATGGACAGGGGTGGACGGAGGGCAAAGGTAAGGTTTGGCATCAGGTCCAAGATTCTCATCCCCTTTCTGGCACTGGCTTTCATATCTTTGGGGGTTACCAGCTCACTGGCGTTCCGCACCATTTATGAGGTTAGCTATCTAGTAAAGGAACAGAGCATAACTACGGCAGACGAGGTGACGCGACGCAGTATTTTTGCACTGGAGGACCTGGGCAGGCGGTTGATCCAAAGGCAGGCGTGGTACACTGCTAACCAGATAGTCCTTTTTTTGCAAGAGCATCCCTTGCCGGATATTTCAACGTTGAGAAGCAGTCCTGAAATAAGCAAGATAGCTGTGCAGCAGGTTGGGCTCACTGGTTATACCTTCGTCTATGACAGGCAGGGCGTCGTCTATTTTCATCCAGACGTGAGAATGGTGGGAGTCAACTTACTTAAGGTGGGTGGTGAGCCAATATACTTTTCGTCGATTGTGGAGAGGAGCTTTTTGGGAGAAGCTTCTGGTTATTACGAGTGGGCGGATGAGGCTATAGAGAAGAGGCAGAAGTACATGCATTGCGTCCCTGTGGGGGCAACCGATCTGGTAGTGGCAGCGGTCACCTATATTGACGAGTATTCATCACCTGCGGAGCAGTTCAAAGAAGAGATTACTCAAGCTGTGCAGGAGACCTCTCAGTATGTTGATAAACAGGTTGAGAAAGCACAACTGGTGCTCGTCATCGTGTTCTCGGTTATGGTGCTGTTTGCAGTGGTGGTGATCGTGTTACTCTCACGGGCGATAACCAGGCCGATTCTGGCGTTGACCAAGGGTGTTGAGGTGGTGGGCAAGGGCGAGCTGGACTATAAAATAGAGATGGAGACTGGAGATGAAATTCAGCAGCTAGCTGAGCAGTTCAACGCCATGACCATGGCTTTGAAAGAATCCTACGCTGATCTAGAGCGGAAGGTCGAGGAGAGGACAAGGCAGGAGAGGTTGCGTGCTGAGCAACTGCACACCATAAACGAAGTTAGTCGCAAAATAAGTTCAGTGGTTAAGCTTGATGAGCTATTGCCCTATGTGGGGAATCTGCTCCGCGAGACTTTTAACTATCACAATGTTAATATTTTCTTACTTGACCCTGAATCTGGTGAACTTGCGCTGAGAGCCCTCTGTTTGGGTGGGCAGAAGGCTATGATACCCGTTGAGGTACCTCTTGGGGTGGGGGACTCAAGTATAGTTGGCTGGGTGGCGCAAACAGGAGAGCCCATCTTGGCGAATGACATTAGCGAGCAGCCCCGGTACAAGTCTGTGGAGGCGCTAAAAGATATCAAATCGGAGCTGGCTGTGCCGGTAAAGTTGGGGGATAAAGTTTTGGGTGTTCTTGATATCGAGAGTACAGAGGTTGATGCTTTTGGCGAGGCGGACCTGTTTACCGCTCAGACCCTAGCTGACCAGCTTGCCATAGCTATCGAAAATGCGCGGCTCTATGAAGGGACGCGGCAGATGGCTGTGATGGAGGAGCGAAACAGGATGGCGAGGGAGATCCACGATACGCTGGCACAGGGGTTCAGTGGCATTATTATGCAATTGGAGGCAGCGGAACAAGCGCTGGGTGGTGAGGAGATGGCAGCAGCGGAGCGTCATATTAACCAAGCCAAGAGCCTGGCACGCAAGAGCCTGGCTGAGGCGCGGCGTTCGGTATGGAATCTACGTCCACAGGCTCTAGAGCAGTTCCCTCTCTATGAGGCATTGAAGCAGGAGGTGGACAAGTTTGCCCAGGTATCTGGCATCAGAGCAGAATTTGAAGTAGCAGGTGCCAGACGTAGCGTACCGGCTGAAGTAGAGGCAGCGCTTCTGCGCATATGTCAAGAAGCACTGGCAAATGTTAGGAAACATGCCGAGGCTAGCGAGGTGGGGGTGAGACTGGTGTTTGACGATGGAGTGGTGGAGCTCGTGGTATCCGATAATGGCAAAGGCTTTGAGGCAAGGGTGCCTTCTGAGGACGAGGTGAGGAGGCGTGGTACTTTCGGGCTGATCAGCATGAGAGAAAGAGCCCGAAGCATCGGCGGTCATTTTGAAGTGTTGAGCGAGAGCGGCAAGGGGACAATAGTGAAGGTTACAGTCCCGCTTGAGGAGATGAGCGGTGGAGCAGATCAGAGTTCTAATCGCTGATGACCATCCAGTAGTGCGAGAAGGCCTGTTTGCCATGCTCAGCCGACAGCCTGATTTCAAGGTGGTCGGAGAGGCAAAGGACGGCGTTGAGGCGGTGGACATGGCTAGGCGACTTAAGCCAGACGTGATGCTTATGGATCTCAGGATGCCTGAGATGGACGGGGTTGAGGCAATGCGGCAAATAAAGTCAACAAATCCTGATATCAAGTTCATCATCCTCACCACATACAGCGATGATGAGTATATTTTCAGTGGTATAGAGGCCGGGGCACGAGCCTACCTACTTAAAGATGCTCCCAGAGAAGAGTTGTTCAAGGCGATAAGGGCGGTGTATAAAGGCGAGTCACTTATTCAGCCTGTGGTGGCATCTAAGTTGATTGACAAGTTTGCGGAGTTGTCACGCAGAGCACCCTCCGGGGAACAACTTACAGAACGAGAGCTGGAGATATTGCAGCTAATGGCTAAGGGTGCTGCTAACAAGGAGATAAGCGCCCAGCTTTCCATTTCGGAGAGTACGGTTAAGACCCATATAAGCAATATATTTCAGAAACTGGGGGTTAATGACCGTACTGAGGCGGTGACAGAGGCGCTCAGAAGGGGTATCATCCGACTGTAGGTCATACTTTAGTCTGAGCTTATACATATAGTAAAGGCTGACCTGAGAGTCAGCCTTTTTTCTTATGTTCAAACTGGCTTGTATGCTGATTACTATGTCCGGACACGCTTGGTAGACTGTGGTAGCGCTGAAAGGCAATTTCACACATCGGGGGTAAAGAATGGAAAAGATAAGAGTATTGATAGTGGACGACAATGAAGTGGTGCGCGAGGGGCTGAAAAGCATACTCGATCCCCAGACTGATATAACGGTGGTTGGAGAAGCTGTGGACGGTCTCGATGCTGTGGCAAAGGCAGGGAAACTGCTCCCCGATGTGATATTGATGGATGCGCATATGCCGGGCATGGATGGTACCGAGGCTACGCGCCGTATTAAGAAAGACCTACCTGATGTAAAGATACTGTTCCTCACTGTCTACGGTGATTATGTTGGTTCGGCGCTGGAGGCAGGGGCGAGCTGGTATCTGACCAAGGACTGTCGGCGCCAGGATCTGCTTGAAGCTATCAGAGTTCTGGCACGGAGCGGACGCACAGGAGCCCAAAAGTCTACTTAGACCTGGCATTTTCTCTTCGTTATTACGGCGTTTTGAAGCCGAAAAGCCTTTTGTTTTTCAGCTCAAGGGGTGCTTATGCCTATTTTTTGACAGGATTTTGTCAGGGTGTTCTAATCATGACGGTAAACTGATAGAATTAAAGGGGTGCTTCAGGGACAGGGATTGTGAGCGGCCAGAAACTAAGGAATAGAAAGGATAAAGGGGAGGTGAAAAGATGCCGGTTTACGTTATGCTGACGACACTTACTGATGAGGGCAGGAAGACTATAAAAGACCACCCGGATCGCATAAAGGAGGTCAATAGAGAAGTCGAGGCCATGGGGGTTAAGGTGCTTGCCCAGTATGCTGTTCTGGGTCCTTACGATTTTGTGAATGTTTTGGAAGCCCCCAATAATGAGACCATAAGCCGGGTTGCTGTGGAGCTGGGGTCGAGAGGCACGCTCCAGACAATGACACTGGCAGCGGTCAGCGTTGACGAGCTAATAGCCAGTTTAAAAAAGACGAGATAGGCCGACTTGCTTTGTTCCTGTCCCTGGAGCCATACTTGGGGAGCAGTGGGCCGGGCAGCTATGGTTGCGATGGTGTGGTGGCTCTACTGAATTAGCCTGAATTCCAGAACGTCTACCAGACCCTTGTCGGTCAGCCTTAGTTCGGGTATTACCGGCAGTGCCAGGAATGAGAGTACGGCAAACGGGGCTGGTGGTAGATTACCCAGGCTGGCGGCGGCCCTTTCTACATTAATGAATTTGCTCGCTACCGTGGCCAGCGGCTCCGGTGATAGCAGTCCGGCGATTGGCAACGGCAGCGAAGCCAGCACCTTTCCATGGGCACATACAGCCAGTCCGCCGTGCATTCTTTCTATTTCCTTTATGGCTATAAAGATGTCATAGTCATTTGTGCCTACAGCTATAATATTGTGAGAGTCGTGGGCGATGGACGAAGCCAGTGCCCCCTGTTTTAGTCCGAACCCTTTGACCAGTCCTTTCCCAATATTACCTGTAGCCTTGTGCCTTTCCACAACCACTAGCTTGAGGATGTCTTTTTGCAGGTCAGACATGATGCAGCCATCCTGTTTCTCGACTCTCTCAATCCTTTTCTTGGTGATTATCTGTTCGGGGATTATTTCGATCACTGGGAAGCTTTCCTCACCTGTGGTCAGTTTCAGCGCCTCGACATCAAAAGCTTTTATATGGACGGTGTCCGTTAGGTCATCTCGTGCAATTTCAACAGGTGGTAACAGAAGCTCGCCGTTTCTAGCTACAAGTTGCCCTTTATAGAAGACCATTTCCGCCTCCAGATGTGACAAATCGGCTGTAGTTATTAGGTTGGCAACGTATCCGGGGGCGATGGCACCACGATCGTAAAGCCTGAAATATTCGGCGGTGTTTATGGTGGCTAATTGCACAGCGCGGACAGGTTCCAGCCCCAGTCCTATCGCTTTTCTGACTATAGCATCGATATCGCCATCAAGCAGCAGGTCAGTACAGGTGCGGTCATCGACAACGAAGAAGCACCTTTTATATGTTTTGTCTGTAACTAGAGGAAGCAGTTCGGCAAGATTTTTCGCCGAAGAGCTCTCCCTGATCATCAGATACATACCGCGTCGCAACTTTTCTCTGCCTTCTTCGATAGAGCTCGATTCGTGGTCAGAACGCATACCTGCGGCAAGGTAGGCATTGAGCTGCTTGCCAGTAACCCTAGGGACATGGCCGTCGATGACACGGTTCCTTGCAGCAACTATCTTGTTGATGACTTGCCTGTTTCCAGCGATGACGCCGGGAAAGTTCATCACCTCGCCGAGGCCGAGGACATTCGGTAGTTTGAGGGCTTTCCTGATGTCGCTGCTGGTGATTGTGGCGCCGCTTGTCTCCATATCGGTGGCTGGCACGCATGATGGAACCATGAAAAACATATCCAGGGGCAAATTTTTTGCCCATTCTACGGCGAATTGTATTCCGCTCAGTCCAGTCACATTAGCTAGTTCGTGTAGATCGGTGACCACAGTGGTGGTGCCTCTGGTCAGTACTGCATGGGCATAGGATGCCGGATGGAGCATCGAGCTTTCGATGTGGGTATGGCCATTTATTAAGCCAGGTGCCACGTAGGCGCCTTTGAGGTCGATTATCTTTCGTGCCTTTGTGTAATTTCCGATGCCGGCGATCCTGTCAGCGACGATGGCTATGTTACCCTCTTCTATTATGCCGGCGAAAGTGTTTACTATCTTGGCATTCTTTAGTAGCAGGTCTGCAGGAGCATCGCCGCGGGCAACGGATATAAGTTTGCTCAGATTCAATTTTTCCTCCTAATCAATGTAGCAGATGTCCTTCAGGTAACGGAATTTTTCACCCCAGTCGGTTCCATAACCTACGATAAACCTGTCAGGTATGGTGAAGCCGAGGTAGTCTATATGCACGGGTACACGGTGTCGGGAGGGTTTATCAATCAGAGCGCAGAGCTTCAGGGAAGCGGGCTCCTTTTGTTTGAGGTAGTTCAGTAAGAAGGAAACCGTCGTACCCGTATCGATAATATCTTCAACGACGAGTACATGTTTCCCCTTAACCTTTGCTTTCAGCCCGAGTTCCATTTTTACTTTACCCGAGGTCTCTGTACCTGAGTAGTAGCTGGAGAGTTTTATAAAGTCTATTTCTACCGGCAGCCCGAGCTCGCGGACAAGATCGGCGAGGAAGATAAACGAACCCTTCAATATGCCGATAAGAAGCAGTTCTTTGTTTTCGTAGTCCCGCCTTATCTCGGCAGCCAATCTCACCACTGTCTGCCGGATTTCGGTCTCCGTCAACAAGACTTTTAGCTTGGCTGACATATCGAGCATTATCCCCCACCTTGTGGAATCACCTCAAATTGTCCTTTCAGGGATATCTGTTTCGATGAGTGTCCTACCATTACCTCGAAGATGCCTGGCTCAACGACAAATTGCATATCTTTGTCATGGAAGGCAAGGCTGGCGACGGGGGTCTCGAACATCACTGTCTTGGTTTCTGAAGGTTCCAGGGCTATGCGTTTAAAACCTTTGAGTTCCTTCACGGGTCTGGTGACACTGGCAACTGCGTCGCTGATATAAAGCTGCACCGTCTCTTCCCCCGCTCTCTTGCCGGTGTTGGTGATATCAAAGGTGATTCTAACTGTGCCCTCTTTGGACACCTTACTGGGCTCTATTTGCAGGTTAGTCAGTTGAAAGGACGTGTAACTTAAGCCATAGCCGAATTCAAAAGAGGGGGCGGAGCTCAGGTCTGTGTAGTCGCCCCAGAGTTGTGACCTAGCGCCCGAGGGTTTATGAGAATAGTAAAGTGGTATCTGCCCCGGTGACTGTGGAAAGGTAACAGGGAGTTTTCCGCTGGGATTGTAATCGCCAAAGATGACATCGGCGATGGCGTTACCCCCTTCTTCTCCGGGAAGCCAAGCCATTATGATGGCTGGTATCTTTTCCTTGATCCACCCTAAGGCAAGCGGTCTCCCGTTCACCAGCACGAGCACGACGGGCGTACCGGTCTGGTAGATCGCTTTGATAAGTTCCTCCTGAACGCCAGGCAGGGTCAGGAGGGCGCTGTCCCTCATCTCCCCGCAGGTACAGTCGGGCGTCAGTCCTGACTTCCCTCCGACCACCACTATTGCTACATCCGCAGCCCGCGCCGCAGTTATCGCCTCTTCAAAACCGTCTTTCGCGATGCTATTGGTGTCGCAGCCTTTGGCATAGAGGACGGTGGTCTTTTGTCCCACCTTTGCCATTACACCGTGCAGAATTGTTACTATATGAGGTGCTATCTCTTCGGGAACCTCGTCCGTATTGTGTGGAGCGTCGCCACTGCGGGGCTTAAAAAGATCAATAAGAGGCATGTGCGCCGGGTATGTATAGTCTCCAAGTAAGTTCCGCTTGCTGTCTGCGCTGGGGCCTATGATAGCGATAGTCGCGACATCTTTTCTCAAAGGGAGCAGGTTGCCATTGTTCTTCAGAAGGACAATGCTTTTGTGGGCAGCCTCCAGGGCAAGTTTTCGGTGCTCGGGCAGGTCGAATATTTTAACCACCTCGTCGGGGTCAACATATGGGTTTTCAAAAAGGCCGATCCGAAGTTTTAGTTTCAATATTCTAAGTACTGCCGTATCGAGCAGTGCCTCGGGGATACTTCCTCTTCGTACCTGCTCTGCAAGCGTGGCATAGTAGTTCAGGCTGGGGAGCTCAACATCGATGCCCGCCTGGGCTGCCAAGCAAGCTGCGTGGGCTTTGTCGCTGGCGACACGATGGTAAGTGTGCAGATTTTCCACGGCGTAGTAGTCTGATATCACTGTGCCCTCAAACCCCCATTCCTGGCGCAACATCTGTGTGAGCAGGAAACTCGATGCAGCACAGGGGATGCCGTCCAGTTCGTTGTAGGCGTTCATCACCGACAGAGCCCCCGCTTTGTCGATGACTGTTTTGAATGGCTGGAGATAGACATCTCTCAGCATACGCTCTGGGATGTTGGCTGGTGCCCAGTTCAGCCCTCCCTCGGACATGCCGTAGCCGACAAAGTGCTTGAGCGTGGCGACGACGCCATTTTTCAGGTCATCACCCTGCAGCCCTTTTACATATGCTGTTCCCATGGCGGCTACCAGATAGGGGTCCTCGCCGAAGGTTTCTTCGATCCGTCCCCACCTTGGGTCTCTGGCGACATCCAGCACGGGCCCCAAACCTTGGTGGACTCCAGCCGCTCTCATCTGTGTCCTGATGATGGTGGTAATCCTTTCGAGCAGGTCTTGGTCCCAGGAGCTAGCAATGCCAATCATCTGCGGGAAGATTGTAGCTTTTCTTGCCATGAAGCCGCTGAGACATTCCTCGTGGACTATTGCCGGGATACCAAGCCTGGTGTTTTTGATAAGAAATTCCTGTAACTCGTTGTTAAAGCAGGCAAGCTGACGGGCATCCAGTCCGGTACCAAACCCGGGCCTTGCCACATGCCCGATACCGTTTTTGACAAGAACCTCTGCTTTTTGTGTGGAAAATCTGCCCGAGTCCAACAATTCAAAACTCCATACCGAGCCCATCTGGGCGACCTTTTCTGCTATGGTCATCCTGGAGATGAGTTCTTTTGCCCGGGCTTCGATTTCAGGATTGTTATAATACATTGGAGAAACTCAGTTGAGCATTGTAGCCTTTGTGGACGGCAATGACAAGCCCGGAGGTAGAATACGAACAGGGTGTTGACTTTTTAGTTTTAAAGTGATATAGAAGCCAGCATGACAGATCGTCATCAACTTAACATAAAGTTGGGCAGTACTGTTGAGATATTGTGATTGTCACGGACATAGAGTTGGATCAGGAGGTGAAACTGTGAAAAGCGGTAAGGAGTACAGGGAGAGCTTGAGGAAGCTGAAACCGGAGGTTTACTATCTAGGTGAGAAGATTGATAGCGTAGTGGGTCATCCGGCTTTCGCACCACATATAAATGCGGCGTCTTTGACCTATGACATGGCTTTGGCTCCGGAGTTTGAGGAGCTACTTACAGCCACATCGCACCTTACCGGTGAGAAAATCAACCGTTTCACCCATATACATCACAGTCATGATGACCTAGTGAAAAAGGTGAAGATGCTGCGTGCTATCGGTCAGCAGACAGGGAGTTGCTTTCAACGGTGCGTAGGACATGACGGACTGAATGCGGTGTACTCAGTCACCTATGAGATAGATCAGAAGAAGGGGACGCAGTATCACAAGAGGCTTATCGAGCTTCTGAAAAAGGTGCAGACTGAAGATCTAATGATTTCTGGGGCGATGACGGATCCCAAGGGAGATAGGCGCCTTTCACCTAGCCAGCAGAAGGACCCCGATGTATATGTCCATGTGGTGGAAAGGAAAAGCGATGGCATTGTGGTGGGGGGCGCCAAGATGCATATTACCGGGGCAGTCAATTCCCATGGGCATCTGGTCATGCCCACTGCAGCCATGAGGCAAGAGGATGCCGACTATGCTGTTTGCTTCTATGTGCCGGTGGACGCGCCTGGAGTTATTCACATCTTCGGGCGTCAGACAAATGACACGCGCAAATGTCAGTGCTTTTTAGACCAAGGTAACGTGGACTATGGTATGGTAGGTGGTGAAGCACTAATTGTTTTTGATAACGTTTTTGTTCCCTGGGAGCACGTGTTCATGTGCGGGGAGTACGAGTTTGCCTATGAGCTTGTGGAGAGGTTTGCTACCGCCCACCGGCAAAATTATGGTGGCTGCAAGACAGGGCTTGCTGATGCTCTTATCGGTGCTACCTATGCACTGGCACAGGTTCAAGGCACGGACAGAGCTTCGCATGTCAGGGACAAAATTGTGGAGATGGTACACCTCACTGAGACCCTGTACTGCTGCTCTATAGCTTGTTCCTGTCAGGGCTACGCTTTGCCTGCCGGCTCGTATATGGCTGATCCGCTTCTGGCGAATGTCACCAAGCTTAATGTCACCCGCCATGTCTATGAGATCGCCAGACTGGCGCATGATATAGCCGGCGGGGTACTGGCAACGGCACCTTCAGAGAATGACTGGAAAGATCCCCGTGTAGGCAAATATGTAGATAAGTATATGAAGAGTGTGGCTGAGGTTCCTGCAGAGACCAGAATAAAGCTCATCCGTCTTCTGGAATCCATGACCTGTGGTACGGCGCTGGTGGAATCGATGCACGGTGCTGGTTCACCCCAGGCGCAACGCATTATGATAGAAAGACGGGCTAATATGGAGCACAAGAAGCGGCTTGCGGAGAAGCTGGCAAAGATAGGCGAGCAACCACTATTTGTTTGCTGAGAATTGAGCCAACGTTTGTGTAAATGCCGGATAGCCCTGAAGTTCTGTGGCTGTTGTAATCCTTATGTGGAACTGAGCCGGATTGCACGCCATTTGCATACCATCGGGGAGCACTGCAAAGACCTTGAGATAGCACCTCTGGTATCAAGAGAAGCAGAGGTGGTCGTCATCCTGTGTGGCTGTCCCCGGGCTTGCGTTGACACGGCGGAAAACAGGATAGGTAAACTGGCTACGGTGGTAGTGGCTGGTGAATCGGTAGATGGTGAACCTGTTCGGGAATCCAGCCTAGCTGTTGCTGTAGAGCGGAAGCTGGTCGGGGTGCTCAGTCGGTGGAAAAAACTGTAGCCATTGTTCTTAAGCGACTAAACTGTTTCTGTTTTAAGGCGTTTTGTATGCTGAAAGCGCTATGTTAAAATCAGCTCGATTTCGCGCTGTCTTTATCCGTAGCAGGGTTAGGCCATCCAGTCCACTAGGATGGAGCGAAGAATTTCAAGGTTATTGAGGAGTTTAGCGACAAGTGGTCTGTTCTGATGCATGTGGTGTCAGCGGCGATGGTAACTGTGCTAGCTGGGGGTTTTCGAGTTCGAGAAGCAGAAGGGCGATGAGAATTGCCGTTGAGCAGAAGGTGTTGAACAGGGCGGTGTGGGCGATGGTTACTCTCTGTGAAAAGAGGGATCCTTATACTGCCGAACACCAGATAAGAGTAGCGCAGTTAGCTTATGCCGTTGGTAAAGAGATGGGGTTGAGCGAGCAGCAAAACGAGGGTATGTGTGTCATGGGCTTGGTCCATGATATAGGCAAGATAACTCTCCCAGGCGAGATTTTGAACAAGCCGGGCAGGCTGAGTGCCGAGGAGTTTAATTTCGTGAAGTCTCATCCCAGAATAGGTCATGAGGTGCTGGAAAACCTAGAATTTCCCTGGCCTGTTGCCCAGGTGGTGCTATGTCACCATGAGAGGCTGGATGGTAGTGGTTATCCGGAAGGTTTAGGTGGTGAAGAGATAATCCTTGAGGCAAGGATACTGGCTGTGGCAGATGTCTTTGATTCGATGGTCTCCCATCGTCCCTATCGCTCGGCACATAGCCCAGAGGAGGCACTGGAGGAAGTTGTGAGGTATAGAGGTATACTTTACGATCCGGAAGTGGTGAATTGCCTCTGTCGGGTAATCCAGAAATACTACTCAGCCTGCACATGCTGGTAGACTTGTGCTGGAAAGTCTAGCATAACGCAACCGGTTATTGTATACTGGTAAGCGAGTCAGCTTTGCAGCATAGGTGTTACCCAAACCTTTTCCCATGATGCTGCGGGCAAGCGAGAGGAGGTAAACAGGAAAATGGCGGTCATCTGGTCTGTAGCCACTGTAGCAGCTCTTTTTGGTGCAATAGCGGGCGCTATGTTTCAGGGAACCCCTCTTATTGCTGTGGCTTTTGGGCTTATGGCAGTGGCTTTCGCTATTGCTGCCTATCGAGAGATATCTACAAAGCGCTGACGCGCCGGTAAGCCTGGGTGCGCAGCATCAGGTAGTCTTTCCCGGTAATGTTTTTACTGCTACCCCGAAACCGCTGTCTGCCATAAGGAAGCCGGGATCCGAAGTTATCAGTTCCAACATTATTTCTGCTATTCGTTCGTCGTACTTGACCCCGCGGTTGCTTTTCAGTTCGGAAAGTATTTGTTCTGGTGGCAAAGCTGGGCGGTAGGGCCTATGTGAGCCCATAGCCTCAACCACATCACAGACGGCGAGGATGCGTGCTTCGAGGCAGATTTCGTCGCCGGAAACTCCGTGGGGATACCCCGAGCCGTCAAGCCGTTCGTGGTGCTGTAGCACCATTTTGATTACTATTTCAGGGAGTTCGATTTCTTGTAGAAGCTGGCAACCCCGCTTAACGTGCGATTTTATCAGTACCCATTCCTCTGCCTCCAGTTTCCCCGGTTTGGAAAGGATTGAGATGGGTATAGCTATTTTCCCTATATCATGAAGAAGCCCACCAAAATGTAGCCATTCGCATTGCTCGTTGTTCAGTCCCAGTCTCATCCCTATCTGACGTGCCATTCTAGCCACACGCTCTTGGTGACTCGCGGTGTAGGGGTCGACAAATGAGAGAGAGCCAGCCATCGCCTGGGCGAGGGAGACAAAATGCTGCTTGAGCAGCTTGTTTGCCCTCTGGCGTTCGATGGCTCCAGCGAGCATGCTTGAGGCGGTCTGCAAGAGATTGATATGAAGGGGGTTCCAATCGCCATTGCCCGGCTGTTTGCAGAAGGTGATGAAGCCAAGTGGTCCTTCGGAAGTGACCAGGGGCAGGATAAGTGCTGGGCGGTAGTGATGGATGTGGGGCACCGGGGCTGAAGTGATGTTTGCTATGTGTTCTTTTTGGGAGGGTTGTATGTTATCAGTGGCGGTGGGATAGACGTCCTTAGATGCCCCAGCAACGAAATGGTGGTTTTGCCAATCGGCTATCTTGATCAATTTTTCTGCCCCGGTGGAACCACCATTACGCAGGGTTATGCTGGCGCTGGTAGCTTCTATGGCTTCGCCAAGCAACTCCAGTATTGGTTCGTATGGTATTTCTGTTTGCGAGGCAAGCACGATCTGCCCCATTTTGGCAACTGCTCTGAGGCAGCGCTCCCGTTCCTGGCGTGTCCTTTCTGTCTCATAGTGTTGATCCCTGACCTCGCGGATGACGGCTTCAAAACCGGATATATCTCCAGTCCTGTTTTTCACCGGCATTAGATGCATTTTTACTGGCACTTTTCCTCCGTGCTGTTGCTGAAGAGCACAGTAGAAGTCGTCGCATGTAGCAAGCTCATCCAAGTAGCTGTTCTGTGTCTTATCCGTGAGAAAGCGGTAGTCTTCGGGAGTAAGGATGTCACGAAGGTTCATCGCGGTCAGTTTATCTAGCGGGTAGCCGCTCATTTTTTCCAAAGCTCTGTTAGCGAAGGTGCAGTTTCCTGACCTGTCAAACACAAGTATTGCGTCCTCGGTGTTATCGATTATATGTTGCAGGCTTCTTCGGGATTCGGTGGCTTCCTGTTCTTTGGTCACCAGTTCCTCTTGAATTTTGTCCAGATACCGAAAGCTGAAGATGACGAGTGCAGCAATTATTGCCATGGCGAAAGTCCAGTCAAATAGGCCATGGATCGGCTCTTTTCCCGAGAAGACGCAGTTCATTATCTGCATTGCTGCCAGCACGGTTCCAGCCATAGCCAAAATAAGCCATTTTAATTGCCGGGACTCAATTTTTATTTTGCGGTAGATGCGTGTGGTAATCATGTCCTTCTCCTTTTTCAGTTTATTTCTATTTGTAACCCACCTTTTTGCTGCTGGTGTAGTCGACCTCATCATAGTGTTGCCACTGGGGGGTCTGCTCTTCGGATAGCGATTCCTCGGTGTAGTCAGTCTGTCTCTGGTTTCTTATATAGCCAAGATAATAGAAGAAGGTGGCGATCAGGGCGAAAAGCAAGCCGAGCAATGAATATGTCACCCAGGATGGCATATTTTTCACCACAGTGGCTACAGTGGCTCCGACAAAAAAAGACCTTGCCTCAGTCCAATCGCTCGAATTGAAAGCACCGTCGATGGCCCTCACGCGCCACATGTAGGTAGTCTTGGCGGGTTTGAGTAGCTTTTGCTGCTCTTGCGACAGTGTAAACTTTGGCGAAGTCAGATTTTTTGCAGCAATAAGTACATTTGAGAATTCTGCGTCTGTGGCTATTTCAAGGACGTACTTGACGCCACTGGGGTCTGTGACCTCTTCCCATTCGAAATTGGTTATGTTGGTGAGGCGTGAGCCTGCTGAGGGGCTAAGCAAGCGAGGCACAGGTGGTGGTGTCGATTCTACCATAAACTTAGCCGGCCTAGTGGTTGAGCCGTCCGATACTGTGATTGTCCGCTCACCGTGGAGACAGGAAGGCACGTTGAAGGTGAAGATGAATGAGCCTTCGCTTGTTGAGGTGGCAGTTCCGATTTTCTTGTTGTCGAAACTAATGGTTATCGGCACGTTGGGGTTAAAGCCAGCCCCCTCAATAACCACCTTTTCGCCGATGGCACCTTCTTTGGGGTTGTGTTTTATTGTAGCTTCGATGGCAAAGTCCTCGTAGTAGCGGTTGGTGCCGTCGTCAGCCTTGATGCTGTGCATCCCCCCCGCCGCCTTTGGTACCCGGAATGTGGCAGTGAAGCTACCAGTATTATCTGTGGGAGCTAGGGTGACGTCTTTGTCGTCAAAATAGATGATCACATCGGTTGAGGCAGCGAACCCAGTGCCCGAGACCGTGACCTCGGTGCCGGGCTGCCCGCTTTTGGGTGCCATGGTGAACCTCTGGTGGACGAGGAACGATGTCTCCCGGCTTTCGTTTTTGCCGTCGTCAACCGTTATGGTGTGCTTGCCACGGCAGCTCTTTGGGACTTTGAAGATGATATCGCTTGCAGTGCCCTTTTCGTTGGTCTGTCCCACTGCTATCTTCTTTCCGTCGAAATACACTGTAACCTGTCTCTTTTCAGCCAAGCCGTAGGCGTTTACTGAGACCTCTTCACCTACGTAGCCGGATGTCTTGCTGATTTCGACCGATGGTACAACGGTGAACATGGCCCAGGCTATGTTTACCTCATCATAAGCCCATATCTGACACCAGCCGGCTGGCTGCTCAGCTATTTTGAAGGTCACCAGGGCAATCCCGTAGTTATCTGTTACCGTTTTCTGCACGATGCAGGTCTTTTCTCGAGCGGCGATGAGTATACCTGTTTTGGGTGGAAAACCAGATATTTGCGCGATGACCTCGGTTCCTACAGGACCCTGCCCAGGGAGTATGCTAATGCGAGGTTTGTCATCGGCGGCTAATACTGAATTGGCAGAGGATAGAAATGCTGCCAGCAGCAGCGCGAAGCAGAAGTAACGTATGGAACTGTATACGGTATCTTGGACCCTCGAGATGGGGGCATGCTGCTCCTTCTGTGAAGGGGGACTCTGTTTGAGATTTAGCGTTGAGCGTTTTCGTTGGAAAATATCTTTTCTGTTCATGGTAACCCCCTGGTGTTTAATACTCTTCCGCTTCTACTCCCAGAATTCTCAGCACCTCTTTCCCCTCCCTGAGCAGGCTCGATACATCGATATCGGGAAGTGAAGCGCTGAGTTCAGAGATAGAGTTTTCCTGTGTATCTTCTAACTGGAAGATGCTCAACGGGTCACTATCGTCCTTTGCTGTTTCATCATCTTCGTTTGTTTGGTTATCTTCTCCTGGAATTGCACTGGTAATCCCTGTCAACAATGTGTCGGCTGTTGCTGGTGGGTCAAGTACGCTCGCTCCGGCTAGCAAAGCTGGCTCTATTGTTCCTGGCGCGCTTAGCGGGCTTGTCAGCGACATTTCTTCGGGCATGTACTGTTCAGTATCTTCTGTACCGGGCTCCATTTGGGTTGTCTCATTGTGCGCAGCCTCGCTGCGGTCAGCTTGGTTTGATATTGGTGGAACGGGAGATTCCGCCACAATTTTGGTGGGGGGTTTTTTTGCCCACTCGTTAACGGTGGCCTTGTTTTTGTCCCGACGCCGTGGAGGCGTATTTTGGCTCATTTTTCTCACTATGAGGATTATGGTCATGATTACCAGGGAGGAAGCTCCGGTGAGTATCACTATGTAGATACCGAATTGCCAGAAGTCCATAACTCGCCCTCGCTTTATTAAGATATGAAGCTGAACACGCCGGACACCATGGGTGGAACGACCAGAAGACAGAGCCCTGAGATCGCCAAGGTGATGCTGAGATAGAAAAGGTACTTGTAGTTGTGGCCCCCTTCGACAAATTTTATGGCTGCGGGATTTACTAGCGTGAGTACAATTATCAACGCCGTGGTCATGAGCTCGAGCTGGGAGAGCTGGCTGGTGTCATGGATAAGCTGAAATACGGGCAGGCCCGTGAGCCCTTCCGCGGCACCTGATCCCCCAGCTGTTTGCAGGGCTTCCGAAAACTTGAGCACAACCTGATAGATGCCTACGAGCAGTGCCACTATAGCTGTATGCATCACTATACAGAGGTAGGAGAAACTCGAAGCCACCGCTTTCCTTTTCTCTCGCAGCAGAGAGATCTTCATGGCGAGGTCGGCACATTCGGTACCGATTATCTCTGGGTCGCCACCGAGTTCGACACCATCGTAGAAAGTGCGCACACTGCGGTGAATGGTCTCGCTCCCCGTCTCGCCGACAAACCTCTGCCAGCATAGCTGCGGTGTGATGCCAAAGTTTAATGAAGCTTTCAGTTTCTGGGCTAGATTTTTAAGGAAATGCAGAGCGTTGTAGTCCAGTCTGTCCAGTGTCTCAGCTATGGTGGCACCTATTGCTTTGCTGATGCTGCCCAGCGACCTGAGGAAACCACCTATTTCAGCATCTCTCCTGTCTATCTTTCGGTCGTCGATAAACAGCGCTAGGCCTGCGGGTAAAAGCAGGACAGTGAGTACCAACATGGTGATGCCCAGCGGTGCTCCTGTTATCAGGCACACCAGCCCCGCGATACCGGCTAGGGGAACGGTGACTTTAAATAGTTTGGCACCTATCTCTTGCTCTCGTGACTTAATTTCAAGTGAGTGTGTTTTAACCTCTTTTGGTGAGGCACGGTACATAATCCAGCCGCCAGCCATGATGGCTACGAGCATAAACCAGGTGAGCACAGCTATAGTGCTCCTGTCCATGGGGAAGATAAGCATGGAGACGACGCAGATGACCACGATGAGTGCGGCGGAAAGAGTAAGAGCGGTGTAAGCGTCAGTCCATTTTTTCAGGCTTTCCACGCTGCGCTGGTACTGTTCTGAGTATATTTCGCCGGCGACAGAAGCCTCACGAGCCAGAAACCCTCCTTCATCCTCGCCAGAGGCGAAGGAGTTTGACATTCTGAGGAGGAGGGCTCGCACTTCAGGCTCTTTAGCCCTTTGCCCTATCATGCGACATGCCTCGGGATAGTCATAATTCAGCTGGTGTGCCAGGAAGGTAACATCTTTTATGTATCGGGCAGATATGTAAGGCAACTTGGATGCGTACTCGAAAACTATGTGGCGTGGTAGTTTTGATGTGGAAATAGCTGCCATATATGTCAAGTGACAGAACAGATCTACACCGAGCAGTTCGGCATTGGAGGACTCTTTTTTACCCGCGAGGCTTTTCGCTTCTTTAGAAGAGCCCTTCGTTTTTAGCTTTGGCAAGAATGCTGAGAAGTTCATAGAAGTTGGTCACTCCTTGCTTGTGCAATTTTTCCAGCACCTTAGCTCTGCGGTCGATCTCCGCATAGATTCTTTTCTTTTGAAACTGGGGGATCCCCAATTTTGGTGCTATCTTGTATTCCATCAGGTAGCTGTTACCAAACCCGCTGAAGATGAAAGAGTCATTTACAGAGTCCCAGCGGAAAACCTCAACGAAGGAGAATGACTGGTTGACCGGGTCGTAACCCACGATTTCGCAAATGCTGGTCATCCTGCGTCCTGTCTTGCCAGATGGCAGCTTGACCGCGCTCTGAATAACCACCAGATTCAGGTTGTCCATGTAAGTTTTGGGGACATTTATCGGGTTTCCGGTAAGGCGCTGTATGAGCCTCTCCACCGAAGCGGCGTGGAAGGTCGCCATGACTGAATGGCCTGTCTGCATTGCTTGAAAAGCGATGGCACCTTCGGCACCGCGTATCTCACCGACTATGATGAAATTGGGGCGCTGCCTTAATGCTGCCTTGAGCAGGTCGAACATGGTCACTCCGCTTTCGCTTCCCTCTTTGGTCGATGTTACCTCCCGTATCCAGTTCTTGTGTGGCACCTGGAGTTCCGGCGTGTCCTCTATACTTACTATCTTGGCGTTGGGATGGATGAAGGTGGTCAGAGCATTGAGCGTGGTAGTTTTTCCGGAGGCTGTCTCGCCGCAGACGAAGGTATTCATACCTTCGCCTATCATCACTGCCAGATATCCAGCCATGTTATAGTCCAGCGTCCCCATCTCTACCAGCTCCAGCACAGAAAGCGGCGTCTCGCTAAAACGGCGTATAGTGAAATTGGATCCACGCTTTGAGATGTCCTTTCCGTAGACTATATTTATTCGAGAGCCGTCCGGCAGGGTAGCGTCGCAGATCGGGTTGTGGATGCTGACCGGCTTCTTCATTCGCTCCGAGAGGCGCATAACAAACAGGTCTAACTCCTCATGGCTGGGAAATGATATGGTGGACTTGAGGCTGTGAAAGATTTTATGCTCCACATAGATAGTGCCCATGCCGCTACAACTGATGTCTTCAAGGTAGGTGTCGCGTACCAGAGGCTCTATAATTCCCAGCCCCAGTTTGTCCCTGATTATCAAATATTTGAGACATTGCAACTGGTGCGGGGTGACTTGGATTTTATCGACCTTTCTGGAAAAAAGGTCTTTCAGATCCTTCAGGTCCTTGGGATGGAATGGTAACTTACCGTTTTTTTTGGTGTTTTTGGTTGGCGTGTTATGTACAGGAGCGGACTTGGTGACCTCGCATAGCTCGTCCAGTATGCGGAGGAAAGTGGCTTTCTTGGACTCTTCGTCGTCGCTCTTGATAGCCACTAGTACATCTGACAGATTGAGCATCCTCATTTCCAGTTCTTGCAGGAGCGGCTCTAGGTTTTCGTTGAGGATGGGCTCGATAATGATGTAGTGACGACGGGCATCATCGGGGTCATAAAGGATGTGGACAAAGGTGCCACCTTTGACGGGGTAAATGATGTTCGGCTTGCGTGTCTCGGACATACTCCTTTCCAGCTTAGCGCAGTAGCGTGGGAGCCCGATTTCCTTGAGGGGTAACATGCAGAGGTATCTCAGGAGGAAGGGGTTCTTTCTGGTGACCTCCTGAAAGTCTGGCGGCAGGCTCTGCTGGATGCTTGCCCTGAAAGCTGCTGTTTCTCTTTGTTTGTCTGGCTTAGCTTCAAATGGTAGTACCACTTGAGGCATGGGAGTATTCCTCCATCTAGGCTTTGGCTCTGCCCATTGGCAGTACCTTCAACCCCATCCCGGGCTCTACATCAAAGCTGACGATGTTCCCGGTGTTTTTGTCAGCACCTCTTATTTTTGCTACTTCGAGCACCTTGATCAGTTTTTCTCCTACTTCCTCAATCCGCAGGCGCAGATGCGCGTCGCAGACGGAGCCTATTCGTATAAGTAGCTGCTCATCAAAGGCATAGGTGTGTGCTACGTTTAGAATCGTTTTACCACTATCACACAAGCTTTTACACGCTTCAAAGTAGCGAATTATCTCCTCTGTGGAACTATGGGCTATAAAAGGCGTGACGGCATCCACGACCACAACTTTGTATTCTGGATATGCTTCGATGCCTTTGATGATGGTGGTGAAGGCGTTGTCCCGCATGTCCAGGGTGGACTTTATCTGAAATATTCTGACCCAGCCGAGCAGGATGTAGTCGGTGATGCTCAATCCCAGACTTTCCATCTGTTTGTCCAGGCTCCTGACCGTATTTTCAGTGGTGTAAACGAGTATCCTCAGTTTGTTTTGAAGGGAAGCCCAGGTCATTTGCTGGACGAGGACCGATTTGCCCGAATCAGACTGCCCCTCCAGGAGGACAAGCGAACCCATGGGTATGCCGCCGCCCAGCCTCTTGTCTATCTCGTTCTGTCCTGTACATACTGTCAGTTCCTTTTTGGGTTCGGTGTCCGCCTGCGGCATTTTTCTACCTCCTGAAAAGTATCCTGGTGGTTACGCCGTTATGGGTTGAGACTGTAACCATGTTGGTGGTGTTTTCGCTCACCGGTGTTGACAGCCTTAGAACAATGTTTGTTTCTTCTCCGGGATCCAAGATGCCCGGCTGGAGGGTTTCCGGCAGTCCTTGAAACGAGATACTGGAGATGCTCCAGCTTGGCGCTGTCTGTCCGTACGGGAGTCGAACTGTATCCCCGTCACCGTACCTCAAAAAAACGTCCCATCTGACGAACTGACACAGGGACGTATTTCCTTCATTCAGCAGTTTTACTGTCACCAAGTCGCCCTGTGTATTGGACTCGGCGCTTGTTGCAGTTATTTTGGTAAGCGACCTTTCGCTAGCCAGCTTTAGTATATTGCTCCACGACTGTGAAAATGTGTCTACCGAGTTCAGGGAGACCATGATCACGTTTGCTGCCCCGAACAGTATTAGGCTAATACAGGCTAGGGTTATTACCAGATTCTCCATTTTTACTACATACTGAATAGCTGCCAGTCTGATATACCGTTGTGTGTGACCACTTTAACGAACTGGGTACCCAATGGGGCTCGTTGCAAATGGATGGTAATTTTCAAAGTCGAGGACGGCTTCCACACGTCGCCGCCGTCTTCAAGTATATAGTCCCAGTATGGTAACGGTGAGCCAGCGCTTCCGAAGGGTATTCGGGCAAAGTTGCCCTCTGGACCAAAAAAGACATCGCTTCTTTCGATGGCGCCGATACTCGATGCGCCTATATTCTTTATCCAGATGTAGACATCTGTATCACTGGACGATATTTCGATTATCTCGATATTGCTCCTGATGCGGTCGTCTATCCTCTGGACTGCATCTGTCAGTGCTCCGCTGGTTCCGGTTATCAGGGGATACACCGCATTGACTATAACCATAGTGCAGACCACACCGGCTATGATGAGCAGGATGGTAACCATTACCTTATCCATCTGGAGCCTCCTTCATCATGGCGAGGATAGAGAGCAGGGTGGTTTCATGATGCTCGTTTGCCAAAAGGTTATCCAGCTGCGCAAGCACTGCCAGATAGTCCTTGGCGCTTACCACCTTGCTGGCACCGTTTTCGCTTGGTGAAAGCCTTATCAGCCTGATAAGTGCATCTCTTACTTCAGTAGGAAAATGGCGCATGGTGTAGGCTATTTCAACAAGGGCTTCAGCCCTTTCTTTGCCCAGGGTAGCTGTTGCCTGATCCACCCACTGGGTGAGCCCGGCAATCACCACCAGGTCGAAATTGTTATCGTGCGCTGATTTGTGTGGCTGTCTTTTGGGCTTTGCTTGTGTTGAATGGACGTCGAAAGAGCGGAGCAGCTCCAGGTCGGAGGCTGAGGGCTCGGCGGCTGCGAACTGGAAGTCAAATGTTGTCGGCTCCTCCTTTGTTTCGGTCTGTTTGAATTGTGCTACAGGCTTACTGCTTTTTGGGAGGTTCTTGTTCTCTTCTACTACATATTTGTCCTGGTCGTCTGTCAGCCTGTCGGTCTCCGCGGCACCGGGGACTTTTATGGTGTTAAGGGAGGTGAAGGGGTTGCTAAGGTGCAAGTAATGCTCCCTTATATCCAGAAGAACTGCCTTTATTTCGTTCTTCAGGACTTTGATTTCATCTTCAAGGGCTGTTATCCTCTGTTCTAATCCCATTTCAAAAGTCCCCTTTTTGCTTCTCGGGCATCCTCACCTCAGCGAGGATGCCCGAGAAACGTTAGTTCAGGACAGTGCCTCACCAAGCGACCGTCTTTTTAGTACAGATCCATGACGTCATCCAGCTCGGCGGGCAATGTCCGCTGCACGATGATGGTGGAGCCAAGCGCTGGCTTGATCTGGATGGAGAACTTATCGTTGGGGCCAAGGGGAATGACCAGGCCATTGTTATTTCCATCGAGGTTATTGAGGTCGATTTCGATCTGGAATTGTTCTCCGACCTCGAGCAGGTAGTCACTGTCTGCTGCGCCCACCGGTGTCACGTTCCAGGCGATGTTGGGCAGGTACTCGGTCTGAGTCTTGAGGCTAATGACCGTCTTGTTCTGCCCCAAAGTGTCTCCCCAGTTCGGGGTCATGTCGATGGGATTACCGGCGACGGCATTCTTTACCGTCACCAGGAGTCTGGTGAGCTCCTGGGTCTCATTGTTGGCATACCCGATAACCGAGCCCGACACCTCGAGGTTGGTCTTTGCCTGCTCGACGCCGGCGAAGATGACCTCTTTACCTCTTTCAGCGGAGAAGAGGCCAGCGCTCAGCACTGCATAACCGAACACAGCGGCCACAGTGACGAAAGCAATGAGGATGATGGCTGTCTCCAGTCCGGTCATACCTCTTTCCCCCCTGTGCAGCTTTGAGATGGCTTTGATCAGTTTGTCCATTTTGTTACCTCCTTTCTTTGGGTCTATGATGGCGTGGTGCCATTCTATTTGTTTGCCTTTACTGTTCTACATCTTTCAGCTCTCACCTCCTTTGTATCGCTGGTTTCAATAAGGTCTAAATCTTGACCAGGGTGAAACTTCGCTGGTCCGAAAAAAGCACCAGCCGCCACAGATTGGTTATGCGGACTGCTGCTGCAAGTTCATCGCGGCTAACGCTTTTCGTCAGGTAACCTGATATACCGGTGGCAATCGCTGGTGCCAGCAGTTCGTGGTTGTCACTGAGGACAATAATACTGGCTTGCTCGGCGGCTTTTTTAAGCGGTCGTATTAGTCTCTTCAGACGTTCTACCTTTTCGGGGATATGGCCGACTTCCGGTTCGATATCGACTATTATGCTGTCCGGTGTTAGTGTCTTCATCTGGCTGATTGCGGTGTGGGTATCAGGTACTTCGGCTATGACTTCGATTCCGGTTTCGTCCTCTAGCATCTGTCTTAAGCCTTCCCGCATCGCCTGCCTAGATTCGATAAGCATTACGCGTATGGTGCTGTCGCGATTGTCACTGTGCATAGAATCGGAAAGATGGCTGTAAACCACTATATCCATTGTTATCCCCCGCTGTGTTAAGATGTTCGTGTATATTGTTACAGTTAGCGAAAACGCGCTGGAAGTCCTAAAAAGGCAACAAAAAAGCGACCAAAAAGCTAATGTTTTGTGAGCGAAAGAGTTAATGAGGTGAGTGCTCGATTGTACCGAATTTGCTGGTGAAAAAGCAGAGAAGCCCCTTTCCGGGGCTTTAGTCTAGTAAGCGGTATTATAAAATGGCTGGGCTAGAGGATGTTTCTTCGGTAGGCTTCAGCGACTGCCTGTGCCCGGTCGGCAGCGTCCAGTTTTTCAAAGATGGCGTTGGTCTCCCGTTTGACCGTGGCCTCGCTGACAAAAAGCTTCTGGCTGATCTGTTTATTTGTGGCGCCGGAAGCGATTAACCTGAGTATTTCAAGCTGGCGTGGGGTGAGCAAATTGTTGCGGTTGAGCCTGGAGAAAGTGGCGAAGGTGTGGAACAGGCTCTGGGTCACTTCAGGTGACAGCGGTGATTTGCCGTAATAGGCAGATTTCACCGCATTGACTAGTTCTTCCTGACTTATGGCTTTGACCAAGTAACCACTGGCACCAGCTTCAGCGGCTTGGGTCAGGTATTTGTCTTCATAGCCGGTGAGGATGACTATTCTGGCATTGCAGCCACGCTCCTTGAGTAGCCTTGTAGCCTCGATGCCGCTCATATCCGGCATCTTTGCGTCCATCAATATCACGTCCGGTGATAGCTTTTCCACCTCCTTCAGTGCTTTTTCTCCGGAGTCTGCTTCTCCTACCACCTCGATAGCGGGGTCGAGCTGAAGCATGCCGCGGAGCCCTTCTCTGACTACACGGTGGTCATCAACTATCATGACTTTGATGGTGGGCATGGCTACCTCCTTTGACATTGATAGGTAATGACGGTACACCATTGGTGCCTTTACCCTCGCGCTTTCTGACAGTGGGAATATTGAGGGTTATATTGGTGCCAGCGCCTGGACTCGATTCTATCTGCAGTTCGCCGTCCACCATGTTTGCCCTTTCTTGCATGCTCAATAGGCCAATATTCCCATTTCCATGAGCGTTATCTGTTACCTTTGCGAGGTCGAACCCTGTGCCGTTGTCCGTCACCGAGACTTGCACAGCATCTGGAGAGAACCAGATGATCAGCTCTGTGCTGCTAGCCTGGGAGTGCTTTTTGATATTGTTTAATGCTTCCAGGACTATACGGTATATGGTTATTTCTTGGGGCCAGGTGAGAGGGCGGGGCTTCCCATGCACCTCAAAATGGCAGACAATCCCGGTCTCCTTTTCCATGGCTCTAAGGTGGTACTGCAGGGCTTCCAGCAAGCCCAGTTCGCTAAGCAAATTGGGCCGTAGGTTGATGATGATGCGGCGGATCTCACGTATGGACTGGTCGATTATTCGGTTAGCCTTCTCCAGCTCTAGGGTGGCATCGTTGAACTTTTCTCTTGCGATTAAAGCTTTTGCTGTCTGGCTATGGTAGGAGGCGCTCACAATCCACTGTACGACAGTATCGTGGAGTTCGTCGGAAACTCTGGAGCGCTCTTCCTCCTGTGCCTGCAAAACCTTTTTAACCAGGCGGGAGAGCCTTGATTTCTCCACTTTGATCTTGTCGAAAAGGCTGGCGTTCTCTATGGCTGTTGCTGCCTGACCTGCAAGTATGGTAAGCATCTCGAGGTCGTATCTGGTAAACAGTCTCCTGTGAGTCTTATTACTGACTTTCAGGACACCTATGGCTTTACCCCGGCTGATAAGAGGAATATATAATGCGTTGGCAATGCCAAAATGGTGCTTTGTCTGTGAGGTGGGTGCGTCGTTGACCTGAATGGGGGTTACATTTCCGATGGCTTTGTAGCACAGCGGCTCGTCCGCCCTTGAAATCCCCTCTCCAATTGCTTCTTGGGGTACCCCGACCCCCGCCTTGAGGATCAACTCTTGGGTGGGTTCATTGAGTAGCATCAGGCTTACGGTGTCCGCCCTAGTTTCAGCGCTCACCGTCCTGACGATGTAACTGCACAATCTATCAATTCGTAGTTCCGAAATAATAGACTTGGTAACTTCAAACAGGGGCATCAAGGCTTTTAGCCGCGTGTATTCTTTCAGGGAATGGACCTTTTCCATAGCCTCAGCGCAGGCCGAGATAAGCTGTTCCTGGCTGAATGGTTTTATCAAGATGGAATGCACGCCGGCTGTCACTGCATCCACAATTGTGCGGTAGGAGTGGTCGCCAACTATAATGATGGCGCCGATCTCGGGGTCGAAAAGGCGTGACCTTTTGATCAGCTCGATGGCACTGGAGTCCGGGAGGTTAAGGTCAGTAACCAGTAGGTCGATGGTGTTTTCCGCAATGATTGCCAGGGCTTCTTGGCTGTGGGTGGTGCCGCTGACAGAGTAACCCTCGTCTATGAGAGCTCTTGCTGTTGTTTCCAGCAGGCTGGACTCACTTTCAACAACCAGGATAGTTCCTTTAATCACAGCCCTCCCTCCTTATGGGGGTGCGTTCAGCACCTGCACCGTGCTGCTGCTCCTGCTGCCACAGCCAAATCTTCTGTTTTGTCAGTCTACTCTGTCAGTCTACCCCATTTTCGCTATTACTAAAAACGTCTTGGCAATGAACTCTTGGAAGTGGGAAAGCGCAATGCCATCTGTCTGCTGGATGGTTCGGCACTGCTGCCCGCCTTGGATTCTTTTAGCAGTGAAGCCGGGCAACACAGGGCGAATGTTCCCTCAAAATGGCTTTTGTTTGCGGCGATACCGATAGCACCGACTAAAAACTGGCTATCGCCTTGCCTGCTCGACATTTCCATTCGGGCTATTTCCATGATCGTCCGGGCAGTGTCCATCAAGATGACCGGTGGAGAGAATTGTGATCGGGCACGGCAGAATTCTGCAACTGCAGAGGCAAGCGAGTAGCCAAGCATGTTGCTGACCTGGTGGAAATCGGAGACTTCAGTATGAACATACTCCTCGGGAATTTCTGTTGTCATATATGTAGTGAGCCTGGTGAGAAACCTGGCAAACTCTAGCTGGAGAGCTAACATTACACAACCGCTTACGCAATTTGGTGTATTCACATGTAGGTACAATGCGCTGACTACCGCTGTTGATCCACCAAGCCTCTCAACGGCACCGTCTTCCGAAGTCGGCTCTAATTTCAGCAGCTGTGTTTTAATATCCTGGCTGGTCATTCCAGATAGTAACCGGCTGAAGTGCTTTATGACATCCTTGATGGTTCTTTCCCATGCCTTGAGATTTTCGTGGTCTATCTGGTGTTCTTCGACGGCTGTGAGCCGCAATAGTTTGGCAATAGTTGCAGTGCCGGTTTCTGGTGTATTAGCTAAAAAAATGTTTAACATGCCAGTTTGTCCCCGTATCTGTGTAATTCAAATGGTGCAGGCGCAAAACCTGCTTTTCTTCCCTACCCGCAGAACACAACTATTGTTGCAATTATCGCCATTATGGGCAAGAGACGGCAGGCTAGCAATTGTGAGCCAGTATGGTAAGGTATGGGGATTACAAAAGTCATGTTTATCGCTGTGTGCCATGGTCTTAAAACTATCTGTGCCAGTTGGGATTAGGTTTGATTTCGTGACCTTCTATTTGCGTCCCCGGCACAGTTAGCTTGAATCATAGTCCAGCCGTGTCCAGTATGTCAAGGTGGCCTGTTGCTAGGTAAAATGTCAAATATAATGAGCCAGGTGGCTTGACTTTTTGAGCCTGTTGGCTCAGAATCTTTATGATATTTGACAAAAGACTCTTGGTCACCGGAGTGTTATGAAGTATTTCCTAGCTTTACTCGGCAGCCTTCAAGTTGTGGATGGTATGCTAACACAGTTTCTGGTTGAGAACGGTGTGGTGAAGGAGGGCAATCCGCTGGTGGAACCTCTAGTTCTCGGCGGTAACTTTCTGCCGTTGAAGGTAGTCGGGGCAATTTTCTCCGTGGTGGTGATATATTTTATACACAGGCTTTTTCCGCGTCTGGCGCTTACTGCGGCGTCAGGCATGGTTGCTTTCTACGGAGCCGTTGCTTTCTGGAATGTCCTTGTCCTCTTGGGCGGTTGGCTAGCAGACTGTGCTTAGGCTTGCTGCAGATGCTGGCCTGCTGGCAGATAGAATAGCTCGGTGTATTCCTTTGCCATACGGCGGGCACTGAAGCGGGGCAAGATAGAGCGTATAGACTCCTTCACCATCAGTGCCCAGCGGCGAGGGATACCGTTTATATCTCTTTCATAATAGAGCGGTATAATGTTGTTTTCCAGGATATCATACAGGGCTTTGGCATCGCTCCGGTCGCGATCTGTGGATGAGCTGGTTTGTATGTCACTGCCTATTGCCCAGCCGTTCGTGCCGTTGTAGCCCTCGTACCACCAGCCATCGAGGACGCTGAGATGGAGCGCGCCGTTGATGGCGGCTTTCATCCCGCTGGTACCGCTTGCCTCCTGTAGCTGGCGTGGTGTATTGAGCCAGACGTCAACACCTTGGACGATGTAACGTGCCGACTGCATGTCGTAGTCTTCAACAAAGGCTATCCTCCCTCCACATTTTGGGTCTTTGGCTATTTGGAACACTTCTTTGATAAGCTGTTTTCCACGTTCGTCTTGTGGGTGCGCTTTGCCAGCAAAGATTACCTGCACTGGTCTTAGGTTGTCATGGAGAAGCCTCTGCAGCCGTTCCAGGTCATACAGGATCAGGGCTGGACGCTTGTAGTCGGTGAAGCGGCGGGCATATCCGATGGTCAACACATCGCTGTCCAGAAGGCCGCCAAGGGCCAGTGCCTGGTCAGCGGGGATGCAGTCATGAGACCAGCGCTTGCGGGCTTGATTTTTGATGAAGGAGATTAGCTTACCTTTTAGCCATCGTCGGGCAGCGATCAAATCCTCGTCAGGGATGTCCATAACCCGCTCCCACACTGTGGGGTCATCGTGGTTTTCCAGCCAGCCCTCGCCGAGATATTTGTTAAAAAGGCGGAACATCTGATGGGATAGCCAGGTGGGCACGTGGACACCGTTTGTCACTGCTGAAACGGGCACATCATTTTCTTCGACTTTGGGCCAGAGGGAGTGCCACATGCGGCGGCACACCCAGCCATGGAGCTGACTGACGCCATTTCGATAGCCGGACAGTTTCAGCCCCAGGACAGTCATATTGAAGGTGGTGTCATCCATGGTTATTCTGCCAAGATCGAGGAAATCGTCACGAGATAACCCTATGGATTCCCGGAAGCGACTAAAGTATTTTTCCACCAGTTCTATCGAAAAGGTGTCGTTGCCGGCGGGTACAGGTGTGTGGGTGGTAAACACCGTAGTAGCCTGAACCTGATGCACAGCAGCGTCGAAGTCGTTGCCCTGTGCCATGAGTTCTCTGATACGTTCCAGTATCATAAAGGCTGTATGCCCTTCGTTGGCATGCCAGATTGAGGGGCTGATCCCGAGTGCGCGGAGAGTTCGCACGCCACCGATTCCCAGGATGATCTCTTGCTTCAGGCGCATTTCGCGGTCGCCGATATATAAACGACTGGAGATCTCGCGGTCTGAGGGCGAGTTCTGCTCAATGTTAGTATCCATGAGGTACAGGTTCACTCTACCTAGGCTGACCTTCCAAATCGCCACACGGATAATGCTATCGTTAAGCGGGACTTCGACGATAAGAGGTGACTTGTCCGGGTTGATAGCTCGTACAATAGGTGCCTCATTAAAATCAAGTTCCTCAAAGACTTCTTCTTGCCAGCCGTCGCTGAGCAAATGCTGGTGGAAGTAGCCTTTGGGGTACATGAAGCCGATGCCGACAAGGTGGAGGCCAAGGTCGCTGGCTTCCTTGCAATAATCGCCAGCCAGAATACCAAGTCCGCCTGCGTAGATGGGGAGTGAGCGGTGTATGGCGAACTCTGGGGAGAAGTAGGCGATTGTGCAAGATGCAATCTCGGGGTGGGCTGTATTGAGCCATGTGGATTGTGACGAAATTTCTTTGTCGAACTCCTGCATCACCGCATCGTATTTTGCTAGGAATTCAGGATTTTGGGCGGCGGCAACAAGGCGGTGCGGTTCGATTTGCTGTAGCAGCTTAATGGGGTTGTGGTCGGTGACTTTCCACAGGGCACGGTCTAGCGATTTGAATAGCTCTCTTGGCTCCAGATGCCAGCTCCACCAGAGGTTATAAGCCAGTCTGCTCAAACCGCTAATGCGGCTTGGTAATTTCAAAGCTATCGGGCTGCATTCGCTTATCTGCACAGTCAACATTTTAACATATTCCATTCTGAAACCGGTCTCTTGCAGACTCCTGCCCCTTGCCGACGGCTGTGTAATAAGGTGTCCTGCCTCGTTACTGTAGTTTAGATTTTGCCGGGCAGTTGTTGCAATAGCCAATAGTAGCTTTCATTAGGACTGGAAGTATAAATCTAGCGAGCCTGTGATTCAACCGCAGGCAATGGGGGATGGGGAGCTTGCGATTTCACTCAGCAGGAAAGCGAGGGGTAAACAAAAAGGCAAGGATTTGTGTCCTTACCTTCTTTTTTCTGGTAGCGGGGGTTGGATTTGAACCAACGACCTTCGGGTTATGAGCCCGACGAGCTACCACTGCTCCACCCCGCGATACTGATAGCAAGTGAATAGTTTTGTGCTCAGCCTGATGTAGGTCGAAGACCTCGACCATTAGTACGGCTCAGCTGAACGCATTGCTGCGCTTACACGTGCCGCCTATCAAGCAGGTAGTCTACCTGCGGTCTTACCCGGTTGGCCCGGTGGGAGATTTCATCTTGGGGTGGGCTTCGTGCTTAGAGGCTTTCAGCGCTTATCCCGTCCAGACATAGCTACCCAGCACTGCCGTTGGCACGACAACTGGCACACCAGAGGTCTGTCCCTCCCAATCCTCTCGTACTAGGGAGAGCTCCCCTCAAATCTCCTGCGCCCGCAACGGATAGAGACCGACCTGTCTCACGACGGTCTGAACCCAG